>Ga0335076_10000455_pt1 | contig 37669 bp, 24 predicted proteins | sample Lox_Sample_25_FD_206717 | JGI IMG/M metagenome (GOLD analysis project Ga0335076, IMG submission 206717) | Soil microbial communities from Loxahatchee National Wildlife Refuge, Florida, United States - Lox_Sample_2.5 | ecosystem: Environmental > Terrestrial > Soil > Wetlands | place: USA...
GCTGATTCTGCTGGCCCACGAGATGGGCCACTATCTGTGCTGCCGCTACTACCGCGTGCAGGCGACTTTGCCGTTTTTCATTCCGTTTCCCACGTTGATTGGAACGCTGGGCGCGTTCATTCGCATACGCTCTCCCATACGTTCGCGTCCTGCGCTGTTTGACATTGGAATCGCGGGACCGATTGCAGGGTTTCTGGTCGCCACGCCGATTTTATTTTTGGCCGTTCCACATGCCCGCGCAGGCGTGCCCTCCGCGATCGTGCTGTCGGGCATCAAACCCGGCTACCCGTTGATTTTCCATTTGGCATGGAAGTTATGCGCTCCTCAAGCGATCAGGGCGACCGCGCTGGCCTGGATTGATTTCCCTCCTGTGGCGATCGCGGCGTGGGTGGGCATGTTCGCCACCGCTTTGAATCTGCTTCCCGGCGGGCAACTCGACGGCGGGCATATTGTCTTTGCCATGGCGCCGCGCGCGCATCGCGTGGTTTCCCGAATCACGATTCTTGCGCTGCTTCCGATGGCGCTCTATTTCTGGATGGGATGGTTCATCTGGGCGATTCTGCTGCGGATTACGGGAATGCGGCATCCCATCGTCGCCGACCGGCCCGGCATTGGCGGCGGGCGGGTGTGGCTGGCCGCGTTTGCGCTTCTCATGCTGGTGCTAACACTCACGCCGGCTCCATTTCTGAACGGAAGCATACTGGACCTAGTGCGGGAATTTCGCGGCCATTGACAGCCGGTTCCTCATTGGAGGAAGACTTTCAATCTTCCACCACTCTCGCCGTAATTTCCTGCACAGGATCTCCCCCGGCCAAGGTCTGGGCCACAATTAATTCGCGGGCCTCAACTCTGATCTTGGGCAGATTCAAGCCGAATAAAGCCGCGCCACCCACGCAGGCCACAGCGCCGATCGCTACGGTCAAGGGAGCTCCCAGCCGGTCCGCCAAGGCTCCTCCCAACAAGGAGCCGAAAGGCGCCATACCCATGAACATCATGGTGTAGACCGCCATCACCCGTCCACGCAAATGGTCTGGCACCATGGCCTGGATCAGCGTGTTGGAAGCGGACATCTGCAACATCATGCAGAAACCCACCGGAATGAGCAGGACGGTCGAGAACCAGAAATTGCGAGACAAAGAAAAAAGTATCAGGCTCACTCCGAAGCCGCCGCAAGCGATTGCAACCCACCTTGCCAGACCGCGAACATGAGAGCGAGTCGCGAGGGTCAGGGCGCCGAGCAAAGCTCCCACGCCGGTTGCGCCCATCAGGATGCCCAGGCCGCTCGCGCCGCCGTGCAGCACCTGATCGTCAAACACCGGCATGAGCACGGTATAAGGCATGGCCACCAGACTCACCAGGCCCAGCAGCAGGAGTAACGCGCGGATGGGGGCCGTATGCCGGACAAAACGAAATCCCTCGATGATGTGTTCGAGCGGCGAACCGTGCACATGATGCGATCGCGGATGCACCCGCATCACGAACAGTCCGATGATGACCGCAATGTAACTGACGGCATTGGCGAAAAAACACCAGCCTTCGCCGATCTTGGCGACCAGAATTCCAGCGATCGCCGGCCCGATGATGCGCGCACCGTTGAACATGGAAGAATTCAAGGCGATGGCATTCATCAGATCGTCTTTGCCCACCATCTCCACAAGGAAAGACTGGCGTCCCGGAATGTCGAAGGCATTGACCACCCCCAACAGAGCCGCCAGCACGAAGATGTGCCAAACACGTACGACACCTGTGAGCGTGAGCCCGGCAAGAATAAAAGCCAGCACCATCGAGGAAATTTGCGTGGCAATGACGATCTTGCGGCGATTGTGGCGATCGGCCACGATGCCGCCAAACGGCGCCGCCAGAAAAACCGGAATCTGGCTGGCGAACCCAACCAAGCCCAGCAGCAGCGACGAACCGGTCAGCCGGTAAACCAGCCAGGCTTGGGCGATGTTCTGCATCCAGGTGCCAATCAGAGAAATCATCTGCCCGCTGAAAAACAGCTGAAAGTTGCGGTGGCGCAAGGAACGCAGCGTGGAGGGAAGCCAGTCGGGCTTGTGCGGAGGTGGGTGATGTTTTGAAGCAGTTGAGCTTGAAGTTGCGGCGCCGGTCACTTTTGATCTGCTTCTTGGATGCGTTCAGCCTGCGTGGCGATGCGAAGGCCGAAACCGACCGTGACCAGTTTGCAACTTCCCATCGCGGACCAGCTAGGGTAAAGTAGATGTACTTCCGGGTTGCCCGCCAGCCTGCAACCTTGCCGCATTCCAGAGGCAAGTATAGCGGAGAAACCATGAGCGACGAGCAAGCGATCCAGTTGGAACGGCGAGCAGCGCACCGGTTCGATTTTCATCTTCCCGTTGCGGTCAAAGTTACAGACGACGGGCGGGAGGGACTCGGTTTCACCCAGAACTTGAGCGCCCGCGGCGCTTTCTTCTACACCGACCTGCCCCTAGAAGCAGGCATCGCGATAAAGCTTACTTTGGTCATGCCTTCCGAGATCACCCTCGCCGAGAACATGCGGGTGCGCTGCCAGGGCAAAGTGATGCGGATTGATTCGACGGCAAACAAGTCCGCTGTGGCCGTAGCCCTGGAAGGATATGAATTTCTGCCGGAAGCTGACGGCGCCAATTCTTCAGCCGGCTTCGCGCGCATTGCGGCTCTGCACGAACATGCGCACGACGACGAGCCTCCGGTGACGGAGAGTTCCCGCCGGGCTGCGGCGCGCTGATCCCGAATTACCGGGAACGCCCGGTTTTCCACAAAATAGTGTGTGTTTTCTCCGTTGTGATGCCCCGAGGGACGCGGATTCTCCCGGTTTTCTCCTTTCCAATCCTCGCGCTTTTGCTTACAATGTTTCATCGCAGTGGACGTTACCTTCTCCCTGGGGTTGCCCGCTGTCGGATTCCTTATTTTCCACTGAGGGCACGTGACGGTGGTCTCTGACTGGCCCAGAGTGTCGACCGAAGCACACGGAGAGACGATTACTGAAGTCACTTGGCGCGGTTTCTGGCACTCACTAACATGCGGATAAAGGAATCTGTAAGGCTCCAGCCATGCATGGCATAGCGGTTACTCTTTTAACCGAAGAACGAGAACGGCTTCCGGTGCTACAGCAGCGGTTGGAAGCCACTCAGTTGGGCCGGTGCGTGTTTGGCCATGTGGGTTTTCCCTCCAGTCCTACCGATCCAATCCTGCGTCAGATCCAGGATGCCAATTCGGAAATCGTGCTGGTGGATATCGATCCGCAAAATCTGCAGCGGGCGATCAGTACCATTGAGCTCATCCACAGCGCGACCAGCGAGATTGTGGTTTTTGCCATCGGGGAGATGAACCAGCCGCCGGCCATTGTAGCCGCCATGCGGGCAGGGGCGCGGGAGTACCTGGAACGCCAGGCAACCGCCGAGGCCCTGGTGGAGGCATTGTCACGCTTCTCCACATCGCGCAGCAAGGCGCGCACCTCTGCCGGGCGGGCGCGAGTGTTCACCGTGGTCAGCGCCAAAGGCGGCGCAGGAGCCACAACCGTAGCCGTGAATACCGCGGTTGCTTTGCAAGAGACTTACGGGCAAGTTTTGCTGGTGGATTTCGCCGCGTTGGGCCATGCCGCGCTTCACCTCAACGTGCGCCCGTCTTTTGGCGTCGCGGACGCGCTGCAAAACCTGCACCGCATGGATGCTTCTTTGCTGGAAGGGCTTATGGCGCAGTGCCGGGGCGGCCTGCAGTTGCTTGCGGGTCCTCAGTCGCCGCAAACTTTGGCTCCCACCGCCGCGGAACTGGCCCGCTTGTTCGATCTGCTCGTGGCCCACTTCCGTTACGTTGTGGTGGATTGCTCGGGGCGATTGGACCACACAGCTCAGCTACTCGCCGATCTTTCCAGTTCGGTGTTGCTTGTGGCACAGACCGATGTGGTTTCGTTATGGAGCGCCGGACGCATCCGTGCATTCCTGGAAGAGAGCAGCGGCGGCCGCGAGCGAGTGCAAATCGTTCTCAATCGCTATAAAAAGATCCCCGGGTTCACCGACGAGGACGTGGAGAAAGCCACGAATTGCAAGCTGCTGTGGAAACTGCCAAACAATTACCAATCCACCGCGCCTGCCATCGACAAGGGCGTGCCGGTTGCCTTCCATGAGAACCAGGAGTTGGGCCGCTCTTTCCGCTCCTTGGCCACGACGCTGGCGGAAGCCTCGAGCGGCGAAGGCTCATCCGATCCTGTCTATCCGCGTGAAGCCTCCGAGGCAAAAAAGAAAGCTTCCGGGCGCTTGTTCATTTCACCCCTCCGCGCGGGGCAGTAAGCTCTTCTTTCACCGTTAATCTCGCGCTTTTGAGAAGCTACCGTTCTGTCTGCGAGTGCAGTTGAGAGAGCAATTCCGCGACGATTGCTTTGCCCTCTGCAGTTTGCGCCAGATCATGAAGTTCCCCCGGATCATTCTTCCAGTCATAGAGCTGGGCGCCCAGCCGTGAGTGAAGAATCAGGTGCCAGCGAGAAGTGATCAGAGCTTCCATGTCTCCGTTCGTCGCGATCGGTATTTTGCCCTCTACCACTCTGTCTTGCGGAACGATAATGTCGGTCTGCGCGAGTTCGGATAGAGGATCAGGCCACTCCTCGTTAGCGGAAGCCTTGGTCCAAAGTGCGCTCGTTGGGAGCGCAGGAAAAGTCCGCTGATTCTTGTCGCCGATCAAATCCAGAATCATTGCAGGAATCGCGATAATGCTGATCGGTTGGCCGGCCCGGACCGCAGCTGGAATATGTCCGGGATAAGAAACGATCAGCGGCACGTGAATCAGCTCCCAGTAAAGAGACGCGCCATGATAAGTCAGGCCATGGTCGCCGAGTGATTCTCCGTGATCGGAGGTCACGATCACGATCGTATTCTGCGCGAGGCCCAGTTGTTTGAGCTGCCCCAATAAGCGTCCGATGTAGTCGTCCGTGTAGACAAGGCCGGCATCGTATTCATCGATCGCAGTACCACGATCCCAGCTTGGCTTTGGATAATCGCGAGGCCCGCCATACTGGTAATGCACGTCGAGATAATTCAGAAAAGCAAAGAAAGGCCGGCTGCGGTCGTGCTCAATCCATCGCAAAACCTCTTTGTTCACATCGCTCGCCCGTTTGCGTACGCCGAATGCGCCCCCGTATGTGCCCGAGCCCTCCGAATCTTTATCCAGCCACTCGTCTAACCCCACTGCACGAAGAGCGCGAGTCGCTTTGCTTTTTTCGCTGCGGTTGAAATAAAGACGCGCCAGTTTTCTGCCATAGAGCGTGCGAGTCAGCGAATCGCCGACAGAGAAAAAATAATCTTCGAAATGAAGAAAACCGCGGCCTAATCCAACATTGCTGGTGAAATAAACCCGGTTGGCAGAAAATGCCGCCGTCCGGTAGCCGCGCTGTTCAAGCGCCTCGCCGAGAGTCGGATATCCATGCAAGCTGCTCTTTCCCCATCCCAGCCAAGGCATCGGCTGGACATTTGTCAGTCCATGCTCGAAAGGATAACGGCCCGTGACCAGCGACCCGTGCGAGGGAAGGCTCCAGGAAGAGGGCGCGATCGCGTTTTCAAACAGAATTCCCTGCGACGCGAGATGATCAATCTGAGAACTCGTCGCTCGGGAATATCCGTAAGCCGAGACGTGGTCCGCGCGCAGCGTATCGATGACGATCACCAATACATTTGGCGAACCCGGCGCAGCAGCAGGAAGCCGGGCTTCCAGCACTCGCTCATGCAGCCATTGTCCTCCTTGAACGGCTGCAAACGTTAAGAGGGAAGCTGCGAACAGCCATCGCAATGAACGCTTCCAGAACTCGATCGCAATCGATTCGTTTTTTCGCAGCCAGCGATGGAATGCCAACGCGACACCGCACGCCAGCAAGAGGCAGGCGCGCCAGTCCAGGCGGTTGGTTAGCGAGAGCCAGTCATACACGGCCAGAAAACTAAACAGGAAAACTAATGCTCGCAGAGCGGGGAGTCGCGGAACTAATTGCCAGACAATCCACGCACCGAGCGCGATCAACAGAAAAAAGACGAGATCCACGAGCGGGCTGACCCATAGAATTTCCTTCGAAACGTGCAAAACCCGGGCCCACTGCCTCCAATTCATCCTCTGGAACACCAGCAACCCGACGCCCTCAATCAATCCGGTAAAAATTCCCAACCATGCACCAACGATAAGGAAGAGAAAGAGCGATCCAGGCGCAACGCCGGAGGGTGTTGCCTGCCTGCGATCTTGTAAGGTAGAAGGCCAGCTGCTCATTCGGAGTCAACAACAATTTCCGCCCACCATGCTCTCACAACTTGTATTCTCCGGCTAACTTGACGAACCGGAAACCACGTGGAAACTTGCCGCACGGTTTTCCTTCGTGTAACTTCGTGTCCTTCGTGATCCAAGCCGCAGTTTCGCCCCAAACGGCACCGGGCCGAACTCGATCTCCGTCGACCTTGCTCCTTGTCTGTCTGATGGGCGCCCTTGTGGTCCGCGCCGTCCCCGCCTGGTTTACCTTCCTTAATCCTGACGAAGTCCTGCACTATCTGCTTTCCAGTCAGCCATCCCTCGCCGCCACGTATGAGGCCACGCTGACTACGGCGCATCCGCCCTTAATGATCGTGCTTTTGCACTACTGGCAGATGCTCGGCCGTTCGGAATTCGTGTTGCGGCTGCCGTTCATGCTTGCCGGAACATTATTCGCCTGGTTCATGTTTCTTTGGCTGCGACGGATTTCAGATGGCGACACCGCGACCACTGGCATGGTTCTCTTTCTCTTTTCGCCGGCTTTGATCGCGCTTTCCGCAGAAGTGCGGCAGTATGCGTTCTTATTGCTGTTCTGCGCTGCCAGTTTGTATTTTCTCGAGCGAGCTATTGAAGATGACTCGGCGCTGTGGATGTTTCTCTCGGCAGTTGCCCTGTATCTGGCGCTTCTCACCCACTACTCTTCTTTCATCTTCGCGCTGGCGCTGGGTGTGTATGCGCTCGTCCGCTTGCTGGCCAGTGAAGCCAGTCCCCGATTGCTTGCGGCGTGGGTGGCGAGTCAACTCGGCGGCCTGGCGATTTGCGCCTATCTCTATACCAGCCATCTGGCCCGGCTGCGAGGCAGCAGCTTGCGGCAGGAGATCGGCAATACCTGGCTCCGCACTTCCATTTTTCATCACGGCCAGGACCGCGTAGCCGCTTTTTTCATGCACTCAACCCTTCGGCTGTTCCGGTATTTTTTCAGCAACGGAACAGTCGGAGTGTTTGCCTTCCTCCTTTTCTTGTGGGCGCTCGCGACCTTGCTGTTCTCGGCCAAGCCCTTGCAGCCCAGCCGGAAAGCGGCGCCGCGCCAGCTTGCGATTTTTATTGCCCTGCCGTTCTTTATCACGTTAGCAATGGCTGTCTCCGGATTTTATCCCTATGGAGGAACGCGTCACGACGCGGTGCTCGCAATTTTCGCCTTGAGCGGCGTGAGCCTGGGCTTGGCTCGTCTCAAAATCCCAAAACTTTGGCCGAAACTGGCGATTCTCGGCCTGGCCCTCGTCATCGGCAATCTGTTTCCGTTTCCCACTCCTCCATTTATTAAGCCCCGGAACCAGAACCGAAAGCTGATGACTGCCGCCGTGAATTTCCTGCGCCGGCCAACTCCTCACGGCTCCGCCATTCTCACGGACTACGAAGGCGGCTTGATGCTGAGTTATTACCTCTGCTCTCATCCGGTTGTCGAAATCAAAACTTCTCAGCCTTTTCTGGAATCTCCTTGCGGAAATTACACGGTGATTGCCGCTTCTCCCGAGTTGTGGCTCTACGATGCCCAAACTCTTCCCATGGCGCTGACTGAATTACATCTCCGCAGCGGTGCGAAAGAATCGGGCAAAGACGGAACTGAGTGGCTTTTTCAGGCTGGATGGATCGACGATAAGCAAGCCCAGTGGGTCGCAACATTGGCCGAGATGGGATGCCACAAGCCGATGTTTTTCGGACAGGACATCATGCTCTGCCGGATTGATCCTGCCCTGGACTTGCAGCGCTAGGAGACGGTCGCAAGATCAGTCATTTCGAGAGCGGTTCTATTTTCTCCACCACCAGGGCACTCGATCCCCCGCGTTGAAACAGCTTTCCCGAGGCCGTGACCTTTTGCCCGGCAAAAGGCAACAATTTATCGTTCTGCCCGATCGAGGGCATGGTATCGGCAATCGGCCAATAAACCGTGCCGTCTTCAGCCAGGATCACGAGCGGCGAGCCTGCTTTGGCGCAAGTCCGGGCGCAGTCGGAACTGATGGGTTTTGCCAAATTCTTGGTGAAGGCGCAGGCGGAATCAAGCACGTAGCCTTTTACGCTGACTGCTTTCCCGGCGTCAGCGGCCCAGGCGAACGCGGCCAAAGCTAAGGAGCACACCAGCAAGAATCTCAAGAAGCTGCCACAGAACTTCATTTTGTCCCCCCAAATACAAAATAAAGTGCTGACCCGGTGCCTCAAAAAAGAAATAAGAGGTAGGTCGCGCAACCTACCTCTTTTCGTGGGGTGGTTCCTCAAAGCTGCGTGCCGGAGGGCACTAGATGAGGACTCTGTATTAAATTGACTAAAAAGTAAGCGGAAACGGAAAATCGCGCAATACTAAGAAAATACTAGAGCTCAATCCTTGTCATTCCGAGGCAGGGCTGAGGAATCTGCTTTTTTTCCGACCTTAAACAGCGGATTCCTCACCGCTGAATCCGGTTCGGAATGACAAGAGCTTTTCATACGAATTCTAGAAACCGGGTAAGGCGGTAATTCCCTTGGATTCGGTGCACTGGTAGGTGCGTCCGGCCGCCAAGTCGTTGTGCTCTTCCGTTCTTCCGCTCGGCCACTCAATGACCACCCGGTCGACCTTGTCACGCTTCGCGAGGCCAAAAGTCACAGGCAACTCTGATTGCGAGAGATAGCTGGAGCCGCCCTTCACCAGACGGGACTGGCTGGTCCCTCCCGTGAAAATCTTGACCGTCGCGCCGATGGCGTCGCGATTCGATTTGGTTCCCACCAGCTGAAAACGAATGCTGCGATTTCCTGCAAGTTGATCGTTGCGATAGAGATATGCCGGCCCATTGTTGCTGGTCATGAGCAAATCCAGATCGCCGTCGCGATCGAAGTCGCCGTAAGCCAGCCCGCGTCCGACTTTGGGCTGGCCATACCCTCCGCCGGCCTGGCTGGCAACATCGCCGAAAGATCCTCTGCCATTGTTCAGGAAAAGTTGCGGCGGCTGCGCATAACCCACGTTGCGCACGTTGCGCACCGTGTCATCGATGTGCCCATTCACCACGGCCAAGTCAAGCGAGCCATCGAGATCGGCATCGAAGAACACACACCCAAAACCCAGCGTGTTTTTCGACGCCAACCCGATCCCGCTGGGAACGGCCACATCGGTGAAATTGCCGTTGGCAGAGGCCCGGTAGAGCCCCATCATTTCGTTATCGAAATTCGTGATGGCTACGCTCGGCTGCCCGGAGTTGTCGAGGTCGGCAACGTCAACACCCATCCCCGCGCGCGCTTTGCCCTCCGTGCTGAAGGCGATGCCAGCTTCCATGGCTACATCTTTGAACTTGCCGTCGCGCAGATTGTGATAGAGCTTGTTGGGCTGCGTATCATTCGCCACGAGCAGATCGGGCCAGCCGTCATTGTCGTAATCGAACATGGCGACGCCCAGAGATTTCGAGCTGCTATCAAAAACACCGCTGGTAGCGGTCACATCCTCAAATGTTCCATTGCCGCGATTGTGAAACAGCCAGCAAGTTTCACCGCGATAGGCTTCGGGAGTGCAATAGGACTTGTGTTTGCCATCGAGGCTGCAAAATACGTCGTGCTCGGGCGACCACTTCACATAATTGCAAACGAAGAGATCGAGCAGGCCGTCGCGGTCAAAATCGAACCACAGGGCCGACGTGCTGAACGACTGCCGCCCGCCCAGACCGCCGGCTTTTGTGACATCAACGAAAGTTCCTTTGCCCGTGTTTTTGAAGAGCCGGTTCTCGCCGACGCAAGTCACAAAAATATCGGGAAAACCGTCATTGTTGTAGTCGCCGACGGCGACTCCCATACCGTACATTTCAAGATCGAGGCCGGCGCTTCGCGTCACTTCGGAAAATGTGCCATTGCGATTGTTGCGATAGAGCTGAAGAGTCGTGCGGGAACGCTTGTGGCCGGGCCAATCCATGCCGTTGATCAGCAGAATGTCCTGCCAGCCATCGGCGTCGTAATCCAGAAAGGCGCAGCCCGAGCCCAGGGTTTCAGGCAGCAACTTTCCGCCGTAAGCTCCGCTATTGTGGCGGAAACGAATGCCTGCATTGGAGGTAACGTCGGCAAATTGAAAACCAAGTTTGGAATTTTCCGGCGGTGAGGCGATAGGGTTTTTTGAGGGCAGAATGGAAGCGGAAGCCAAACCTGCCATCCCGAACAAGAACGACCGGCGATTCAAGGCAGGTTCACCAGCCCATTGCGAATTGCGTAAACCACCAATTCCGCGGTCTTGTGGATTCCCAATGCGTCCATGATATTGGCGCGGTGCACCGCGATGGTGTTGGCACTGAGATCCAGCACGGAGGCGATTTCCTTGTTGGACTTGCCATCCACGATCATTTGCAGAATTTGCAGCTCACGGCTGGTGAGGCCGCCGCTGCGTTCACCCTTAAGCGGAGCCGGGCGTTGCAATTGCGAATCCAGCACGGTCTCTCCCGCGGCCACGCGCCGGATGGCCGAGCCCAATTCCAGATCGACCGCATTTTTCAAAACGTAGCCGCGTGCGCCCGCCTCCAATGCCTGGCGCACCAGCGTGTCCTCGGAATGCATGCTCAGCATGAGCACCAGGGCCTGGGGGTGATCTTCGAGAATCTTGCGAGTCGCTTCCAGGCCGTTCATTCCGGGCATGGCACAATCCATCACGATCACTTGTGGCTTTATCTGGTTGGCGAGCCGCGAGGCCTCGAGCCCATCGCTGGCTTCACCCACCACGGAGATATCGGGTTCATCTTCCAGAATTCGCCGGAAGCCGCGCCGCACCAGGGCGTGGTCGTCCACCAGTAAAACGGAAATCTTATCCGGCATGCGCAACCAGCGTCTCCTTGGGAACTCTGAGCGTGATCTTCGTCCCGCGTGGCGCCGGGGTCGTGAACGCGAGCGAGCCATGCAGAAGCTCGGCCCGTTCCCGCATTGCAACCAGACCGATTCCCTGGTTCACTTTTTGTGTTCCAAACCCCACGCCGTGATCTTCTACTTCGAGCCGCAAGGCATCCTTTTGAAACTGTATACGCACCCAGGCTTCTTTCGCACCGGAATGGCGCGCAACATTGTTCATCGCTTCCTGCAATATCCGATAGATGTGAATCGCAGCGCTACCGTCTACAGCAAAAGGCTGGCCTGACTTCTCATAGAATATGTGAATTCCCGACTGCCTTTCCACTGCGGACAAATACCAGTCCAGCGTGCTCTCCAGACCGGCCTGATCAAGCATCACCGGATGAAGCGCCTGGGAAAGGCTGCGCACGCGATCTAGCGTACTCTGCGCGATCTCGCAAACTTCGCGCAGATCAGCCCGCAGCGCAGAACCCTCCGGGGCCTGGTTGCCGGCGCGCGTGAGCATGGAGCCGACTGCGGTCAAAATCTGTCCGAATTCGTCGTGCAGCTCGCGCGAAAGATGGCGCAGCGTGGATTCCTGCGTGGCAATCAGCTTTTGCGCCAGTTCGCTGCGCTGTTCCGATAGCGCGGCCAGTTGCGCGAACAACTGCCGGTTCGTCCGGATCAGATACAAACTGGTAAGCGCGATCGCAATCAGAGTCGCAGTTAGAAACAAATAAACATCACGCTGAACCCGGTCATAAATCCCGCTGATTCGCGCCGCCGCCTGCTCTTCACTCTCGTTGTTTTGCACGAGCAGCCTTGCGACCGCCGTGCTCAGCGCCGCTTGCCGGGCCTGAAGAGAAAGCTGAATCTGGGCACGCGCTTCTTGCGGCTTGCCGTTGCGGGCGAGCGCAAAGGTGCGGTCGACTGCGTCCCAGAATTGAGCGACCGAGACTTTCAGATAATTCTGCTGATCGGCGGTCCGGCCGACCGGGGTGACTTGCTCCTCCTGGCGCAACGCGTCATCCAGGTCGGCGCGGATGCGGTCAAACTGGTTCGACCACGCGGTGAGCGGATAGGGCTCGGTATTGTCCAACATATCGCGCATGGCGAGCGCGAGCGAGTTGAGATCGTTCTGGATACGAAGCAGCTGAAGCGAGTCTTTCCGATTGCGATCCACCAGCTCGTTCTGGAGCTGGCGCAGCCCCGAAATCTGGTGAGTCACGTATGCCGAATACGCGACTACCGCGGCCAGCGTAATTACCAGGCCCAGAATGAGCAGAGCAGTCGGGGAGAGACCAGGAATGGCCCGGCGTGGCACGCGACGAGAATACAACGCGAACGCCAAGACGGGTAGTGGTGCAGTTTGCGTGAGGATGCGCCCTTGCGCGTGTTAACGCGAGTCGGGCGCCCAGATCCTTCGCTGCGCAAAAGAGACTTGCTCAGGATGACAACGCAAACTGCACCACTGCCCCACGGCTCGAGCTGGCCTTTCGCTCAATCGTAACGTTACCGGAGGGTGGTGACCAGTTGAGTCACTTTGGTGCTTTGACGCGCTCTCCGGACCAACATATCCTCGAACCTCAGCCTCTCCGTAGCGGGAAAAACCTTAATTTTGGCGGCCTTGAAGCGAATGATTGCTGCCGCCAAACCTGCGATGAACGTCGAGGCTTTGCGTGGATAGGGAAATGAGGGTCTAGAAGATGGACAGGATCAAATCTGGCGCAAAGGGATTTACTTTAATCGCGGCGATGCTCTTGTTGCTGCTGATGTCAGGCGTCGCGATTGGTTTGCTGATGATGGTCAACACCGAAGGCCGGGTAGGCGGCAACGACCTGGAGCACAACATCGCTTACCACGCGGCTGAAGGCGGCATCGAGAACATGACCTCGGGCTTGGCCAACATGTTCCAGAACATTCAGTCTCCGTCGGCGGCCCAGCTGGCCACTCTCGACAATCCGCCAACCAATGACCCCAGCATTACCTATCCCGGTTATACCGTCACGCAGGTGCTCAATCCGAACGGCACGCCATGGTCGCAATTTGGCCCAATCACCAGCGGACCGGATGCTGGGCTGTACGCAGAGTTGCTGCAATTTAATCTATCGGTCACGGCGCAGCGTCCGCTGGGCGACCAGGTCAGCATGAACCGGCTGGTGGAAGTGGCGCTGATCCCGGTCTTCCAGTTTGGTATTTTTTCCGACTCCGACCTCAGCTTCTTTGCCGGTCCAAATTTGGACTTTCAAGGTCGAGTCCATACCAACGGCGACCTCTATCTATCGGAAGGCACCGGCGGAACCGTAACTTTTCATGACCAGGTATCGGCCTGGGGCAACATTGTTCGCTGGGAACTTCCCAACTGGGTCCCCACGAACGGCGGCGCGGCCCAGCACTTGGGTAGCGTGGATGTCTTAACCGCCTCGCAAGGCTGCGATGGGGCCAAGCCGAAGTGCCGCGACATGGGAGCGGACACGGTCAACGGGGTAAATGAAGGCAGCGTTACAACCGGCACTGCAGCCAACACCTGGACTACCAGCGGCCAGAACGGCGGCTGGAACGCAATTTCCACGGGCACCTATAACGGCTGGATTATTAACGGGAACTACGGGAACCCCGGTGGCACGGGCGCAGTGCAGCTTTCTCTGCCCTTTGTCAACGGCACTTCCGCGGCAGCCGGACAGGCCCAGCCTTTTGAAATCATTCGCAGGCCGCCAGTGGGAGAAGTGGCGACGTCCCCATTGGGTTCGGCGCGACTCTACAACGAAGCGCAGATTCGAGTGCTCCTGGCGGATACGCCGGCCGACCTTCCCGGTGGTGTGGGCGATGCCCAAAACATTCGCCTTGCCAATGTGGGCAATTATGTAGACGGTGTGGCTGCTTCGACGCCCGCGGGCTTGCCGGTTTTAGCCAGCGGCGGTTCGTACAACACCTATTTTGCTGAGGGCAACACTTCATACCCTGCGACCAGCACTTGGACGAACACCAAGGTGCAGGTCTACCCCTCGATCACACCAGTAACGTTGCAGCCAGATTGGCCATATCAGCCGGTAGCGCCGCTGGCCGCAGACGTCACATTTACCAACGATCAGGGGCCTCCGGCGGCGCCGATCGTGGTCGCCAATGTCAACGGGTTGACCGCAGCGCCGCCGGTGCTGCCGTTAAGTACGTGCACTGGCGGTAGTAAGACGGTCTCTCCGACATGTCAAGGGGCAGCGAACCCGTATTACAGCGCCGCCCCGTATCCCAACTACACGCTGACTCCGGCAGCGAATACCGCCAGCTGGAATTTGAACGATGGCTATATACGAGTGGAATACAAGGATGCCGGTGGCAATGTCCATCCGGTGACCAGCGAGTGGCTGGCTCTGGGATTTGCCCGAGGGCAGACACCGCCGACGGTTCCTGGCACCGGCAATCCAATCAACCCCAATGCGATCTTGCTGTTACAGGAACCAGCCGACCGCAATTTCGATGGCGCGATCGACACTCAGGGCGCGCCGCCCGGACCCTGCACCAAGAGTGGCAGCGGCAACTCGACCGTGTGGAGCTGTGTGCCCGGCAAACCGCCAGAGGTCACGGTTGACTCGACCACTGCTTCAGCCTGGTACGGCGACAGCAAAGCCGGCGCGGCGCAGAGCGTCTCCATGTACAACTGGTATCCGATCAACTTTTACGATGCCCGCGAAGGCGAAGTGCGCGACGTTAACAACGGAAACACGTGCACCCCCATGGGCATCATGAACACGGTCGAACTCGACGTAGGCAACCTGCAAAGATGGTTGAACGGAACCATCCCCGGCAGTGGAACCAGCGTCGACTATCTGGTCCAGAACGGCTACATCCTGTACTTTTCCGATCGTCGTGGAATGTTGCCGAATCCCAATGGCACGCAAGTGGATCCAGTAAACACCAAGACCGGCGACGCCGGCTTTGAAGACGCGATCAACACTCCAAACGCCAACGGCCAGGCCAACGGCGCGTTGGAACCGGCCCCGCTGGGCAAGACCCAGTCGCCGGAAGATGTCAACAACAACGGCGTACTGGACAACTTTGGCGCCGGCAACCTGGGCCTGGGTTTTGGCTACATCGGCGCTGCGTACAATAACGCGAACAGCGTAAACAGCAAGATTCTGAACGCCGGCGCGGCTCCTGATCCTTACATGACCGCGGGCCGAATCACAACCTGCCCGGCTACCGGAGGCAAAAACTGGGTGAGCGGCGCGCGGCACGTGCTCAGGCTCGTGGATGGTTCGCTGGGCAACGTGCCCGTCAGGCTGGACAACGGCCAGGGTGGATTTACCGTAGCTTCCGAGAACCCGGTTTACGTGATGGGCAACTACAACAGCAGCGCCGCCGACCCGACCTGGGCAAACCCGAACGCGGCAAATCCCGCCCACGCCGCGGCTGCCGTAATCGCCGATGCCGTGACCATGCTTTCCAATAGCTGGTCTGACATCAACAGCTTCAACTCGCCTGACAATCCGGGCGGCCGCAACGCTACCACCACTTATTATCGATTGGCGGTTGCCGGCGGCAAAAACATTAACTTCCCCATCACGGGCTTAGCGTGGGCTGCGGGCGACTACGGCACCGATGGCGGTCTGCACAACTTCCTGCGCCTGCTCGAAAACTGGGGCGGCCAGACCCTGAATTACAAAGGATCGCTGGTGAGCATGTATTACTCGACCTATGCGACCGGAACGGACAAGAACGGAGGCGCGAGCGTAGACTACTCGCCTCCGACTCGTAACTACACCTTCGATCCGCTGTTCGCGCAGCCGCAAAACTTGCCGCCAGGAACACCCATGTTCCGCGACATCGACAACCTCAGCTACACGCAGATCTTCACTCCGCGCGCTAACTGAGCCCGGTTCGAGAAACGCCGGCCCGGTTTTGAACCGGGCCGGTTTTATTTTGGGCGAAATTCTAGTTCCTCTTCGGTGCGGGTTCGGTATCCCGGGGGAAAGACTTGAAAACGACCTCGCGAGACTTGGAGGAAGTTTTCTTTTCCGTGTCCGTAGTAGATTCGGTCAGCGAGCCCTTCAGGATGTAATAAGCCTCGTCGCTCGGGCCTTTTCCTTCGCCGCGTTCAAATGCACCTTTGAACTCGAACCAGACGCCATGCACGACTTGGGTCGTGAAACTTAATTTCTTGCCCTCCAGCTTGCCGTCCTTGAAAAACTGATCGAGAAAGGCTCCGCGATCGCTTTCCCCATCGCCGTAACGGGAGACAAATCCGGTAACGCGGCCCTGGTCTTCGATTGTGATTTGGACGAATTCTCCATCTTGAAGGAATGTGTACATGCCGGAGTAATCGTCGGCGGGTTTGGAGGGAGTATTCTGAGCGGACAAAAGAACGCAGCACAAACAGCAAATTGCCAAGACTGATGGAGGAGCACTACGCCGGCGCATGATGTTCTCTTGTCTTGCAGATCTGTAGTTCACCGATCTTACACCCGGAAAAAGACCAACTAGAGATCCGTCAGCCTATGACGAATACAGCGAACAGCTCTTTGATTCGTCCGAAACTCGTTTTGAAACTTCAACTTGAACGAATGAACCCCTGACTGTTCCGGCAAGCCCGAGTAAAAGCTATAATCAAAGCTTTACGCCTGCTGTGACTAGATGAAACCTATGTGGGGACCCTCGCCGTCTAAGTTCGCGCTTCGCGCAAAGCGCGCCCGGGAACCAGTATTTCTTCTTAATCTCGATCCCTGGCACCGGACTTTTCTGCGCAACCTTGCCGACCTCGTCTACCCTCGCCGTCGGCCGGCGCTGCATTTGTCTTCCTCCCCAGGAGTCTTTTGGCCGGATGTCTTCGTTGCTTCGGGTTTGCCGTGGGGCAGGTTTCCGCAGTCGGTGGTGTGCCACGTGGCTGCCTTTGCCTTTGCGTGGGCCGCCGTAAGCCTGTGGCCGGCGACTCCCATCACGATGCAGCGGTCGGTTTTGAGCCGCGAAGACGTGGTCTACTTCTCACCCGACGATTATCTTCCGCCGCTCGATACCGGCGACATCAAGCCGGCTAAGACGCAGAAGGGCGACCCTGTCTACGCGAAGCAACCCATTATTTCGGTGCCGCCGGAAGCCGATAACCGCTATCAGACGATCGTCACGCCATCCCCACTCAAGCTGAATCAGGATGTGGCCATGCCCAATATCGTGGCCTGGTCGCACGCGCAGCCCGCAGTGCCGATCGAGGCTACGCGTTCGTTGTCGGCGTCGAAGCTTCCGATATTGCCGGTTTCTGTGGTCGAGCCGGCGCCGCAGATAAGCGGCTACACACGTTCCGCCGCGCCGCTCCAGCAGGCCGTGGTCGAGCCTTCTCCGGAAGTTAAGGCCACTTCGACCGGGCGTGGATTGCCCGGGCCGGCAGTGGCCGTGATTGCGCCTCCGCCGAGCGTGGAGCCGGGCTCGGTGCGGCGTGCCGGAGACATCAACATCGGCCGTCGCGAAGTAGTGGCTCCGGCACCGGCCTTGCCGGTAATGGAACAGCGCGCCCTCCGCGGCGGCGGTGGAGGAGCAGCACCTACCCTGGGAAGAAGCGCTGCGGTCGTTCCGCCTCCGCCCTCGATTTCAAATGGCGCCGGCAAAGGCGCGCGAGGCCAAATCATTGCGCTCGGCATTCATCCTGCGTCGCTGCAGGGGCCGGTCCAACCGCCCGCAGGCAATCGTCGCGGCACGTTTGCCGCGACTCCCACGGGAAAGCCCGGCGCGACGGGAACCCCAGACCTGTTGGCAAATGGCTCTAAGGGGAACTCTGGTGGCGGGGGATCAGGAAACCGCTTTGCTGGCGTTCCTACGGGATTAACGGTCGGCGTCGCTGGCAATGGCGATAGCTCGCTCATGGCTGACGCGCGATCGCCGCGCACGGGCAGCACAGCAAACCATCACGCCACCGAGGTTTCGGACAGCAAAGCGACAGAACTGGACCGGCAAGTTTTTGGCGACCGCAAATTTTATTCCATGACGCTGAACATGCCGAACCTGAATTCAGCCGGCGGAAGCTGGGTGATTCGTTTCGCCGAAATGAAGCAGAGCGATGACAGGAGTAGTGAAGACAAGGGCGAATTGACCGCGCCTGTGGCCACGCAAAAAGTTGATCCCGCGTACCCCATCGAAATCATGCGCCACAACGTGCAGGGGACGGTGACGCTGCGTGCGGTAATTCGCAGCGATGGTTCGGTTGGCGACGTCCGAGTGTTACAGGGGGTCGACGAGCGTCTGGACGAATACGCCTGTTCTGCCCTAGCCCACTGGCGCTTCCAGCCTGGAACCAAGAACGGCGCGCCAGTTGACCTGGAAGCCGTGGTCGTCATTCCCTTCCACCCTGTGCGGGCAAAAACTGGTTTTTAATCGGAAGGAAATCTGGTTGCGTTGCTTTGCCGCCGTCGCCTACTTGCCGGCTGTGGCCTTGGCTTCGAGTAGCGCGTAGATCTCAGGATTGGCGCAGACTTCGTGGTACCAGCCCCCGGTCCATTGTTTGAGCGAAAAAGTCTGGGGATCGATTTGTCCAATGCGGCTGGAGCGCAGAACGATTCGGCGGAAAATATCGTTCCCGATGGGCACGAGGGCGGTGCGCAGTTGAAATTTTTCGCTGCCCCAAAGCGCCGGCAAATCCAGCTGGCAGGATTCCAGAGAAATTTCCTGCTGCAATTTCTGGAAGCCAGCTTCACTCAGGCGGATGCCGTTCAGGTTGTATTTCATCAGGAAATCTTCGGGACTCTCACTTGAATCGGTGTTTTCCACGGTTTGGAAAACGTAAACGTTGAAAGGACTCTGCAAGCGCTCGATCGCTTTGCGCACGCGCTTGTTGCAGGCGGAAAGGCGGTCGCTTTCATTGAGCGCGTCGGAGATCATGATGCGCTGCTCGCCATCCATCAGGTACATGGGGGCAGAATCCTGGTAGGAGATGCCGATGCCCAATTCCAGGCTGGGTAAACCGGCGCGCTCCAGAAGCTGGTTGTAGCCACGAACAATTTCGATCATCTCGCGCGCCAGCACACAGGCGCGGGCCACCGCCAGGCAGGCCTCGCCTTCTTGCTCAAAGAGCGCGAGAATGATGGCGTCGCCTTCGAGAAACACCTTACGCGCGCCATACTTGGCCAAAAGCTTGTTGACCGGTCCGTAAAAATTCAGGCTGAAATATGACGCCGGATTCATTTCCCGCTCGAGCAGCGAACGCGTGAGCCGCGAAGAATCGCGCACGTCGGCTTTCATGATCACGTGGCGCAAAACTTTCTCTTCTGCGGGCTTTTGCTCTTCCGGCAGCAAAAATTCATAGAGCGTGCCGTTCATCGCCGAAAGTTCGCGCAGTTTCTCGTTGCTTACGAGGCTCACGGCATCGAGCGCGGCATTCAGCGTTTCCAAACGGCGGACATCGCGGTGGTAGCAGAGAAAATCGCGGAGAAAACGTCCCGCCATGCGGGCGCGCTCTGCGCCCCGGCAACCCGCCACCCGGGCAGTCGCCGCGTAAAAGCTCTCGCAGGAAAGTTTGCCGTCGGCCTCGATCAGTTTTTCCACGCGCATGCGCTCCTCGCGGGAAATCAGAGCGTTCTTCAATTGCTGCGCATTGACCCGCGGCGAATACTCCGCCAGAAGCGGCACGACTTCATACGAGGCCAGCACGCACTCGAGGATTTTTTCCCGTTCCAGCAGGTCCACCCACGCCTCCAGCCGCACTTTTTGGCTGCGCCCCTCGCGGCTTGAGTCATGGGGATTGCCGGCGCCCACCAGTTCCTGCGCGTTTTCCGGAACATTGAGCCAGCCATCGAGCACAGATTCACGATCGGCCTCGGGCAAATTGAGCGAGCGCAAAAATTCTGCAGTCGCGCGGCGCACATTGGAAAACCGGTCGGGATCGCGGTCATAATTGCCCAGCATCACATAGTGCTCGGCGTTGAGATAGGCGTCGCCGCCATCGTCGGCAAAGATCAGCGGATTCAGGAACAGCCGGTATAAGTCTTCTTTGCCTTCCCCAAAGAGGGACCGGCGCGTGCGCGCCAAAGTCTCTTTCTCAATCTCGCGCAGAAGGCGGAACAGCTCCTGCCCAACTTTGCGCAGAATAATTTTCTTCGCCACCTGGAATGCCGCCACGCGTTCGCGATACTCCAGGGCTTTTTGCTGGCGCACGCCTTCGTAGCTTTTCAGCATGGCACGACCGCGCTCCAGCACCTGGGCGAACTGCGTACTCAGCTCAACCCGCAGAAATTTCGTGATGGCCACTCGCGCCAACAAATCGACCGACAAATTTTCGGCCAGCTTCGCACGGTTCAAGGCTGCAACGTGCAATTCGCTCAATAAAGGTTTCAGTTCCGCGGGAGCCGGCTTGAACATGCCTCTGGCAGAGGAATCGCGCCCGTGAAGGAACGCGCGGTTAGGATTCTTCTCCACGGGTGTTTCCGCGGCCAGAAGTCCTTCCATGCTGCCATGCCGAATGATCAAGTTTGTGACCTGAAAACGCGCTTGCTCGGTGAACTTAGGGCTTAATAAAACGTCGTAGCGCAGATTGTCCACACCGAGTTGCATGCCTTGCAACGAAAGTTCCGGAGTATAACTTGTAAGGTGCGGAGGAAGTATTTCTTCCGCAGAACGCCCAAGCCTGAAGATGGGTATTCGTGGCATGTCGCGCTAGGGCCGCATGGCCTGGCTAACCAGACTGGCGCGGAACTGGGGTACCACGAGCGCCTGCTCCGCGGTGGGAACTTCGAGGAGTGAAATCTTCGTGGCCAGCGTCGCGGCCTGCGAAGCCGCCCCGGTTTCATCATACGATTTCCACAGAAGCCGCATAGAGAGCGGGTCGGAGAGATCTTCTTCCAGATGAGGAATGGCGTCCGCATATTTCGCCTGCGCCACCAGCAACGCTCCTTCGGCTCCGTGATAGCTGCGCTGGACAACTTGGCTGTGGCTCGCCGCCGCCATGGTCTCCAATTTCTTGACGCTGGCAGAAGCCAGGTTCGAATCCCTGGCTTCAGATGAACGAATGGCCTCGGCGAGAAGTATGCGCGCCTGCTCTTCATCCCGGTCGCTGCGCGACATGGCGTGGCCTTCATTCAAGGAATCTTCTGCGGCCTTGAAGTGCTTCACCGCCTGTTTGTAGTCCGGCTCATAAAGCGCCCAAACCCGGTAACACTCTGCTTCCAGAGTTCCCAATCCGGAGTTATGGGCATGCCTGCCCACTTCGTGCAGGGCCTTCTCTGCCTGCTTGTGATTTCCCTCGCGGATCCAGGTCACAGCAGACTGCAGTTCGTATGCGACCTTGTCGCTCTCACTCGTGGCAAAGACGATAGCGCGCTCGTATTCCTCTCGCGCATCTTCTTCTTTCCCCATCAGCGCATAGGTGTCCGCGACGCCCAGCTCCGAGCCAAAATCCGGGTCGATGCGAATGCTGGCCCGATACTGCTCCAGCGCGGCGTCGAATTTGCCATCCAGGCGAAGCAACTCGCCGTACGAGTCATGCGGATTGGGCTGGTCCGGCTCAAGGGCAACATACTTCTCCATCAGAGGAAACGCCTTCTCAAAGTTGCCGTCGTAGGCGTAGGCATAGGCCAGTTCGTTGAGCGCCGCCGGATAATTAGGCGCGAGTGTGATTGCTCGCTCGAGCACAACCATCGCTTGATCGTATCGTTCCTGAAATAGCAGCCAGCGCCCGGCCAAAAATGCCAAACGCTGGTCCTGCGGATACTTGGCAAGCAGATCATTCATTGCGGCAATCGCCGGGACGTAACGCTCTTCCTGAACTCCGGCGAGCCACCTGACCATGAGTTTTTCGCCCGGCGAAACATGCGCAATCGACTCCTGCGCGCGTACGCGCATGCGATGCTGTTCTTCCGGATCAGGGCTGAGATGCGAAATCAGGATCAGCGCCTGGGTAAAATTTGGGTCGGCCGCGACCGCCTTGCGCAATTCGCCAAGGGCATCATCGCGGCGAACATACTCCAGGTTCTCCATCGCTTTTTCGAAGTGCTGGCGGGCCGCTCTTGAAGACGTGGTGACAGGCAGTTTGCCTTTGGCGGCGCTTTCCTTGCCTGACGTCGCGGGCATGGCCTCCGCATAGCCCAGACGTGGGAAAGGACATGCCAGAAAAAGACCTCCCAAAAAGACCAGGCAAAAGGCCCAGCGTTGCCGCATCCGTGCCTCGCAAACTGCTGATTTTACTGCTGATACCAGAGCGTAGCACGGGTCCAAAGAAGGGCCAACGTTACCCAAGTTACGTTCATTGATTAGGGGCAACGATCAAGTGATTCAATGGCTTGCAGGCAACCTGAAAGCAGGCAGGGCGGTCAGATTTTGAGGAAAATTCGCTTGCGGTACAGAACCCACATTACGACCCAGCACATCAGCAAATACACCAGCCCATAAATTAGAGAAGAATTCTTCGGGCTGGCGAGATCAGAGAAAAATCTTTGATAAATCCACTCCTGCCAGGTGAAAACGTGATCGGCCGTCTTGAAGCCATCCAGCCAATGAGAAATGATCTCGGCAAAAACGTAGGCCGCGATCGCATTCATGCCAAACACGATGAACGGCATACTCCAGCGCCCGTGCCGGCGTTTGATATCTAAAATCCAATAGCAGAGCGCGAGACCCAGCAATGCGAGGCCGGCCGTGAACAGCACGAAGGAACTCGTCCAGAGTTTCTTGTTGATGGGAAACCAGATGTTCCACAACTTCCCAGCTATCAGAGCAGCGATCCCGAAACCCACCATGCCCCAAGCTTTCGCGCTCTGAGATCGCGGCGAGCGCAACCGTTCTCCCGTCAGCACTCCGAGCATGCAGGTTGCGACCGCAGGAATCGTGCTGATCAAGCCTTCGGGATCGCGTCTGCCCTCATAAAGGTGGCCCATGAGCAGTTTGCGATCAAGCCATGCCACCAGATTACGGTCGGGATCGAGAATCGGCATGGCGTGGGTCGGAACTCCAAATCCAGGTACGGGGACAAATCGCATGATCGCCCAATAACCAACCAGGCAGGCAAGGATTGTAAAAATCCACGCGCGGCGGCCCGTCCATAGAATCAGCAGCGCGGAAATGACGTAGCAAATCGCGATCCGCTGGAGCACACCATAGATTCGCAATGAGCCAACTTGATAGTGATTGGGGAAACCGTTCAGAAAGACGCCGAGCGCAAATAAAACCAGACCACGCCACAGAACATGGGTCACCAGATCAGAGCGGGATGCGCCGCGCTCCACCCGTGCGCGCAGAGAAAAGGCCATCGCCACACCGACAATGAATAGAAAAAAAGGAAAAACCAAGTCGGTCGGAGTCCAGCCATTCCAATCGGCGTGTTTAAGCGGCCAGTACGCAGTGCGCTCGTCTCCGGGATTGTTGACCAGGACCATGAGCGCGATCGTCGCCCCGCGGAAAAAATCCAGCGACATCAATCGCTGCGAGGCCGGAGGCGCGGGAGCGCGCACGGCTCCTGGCGCTTCGCGGATTGCGGTGCTGGGGGCGACGGACATAAGATCCCGTGCGTGGATTCTAGCACGGCATTTTCAGCTAGGGCCGCGTATCCAGCGGGTGCTGCGCCTTCTCGTAGAACTCATTCTGTAGTCTCAAACTTTCCTCGTCGGCTTTGACGGCGCGAATCACTTCGACGACCGTGTTGATCCACCAGTTCATTTGAAATTCACCCAGTTCATGGGTTGCAGCCGAGCCGTCGCCTGAATAATGGTTGGGGAACCTCGCGTACCACCAGATTCCGGTGTAAACACCGTCTGGCAGCTTTAGCCGCGCCAAGTCTGCGCCCGATTCGCTGTTGGCCCGGTCCTGGTGCACGAGATCGGGACGCGCGATCATCATTTTGGAGGTTTCGCTCTCGCCCGCATGCATATCGACAGTGGTTTTCTTTGGCGGTCCGCCAGATTCAGGCACACGGCTGTCGAAAACATAAACCACATAGTCATGCGGCTTCTGCAACTGCGACTGCGCGAAGAACGGCAGCAGATGCTCGTTGCCGCCGTGGCCGTTGACGATGATGATTTTCTTGCAGCCGTTGCGCGCCATCTCGTCGGTGGTTTCGTGCAACAGCTCCATCTGAAGTCCGCTGCTATAGGCGATCGTGCCCGGCTCGTGCTTGGCTTCGAAAATTTGCCCGAAATAATATTCCGGAAAAACCACGGCAAACTCCTGCTCGGCAGCGCGCAGGCTGACGTAGCGGACGTTGAGCAGATCGGTCCCTAAAGGCAGATGCGGCCCATGCTTCTCGAGAATGCCGAAGGGCAGCAGGCAAGTTCCTTGCGCCTGCTGGATTGCAGCCCGAAAATCCGCGGCGGTCAGCTCCTCCCAGTGAACAGACAATTTAGTTTGCGGCCAGGCCAGGCCAACTACGAAAAACAGAGTGATCAAAATGAAATGCTTGCGCATGAAGACCCTCCCGAGCCGCGCATTTTAGCACTCCAAGAAGAGTCTGCCTTGCACTCGTCCCTGGGCTGAAAGCGCGACATCGAACGTTACCGTAGTCACCGTGCCTGATTCCCGAATGCGGAATATGATTGCCAAATCGGGACCCGGCATCATGAAGAATCTCAATTTCCTGGTTTCACTGACCAATAACGACAACGACTATCAGATCGAGCAAGCGGCCGCTGTGCAGGAAACCGCGCGTAAGCTCGGCGTAGGCCTGCAGATCGCCTATGGCGAGAACGACTCCATCACGCAAAGCCAGCAGATTCTTGCGGCGGTTCAGTCGCCGTCGGATGTGCGTCCAGATGGAATTATCTTTGAGCCCGTCGGCGGGACCGCCATGCCGCAGGTGGCACGCGCCGCGGCCGCGGCCGGCATGGGTTGGGTCGTGCTCAATCGCGATGCCGATTATGTTCTGGAGTTGCGCAAGGCCTACAAGACGCCGAGTTTCGCAGTGACATCCGATCATGAAGAGATCGGACGCATTCAGGGCCGCCAGTTCGCAGCCTTGCTTCCCAAGGGAGGCTCGGTTCTGTACATTCAGGGGCCGGCGGAGAGTTTGGCGGCGAAGCAACGCACTTCCGGGATGTACGAGACCAAGCCGACCAACGTGCAGGTGAAAGTCATGCGCGGAAACTGGACCGAGGCCAGCGCTCAAAAGGCTGTCGCCTCGTGGCTTCGCCTGTCCACTTCACGCCAAACCCCGGTTGACGCCATTGCGGCCCAGGATGATTCCATGGCGCTGGGCGCGAGAAAAGCATTTCAGGAACTTCCTGCCGACGACCCGCGCAAGCGATGCCTGAGCCTGCCCTTTCTTGGCTGCGACGGATTGCCGAAAACCGGCCAGGCGTGGATCAAGCGAGGATTGCTGACGGCAAGCGTTTTCGTTCCGCCCAATGCCGATAAAGCGCTCGACATGCTGGTGCGGGCGATCCAAACCAATGCACAGCCCCCGGAGCGGAATTTGACTGTTCCAGTTTCTATCCCGGCGCTAGAAGAACTGGCCAAGCAGCGCGCCGAAAAAGCGCGAGTGCTGGCAGCCGGACAGGCTGATTAGGAATCTACGATTGTAATGGCGGGCTGGCCACGTTTGATCTTTTCGAGCCCTATTACGATATGGGCTGCCCCACGCTTCGCGGTCTTCGAAGCGTGGGCAGCACCGAGCTGTGCGCCGGGGTCTGTCCTCATCCCGGGACGGACGAGAGGACGCAGGAGCAGTCCTCGGCTACCATCGTCACTACTGTCCCAGCTTTGCAAAACCAGCAAAGCTGGGACGGCCTCTTTATTGTAAGTGCGGACGAAACAACAAAGTTAGGCCAGGCCTCGGCTAATCGGAAGGGAATGCGCGAAAGGAGGCAGCCCCTCTATTTCTCAATTGCATCTTTGAGGTGCTTGGCGCAGGCTTCCGCAGAACTCCGCTTGCCATGAGTGGAAGCCTCCTCGTGCACGGAGTAAGCCCAGACTACCTCACTGCTTTTGATGTTACTGACGGTGATACTGGCTTCCTCCCGCGAATGCCAATTCCCCAATATCACTTTCTTGGCAGTGCTGGCTTTCTGGCTTTCGGAAGTACCAGTTATTTCGTAGTCTGCCTGATCGCGGCTTCCCGCTATTTCCAGGGGGACCTTCTTCGTCGTCATTGCCTCTCTCAAGTATGTGTCGAAGCCATCTGCCATGGGCGCAATGAACACCTTCGCTCCCTTCGGCAGCTTGCCGGATGCTGCAGTGCTTTTTGTATCCCCCGCTCCTACTAAGACGGCACCGCCAACCAAAACTACGATGACGCTTGCCACAACTCTCGTATGAGACATAGATTGCCTTTCGCGCTCAGTTTTCTGTTGGCGCCGGAACAGGCCACCTGGGTCAATCGATCACAACCGCCTTGAGGTGTTTAGCGCATGCTTCGCCGGCGCTTTGCCTCCCGCGCATAGAGTTGCCCTTGTGGACGGAGTAGCCGAAAATGATCGCCCCCGTCTTTAGGTCCACCACCTTGATGCTGGCCTGCTCGCTGGACTGCTCGGAGCCCATGAAGAGCATTTTGGCCCACCCGGCCTTCTCGCTTTCCGAGACGCCACTGATCTCGTAGTCCGCCTTGCTCCGGTCAACTACTACAGTCAGCGGAACCTTCTTGCTGCGCAATCCGGCAATGACATAGTTCTCGAAGCCCCCGGGCATCGGAGCGACATAAATCTTTGCGTAAGCCGGTATCTTTGCATTATTCACAGTTGCCAGCTGGCCCTCGTCGGAGGGAGTTGACTTTAGATCCGAAGTCGACGTTGCTGCCGTGCCAGGTTTGTCTTGGTCCTGGGCTGACTTGTCGCCTGAGGATGTCTGCTGCCGCGCGTGCAACGAGTAGACGCTGATGGATACGATAAGCGCCGTCAGAAACAGGGACATGAGCCGTGTTTTGCTTCGCATATATCCTCCCCGACGGCTCATTATCCGCCGAAAAAAGCGAAAACGCTTATTATTTTCAGGCATTTCAAAAACTCTGGCGCTACCCTGCAATTCGCGGTTTTCGAAGCGCGGGCACCACCGAGTTGTGCGCCGAGGTCTGTCCTCATCCCGGGACTGAGGAGAGGACGCGGGAGCAGTCCTCGGTCACCCTCGTCACTAGGTCCAGCTTTGCAAAACCAGCAAAGGTGGGGCGGCCTCTTTGTTGTAAGTGCAGACGAAACAACAAAGTTGGCCCAGCCCCCATCCCAAACGACCATCTCGCCCCTTCCGATCTTGTGCGACGGTCGCACGACGCCGCAAAGAGTGCTTTAGAGGGGACGCCCGACCACCTGGATGAGCCTCAGGAGTCAAAAACGGAGACGGGGGCCGTGTGACGGTCACCTACCGCCGCTCGGGGCATTGCAGGAGAGGACCAGAACCTAGATTTCGGCATCCACGCGCCGAAGAGTCATATATACGTATAATAACGTACAGATCCGATCCGCCCGGAAAGCCTCGCCGATTCACTGTCCACGGCATTGCCTTCCACCTTCCGCAAAAAACGCGGAGATTGAGTCACCGCTCAGTCGTGCGGAGTCAGCGAAAACCACCAATCTAAGGGTGGGCTAACCGCGTGCAGCTTCCTCGGCTTCGCCTCGGGAAAAAATCTTGAGACGCGTTCGGCACGGCTGAAGCCGTGCCGTTCCATGAAGCTCGGCGGGCATCGACTCGTTTTGGGTGACAGACTCGCAATGCCCCGGTTCAAGCTGACGACGGATGGCTGAGGGCTGAATTCTACGGCACTTCGATCAACTGCATTTTTCCGTCGCGAGTGCGGTGCAGCACCATCACTTTGCCCTTCTTGTCGCGGAACACGAACACATCGCGGTCGCGGAAGTGGGCTTCCTTGATGGCTTCTTCCAGGGTCATGGGGCGCAGGGCGACAGCTTCGTCCGCGCGGACGAGGTGAACTTCGGTGGTCTTTGCGACTTGTGGGAATTTGTGAACGACGACCGCAACGGCTGTACTTGCCGTAGCGCCGACCACTGGCACCAGAGCTTCCTCGGGCTCAGAGTGGCCATTCCATTTCTTGCGCTGGTGGCGTTTCTTGCTGCGCAGACGAGTCTTGTATTTCACCGCCTGCTTTTCCAGGTGCTCGAGCGCCGCGTTGATGGCAACGATCATGTCGTTGGCCTGGGCCAGGCCGACGATGGGGCCGTTGCGCGGGCTGATGGTGATCTCGGCTTTATGCCGGTGTTTTTCGACGGCGAGGGTGACTTTGGTGTCGAACTGATCGCCTAGAATCTTTCTGATCTTGGCCAGGCCGGTTTCGACTTCCTTGCGTACGGCAGAAGTGATTTCGTACTGCCTGCCGGTGTACTCCACGTTCATCGCAAGCCTCTCGAAAGGATTTATTTCTTCACTCTGCGCTGATGGGTGCTGGGAATGTGCATGTCCTCGCGGTATTTGGCGACCGTACGGCGCGTTACCTGGATTCCCTGGGACTGGAGAATACGTGTGATCTGTTCATCGGTCAATGGGCGGGAGGGGTCTTCTTCTTCGATCAGCTTCTTGACCCGGCGCTTGAGGATGAGCAGCGAAGTGTTTCCGCCCTGCGGGCCGTTGACGCTCTCGCTGAAGAAGTAGCGCAACTCAAAGACGCCCTGCGGGGTGTGGGCGTATTTGTTGGCCACGGCGCGGCTGACGGTGGAAGGATGCACTCCGATTTCTTCCGCCACTTCCTTGATCATCATGGGTTTCAGTTGATCGATGCCCCGTTCCAGGAAATCCTGCTGACGCGCGACAATGGAGTAACAGACTTTCATGATGGTCTGCTTGCGCTGCTCAATGTTCTTGATGAGCTGGATGGCGCTCTTGTAGCGTTCCTTCACGTAATTGCGCGTGTCCTTATCGTTGCCGTCGCGGCTGAGAAGGCGCTTGTAGGCGGGATTCAAGCGAAGCTGCGGAACGTCGTCGTCATTCATCAAACAGAGCCATTCGTCGCCATGTTTCACGAAAGCGACGTCGGGCTCGATCAGACGGGGCTGAGTTTTGTTGTATTGCAGTCCCGGACGGGGATCGAGCGTGCGAATGTAATCCAGAGCCTGTTGCACGGCTTCCACCGGACGGCCGAGGGCACGCGCGATTTCTTTGTGCTGCTTGTTTTGCAGAGCGCGCAGATGCTGGTCCACGATGGCCATGGCGTCGGCAAGCACCTGGGCCGTTGTTTCGCCATTGCCATGGGCCGTCGCTTCGCCATTGCCATTGGCCTTGGCTTGCAGTTGATGCTGGTGATAGCGCAATTGATAAAGCAGGCATTCGCGAAGATCGCGGCAAGCCACTCCGGGAGGATCCATCTGGCGGATCACTTCGAGGGCTTCATGCAAGTCTTCGACGTTAAATTGCGGCTTGAAGACAGGGTGTTCGCCGGGTTTTACTTCTTTTACTTCTGGGACGGCTGAAACGGGAACAGGCGGAGCGGTTTCTGGTTCAAGAGCGGGCGCAACGGCAGCGGCCGATTCGACTTCACCCAACATCGGGCCCATGGTTGCGTCTTCGGCCGCATCCTGGGTTGCGTCCCCGTGCAATTCGGCATGCAGCGAATCGGCCGCTTCTTCTTCCTCTGCGCTTGCCGCAATTCCCAGCGCCGCAGCATCCTTGGCTATGGTCTCGGTAACGCTGGCATCGGCCTCGGGCGGAGCGGGCGGCGCGACGCCCAGCAATTCCTCGTCGCTCGCGATCAGGTAGCCATCTTCGCTGAGGTTGCCGATTACCAGTTCCGCCGCTTCGCGCACTTCGGGGCGAACGGCCAATGCGCCGAGCTGCCACATCAAGTGATCGGAAAGATTGCCCGGCTTGGAGAGAAAATTCTCGAACGAAGGGCGCTCGATTTCTTCCATCTCGCCGGGGCTGCGGTAGCCGGGATCGAGATATTCCTGAAAAAACGAGCCGAAGTCGATTTCTTCGAATGGATCTTTCTTCTCCGTGGCTGTGATCGGGTTTTCTTCAACGGTAGGCGCGGGACGGTCGCGATCTTCCTCTTTGCGATCGACGTCGTCGAGGAGAGGAACCGAATCTTCGAGTTCCTCAAGGACGGGATTCTCCACCATCTCGGTATTGATCATGTCGCGCAGCTCAAGCTTGTTCAGCGCGAGCACGCTCACCATCTGCACGAGGCCAGGGGTGAGGATCTGCCTCTGCGAGACTTTGAGGTGAAGTTTGGGTTGAAGAAGAACCATATTTTCTAGCCGTCAGCTATCAGCCTTCCGCCATCAGGCAAACCGCCAACCACCTTGTTCCTGATGGCTAACGGCTGATGGCTGAGGGCTTATTCAAACCAGCGAAAAACTTTCTCCCAAATAAACCCGCCGCACTTCAGGATCGCCGCCCAACTGTTCCGGCGTTCCCTGACGGAAAATTCGTCCTTCGTTAATGATGTAAGCCCGGTCGGTGACCGAAAGCGTTTCGCGGACGTTGTGGTCGGTGATCAGCACGCCAATGCCGCTCGCTTTCAAATCACTGATAATCTTCTGCAGATCGAGCACGGCAATCGGGTCAATTCCAGAAAATGGCTCATCCAGCAGAATAAAAGCCGGACTTATGCACAATGCGCGCGCGATTTCCACACGCCGGCGTTCACCGCCAGACAATGCATACCCCCGGTTCAGCCGGATGTGTTCCAGACCCAGTTGATCGATCAGCGTCTCCATGCGTTCGCGGCGCTCGTGCCAAGAGATGGGCTGGGCTTCAAGCACCGCGAGAATGTTTTCCTCGACCGTGAGCTTGCGGAAAACCGAAGCCTCCTGAGGAAGATAGCTGATGCCGTACTGGCGCGCCCGCAAGTACATGGGAACGTCTGTGATGTCATCCTGATCGATCAGAACGCGGCCGGTATCGGGTGGAACCAGACCCACGATGGCGTAGAAAGTGGTGGTCTTGCCGGCGCCGTTAGGTCCAAGCAAACCAACAACTTCCCCTTGGCAGACGGACACGCTGACCCCGTTCACAACACGCCTGCCGCGGTAGGATTTGCCGATTTCGTCAGTGGCCAGAGTACGCATTTATCGTGCCACTCGGGTGTGGGTGACGGTAGGGGATGTATTGTTGCCTTCAACCAGAACCCTATCATCGTGTCTGAACAAAGTCAACGAAACACCGGTAGTTTTGCCTTGTTCGGCATCAAAAATGCAGGGCGGGCCGCCGGTCAGGACGAATTTGTCATCCGCGGCGGTATAGACCAGTTTTTCCCCGGTGCCACGACGTTGTGGCTGCGTGACCACGACCTGATCCGTGGCGACGATATGGTCGATCCTCGCGGCCTGGCTAAGCGATTGTCCCGGAGCGCCTTGGCCGCGTGGCACGAGGTAAACGTCCATCACGGCGGAAGTGACGATTACATCGGGGCTTTTGGCTTGGACGTTTCCCTGGAAGTGCGCCAGGTGCGCATCGTCAGTATAGGTGAGGAAGTCCGAGGTAATGCGAACCGCGGTGGTTTTTCCGTCTTTCTCCGTCTGTACCAAAATCGTGGAAACCGGTTGCGAAGCTGCGGACTGAGCGCGCATGGAACGGTTCTGGTCATTGAACTCAATGGAGGGCGCCGTAACCAGGTTGGCGTCTTGCCAGAGTCGCGCGTCGCCAGTGTAGAGCGCGATCTTTGTATCTTGACGAGCGGTCATCGAGTGTGACGTGACGTGGATCGGCGAAGAGGAAGCGAGCATTGCGCCATCCGGCTGGACTTTCAGTTCGCTGTAAGTGGTGCGCACATCGCCGTCGGCAAAAGCTTCGCCGGTGGCGCGATTCAATCGCATCGTGCGGGCAGTCGTGGTCATGCTTCCGTCGATCACGCGGGGAGAACCTGTGAGGGTGAGAATCTGGTCCGATGGCGTGTAACGGGCTTTTTCGCCCCAGGCTTTTCGTTCGGCGTCGGCGTAAACAACATTTCCCTGCTGCACAAGAACCTCAACGCCGCTGCCCGGACGAAATGACGCATCGATCTGTTCGCTCGTGCTGACTCGATCCGGCTGGCCGGGATTTTTGCTCACGATGCGCGCGTCGGGCGAGCCATGGGCGGAGGTCATTTGACCCAGGTCATCGAAGTGGGCGGTGAACTCTTTTGCGGTGATCACGGTCAGTTGACCGGTGTTGCCTGTGGCGGGCTGGATGGTGAGTTGCGGCGGGCCTGAGGTCTCCGCGGTCTTTAACCGGCGTCCTTCAGCGATGAGGAAGTCCATCGCCGGGGCCGTCAGTTCCATATCCTGCGGGTTGCGAGATGAGTTTTCGGCGGTAGTGGAAGACCGCGGATGTTGCAGCAGGCGGACATTTCCATCTGTGTGTACGGCGGTCAGCACATTCTTCCCTGAAAAAGTCAGGAATGCGCGAGCGGCAAAGCCCTGCATGGGCTGCGGCCCGTTCGATTCCATGTGGACATTTCCCGTGAAGGTCGCAGTCTGAAGCAGGCTGTGCGTAGTCCCGGTGAGGACCAGCTCCGATTGGTCAGCGGTGACCCGGGTGGGCGGCGGACCGTCTGATTCAACCAGCACATCGCGTTCCGCCAACACACGCTCCAGAGTGTTGTCGGGACGCAGAAAGAGCGTGGCCCGTCGAGCCTGGGCCTGCTGGGTTTTCGTCCGCAGGCGCGCCTGTTCCAGAACCACGATGTGTGGATTTTTCGTGATCGTGCCGTGGTCGGCGGTCAAAACGGTAGAGGCGCGGTTGGTGAGTTTGATGGTCACCTGCGACTTCATCGTGAGGACGCCAGTATTGGCGATGTAAGTGACGCCGATGGCCGATCCGGTGGCCTGAGGAACGTTGAAATCTATCTTCTGGTCGGTCGAGGCATTGCCGGTTTTCTGGTTAAAGGTGAGCCCGGTCGTCCGCAGGTGAATTGGATTCTTGAGCTCTTTGGGCGGGGCTTGATCGGGGTTGGCCACTCCTTCAGGATTGGATTGCAGGTCGATCTGAACTTCGCCCTTTCCGACGACGTCGCCGGATTGAGGATCGTAATCAAAAGCCGCGCCGTAGATCTGATCGAAGCGGGTGGAATCGCGGCCAAAGAGCGTGATGGTTACATCGTGCAACTCAACCCGCCCGCCTTGCTTGAACTGGATCGCCTGGCTGGCCTGAATTTTGAACAGAGTGCGGCCTTCGGCAGAGCGGGAAAAAGTGAACCCGTGCGCATTCTGCTGGATTTCGACATTGATTTTTTCCGGGACCTGCTTGAGAGCGTTGGGCACGCGCCGCGTGGCGTAAAAATACGCTCCGGCCACCAACAGTCCCAATGCAGCCAAACTGATGGCGAACCAGCGGCGAAGGCGGGAAATTTCCACGGACATCCATTACAAGTCTACTGCATGGCGTTCAGGCTGCAGTAGAGACCGACAAACGCCCCAGCAGGACCCGTTTACAGATCCTGATCGAGTACGACCTGCTGGACCATCGAGTCTAATTCGGCAACCGCCTGATCGCGCTTCTGCTGTAACCCGGAGATTTCCGAGTTGAGCGTGTTGAGACGGTCTTCCTGCGAGTCGAGCTGGCGGGTGTACCGCAGCAGAAGGGCTTTCTCTTCCGGGCTGCCCTTCAACACCTTCATGTTCTCGCGCAGCCGCGCCTGATCTCTGGTGATGGACTCGACCTCCGACTGGCGCAAACGGATTTGGACTTCGAGGCCGCTGATCTGGTTCTTCTGCGCGAGCACTTTGCGGAAAATGTCTTGTAGCGCGGGCGGAGGCGAGGTTTCCTTCGTGATGAGAGCGACTTGATCATCATCAAGATTGGTCAGCTCGTACTGCGTGAACTCAAGGTGAAACTCTTCAATCTTCAGCTCTTCGGTCTGGCTCGGTCCCACCGCCACGCGGAAACGCAGGAATGACGCCGTGGTTTCTTCCGGTTTGGCGCCCGAGGCGAGATTCCAGCCTTCGCGCGCGGGATGCTCGATTATGACCTGGCGCGGCTGCGTATCCGCGTTGTGCAGCGTGTACTTGCGCTTGTCGCGCTGCTCGCGGGTGAGGATCATCATGCCTTTCATTATGCGCACGTGCGTCGCGGGCTTTTGAGTGAACTCCGTTTCCATGGAAACGCGCAATGCGGGATCGCCGGCAAAGGAAATCAAACGGCGCTCGGCGGGATGGACGGTTTCGATCAGCCCTTCGCCGGCGAAGGTGTCACGATCGAGGACGTTGAAAGTGCCGGAATCAAGCGTGAGGCCGCTGGAATTGGTCAGCCAGAGTGCGCGGCGGATTTCTCTTGAATTTTCATTCCAGATGGAGACTTTCTCGGCCTCGACATGAGCTTGCAAAATCGGGACTAGCGCGGACTGGTTCTTGCCGATGGTGATGGGCTGTTTGATGTTGTATTCGAAGTAGTCGCCGAGGTCGTTGCTTGCGGCCTCGATGGGCTGGTTGGCAATGGCAGTGTTCAAATCCTGCAACTGGGCGAACTGTTCCAACCGATCGAAGTTTCGCCCGTTCACGGCTTGTGCTTGCGCCGCGGCCTCGGAAGTTACCTCGACCGTTTCTGTGGCGCTCCCAACGCTGAGAGTGACGTTTGCCTCGGTGGTTCGACCCTCCATGACGGTGGCATTGGCCATGATCGTTCTGAACCCGGGACTGGAGATAGAAATGCGGTATGTGCCTGAAGGCAAACCGTAAGCCTGGAAAACACCTCGTGCATCGGTGATGCTGGTTTGTGAACTTCCGGTTTGGCGGTTGGTGATGGTGACGCGCGCCCCGCCGACAACCGCGCCGCTAGAATCAGTTACTGTGCCGTGCAGACCGCGCGGGCCAGCGTGGAAGATTCCGCTGCCGATTCCTCCGCCCACGCCGGCGGCGACGCCCGGAGGCGGCGGCGGACCGGGCAGTGCCGTCAATGTTCCCTCATGCTCCTGCGGCGTGAGCATGACGGATGGCGGAAGCGCGATCACCGGCCGGCGGGTGTAATACGGCTGAGAAATGTTCTCGATGAACGATTGCGGCGCTCCCGCAATGAGAGAAAGCTGCACATCTTTCCAGTCCTCGCCGACCGTGTTATCGACGATGGCCCAGCCTTGCAGCAACGGTTTTTCGTCAGCCTTTTCGGGCAGGATGATGCGATACGTGCTTTTCCACACCGGCACTTCGCTGATATAACTGACAAAAATATTGCGATCGCCGCTGCCTGTAGCAGAAATGGTCATGCGGCGCAAATCGCGGGCGCGGGACGAGCCGATCAGATTCAAATATTTACCGACTTCGTCGTTCAGATCGCGCTCGGCCAGCCGAACCGAGGTTGCTGGCCCCAGTTCGAAGTTGCGCATTTCTCCAGCGTCCGTGATGACCGATAACTTGGTTACGGTATACTCCACGCCTTTGTCCGTAGTTCTCTGCTCGTTTTCGACGCTGAGCAGTTTTCCGGCGGCGGTGGCCGACCCACTGCGCACTTCGACCCGCGCTCCGCGCAATGCGGAAAGAAAATCGGCCTGCGTGAGTTGCTCGCCGAAAGGCAGGCGGAGGGATTTCAAACGTTCATCAAGCGGGGCGATCGAGTTGTAGCGAATTCCGGAAATGTGGCCTTCGCCGAGATCGACGACGGTGAGCGATTTCAGCACATCGTTCAGCTGGCCGGTGGTGAAGTCGATGTTGAGTTCCTGATTGCCATGCACGCGGGCGGTGTGCTCGAAATATCCGACGCCGTTTTTGTAAAGCACGACTCGCCGGACGGGCAGGCGGGCGCCGGAGTCGACCGGAACGGCGGCTTCGGGAGACTTCTCAGTTTTGGACGGGAGCGGGGCGTTCTGGGCAAAGACCGGGAAGACTAGCGCTGAGGTGACGAAAAAAGAAACCAGACAGGAGAGGCTAGGACGAAGCATGGTAATCCCTCCTCGGGCTACACCTTAAGAGCGCGGAGATTATTACGACTTGCAGGGAATTTGTCGAAAGAAAAAATGAACTGGGGTCGAACGGTTTGAGAGCATCGAACGAATTTCTTGTCATGCCGGTGGCGGCACGGGTCAATAAGGGGTCTTTCGACTCCGCCTGGGGATCGACTTTCGCCGATCCCCAGGCTGCGCTCAAGATGGCGAGGTGAGAACCGCTCAAGAGGACAGGGTAGATGCACTCTCGGCCCGGGTTTTGAAGTCACGCAGGGAAAGCTCGAGGCCACCGAAGTCGGGGTCGTCGTTCTGGTCGAGGGTGAAGGCGATGTCGAGGGCGTCTCCGGGAAGAAGCTGAGCCTGCTGAACCCGCTCGGCCATGCGCCAGCCCATGGCATCGAAGACGATTGACTTGCGCCAGCCAGAGGATTGCCGGGCCTGCACGCGCTCGCGAGCAGCGGCAACCGCGCCTCGGGGAAACGCGGCGGAATCGGGATGGCAGCGCGGCGTGGTTACGAGCGCAAGATCAGCGGGGTCCGGCTCGGCGCACGGCACCGCCGAGAGTTTCAGCTTTACGTGTTTGTCTTTGAAGACGCGTGCCGGGGCGGCGAGCCGAACATTGCGCGCGGCGAAAACCGGCTCGTGGTTGCTGGCGCCGAAAGGTTCGAGGGATTGGACAGCCTGGAAAAGCTCGGGCGTGACCTGGTCGAACCCCAGCTCTTCGTCGATTGTTAGTGACGGTTCAAGATCGGCGGGAGTGAGACGCTGGCGGGCGTAGGCATCGAGATGAGCGCGCAATTCTTCGATGCGCGAAGTTGGCATGGAAAATCCCACGGCGTGGGAATGCCCACCATAGCGCGTGAACAAGCCGGGGCAGGATTCAAGCGCATTCAGCAAGTGAAAGGGACGAATCGACCGGCCAGAACCGTGGGCTTCTTCGCCATCGCGAGAAATGATGAGCGTAGGCCGGCCGTAACGCTCCACGATGCGCTGGGCCGTGATGCCGATCACGCCGCGATGCCAGCCTTCGCCGTCAATCACCATGCAGAAGGATTGGCGGAGCGTGGGATCCTGCTCGAGGCGGCTCTGAATGCCTTCGAGAATTCTGCGCTCCTCTTCCTGGCGCTCGGCGTTGAGTTGATCGAGACGGGCGGCGATCTGGCGGGCGCGGGCAGGATCTTTCACGCTGAACAATTCGATGACGTCGCGGGCAACGTCCATGCGGCCGGCGGCGTTGATGCGGGGCGCGATGCGAAAGCCGACTTCGCCGGAGGTGAGCGGCCTGCCGCTGACTTGGGCAATCTCCAAAAGAGCTTTAAGGCCAGGATTTACGCTGGAGCGCAAAGCTTCAAGACCGAGCTTGGCGAAGACGCGGTTTTCGTCGAGCAGCGGAACGGAGTCAGCGATGGTGGCGATGGCCACGATTTTCATGAACGACAAGAGCAATTTGGTTTGGTCGCGCTCGGGGAGCAGCTTGGCCATCAACCCTTGCGCGAGCTTGAACGCCACGCCCGCGCCGCATAGCGACTTGCATGGATAGTCGCATCCTGACTGATTGGGATTGACGACGGCGAAGGCCGCAGGAATGCCTTCTGGACCGGGCAGGTGATGGTCGGTGACGATTAAATCCACGCCGAGACGGCGCGCGGTTTCGGCGGGCGCGAAGGCGCGAATGCCCATATCGACGCTGATGATGAGCCGAATGCCGGCGGCGGCGGCGCGCTCGATGACATCGTCGCGGAGATCGTAGCCGTCGCGAATGCGATGCGGAGTGTGGAAGTCGGCCGTTCCGCCGCAGAGTTCAATGGCGGTCTTGAGAATGACAATGGCGGTTGTGCCATCCACGTCGTAGTCGCCGTAAATCAGCAGCGGTTCTTTATTTGCGATCGCAGAGGCAATGCGCTCGACGGCGGCGGGAAGGCCGCGCATGAGATGAGGCGA
>Ga0335076_10000458_pt1 | contig 37475 bp, 37 predicted proteins | sample Lox_Sample_25_FD_206717 | JGI IMG/M metagenome (GOLD analysis project Ga0335076, IMG submission 206717) | Soil microbial communities from Loxahatchee National Wildlife Refuge, Florida, United States - Lox_Sample_2.5 | ecosystem: Environmental > Terrestrial > Soil > Wetlands | place: USA...
CCGCATAAGTTGCGAGTCTTAGGGCTAGCGCATGGCGATCTTAGAGTTGGAGGCAATCGTGGGGCAGAGGTGTATGGTTCCGTTGTTAGCGATGGCCGCGTTGATTCTTGGTTCGTGCGGCTCTTCAAATAAACCGGCGGCGAATCCGCCGAAAAGCGCAAACGCACAGATTTCGCTTGCTGGCACAGAGTGGGTGCTGGCGGATCTGGCAGGCACGCCGGCGTTGCCGGGCGGCAAAGCTACGCTGAGCTTCGCGGAAGGGGGCCGGGTTGCAGGAAATGCGTCATGCAACCGGTTTACCGGATCTGTGACGATCAGTGGGGACGCGCTAAAGATGGGCCCGCTAGCCACGACGCGAATGGCTTGCATGGACCCTGAAGTGAGCAAGCAGGAGGACACCTACCTGAAAGCTTTGGACGCAGCCACACGCTATGCTTACCAGGAGCCCGATTTGCTGATTTATGCGGAAGGGTTTGAAAAGCCGCTCCGGTTTACTCGCACTCCCGCCAGTCATCCATAAGTCGTGAGCAGTATCACGGGCGAGTTCGGCGATTAGCGCTAGAATAGGTTCGCACGCCCCCGGAGGCAGATGCTATGAGTTATCGCCGAATTGTTCCTCCGCTTGTCACGGTAGGGCTGGTCATGGTCGCGTTAATTCCCTTTTCACTGCTGCGCGCACAAAGTTCCACCGACCCGTGGAGCGCGTCGCAGACCACGTACGCAACTGAGTTCGCGAAAGAATTGACGACGAGCAAGTCGCCAGCCACGGTGCTGTTCGTGGGCTTTTCCCGTTTGTACACCGCCGCGCACATCAAGGGAGCACAGTTCCACGGAACTGGCGGCAAGCCGGAAGGAATAGAGGAAATCAAAAAGTGGGCTGGCCCGCTGCCGCGTTCGACCAATCTGGTGATTTACTGCGGGTGCTGCCCGATGGACCATTGCCCGAATGTCAGGCCAGCGTTTTCCGTCCTTCACGAGATGGGATTCACAAATCTGCGCGTATTGATTCTGCCGACCAGCTTTGCGGTGGATTGGGCGGAAAAGGGATTGCCGTACGACAAGGGGCAGTAGAACGCGCAGTTGGTCAGTTTCCCGTAGGGATGATTCCGGCGTTTTCCACCATGAGCACCACGGTGCGTTGCAGGGCGCGGGTGCGGTGGGGAACCCCCTTGGGAACAACATAGCCCTGCCGCGGATTCAGACTGACGGTGTGATCCTGCAGGTCGATCAGCAGTTGGCCCTCAATGACGTAGAAGAACTCGTCGTCCTGGTCGTGTTTGTGCCAGTGGTACTCGCCTTGGAATACACCCAGACGCACGACGGAACCGTTTACCTGGCACAGGGTCTGGTTGTACCACTGGAAGGTGCAGGCGTCCGTTAACTGTTTTTCATCGATGATTTCGAGTGGCCGATGAAGGATGTTGAGGCGAGTTTCGTAAGGAAAGGATTGGGTATCGCTCATGCTGCAGAACCTCCTGGCATCGTTGCCGGGACGATTATCTCAAGATTTCACGGGGAATTGACTTTCTCTGTGTGCTGCTCGGCGATAGAGTCGGGCGATTCGAGCTGTGCGTCAGTGGACAAAAAATGAAAATCGACGAGCTGCGAAAAATCTGCTTAGCCTTTCCGGGCGCGACCGAGCAGATTCAGTGGGAAGACGACCTGCTGTTTAAAGTCGGCGGCAAAATGTTTGCCCTCACGCCGCTGGAACCTTCTCGATTGTGGCTGTGCCTGAAAGCGGACCCAGAAGAGTTCGCAGAGTTGACTGAACGGCCGGGCATCATTCCCGCTCCGTATCTGGCGCGGGCCAAATGGATCGCGGTTGAATCGAAGGAGGTTCTGTCGCAATCGGAAGTGGAGCGGCTGCTCCGGAAATCGTATGAGCTCGTGTCGGAAAAACTGCCGCGAGCGACACGCGCGAAATTGTCTTCCGGTGAAGGCACGCGAGCCTCGCACCGAAGCGCGCAAAAAGCTGTGGGGAAGAAAAGCCCAAAGGGAAAGAAAAGCGCGTAGGATCTGACCAATCGACCAAGCGTCCATTTTGTCCCCGTTTGACTTTATGCGACAGGATAGACGGCTAGCCGATCGGATCGAGGCAATCTGCAACCGCACGAGCAAAGTAAGCATTGTGCTTTGTTGTACTTGTGACGCTCCGAGGCTGTCCGGCATTCAAACAGTTGTGATCTGGACTATGCGTTCGGTTGGCATCGCTGGCAATGAACCCTCCTCTGTTGCGAAGACCGCCAGCACAACCGCCGATTTTTGTTTCACTTGCGACTTATCGCAATGACTCCTGAGACTGGCACCCCATTTGCTTTTTGTCTTGCGTGAGTGAGAACACGAGATTGAGTGGGGAGAGAAACACAATGACTTTCGGAAAAGCGATGCGAGTGCAGATGATGGTGGCGGGGCTGGGAGTGGCCCTGTTTTGTGCTGGTGCGACCAAGGCGCAGGAAATCGTGAACACGCATTTCGATGATGGACCAAACGTCGCCACGTTTGCCCAGCCCGAGGCGCCAGCCACAACTGCGGTTGCGAATACGGCTAGCCAACCGATGACGGCGAACACACAGGTGCCCGCCACTGCCGAGCCCGAAAGTGCGAATGAATCTTCAGACACAATGCTGTGGATCGGTGTCTCGTTGGTTTGGTTGGGTGCAATCGGAACCTATTTTTCCGGTCCAGCCAAGCGCTTTGCCCGTGAAATGCGCGCGGTGCAGGAATCCTATAAAGTTGCAGACGCAGCCTGCTCGGCACTTCTCGAATTACTTCTTTCAAAGGGCTGGCGTGAGGGAAAACCGGCTGACAGGGCTTAGGCTTTGCTATCGGAGGCGCGGCGGAGGGGGCGGGCGCCGGGCAGCGGGAAGGTCATCATCCAGAAATTGACTTCGGGGTTCACGAATTCCAAGCCCACGTACAACTTGCCATCGCGCTCGCGCCGGACGTGAGCAACGCGAGCTTCCGCAGAGCGGCTCGTATTTTCATTGACAATTAGAAGGGGCTGCCCGGGTTGAACGGGTTCGTCCATGGAGAGCAGCGCACCTTGTTTATTGACGGAACGCGTGGTGGCGCGCACACAAAACTTGTCGCCGGATTCCGACTGGCCATGAACGATGATGGGCAAAGCCAGGGAAACTCTCAGGGTTCGCCGCCGCTCGCGATAGCGAAAATGCAAAACGCCCATGGGGACCTTCTTCTCAGCGCATTTCGGGTCCGCCTGAACCTCTGGTGCAGAGAAACCTGCTCGCAACGCATGTTCAGGCAGAGGGGCGGGTGCCTACAGCCGAATGACTCATGCGGCCAGGTTAACAAGCATTTTGTCCCAGAGGACCTGGTCGGAACAATAGCTGAGCCGTACTAATTTACAGGGTTGGCGGACGGTACGCCAGTACTTTAGACAAAGAGAAATGTACTCGAAGTAACGACGGAACGTTCTGATCAATGACACGGAATGGGCCGATTTAGTTTTGCACTTTAGCGAACGGGATCATATGCCAAAACCAGACGACGAGAATCCCGTAGTAAGCCGCCGCAATTCCAAACGTGATTGCAAACGTTCTGAGTGATTTTCCCAGGCCAGCATATTCCTTGATCCATCGGCGAGCACAAGCCGCGATCATCAATAGGCTGAGTATGGCCGTGGTGGCAGCCAGCAAACTGACCGGATTGCCGAATGGATGGGCACTGCCCAATTGCAGGATCTGCCGCGCGGCCCCGCCGAGGAGCCCACTGGCAAAAGTGATAGCCAGCCACATGGCTGGGGCGATGATGCCGAGCATGTAGGCCCAACGGTCTTCCATGTAGAAAAGCATGATAAGAATCGCGAGGTACACGATGGTCTGGTAGAAATGGAGAAGGAAAAAATCCGGCTCCAGGTGCGCGAGCAAAAGAAAACAAATCACTTGCAAAGCAGCGAGGGCCGCAATGTCCCGGTATGGCTTCATAGAACCCCCTGATGGGTGGCGCGAGATCTGCAGACAGGGACACTTGCCAGAATGGCGATGGAACAGGTGCTTGCGCGCACCCACGGAAAAAAGCGAGCACGCTCTGAACCATGCCGATAGCTGCTGAAAACACCCTAGTTACAGCAGGGGAATCTGCGAAAGCGAGCGAAATTTTGCGGTGGTATGTGTGATTGCGCCCATGAGGCTACGCCAAATGTATGAATTCGGCGTTCCAGGGGCGACGCGCACAATCAAGCCGGGCTAGGGTGATGGGCAACTGGAACCGCCTGGGGCCAGCGCTGCCCGGATTGATATACAGCACGCCGTCTTTTTCGTTTTGTCGCGGCTGATGGGTGTGCCCGCTAATGACGAAATCAAATTTGGCGGCTCGGGGTTTCAGGTCCAATTCGCGCAGGTTGTGGAGGACGTAGAAGTTGGCTCCGCCGGCCTCGACGACGGTCGTTAGCGGGAGCTCCTGCGCCCAGTCAGCCGTATCGACGTTCCCGCGAACGGCGAAAACCGGTGCGATGCGTTTCAGCCTGGCAAGAATGTCGGGATCGCCCACATCACCGGCGTGAATGATGAGTTGCACACCCTGCAAGGCTTGTTCCGCTTCCGGGCGCAACAAGCCATGCGTATCCGAAATGATGCCGAGCAGCATGTCTGAAAGCGTTTAGGCTTGGTTATCCTTATCGCGATATTCCTCGGGCACGTCGTCTTCCTCGACTTCGCGGGTGCGCACTTCCCCTTGGTCCGGGTCGGGAACGTTTTCCACACCATCGACAACCTCCGCCTCGAACGCTTGCCCCTCTTCCAGCAACTCCTCAACACTCTCCGAATCCACATCGGGTCGCGCTGCAAGGCCCTGAGTGTCACCGGATTGCCCGGCGGAACGTGCGCCGAGACCGCGAGTTTCGTAAGAGACTAATTCTCCCGACACGGCTCGCCCACGCGGACGCTGAGTGCGTTTCGATTTTCCAGGACTCCTGCGTTTAGAGGCCGCTTTGCGCTTCAGGGCGGTTCTAGGTTTGCTGCGTTTGGTTGCAGCGGACTTGCGGGCTGCGTTTTTTTTGCGCTTTGTCTTTTTCTTCGCCATAGGTGACCTTCCAGATGAGAAGTGTAACACCAGGCCAGGGTGCGAACAGTCCATCGCGGAGGCAGCCAGTCCCGCACGCGCACCTGTTGAGTTGGCCCTTGACCGCCGCACGCCGCTATACTATTTTACTCTAGGCCTAGACCGAAATAACTTTGAAAAGGACTCGGCGTTTTTCCCATGACAAAAGAAACCCAACGAGACCTCTTTCCCGGCGCCTTGGAGATGATGATTCTCCGAACCCTGAAACGGCAGCCCTTGCACGGCTATGCGCTCGCACAGCACATCAAACGAATGTCACAGGATACCCTTCAGATCGAGGAAGGATCGCTATACCCCGCGCTGCAGCGGCTTCTGAAGCGGGAGTTCGTCAAAGCCGGGTGGGGCACGTCTTCCACCAACCGTAGGGTGCGGATCTACAAATTGACGGCAGCTGGGGCCAAGCACTTGGAAGATGAAGTGTCGAGCTTCGAGCGCATGCTAGAAGGGATCACGCGAGTGCTAGCGCCGGAGAAATCATGAATTGGATAAAACAACTCTGGTTACGGCGCCGTCTCTACGACGATCTGGATCAAGAGATTGCCTTCCACCTGCAAGAAAAAATTGACGAATTGGTTGCCGGCGGTATGCCCATAAAAGAAGCGGAAGCCGCAGCCAGGCGCGACTTTGGCAACTTGGAGTTGGTCAGAGAAACGGCGCGCGAGGCGTGGGGATGGAGATGGCTGGAGGACTTTTCGGGAGACGTGCGATTCGGCGCGCGCATGCTGAGGAAAAGTCCCAGTTTTACTATTGTGGCGATGTTGACCATCGCGATTGGAATCGCTGCAAACACGGCCGTGTTCAGCGTGGTGAATAGCGTGGTGCTGAAACCGCTGAATTATCCAAAGGCGGAGGAGTTGGTGGCGCTTCATCAGATCGCTCCAGGCGCGGAAGGGCTGGCGGATTTTGAGGCTGGCCTGCTTCTTTCTCCGTCCATGTACTTCACTTACTCAGAGCACAACCGGACATTTCAATCGTTGGGCGTGTGGGTCAGCGGCGCGGCGAACGTTACCGGTTTAGGGGCACCAGAACAGGTGCGCATAGTTAGCGTAAGCGATGGCGTGTTCGAAGCGTTAAGCGTGCCGCCGGCGCTTGGGCGTTGGCTGTCACACGCGGATCAGGAGCCGAATGGGCCGGGAAGAGTGCTACTGAGCTACGGATACTGGCAGAGGCGATTCGGGGGCGAGCGCGGCGTGATCGGGCGAATAATCGATGTGGATTCGCACGCCAGGGAAATCGTTGGTGTGATGCCACAAGGATTCCGCGTGGTTGATATTGACTTCGACTTAGCCGTACCGCTGAGCTTCGACCGAGGCAAAGTGATTCTCTCGGGATTCGGATTTCACGGAATCGGGCGGCTCAAGCCAAACGTAACCATGGCGGAGGCCAACGCCGATCTGACTGGATTACTGCCTGTCTGGATGGACTCCTGGTCGAACGGGCCAAAGACGGATTCTCATATCTTCGAAGCCTGGAAGATCACACCGTTGATTCGTCCGCTGAAGCAGGAAGTGATCGGCAACGTAGGCGAATTGCTATGGGTGGTGATGGGAACGATTGGCGTGGTGCTGCTGATTGCGTGCGCGAACGTGACCAATTTGTTGCTGGTGCGTGTGGAAGCGCGGCAGCAGGAATTAGCGGTTCGCACGGCACTGGGCGCAAGCATGATGCGAATCGTGAGGGGGCTACTGGTAGAAAGCATCATGCTGGGTTTGCTGGGTGGACTCGCAGGAATGGGCATAGCTTATGCCGGCGTGCGATTTCTCGTCGCGATGGGCCCGTCGAATCTGCCGCGGTTGAACGAAATCGCGATTGATGGGCGAACACTGGCCTTCACATTGCTTCTCTCGGTGCTGTCCGGTTTGTTCTTTGGGCTGATTCCCGCGCTGAAATACGCAGAGCCACGGAGTGGTTCAGCACTGCAGAGTCTGGGCCGGTCAATCAGTGCAAGCCGGGAACGCCACAGGGCGCGGAATCTGGTAGTTATAGGCCAGCTGGCCATGGCTCTCGTGCTTCTGGTGAGCGCGGGTTTGATGATCCGGACTTTTGCGGCGCTGCGAAAGGTGGATCCCGGGTTCAGCGATCCGCGGCACTTGCAAGTGATGCGAGTTTCGATACCGGAGTCGCTGATTACTGGGCCGGAACAAGTCACGCGTGCGCAGAACGCTATCCTGGATAGGTTGTCTGCGATACAGGGAGTGAAGTCCGTGGGGTTCGCAAGCGCAATGCCGATGGAAGGATTTGATTCCTCCTGGGACGAGATCTATGCCGAGGGAAAGGATTATTCCAACACCATTTTCCCGCCCATGCGCTTGTACAAATACGTTTCTCCGGATTTCTTACGGACGGCAGGCACAAGGCTAGTCGCCGGGCGCGAACTGACGTGGAGAGAAGTGTATACGCAGCGGCCCGTGGTGATGATTTCCGAGAATTTGGCGAAAGAATTGTGGGGCACGCCGGCGGCGGCGATCGGGAAACATGTTCGCGAGTTTTCGTTTGTGCCGTGGCACGAGGTGATCGGCGTGGTCCAGGATGTTCATGAGACCGGTGTGCAGGAAAAAACGCCGGAAATCGTGTACTGGCCCACGCTCATGAGCGATCTTCACGGTCCTGGCCCTCTGGACGCAGTGCGGGTGGTGACGTTTGCCATTCGAAGCGAACGCGCGGGGACGGAGAGTTTTCTGAACGAAGTACGCGACGCGGTGTGGTTCGTGAATTCCAATCTGCCGCTGGCGTCTGTGCGGACCATGCAGGACGTGTATGACAAATCGATGGCGCGAACTTCCTTTACGTTGGTGATGCTCGGAATTGCCGGCGCTATGGCGCTCGCGCTGGGAATCATCGGCATCTATGGAGTGATGTCGTACACGGTGTCGCAACGCCAACGGGAAATCGGCATTCGTCTGGCGCTGGGAGCAGCACGAGGCGATGTGTTGCGGATGGTTCTGGAGCAGGGCGCGAGATTGGCGCTGGTGGGCGTGGCTATTGGAATCGGTGCGGGCCTGGTGTTGACCCGGCTCCTGAGGCACCTGCTGTTCGGCGTGAGCGTATACGACCCGCTCACGTTTGCTGCCGTTTCCAGCCTGCTGCTGCTGGTGGCCAGCTTAGCGTGCTACCTTCCGGCACGGCGAGCGACGCTGGTCGATCCGGTGGTAGCGATTCGTTACGAATAGTTCTGCGCCTGGTACTTGCAAGTTCAAGACCGCGGCACCGGGTGCTCAAAAACGGAGACATCGGCACTATAATGTCGAGCAGTAGCATGAGAGCCGCCCCTTGGGCCCGGGGAGTTCCCTAACCATGAAGAAAGAAGAACTGCGCCGGCGTGTGCAAGAGATCGGAATTGTTCCGGTCATACGCACGTCTTCGGCCGAGGACGCACGCTTTGCGGTGCAGGAAGTCGCGCAAGGTGGAATTCCTATCGTGGAAGTGACCATGACGGTTCCCGGCGCAATTGAAGTGATTCACGAGATTATCAAGAAGGTTCCGAACGTGATCATAGGCGCGGGCACGGTCCTGGACGTGCTTACCGCGAGGGAATGCATCAAGGCAGGGGCGCAGTTCATCAGCAATCCGGTGTTAGACATTCCGACGATTCAAATGGTTGCAGAGAATCCCGAAGTCGGGATGATGAGTGGAGCGCTAACGCCAACAGAGATTTTGGCAGGGTGGAAGGCCGGGTCTGATTTTGTCAAGATTTTTCCGTGCTCGATGGTGGGCGGGGACAATTACATCCGGGCGTTGAAGCGGCCGTTTCCCGACATTCAGCTGATTCCCGGAGGAGGGGTGACCCAGCAGAACGCCGCCCATTACCTGCTGGCGGGATCATCGGCCTTAAGCATCGGCAATGCACTGATTCCAAAGGAATCGATGTTGCTGCACAAGCCGGACCGAATCCGTGAACTGACCCGCCGCTTTGCGGGAATCGTGAAGAGTACGCGGGCTCGGATGGCCGAAGCCCACTCACAGCTGGCGCAAACGCACTAGCCGCAAAGAAAGATTCAAAACTCGAGATGCAAGCGCAGTCCCGGGACCACGACGGGGCCGCGGTCGCGGTTGTAGCCCGGATTCCACATATATTGCAGATCGAACGCGGTGTAGATTCCCTTCCACACGTGGAGTGTGTAATAACTCTCGACGATGTTCTCGCGGCCGTAGTTCAATTTGCCGTCGCCCAGCAGAAAGCCCAGACCGCCATAGCCGAGATACTGCTGGTGCGGACGGCTGATACCGTTGCTGACAAAAACGGCGCCGAGGCGATCCGCGCGGCGGTTCCAGTGAGCGCCGTTCCCGCCGACGCCGATCTGCCAGGTTTGATCGACTTCGGTATAGGTGTAGGATTCGTGCTGGCCCTCATTCCAGCCCCAGCGGCCGAACAAGCCGAGCCAATCATTAAAGGGTTGTTCGAAATTCAGACCGAAACCGTATTTCACGGTGGTTTGCAAAGGATGATCGGTGATACTTGGCACCGCTGGAGCGGTTGCAGGATCCGCCTGGCGCTGGGCGAGCCACTTATTAATTTGCTGTTCATAATCGCCCATGTTGGCGTGATTAATGTAGGTCAGTAGGCGAACAATGCCCTGCTGTTTGCCCACGACGCGTTTGTGGGCCTCCAGTTCGAAATTTTCGGCGCGGGCGCGACCCAGATCCGCATCCAGGTGGAGGCCATTGGCGACCTTGGGCATGAGCGCTTCGGCAAAACGGACGACGTAACTGCCGCCGGCGTGATACTCGAGCATCGCAGCGTAGGTGAATCCGCGAGTGTCCGCGGCATAGTCGTAGGCACCGTTGTTGTCCACGGTCCAGTTCATGAACTGGAAGCCACTATCGCTACCGTAAGTATTGAGGTCGAAGAAATCCGCCAAACTCATTTTTCCGAAGCGCAGTTCCAAACGACGCTCCGGCATTTCCGAGAACAAGGAAAAGGGATTGCGCTCTGAAACGATTTCTTTGTGGCCCAAAGGAATGACCTGGTGCCACATTAAACGAGCGACATAGGGCGCGGCTCCAAGATTGGGATTGCGGACAACATCCAAGTTGAAGAATCCCGCTACGCCCAAGGCTTCACTGAGGCCATGCCCCCCGGTCTCCTGCACATCACACAAGAATTCTGTGGTCTTAAAAATCCGGAGACCGGTGTACAGAGTCAACACGCGGGAGGTGGCATCTTGGGCTTGCGGCGAAAGACTATTCTTGCCCTCGTAGGGGGAGTGAAAGGCGGGGTGCCATTGAGAAATGAAGTTGGCTTGGCCGGAGAGCCAAAGGCGATCCCACTCTCCATGGAGAAACATGGTGGTTTGGGTGTCTTCGGCGAGAGGAGTGGAGATGTTTTCTTCCGCTGCGACTGGAGTGGTATCGGAGGCATTGTCTTGCCCACGCAGCAGCGGGGCGGAGGCGATACAGAAGGCCAGCAAAAGCCAAATGCGCGCACCCAGCAGGAACACGCAGGAATTTGCGCGCTCGCTCGCGAATTTGACTCTGGTTGGCTTCATCAGTTCTTTTCAATTATGGAGTGGGTCTCCAAATTGAAGTACGGCCATCCCGCCCGGCTCTTCCAAGGCGTCCTGCGGTGTTTCTGCTGCAGAGACGGGGATAAATTCCCGTTGGAAACAGCGCATCTCAGGGTCCATCCACACGGCAACCAGGCTAATGCCGGCGCCGTGAGTTTCCTGCACCCAGCGGCAATAGACTGAGGATGCCCGACGGGCTGCGGGGAGTTGATGAATATTCTGTAACATTGCGCCTCCTTTCCAGGCACGCAGCGATGGAAGGCTCGCTTTGTACCGCGGCGGATCGGCTGTACTCTTGAGAAGCCTTGCGCTTGCGGACAGCACCTGATCCTTGATACCATACCCCCCTAGGGTAGTCAATGACACACCTATCGCGAGAAAAACTGGAGTTGATTTCCCGGACCAAGAAGGTCATCGGCCAGCTGGAGTCGGCGTTGCGCGCGCTGGAAGAGGACGCGCATTGCGCCGACGTACTGCAGCGATTGGCGGCCGCACGAGGAGCCATCAACAGCCTGATGGGCGAGTTGATGGAGGACCACATCCTGAATCACATGCCGCGAAAGACCAAGTCCTCTGCGGAAGCTGCCGAGGATCTCATCGAAATTGTGCGGACGTATTTGAAGTAGCGAGCGGCAACGTGGAACGGATCAGAGCTGGCGTTGCGCGATCTGCATGGCATTGACGCGAGCGTGGTCAATGGTCAGGCCCCAGTGCAAATGCGGTCCGGTAACTCTGCCGGTGGCTCCCACTTTGCCAATATCGGCGCCGGCCTTCACCGGCTCGCCGGCGTGGACAGCAATCTCCGAAAGATGCGCGTACATGGTGTAAATCCCGAAACCGTGGTCAATCACCACGGTGTTACCGGAGTAATAAAGATTTTCGGCGACCACAACTTTTCCGGACTGCGACGCGAACACGGGAGTTCCGGCAGGAGCGGGGAAATCGACGCCGGAATGCGGGGAACGAGCTTGACCATTGAGAATCCTGCGCTTTCCAAAATTTCCGCCAGTGGTCACGTTCTTTAGAGGCATGCGGAATTTCCCTTCCCAGAGCCGCTCCGGGGTGATGGTGTCATAGATGGCCCGCATTTTTACCTGATCGGCCTCGGCGCGCTTCTCTTGTTCTGGATCGGGCTGAACGAATTGTTTTTCCACGGTAAGACGTTCGGTGGCGAATTTTCCGGCATGAACCGTAACAAAGGCGCTGCACGACTGGGATTTGCCCTCGGCGGTGGTCCAGGCGACCTTCCATTCATAGCGACCCGGAGGCTTTTCCAAGTCGACGCCAAGTAAACCGTGCCAAGCCGTGGATGCCTCACCCTCTCGCCAGACAGGGGTGCTCCGGCCGTCCCATTCGCTGCTTAGGTTGGAAACGCCTTTTGGAGGGAGCACTTCGGTAGTGATGAGCGATCCTTGCGCGGCAATTCCCGCACTGAGTTTCAGAACGACTCCGCCAACACAATTGGTGCGTGCTTGCGCGCCGGCTTGTGGAGGGCCAACGATAGCCATCATCAATGCAAATAAAGCGACGGATTTCAGGAGCAGCTGGCTTAGGGATTGAAAAGGAGCGGGTTGCGTCATGCTGCCAGGATACAAGGTTCAGGCGTTGTTGAAAAATACTGGTTCAAACATTGAAGAGTGATGGTGGTCACAGAATGAAAAGCAGGTCCCAGACAGAATGGACCCGTACTGGCTAGACGATCTTCTTGGGGTGGTCTAGATCGTCGCGCTCCTGGGCTGGACCGTCAACCAGCCATAATGGGGTGTGAAGGCCAACACTCTCGGGCAGCAGTTGGGGTGCCGGCAGGAGCTTCACCTGCCTACCAACCTGAACCTTCCCCTATGCGCCACAGCTGCTGCCCACGCGAGAGCCAAAGCAGCGATCCGACACTCGTGGCGTGCCCACGAACTTCATTTACACACCATAGCCATAAGAACAAAAAGTGCTGCGCCGATTGCTGGAGTCTGCAACTATGAACTGGCTATTTAGTCAGGCGCGGTGGGACAGAGCCGCCGCTACCGGTACGGCTTAGACGTTCAGGCCCAAGACGCGGACCAGCTTTTCTTCCAGGCGCTTGAGTTCCAGCTCGCGAGCATGCTCCTCGCGGGTCCGGTCATTGAGGGCTTCCTTGAGCAGGCCCAGGTTCAAGCGCAGCTCCATTTGTCGCAGAGCCAATCGAGCGAGAGCGTTAATAGCATCTTTCTGTTCGGAAGTGAGCTGGCGCGGCTCGTGGTCGAGCACACACAGGGTGCCCAGGGCATAGCCGTCATCATTAATTAGTGGCGCGCCCGCATAGAAGCGAACATGCGGTTCGCCAGTGACGAGCGGATTCTGACGGAATCGATCGTCGTTTAAAGTATCAGGGATGATGAACAGGTCCTGCTGCTGAATGGCGTGAGCACAGATGGAGCAGTCGCGGGGAGTCTCGGTAATTCGCACACCGACCTTGGACTTAAACCACTGACGGTGGTCGTCCACCAAAGACAGCATGGCCATGGGCACCTGGCAAACGTGGGCGGCCAGAATCACGAGGTCATCGAATGACTGCTCCGGCTCACTGTCGAGAATGGCGTAACGATCCAATGCGGCGAGCCGCGCTCCTTCGGCAGCGCTAGAGGTTGTTGCCATACACACCCCCGAGACAAGCGATAAACGGGCCCGCTTCGAGCGGGAATCATACTCTACCGTCTGGCAAGTCACAATGTCATGAGGGCCGATTTGTGCACGATGGGTGGAACGCTTGCGCCCGCTGGTGCCAGCACAATCATTGGCACATCGTGGCTCTTAATGCAGAGCACCGCCTGCTGCCCCTTCTCGACAGCAGACGGCGATCTACTCAAACCCGACCATTGGTGGGCGTCAGAGCTGGGAGATTAGTTGGAGTTGATGATGATCGACTGTGCGTCGAAATCATCGCCAAAATTCATCCGTTCACCTGTGCCTGGATCGAGAATGAGCCTGCGCGGGAACGGGGCTTGGAAGTTGAACATGTTCTGCAAAGAGCCAGCGAGGACATCGAAGGAGCCGCCGCCAATGCGCCCGAGGTTCCAATTGTCTTCGATGAAACGAAGAATCGAGGATTGGTCCGTAAGGGTGCTATCGACGAAGTTGAGCTTGGCCCAAGGCGAAATCGCCAGCAACGGAATCCGGGGACCATACCCGCAGCGGCCCTGGATGCCGGCCAAGGGCGCGCCATTGCCGCATTTCCCCACAGCGTTGAGATTGTCTCCGTTCTGGGATTGATTGGACGAGGTTACCGCCGATGAGTTGATGATTACGCTCATCTGATGGTCGTACCAGCCATCGGAATCGTCCCAGGTAATGAAGATCGCCGTGCTGTCCCAGAAGGGAGATTGCTGAATGGCGTTGATGGTGTTGACCAGGAATTCCTGCTCGAGGAGTGGATCGGAATAACCGGCGTGGCCGTCCTGGTAGGCGGGCGCCTTCAGGAAGCTGACCGCCGGGAGATTCCCCGCATTCAAGGCATCGAAGAAATCGTGAGTGTCGTATTCGTGGTTCGCGCCGGTATCCCGACCTGTGCCGTAAAGCGCTGGACCGACGGTAGGACGAGTGTGGTTCGGATTCGCGGTGCTGGCCCAGTATTGAAACCACGCGTGGTGCGGTATGTAGTCCGCCGTGGGCCCGGCGTTCGCGGGCGTTGCCGGACTCTGGCGCTTGCAGCCGCTCGAGCCATCGGCGTTGTGAATCGTGAGGTCGAAACCACCCATGAACGAGCCCCAGCTGATCCCTTTTTTGTTAAGCAGGTCGCCGACGTTTTGGCCGCCCATCTGAATAGTCGTTGTGGAAGAGCACATGTCCCCAGTAGGATCCAAGTCGCCGTTGATCGTGCCCGTCTGTCCGGTAGCATTCACGACCTTGGGGGAAGAGGTGGCACCGGAAAGCGTGGCCGGATAAGTGATTCCGCTGACGACATTGAGAGCCCCGGGAGTGGAAGGACCGAAAGTGGTGCCGTAGAAATTGTCATTCAAGCCAAAGTACTGGGCGTAGTTCCAGAGAGCGGTGACGGTATTGCCGTCGAAGTAGCCCATCACCAAGTCGCCGTTGAGATGCCCGTAGGAAAAACTCACGTCGCAGAAAGAGCTTTCGCTGACGCCCACGGTTTCCGCGAACCTGTCCATGAGCCCTTGATCGAAGGCGGACTGTTCGGCGCCGTAGTTGTGGTCCTGGTCGCAGGTGGAAGCCTGCGAGTGGTCCAGGCGGAACGGGTTTGCGGAATTGGGGTTGTTATTGAGCAGGCTGGGGGTCAGGCCGTTTACGGTAGGGGTGGGGAACAGAAAACCGCTCCGCGGATAGAAGCTGGGCTCGTTGCCGGGATTGGTGGCATACGGGTAAGTGGCGAAGTAGTGATCGAATGAGACATTTTCCTGGAAGATGACCACAACGTGTTTAATCGGTGTGGTCGTCGGAGAGCTCCAAGAATTATTCCCGGCCCCCAGTACAGCACCCGGGGAAATCAGAGCGAGATTCGCGGACAGCAGCATCGCCGCCATCCAACGGAGGTTCTTTCCGATCATGTGTTCTCCTTACGAGATAGAATGGCTCCGCGTCCATGCGCACGGGACCTGTTCGGCAGGGCTGGGAACCATCTCGCCGACAGGCGCACGGTTCGTGGGCGGGGCATTTAATCACGGTGATTGTTGCGGCGGAATTACAAATGGAAAAACGCCCGGTGGAATAAGCAAGGAGGGAATGGCATCATCGATGGCATAGAAAATGGCGGAGCTCTTATGAGGAACAAGGTTCTGTGGGCCGGCGTGTTTAGCTTGAGTTTTGTGGCTCTAGGCGCACCCGGCGCACAGAAAAAGGCGTCTCCAACGTTGCAGGAACGGCAAAGCGAACAGCACAGCCTGGCCGTCAATGTCGTGAGGGCCATCAATACGGCGGAGGCAAATTACAAGCAGAAACATGGAGTGTATGCGTCGTGGGAGACGTTTATCTCCAACGGAGATTTCACAGACCACGGAACAAAGTGGGCTCCCGAATCCCTGCCTACAGTGGCACATGCGATGTACGGCGGTGGACCGGAGATCGTACCGGGATGGAAGCTGCGTTTGCTGCTATCCAAAGACAGCAATACTTATGTGCTGATGCTGGAAGACACGAACGACCCAAAATGCGGTTATGCAGTAATCAGCAACGAAAAGGGATTGATTCGAGAGAGCAAGCCGCTAGGTTGCTCATAGATTTGGGATTCAGTGAATATTAATCGAGGGATTCGACGAGTTCGTGTTCCTTCGCGCGGCACGGCTTGATGGAGAAATATTTGTGGCGGCAGGGCTCGCAGCGGTAAGCGGGAATGGAAAGCTTACGCCACAAAAATGCGAATCGGGAGTTCACATATTCGTTGGAAATCCGTTTCAAATCTGGATTGCCGCAAATCGGGCAATGCGCGTGGAACAACGCGCTCAATGGCAATAAACGGCCATAAAAACGAGCCTCGCAATCCCGGCACCGCCACGGATATACACCAATGGCGCTCAGAAGATAATCTCCGAGATGCTGACGGCGCGAGCGCCGCGCATCAGAACTGTTGCAGACTGGGCAGGTCATGGAGAAATTACATTAACTTAATTCCGCTACAGCATAGGACAGGGCAGCCGACCAGACAAGAGCTATGAGTCCCAAATTTCGCCGGTACACTCGTACTGATGAGTGATTCTGCACGTGAAAGGAAGAATATGCCGCAGTATACCGAAGAACATGCCAAGGCTGGGATTGCCGCGAAATTACCGCAACTCGAGGTGTGGCCCAACCAATTCCCCGGTTATGTCATCACGACCCGCTATCCGGAGTACACCTCGGTATGCCCGAAGACAGGGCTACCTGATTACGGCACGATAACGATTCGATACAAGCCGCGCAAATCCTGCATTGAACTGAAATCGCTGAAACTGTACCTTCTGGCGTACCGGAACCTGGGCATCTTTTACGAGAACGCCGTGAACCGAATGCTGCGCGATATCGTCAAAGCCGTGCGGCCCGAATGGTGCGTTGTGAAAGGTGAGTTCACACCGCGGGGAGGTTTGAACACCACGATCTTTGCGCGCTGGCCGGAACGCAGCGGGGGACGCCAGCGCCGCCGCAAGTAATCAAATCGCAGCACCCCAAACTGCCCGATTGGACTTGCAACGCGGCCCGTTGGATAATTCACTGGCTGACGCAAATCTTGACCGCAGTACCTTGGAGGAGCAAGCAATATGAGCATTTCCCCAAACGTCCCGGGTCCGCACGAATCGTACCAATATGAAAACGCGGGAACGCCGCGGTGGATCGCGGTGCTGTTCGGATTGCTGATCGTCGCGTTAGGCCTGACGGCTTATGCGGGACATTCGGTGCAGACGCGCTTGGAGCAGGAGCTTTCGAAGAACGAGGAACAGAACAAGATCCTGACCGCGCAACTGGAGCAGGCGAATGGCCGCATCGCGGACCTCAAAGGCCAGGTGGATGTGACCTCGCAAAAAGTAGGTATGACCCAGGCGGAGTTGGCGGAAGCTCGAAGCCGCGCTGAATCCATCCGCAAACAGCAGGTCGCCTCTGACCAGAAGCTGACGCAACAAATCACGGCGGCGCAGAAAGAAAGCGAAGAAAAGATCGGGGCGGTCGCCACAGACGTGACCGGGGCAAAGAAGGATATCGAAGCTACGAAAACCGATTTGGAAGCCACCAAAACCAAGCTTGATCGCGCCACCGGGGATATGGGCGTGATGAGCGGCCTGATCGCGCGGAATCACGACGATTTGGAAGAACTGAGGCGCAAGGGTGACCGGAACTACTACGAGTTCACTATCCAGAAGGCCAAGCAAGCGCAACGCGTTGGGCCGGTGCAAATCGCGCTGAATAAGGCCGACCAGAAGAAGAACAAGTACACCATAACGGTATTGGCCGATGACAAATCCATCGAAAAGAAAGACAAGACTTCCGGGGAGCCGGTGCAGTTCTATGTAAAAGGGGCAGCGCGAACGGCACCTTACGAAATCGTGGTATTCGACGTGACCAAGAACCAAATCACGGGCTACCTGTCGACACCCAAGGAACCCACAGCAGCTCCGGCAAAGTAACGTAGCAATACAGCGGAATCGTCTCGCGAGGCCCTGTTCCTGATTCTGGAAACACGATCCGGGACGGGGCTTCTGCGTTTCTGGCGGGGACGTTAGCATCATATGTAGTTCCGATGTGATGGAGGATTCCCGGCCATGTCTCGCGTCCGTGTGTTTCTATGCCTCGGTTGTGTGCTTATGGTGGCGCTGTTCGCGCCCGCGCAAAGTTCTGCGCAGGCGCCCATCGATCCCGGCAGATTACCGAGCCGCACGATGGGTTATCTCTACTGGCACGGAACGCCGAGCGGCGAAATCCGCAAAACGAATTCCCTATTGGCTCTGTGGGATGATCCGCAATTTGTCTCGTCCCGCGACTCCTTGTGGGACTCATTCTCCAGCGACACGAACCATGCGAACAAACTGACGCGCGCCGATTTTGACCAGTACGTCTCCTTGCTGGACAACCCGTTCATCGTTGGTTATCTGCGGCAACCGGAATCCCATACAAGCTCGAAGAGTGCAACGCCGGGCAGCACAACGCCTCCGGCGTGGAATGGCATGTTCCTCATCTATGACCGCTCGGGGAAAGAGCAGCTTTTGTCCAAGGCCGTGATGCAGATGCGCGGGGCTGAAAAGGACATTCCCAAACTAACGGAGATCACCGTGGCCGGTGTGCCCGCACTAAAGGTCGAGCGCAAAACCGACACGACTTATTGGGCAGAATTTTCCAAATATGCCGTGAGCGCCAACGAAATGACGGTGTTCGAAGAGATTCTGAATGTGGTGAATGGAAAGTCCACCGGCAGCACAGTGTCGGACTCGGCCGCCTATCAGGAGGCCAAGCCGCTGCTCAATGGCGGGGTTCTGGAATTTTTTGTCGGGATCCCGAGCGCGGAGCAAATCACCGCCAGTTCGCCGGCCAGCGCCACGGCTCAGATTCGGATGCTGCTCTCCTCTTTGAAACTGAACGCCATTCACTCCATCGCCGGGCATGCGTCGCTTGAGGGGACACGTTCGCGAATGACTGGAGCCGTTCTCGGGGACACCGCACCGGGAAGCTTGTTCGACATTTGGGCCGATGGGCAAGCCAATCCCGTCTCCATGGGCTATCTATCGACCGTTACGGTCTACTATGGCGAATCGCAATTCAATCTGATGGGAATCTACGACACGCTGAAGCGCGCGTTTACGCCGCCGGGGAGCACGCAAACGGTCAGCCCGATGGAACAAATGGCAGAAACGCGCCTCGGGATGTCTTTGCCGGACGCGTTGAGTACGGTGACTGGAGAAGTGGCCTGGCTGCAGAACAGCCCGGTTCTGGACGACACCCAAAAAGTTTATCTCGTCGGAATTCGCAACAAGCCGAATGCCCTGAAATTGATGCGCACCCTGATGGGCGAACAAATCACTTCCGAACGCAACGAGGGCGACGCTACCTACCTGAAAATTTCGCTGCACGGGGGGCAAACGTCAGCCGGAGTGGCACAGTGGAACTTCTATTACCTGGCCATGATGCCGAATCTGTTGCTCGGGGCGGCAAAAAGCGAGACGCTCCACAAATACGTGGCACAAACGCCCGCCCTGCCGGACGCGGCGCAGTTCAAGAACCTGCTGGCGGCACGCAGCCAATTTCCCGAAAAGCTCGACGGCTTCTCTTACTTCGATTTCCAGAAGGTAGACTGGGCGGGAGCGAAGGCAAAGTGGGTAGCAGAAGCGCACAAATCGGCGCAAACCGCCAAGAGTACGGATGCCACCAAAACCAGCAACAAATGGGCGGACTGGCTCAACCAAGTGGACCCCGAAGTATTTTCGCGCCATCTTCACAGCATGACCGGCGCATCATGGAAGGATGCCAAGGGAGTGCATTTTGACGAGTGGCTGGAGTAGCGCTCGGCGTTTGCGTTTTTGGTTGCTACTCAGGGTTGGCTTGGCGGGTCTCCTCGCGATCCTGCTGAATGCGGCGCAGGGCGCAGCGCAAGAACCACAGAAATCTCCGGAACAAAGCATACGCATCGAGGTTAACCGCGTGAATGTCGGAGTCATCGTGACCGATGGCAAAGGCAACTTCGTGGAAAATCTGCGCCGCGAACAGTTCCAGATACTCGATGGTGGGAGCGTCCAACCAATCACGGATTTTTCGCCAGTGGACGCGCCCGCCCAAGTCCTGCTGCTGCTGGAAGCGGGGCCAGCGGTTTACCTGCTGCAGGATTCCCACTTGTTCGTGGCGAATGCCCTGTTGCAGGGGTTATCCGCGGGGGACCGCGTCGCAATCGCTGTTTACAACCAGGCACCCACAGCAGTGCTGGACTACACCGCGGATAAGGCCATGGCAGAAGCCGCGTTGGACCAGATTCAATTCAATCTGGGTTATGGCGACCTGAACCTGGCGAAAAGTCTGAACACTGTGCTGGATTGGCTGGACAAAGTGCCAGGAAAGAAATCGATTGTGTTGGTCTCCTCCGGAGTCGACACGTCTTCCCCGGCTGTTTCTCAGGCGTTGCTGTCCCGGTTGGAGACGGGCGACGTGCGGATCCTGGCAGTGTCCATGAGCGGCCCACTACGCAATGGCAAGCGTGGCAGCAAACAACAGATTCAACAGACCGAGGAGGCCTTCGCGCAAGCGGACGCGTGGCTAAAAACTCTCGCGGAAGCCACGGGTGGGCGGGCGTTCTTTCCGGAAAATGCCAAAGCGTTTCAGCAAACGTATCAGCAGATCGCTTCGCTGGTGCGGCACGAATACAGCCTGGCCTTTGTGCCTCCCGTGGCCGACGGCGCGGTTCATCGCATTGAAGTGAAAGTGGTGGATCCTACCGAACAAGGAAGCGCGTCAGAGTATCGCGTGAATCACCGTAGGGGTTACATTGCACCAAAGGCAGGGCGATAATACTCCGAAGAGAGATTCCTCGCAAAAAGCGCGATGCAGAACCGTTCCTCGCTTCGCTCGGAATGACTGTGCTGGTCGTTGAGCACCGTCAGGCGTGAATGTGCCACCCTATTCGAAATCCTTCATGACCCGCGCCATTCCCTGTAGCCGTTCGTCCACGCGCGCGAAAACCGTGCCTTCCGGAAAGTGACCGGATCCATTGCGGCAGCCAGCAGGCGTCCCGGTGAGTAGCTCTACACCTTGTTCGACCCGCGCAATCGGCCAGATGTGGAATTTCCCGCTGGCCACCGCGTCCAACACATCTTCGCGCAACATTAAATCGTCGACATTGGCTTGGGGAATGAGGACGCCCTGCGAGCCGGTGAGACCCTCAATGCGGCAAGTGTCAAAGAAGCCTTCGATCTTTTCATTCACTCCGCCAATCGCTTGTATATCCCCGCGCTGATTCATGGAGCCGGTTACGGCGATGTCTTGACGCAAGGGCAAGTCACTCAGAGCGGAGAGCAGTGCGTAGACTTCCGTGGAGCTTGCGCTATCGCCGTCAACGCCGGAATAGGACTGTTCGAAGCAAATACTCGCACTGAGAGACAGCGGCTTGTCCTGGGCGAACGCGGACCGTAAATAGCCGGCGATGATATGCACCCCTTTGTCATGGAAGCGGCCGCTTAGATTGGACTCGCGCTCGATGTTAATAAGCCCGGCCTTTCCTAAGCCGACGCTGGCAGTAATGCGCACCGGCTTACCGAACATGTAGCCGCCAATCTCCAAAACACTGAGACCGTTGACTTGACCTGGATGGGCGCCGGAGAGATTTACGAGCAGGGTTCCTTCCTGCATCATTTCGCGAATGCGCGTTTCGATCAGGTTGTGACGCTCCACTTTTGAGGCGATGGCTGCGCGAACATGTGCCGCCCTGACCACGTTTTCGCCAGCGGCGGCAGCGGCATAGTGCGCCTCGCGTGCCAAGTCCGCGATGTCCACGAAACGCGCAGTGACTTTGTTACGGCGCCCAGCTTTACGTACGCCATGTTCCAAAATGGCGGCAAATGCACCGCGATCAAACGGGAACAGATTTTCTTTTTCGCTTAAGGTGCGAATGCGTCCGGCGTACTCTTCAATGACACCGTCGCTCATAGGCATTTCTTCGTCGAACTCCACGCGCACCTTGAAAATTTTGCGAAAATCCTCTTCGTATTCGTACAAAAGTTCGTAGAGATTGCGGTCGCCGATGAGGATTACTTTTACATTGATTTCGACAGGCTCGGGTTTCAAGGCAGTGGTTGTAAATGGATAAAAGGTTTCGAACGGCTGAATATCGAGCCGGTCATGATTCAAGGTGCGCTTCAACGCGCGCCACACGCCTGGCTCGGATAGAGCTTCCACCGAGTACATGATCAAAAAGCCGCCGTCGGCACGAAGCAACGAACCTGCGCGCAGGTCCATGAAATCGCTATTCCAGCCGCCGCGGGCATCGTAAGCACGCTGGATGGTGCCGAACAAATTGGTATAGGTAGGAGTGGTCTCGAAGATCACGGGAGAGCGATCTTCGTGATTGTGAGCAAGAATCACATTGACGCCGTAAACGCGAAACGGATCGCGCTCTGGCGTTGGGCCCTTCTGCTGCGTTTCCGGCGGCTCCTGGGAGTTTTCCTCTTCGCCTTCGCGCTCCTTGAACGGACCCAAGTTGTCGAGGACATGATGGCGTACTTCTTCAAGGTATTCCGTGACGCTATGGCCGGGATATTTTTCTTTGAGTTCTTCAATGACGCCGTCGACCAGAACTGACGCCGCTTCCTGTTCCAGATAGCTGAGTTCGCTGGCGAGTTCGCGGGAGAGGGTGAGCGTCTTCCGATAGACGACGGTGAACTCCTGGCGGAATTGCTCGTACTTGCGTTCGATTTCTTCAGCGACTCCGGTTTCCAGTTTGCCCTCATGCACCATCTTGGAAATATCTTCGATGGGCACCATCTGGCCTTCCAAAACAGGGAAGATTTCGGGAAGCGCTACGGCGCCCACTTGCATGTGGCCCAAAGCAAACTGTTCTCGCGCAATGCGACGGGTGAAATCGTCCATCAAGTCTTTTTCACGAACGGAGAAGCGCTCGACGATGCGGCCCTTTTGGCGCTGGAAAGGTTCGCCTTCAAACACCTGCGGGATACGCCTGCGTAAGAAATCAATTCCCGCTTGCATATCTTTCTTAAAGGTGTTGGCGGAGCCACGGGCGAGAGTGAGCAAGCGCGGGCGGTCGGGAATTTTGAAATTGTTCACGTAGCAACGGTCGAGGGAGGGCTTGGTGGCAGGGTGCAAATCTTCGATCATCTGTGCAATGGTGCCGCCGCGGCTGGTGCCGGCCAGGCCGCAGACAAACACGTTATAACCGGGTGCGGAAAGCTCCACTCCCATTTTCAAGGCCCGTAGCGCGCGCTCTTGCCCGACGAAGCCCTCACGTTTTTGCGCTTGGGAAGTGGTTTCGAAGGGAATGCGAGACAAGTCGCAGCGCCACCGGAGTTTTTCGGGGCCAAGCTCCGCGAGTTTCAATTCCGAAGTTTCCGTCTTGATGACCATTCGAGCGCGTACTCTAACACAGGCGGTATCCCGCAGCGGGGAAATTACCCAACGCTTGAGTTAGAAGTTACGGAGCCTCCCTTTACAGGGCTTCCTGCCGATCCATGTATACGCGCAAAACTCCCAGCGCCGCCGCCATGATTGTGGGCCCGACCACCAGACCCAGCAGACCGAAGGCGGCGAGGCCACCGAGAATGCTCAAGAAGAGCAGAAGGTCATTCAAACGGGTGCGGTTGCGCAACAGCAGCGGCCGAACAATATTGTCCGCCACTCCCGCGACACCGCCGCAAATGCCGAGAATCACCAGCGCTTTGCCCCAGTGGCCATTGACGGCAAGCCAGACTCCCGCGGGAAACCAGATCAAGGAAGAGCCCACGACGGGAACGATGGAGCAGAAGGCCACGAGAACGCCAAGAAAAACGGGGCCGGGGAGGCCAGTCAGTTCAAAGGCCAAGCCGCCCAGCGCGCCTTGGATGGCAGCAATCAGCAAGGCCACCGCAACACTGGCAAAAATGAGATCGCGCGATTCCCTCAGCATGTCTTCCTGGATTTCCCGGTCGAACGGAATCAGGTGACGGACGGCCCTGACGATTCGATCGCCGTCGCGGAACATAAAAAACAACGCAAACAGCAAAATGAAAAGGTTCACAAGGAAGGAGAAGAGATTCTTCACCAGGGAACCGATGCTGGAGGCCAGAAAGGCCGCGGCCTTTTCCGCACCCTGGCGAACCGCACCAATGAAATCGAAGTTTTGGAGCGACTCCGGCAGGTGGCGCTTCAGCGAGCTAAGAAAATCCCAAGCCGCTCCGGATCCGTTTGTGCTCAAAACTTCGCGAATGCCGGCGGTGGCATCGATGGCTTCGCGCGCGGCATACAGCATCACCAGCAAAACCGGCACGATGAGCAGGAACGTAACGCCAAGCGTACAGAAAACGGCGGACCAGGTAGGCGAGTAATGCTTGCGTAGGTGGTGGTACACGGGAAAGAAAAAAATGGCCAAGACCGCCGACCACGCGAGAGGCACCAGGAACGGCGCAGTGATGACAAAAACCAGGTAGCCGAGCAGCAAGAGTGCGCCGTAGGACAGTACCGTGGTGAGGCGGTCTGTGGTGCTGGTGCTTCGATTGTCTTGCGCCATTCGAGTTATAATTTCATCCAGTCCAGGCAATATGGGGTATGCTGACGCCCCGTGGGACCGCGCGCCTTAACAGTCCAGGGGAAGCCATCAACTGATGCCCTCGTCCAAAATTCCATTCAATTATGAGCAGGCGCGTCTTCTTGCTGTACTTGCTTTAATCAATTTTGTCAACTTCGCGGACCGGCAGGTGCTAAATCCGTTGGTGCCGTTGCTTCGGCAGCACTTCGGGGTCACGGATACACAATTGGGTTCGCTGCAATGGGTATTGCTGGTGGTGCTGGCGGTGGCAAGCATTCCGTCCGGATATCTGGCGGACCGCTTTAACGAGCCAAAAATCATCGCGAGCGGAGTACTTTTCTGGAGTATCGCAGCAATCGCCAGCGGATTGGCGCCCACGTTTGCATTTCTGTTTGTGGCGCGCGGTCTTGTAGGGATCGGAGAAGCGGCGTACGCGCCGGCGGCGCAATCGCTGATTTCCGATTCGTTTTCGCGAGAGAACCGCGCACTGGCTCAATCGATTTTTGCAGCAGGAATGATCCTGGGCGGGGTTTCCGGTTTGGCCCTTGGCGGAATTATGGGTGACCGCCACGGATGGCAGCACGCATTTATCGTGGTCGGCATTCTAGGAGTGATACCTGGGCTAACGGCGCTCAAATTGAAGGAGCCGCAGCGACGCCCGAGGTCAGAAGTTGTGCCGGTGATGCAACTGCTGCGAGTGCCGGCGTTTGTGGCCATGATTTTTGCCGGAATTTGCATCACCTTCGCAAGCGTATCGTTCGTTACCTGGGGAATCGACTACGCCAAGACCTACAAGGATTTCAGCACGAAAGAAGCGTCGCTTTCGCTGGCGGTGATTGCGCTATTTTCTTCCGTGCTGGGAGCTCTTTCCGCAGGATACTTTGCGGATCGCCTGCAGAAGAAATTGGTCTACGGCCGCGTGCTGGTGGTCGCGTTCGCGTTCCTGGCAGCCGCGCCGTTCTTGTTGTTAGCCATCCAGGCAGACGATAAGCGATTGGTGCTGGCCGGCTTTTTCTGCTCGATGTTCTTTATGTCGTGGTATCACGGGCCGACAACGGCAGTGTTGCACGATCTGACTCCACAACGTGCGCACGCCACGGCCATCGGTGTGTATATGTTCAGCACGCAACTTTTGGGCGCGCTGGGACCGCTGTTGATCGGCAAAATTTCGGATATGACCGACCTGCAAATCGGGTTGCAAGCGGCGACCGCCGTGCTGGTGTTTGGGGCCCTATTGCTGTTATTGGTGATCTACTTTATCCGGCGAGACGGCTTGCACCATCCGCACTTGGCACAATTCCGGGCGGAGGATGAAGCCATCGCCAAAGCCCCGGTCTAGACAGTCACTCTCCACATCATGGTGCAATGCGCGGCGCCGGACTCTTAGGAGAGGGCGTGTGCAAACAAGTCCGACACTGAGTAAACCTGTAGTTGGTATTACTTGATCCCAGTGGTGGCGATCAGCCGGGTGACTTCGTCGTGGGGCACATCGTAAAGAGGCCGCTCGTCTTCTTCCTCCAGGCGTTCGCGAAGAAATTCCGCAGCAACGAAGCTGGCTTCGCGGTCGGTCAAATCGCGGCCGGTTTTGTCACGGAACTGCACGAAGGCGGTGTGCGCCAGACCCACGATGCGGCCTTCTCCGTCCACCACAAATTTGGCGTCGATGGTGTCGCTGTGACGGGTGGCAATGGCATTCCAGATATGCGAGAAACGGCAATCGTAAACGTGGCCGCTGAGTTTGGAGGTGACATCAAACGCGCCGATGAACTGGCCCATCGCGCCGTTATTCGCCAGGACTGGGAGTGAAGGCACTGTATCCTCTTTTCGTGTACAAAGCGTTCAACTAGTTTCCGATGCGGCCAGCCCGACTGTCAATCAATGCGGTGGAGGGAGCGGGGTAAACTCACCGCCTGAATCGGGTAAATTTACGATGCCAGAGTGGGCCTACGAATCCCTGCCGCTTCGGCGGTCATGTCGGTGTACTTCAGACCGGAACCGGTGTTGAAGAGGATGACGCGATCTTCCGGCCTCAAGTATCCCGTGTTCAGCAAGTGATCATAAGCAGCGGTGGCTGCCGCGCCTTCCGGGCAGAGGAACACACCTTCGTGCTGCGCCCAATCTTTGAGTGAAGCCAGAATTTGCTCGTCTGGGACAGCAACAGCCGCTCCATCGGACTCGCGCAAGATATCCAGAATGAGGTAATCGCCGTAAGGTTTAGGAACGCGCAGCCCAGCGGCAAAGGTAGAAGCATCCTTCCACAATTCGCTTACATTTTGATGTAGATCGAAAGCCCGTACCACAGGCGCGCACCCAGAAGATTGCACAGCGATCATGCGCGGACGTTTCCGGCGCTTCACCCAACCGAGTTGCTCCATCTCCGCAAAGGCTTTCCACATGCCAATTAGCCCAACGCCTCCACCGGTGGGATAGAAGACTGCGTCGGGATATTCCCAGCCCATTTGTTCAACCAATTCGTAACCCATGGTCTTCTTCCCTTCCACGCGAAACGGTTCCTTCAGGGTGGAAATGTCGAACCAGCCTTCCTTGTCCTTGCGTTCAGCCACCATGCGGCCGCAATCGGAGATTAATCCGTTTACCAGGGTGACCTTCGCTCCGTAGAGCACCGCTTCCAAGTAATTGGCGAACGGAACGTCCTTGGGCATAAAAATGTGCGCTTCGATTCCCGCCGCGGCCGCATAAGCTGCCAGCGCTCCAGCAGCGTTGCCCGCCGATGGCGCAGCAAGCTTTTTCAAACCGTACTGACGAGCCATCGTCACCGCCATGGCCATACCGCGCGCCTTAAAACTGCCAGTGGGATTGGCGCCTTCCTCTTTCAGAAAAGCGTTGGAAAAGCGGCGGGAACGAACCACCGGAGTCCAGCCCTCGCCCAGGGAAACGGGTTCGGCATCGGGCAGCACCTCTTTGTAACGCCACATGCCTAGCCAAGGTTGACTGGCGGCGTTTCGCGCGATTTCGTCTCGCGTTGCGGAGCCTGCGAGGGCAGCAAAATCGTAATGAACATAAAGCGATCCGGCGCACCGGGGACACACATTGCGGGGTGAGTCAGGGGAAACGTGCGCGTGACAGCGCGAGCATTCGAAATGAAGAATTTTGGCCATCCTTGCACGATAGCAGCGCGCCGACAGGCGTAGCAAGGAGCCCCAGCACTCGTGATTCGAGCGACCCGGCGCCAGGCCGATTTGCGCCACAAACGGCCAATTTGACCGTTGCGTGGCCCCCTTCGGCTGAGCCAAACTACAGTTTCCCGCCGTACTCTTGCGCTTCCCCGAGTAGGCCTTGGCGGGACGTCCTGAAGGGTCCCGAAGGACCCCTGAAAGGGAAATCCCATGACCCAATCCATAGGTGAATTGAACCCCCCGACACGCCTGATGATGACGCCCGGCCCGTGCTCGATTGACCCGCGCGTGTATCGCGCATTGGCGTGCCCGATCGTCGGCCACCTTGATCCATGGTTTCGCGGCTGCATGGAAGAAACGCAAGCGCTGATGCGGCAAGTCTTCCAGACGGAAAATCGCATCACGTTTCCGCTGTCGGCTTCCGGTTCCGGTGGAATCGAAGCATCGGTCTTGAATTCACTGGAAGCCGGCGACGAAGCAATCTGCTGCGTGAACGGCATGTTTTCGCAACGCATGCATGTGATCGCGCAACACACTCCGGCGATCGCGCATCTTGTGGAAGCGCCGCTGGGCAAGCCCGTTGATCCCGAAGACGTCCGCAAAGTGGCGAAAGGTCGCAAGATCAAAATGATCGGCCTGGCGCACGGGGAAACGTCCACCGGGGTGATGACGAATATCGAGCCATTCCGCAAGATTGCCGACGAATGCGGCGCGTTATTGGTGGTGGATACGGTAGCGTCGTTGGCGGCGGTGCCGGTGAATGTTGATAAACAACGTATCGATATTTGCTTCAGTGGCTCGCAAAAGGCTATCAGCGCCCCACCAGGCATGTCGCCGATTACCGTGAGCACGCGGGCTGAAGAAGTGTTTCGGAGCCGCAAGAGCAAGGTGCAAAGCTGGTATTTCGATTTGTCGACGGCGATGAATTTTTGGGGTAAGGACCGGCTGTATCATCACACACCGCCGATTTCGCTGATTTACGCGTTGCGCGAAGCCATGCGTATTCTGCTGGAGGAAGGATTGGAAGCGCGTTGGGAGCGGCATCGTGTGAACCAAGTGGCGCTGGTGGCCGGCTGCGAAGCGATGGGCTTGCAGATGTTCGTGGAGAAGCCGGAGGACCGCTTGGTGACGGTGACCGCGGTGAAAATTCCAGCGGGCATCGATGATCTGAAGGTGCGCGATCAATTGCTGAATGAATTCAACATCGAGATCGCAGGCGGAATCGGCGCGACGAAGGGCCAGATCTGGCGGCTGGGGACCATGGGTTACTGCAGCCAGAAACCCTTCGTGCTGCAATTGCTGGCGGCCCTGGACAAGGTGCTGATCGACCACGGGCACCGGCACTCGCCGGGTGCCGGCGTGGGTGGCGCGATTCGTGCTTACGAACAGATTGCTGCGCCAGTGGCGGCTGCGCGATAGGCTAGGCCTGCGTTAATTGATCCGCCAAGTTCCGTCATTCCGAACGGAGTCTGCGGAGTGAGGAATCTCTCTTGCAGTGTCACAACTCTGAGGCTGTTGTTACCGCGACTTTGCTGTGGCCTTTTGGGCTGATTTTTGGGGCGCTGCCTTTGCCGCGCTGGCGTTGGCCTTTGGTTCCTGAGTGTGCTGAAAATCCTCGTAGGTGCCCTTAAAATCCTCGACCTTACCGGCATGAAAATGCCAGATGCGCGTAGCCACTTCGTCGAGAACATCCTCATCATGCGTGACGAGGAGCAGGGTGCCGTCGAATTTCTGGAGCGCGATGTTCAGCGCGTTGATGGATTCCAAATCGAGGTTGTTGGTGGGCTCATCCAGAACCAGGAAGTTGGGTTTCTGCACCATCAGCCGGCAGAAGATGAGTCGCGCTTGTTCGCCGCCGGAGAGCCCGGAAGTTGGCTTGAGCGCATCGTCACCGCTGAAGAGCATCTGGCCTAGAAAACCGCGAATTTCTTCCTGAGTGGCATCGGGTTTGAACTGCCAGAGCCAATCGAGGGCATTCATACCCTTGCTCTTGTCGATCGTGTAGGTGAAATCCTGGGGGAAATAGCCGACAGAAACTTCGTGTCCCCAAACAACATTGCCGTGATCGATGGTGAACTCACGTTCGCTATCGCCGATAAACTTGCCGGCATTCCGAATCAGGGATTTGAGCATGGTAGTTTTGCCGGCGCCGTTGCGTCCCGTGAGCGCGATTTTCTCGCCGCGAGTGACGTGCGCGGCGAAATGATCGAACACTTTCAAGTCCCCGTAGGACTTCGCCAGGCGCTTGACCTCCAGGGGCACGCGGCCGGATTGCGTTTCCACCTGAAACCGGATGTAGGGACGCTGAATGTTGGATTTGGCCAGTTCCGAAGTTTGCAGACGTTCAACTTCTTTCTTGCGCGAGGTGGCCTGGGCGGAACGAGTACCGGCGGAGAAGCGCGCGATGAAGTCGTTCAGTTGGGCAATTTTCTTTTCGCGGACGGCGTTATCAGCTTCCATACGTGCGCGAATCTGCGTCTTGGCCAGCACCATGTCGTCGTAGCCGCCGGGGTACATGATGATGGTCTGATAGTCGATGTCGGCAGTGTGCGTGCAAACGCTGTTCAGAAAGTGGCGATCGTGGGAAATGACGATGAGCACGCCGTGATACTCGCAAAGATATTCTTTCAGCCAATGGACGGAATCGAGGTCGAGGTTGTTGGTCGGCTCGTCGAGCAGGAGCGCGGAGGGATTGCCAAACAGGGCTTGCGCAAGGAGCACGCGGACTTTCTGGCCGCCCTGGAGTTCACCCATCTGCCGCTCGTGGAGTGAAGCGTCGATGCCAAGACCATCGAGCAGCACGCCTGCATCGGCTCCGGCGGTGTAGCCGCCTTCTTCGCCGACGATGCCTTCGAGTTCGCCAAGACGCATGCCGTCTTCGTCGGTAAGTTCGTCGTGAGGCTTGGCGTAAAGCGCGTCGCGTTCTTCGAGGGCCTTCCACAACGTGGCGTTGCCCATGATGACGGTATCGATGACCCGAAACTGGTCAAACGCGAACTGGTCCTGGCGAAGGACGCCCATGCGCTTGGGGCGATTGATGTTGCCAGTCGTAGGCTCTTGCTCGCCGGTGAGAATCTTCATAAACGTGGATTTGCCGGCGCCATTGGGGCCGGAGATAGCGTATCGGCGCCCGTCAATGAAGGTGGTGGTGACCTCCTCAAAGAGGATGCGGGAGCCGAAACGCATAGTGACGTTGTCTACTGAAATCATATCCTTTCAAGTTTAGCGTAGTCGGCGCAGTTCGCGAAAAGCGACATTAGAGACGAGCGCCGCTGAACGCAAGCTGCAGGTCTGATATGATTTTGCGCGGCAAAAATTGGGATAAATGGGGGAAAGGGAGGGATCGTTGGGGCGAACCAGGGTGTTGATTGTGGAGGATCACGGGTTGGTGGCAGAAGCGTTTGGGAAATTGTTGGAACCGGAATTCGAAGTAGTGGGAACGATTGGAAATGGGGAGTTGTTAGCGCGCAAGGTGCGGGAGACGAAAGCGGACGTGGTACTGCTGGATTTGTACCTGCCGGGAGTGGACGGATGGCAGGCGGGGGAACTGCTGAAGGGTTCGATGCCGCGGGTGAAGATTATTGTGGTTACGGTGAATGACGATGTGAAGACGGCGGTCGCGGCGCTGAATGCGTGGGCGTCCGGATATGTCCTGAAACGGTCGCTGGGGACGGAACTGCCGAAGGCGGTGCGAGAAGTGGTGGCCGGACGGAAGTATGTGACACCGGCACTGGGTCAAGAGGTGGGCGAGGAGTGGCAGCGGGTGTTGGGATATAAGCCGGAACGGGTGTTGACGAGCCGGCAGAGGCAAGTGCTGGAATTGCTGGCGAGTGGCTGCACGATGAAAGAGGCGGCGGCGATCCTGAAAGTGACGGCGCGAACCGTGGCGTTTCACAAGTACCGGATCATGCGGGAATTCGGGGTGAAGACGAATACGCAGCTGGTGCAGTTTGCGATCAAGGAACGGGTCGTGGGGCCGAATTAACGTGTCGCGTGTTTTGCGATAAATTCGCTTCTCGATTAATCGAAGAGAGATTTCTCACTTCGCGGACTTCGTTCGAAATGACGTAATTAGATTAGGTGGCATTAGATGGACATAAAGGCCTGATCGAGCGAAGAGAGATTACAGGGCCTATGCGGATGCGGCGGCGTCCAAGGCGGCGCCTTCGGCAAGGACTTTTTCAGGGACGCGGCGAAGTTCCTTGACCAGACGGAACCAGGAAAGAATTTTCAACGTGTAATAAGTGATATCCACTTCCCACCAGTAGAATCCCTGGCGGGCGCTGGCCATATAGTAGTGGTGATTGTTGTGCCAGCCTTCTCCGAGCGTGACCAGGGCGAGCAGCCAATTATTTTTGCTGGTGTCTGTGGTGGGGAAACGGCGTTTCCCGAAGATGTGCGAAAGCGAATTGATGGTGAACGTGCCGTGCCACAGGAACACCGTCGAGAGGAAGAAACCCCAGACGAGCAGGGGGAAGCCCCCGATCAGGTACATCAGAACGCCCATGACGGCGGGAGGCACGAGGTAATACTTGTTGAGCCAGCGCAGCTCGGGAAATTTGGCGAAATCGCCGATGTAGTCAAAACGCGTTTCGTTGAACTTGTCAGAAAGAATCCAGCCGACGTGGGACCACCAGAAACCGAAAAGGGTGGGCGAATGGAGGTCATCTTCCTGGTCGGAATAGCGGTGATGATGGCGATGGTGAGCAGCCCACCAAAGGATTCCCTTTTGCGAGGACGACATGGCCATCCAGGCGATGACGAACTGAAACCAGCGGCTGGTCTTGAAGGAACGGTGCGAGAAATAACGGTGATAGCCAGCGGTGACGAAGAACATACGAACTTCGTAAGCAAGAAAACAGGTCAGCGCGTAATGCCACTTGAACGGAACCAGAAAAATCGAGAGGGCCAGCAGGTGAATCACGATAAAGGGAACGGAAGAAATAATCTGGAGACGAGCCCCATTGGGCAAAGGAATAGAGAGGGGCCGTGCAATCGAAGCCATTCAGCAGCACTCCTGGGGAAATTTGGGTGGCAGCGAGCTAGAGTCGAGCGGGCTCCGTGCAGCGGACCACCTAAAAAGTGTACGGGCTGCGATGGTATAGGTCAAGGATGGGGAAAAAGAGTGTTTCTATAAAAGCGGGTTATGGGGCGAATGTGCTATCGTGCGAGGCGAGCGACGGCATGGGCTGAGTGATCCCCGCTGAAGAGTTCGGAATCGAGGAAAAGGAGAAAGAATGGCGGAACGACCGGTGTTGGTGGGATTGATCCCGCAAGCAGTGGTGCTGGACGCGGGAGACCAGGCGAGTTGGTTGTCGGATGCCGGGAATCTGAAGGTGGAGTTTGACGCGAACCGTTGCCCGTTTGCTTCGAACATTTTTCAAGCGCCGGAAGGGATGCGGATTGTGAGCGGTCCGGTGACGCCGGGGACGAAGAGTGGGAATTATAAATACCGGCTGTTTTTGAACGAGCAGATGGTGGGACGAGGAGAAGTGATCGTGCGGGAAAAGTAAGGGCCGCGCGGGAATAGAAGAGGCCTTCCTGGCGTAAACTGCGGCGAACCCTCAGTCCGCGGATTATTTCGAACCGAGGGTGGTGTCTTCGTTGCGGGACAAGAAAAGCTTTCTAAATCGCGACCAAGAACGGCGCACTGGCTGAAGCCTGTGCCACGGCTAGGCGGAGTGGCCGGCTGTAAAACCCTTTAACATCTGTTGCAGGGCGCTCGCGTCGGGAACCTGACCGTTAGGCGTGAGCTTGTCCACGAGATGCGGAAGCAATGAGGCCATCGCGCCGGTCAGCACGGAGGGATCCAGGCCATGCTGCTGGGCAGCTTGCTGCAGCGCGCCACTGTGAAGCACGTTCTGGAGTTGCGAAGCGGAGACCGGAGGATTGGGACCATTACTGATCCAGGAACTGATGACCCCGCCGAGTCCTCCCTGCTGGAACATGTGCTGTAAGCCAGCAATGCCGCCAACTTGCGGGCTGTTGATATAACTGAGAATGGCGCTGAGCGCGGTGCTGTTTTGCGCTTGCTGCGGACCGCCAGTAGCGCCTGCCATTGCGAGTACTTCATCTAAAAGTCCCATAAGCATTCTCCTTAAGAATAAGTCTTGCCGAAGATCAGGAGCGGCTGCGAGGGACAACCGCTCCCGGAACTCACAACGATTACTTTTGTTTGGCGATGATCATGTCCTTGATCTTGTTGTAGGTGGCTTGAGGAATGACCTTTTTCTTCACCAGGTCGGTCTTCTTGGCATAGGGACGTCCGTCGATAATCTTTTGCGAGTAGGCCGCGCCGATGCCCGGAAGGGCGTCGAGCTGGTCCTTAGTGGCGCTGTTGATGTCGACCAGGTCCTTGGAGGCAGTGGCTGCGGCTTGCTGTTTGGCTGTGGCGGTGTTCGTGCTGCTGGACTGCGGATGAGAAAGAGCAACGCTGACGCCGAGAAGTAAGACAAAAGCGACAAGCAACATGCGAACGGAAGTTCTCTTCATGCGATGTTCTCCTTAGTAAGGTATATGGCCGTAAAAAGGACTGAGAAACCTAGTTCTTTTCAGAAGCGCGATAGCCGGCCTTGATGGCATCAGCCTCGCTCATGTATTTGCCCTGCTTGGTCTTGCCGTAGTAGCGGGAACCCGGCTTGTGGTACACGCCCGAATCGGTATTGACCCAGACCATACCGTTGCTGTTGGCAGGGGGAGTTTGCTGAGTGGTGGTGGATTTTGCCGGCGTAGAAGCCGCAGGTGTGCTCGACGGAGCCGGCGTCGCGGCAGTCTTGGTGGCTGGGGCTGGCGTCGAGGTGGTAGTGGCGGCGGGAGTGGTAGCCTTCGCCGCTGGCGCGGAAGTGCTGGTGGCAGCCGGAGCGGAAGCGTCTGCCGAAGCTGTGGACTTCTTGGATTTTGATTTCTTGGTGGAAGTGCTGGCGGACGTGTCGCCGGCAGCGGCCGTAGAAGCGTCGGCAGTATCCGCTTTTTTGGACTTGGAGGATTTCTTCGAGGCGCTAGAGGTGTCGCCGGTTGCAGTAGCCGACGCGTCGGCGGATTCGGATTTCTTAGACTTGGTGGACTTTTTCGTGGTGGTTGCGGTGTCGCTGGAAGCCGTAGAAGAGTCGGTCGCATCCGCCTTCTTGGATTTCGAGGATTTCTTGGTGGTGGTTGTGTCCGTAGTGGAATCGTCAGTGGTCTTCTTCTTTTTCTTGGACTTGGTGGTGGAATCGGACTGATCGGAAGACTGCGGTTCCTGCGGTTTCGCGGAGGCGCGCAGGGAGAACTCACCAGCGAACAGCAGCAGAGCCGCGAACAAGGCAAGGTAAACCGGCTTACGTAAATGACTCATTTTCGAAAGATCCTTTCGCCCGGAGTGGTTCAGGCCACCTGGCACACGAGGACAACGTGCTATCGGGCGGAAAGCAGGAGGCGAGAAGGCGATTCTCGCGGGACTTCTCCCAAGGGGATTGGGCGAATGATGAAGAAGAATGAGAGGGTTGTCAAGCAGTTGCTAGCCGATCAGGAATGCGAGTCTGGCCGGAAGTTGAGAGTCAGTCGCCCGCCAGGCGGACGCGACCATACTCTACCGATTCCGCCAAGCCGCGGCGAATGGGGCCTAGCACGAACGCCGGAACGTCGCGTTCGGGCTCGACCGCCAGGTTGGCAGCTTTGCGCGGGAATTCGAGGCGGCGATCCAGGAGGAGACCGGCGTCTTTGAGGAATTCGGCAGAGAAGGCCAGGTCGGCGGCGCGATCCACACCCCAGAACCACAGCTTCTCTTCGTTACGCTGCAGGAAACGAAGCGACTCCTCCAGCTTCTTCATGGAGCGGTCAAAGGAGGAGGCGAGGAAGAAGACACCGAGACTCCAGGCATGCCGGGGGTATTGAGCGCGGATGCGCACGCAGTATTTGCCATTCTGATTGACTTCGATACTGCAACGATAGTCGTTGCGAATATGGCCGTTGCGGCTGGGCATGGATTTCGCCATGGTGACTTTCCTATTTGAATTTGAAAAGAGTGGACTGGAGGACCGAAAACCCGAACAAAACCCTGACGGGAGTGGAATCGAAGGGAGATTCCTTGTTTGGGGTAAGGCCGAACCAGACGTCAACAGGCTAACGGTTCGCGGAGAAGAGGGCAAGAGGGGGGCGAAACAAAAATAAGGTCATTATTTACAATTAGTTAAACTAGCTTACCGGAGAATTAAAGTCGCCGAAGCCGCGTAGCTTGTCGGTGTTGAGCTTCAGCTTGCCTTCCTGCTTCAGGCGGTCCTCCAATGAAATGCGGAAGGCATCGAAGGCCATGGTGCGCTTGGATTGGAGCAAGGAGTCGGTGATCTTCTGCTTTTGGGCGTCAAAATCGGCTGGATTGGGCTCGACTTTCTCAGCAACTTGATAAGCAACCCAGGAAGCACCCATATGGATGGGGGCGCCCACGTCGCCTGCCTTCATGGAGAAGGCAGAAGTGAGCTGTTTGGCACTGCCGAGACCAGGAATACTGGCTGTGCGATTGATGAGGTCGGAACTCTTTGGTTCGAGGCCAAGGGCTTTCGCGGCGGTGTCGAACTTCTCGCCGGCTTTGACACGTTTCACGAGGTCATCGACTTTGGACTGCGCCAACTGCTGGGACTTGGCGGTACGCAACTCCGAAATAATCTTGTCGCGAACCTCGTCGAGAGTGCCGGGATGAGCGGGGAGGGTCTGAGCGAGAGAAAGAACGACGTAGCCGCGGTCGGTGCGGATTGGGGTGCTGAGCTCATTGGGGCGAAGGCGAACGATCTCGTCCTTGATGTCCTGGGAGTTTCCGAGTTCGAGAACCGGGTCGTTCGGAGCTAGAGGCCGAGTCTGATTGATCACAAGATGATACTTCTGAGCCAACTCGTCGAGGGTGGTCTTATTGGACTGACGAATCTGGCTGGACATCTGGTCAGCGAGGGAAGCCTCCTGCTGGTCGACCTTCTGGAGGAGGTAAGGGGTGCGAATTTCGTCCTTCACTTCGTCGAAGGGCTTGGTGTGGGCGTTTTCCTTGTCGAGGACCTTGATGATGTGGAAACCGTATTGAGTACGGACAAGGTCGGAAATGTCGCCCTTGGGGGTGCTGAAAGCGGCTTTATCGAATTCGGGGACGGTCTGGCCGTGAACCAGCCAGCCGAGGTCGCCTCCCTTGGTCTTCGAACCTGGGTCTTCCGAGTATTTCTTGGCGAGCTCCTCGAAGTTGGCACCTTTCTTTCGTGTCTGGGCAAGAATGTCCTCAGCGTGCTTTTTGACTTCGGCGACTTCCGCGTCCGTTTTGCCCACGGTGGTCAGGAGGATATGTTCGACGTGCACGCGATCAGGCACTTCGTATTGCTGAATGTTCTGCTGATAGATGGCTTTTAACTCTTCATCGGTGACCGGGGTGCTGGCTTTCAGCTGATTCTGATCGAGGAGACCGTAGCGCACAACACGCTTTTCGGGGATCTGGAATTTAGATTTGTTCTGTTCGTAGTAAGCCTTGATCTCGGCGTCATCCGGATTGATTTTGTCGGCCAAAGTGTCGGGATTGGCGGCCGCATAGTTAAGCTTGATCTTCTCGTTTTCGAAGCGAAATTCCTGCTGAATTTCACTGGGGCTGACACTGACGCCATCGGTCAGCAGCTTATGGAACTTCTCTTCAATCATGCTGGAGCGAATCAAATCTTCGAAAGCGGGAACGGTGAGCTGGAAGCGCTGCTGAACTTGTTGCGAATAGGCTTCGTTGCCGACGAAGGCGTCACCGTTGAACGCGGTGGGTAGAATCTGGCGGATGCGATCCGCGCGCTCCTGGTCGGACACTGTGATGCCTAGACGTTTGGCTTCGTATTCCACTTCCTTCTGAAAGACAAGCTGCTTGAGGATCTGATTGGCGTAAAGACCTTCCAGCTGGCGGGGAATGGGATTGCTCTGGCGGATTTCGTTGAGGCGCTGGCTAATATCCTGGAGGGTGACAGTTTGATCGCCGACTTTGGCGACAACATCGCCGGGGGTGGCCGAGGAGTCGGGTCCCTGAGGAACGAGATAAAGGAGCATGCTCAGGGCGAGCATACCGATGATGACGCCGAAAAGAATGCGGACGCCCGTTTTCTGGTT
>Ga0335076_10000459_pt1 | contig 37448 bp, 44 predicted proteins | sample Lox_Sample_25_FD_206717 | JGI IMG/M metagenome (GOLD analysis project Ga0335076, IMG submission 206717) | Soil microbial communities from Loxahatchee National Wildlife Refuge, Florida, United States - Lox_Sample_2.5 | ecosystem: Environmental > Terrestrial > Soil > Wetlands | place: USA...
TACCGCGCCGAGCACCACCTCGCCCGCTACGACGAGGACACCATCGAGCGCCTCAACCTCGCCGCGTGACCGAAACACCCAGAAATAAGGTACTTCTTAAAAAGACGCGCCCCCCTGTGGGTGCCGCTGCGGACGTGCTCGCTGACTCCGCACGCCGCGCAATGCCATGCGCGCTGGCCGCTGGGTTCACTATCAGCGATAACGGTCCGTTATCACTTCTGTCACCGGTCGGATCCCGGTGCTGGCCGCTGTCCGACAGAAAACGGCATGTTTTCTGAGATAGCGCGTCGATCGGCCTGCGGGAACACGACCGCCGCAGCACCCCGACTCGGGGGGATTTCCTGCGATAACCGGTCCGGCGGGCTATTGGATGCCGCCGGACGGCGGCGACTGGCGGGCCCGCTCCACACGGCTGCGGTCCTCCTCGATCCACCCGGGTATCGCGTCCGGGTCGGCCCCGGCCTCCCGGCACAGCTGCGCGGCCCGGCGGCTCAGCCGCTCGTCCAGCTCGCCTTCCGACGTGCCCTCAAGGACCCCCGCCACCTCGGCGAGCAGGTCGGCCCGGCCCCCGGCGAGCTCGCGCAGCGCAGCCACCGCGGCGGCCTCCTCGTCGCCGGTGAGGTCCCGCCAGCGGGCGCGGTGCCGGGCCTCCCCTGTCAGTTCGGCGATGAGCAGGCGGTCAGCCTGCGGACGGTTACCGATCACGCATTCGAGTATCGGCCCTAGGAATGCCGCCAGCGTATCCGGTGAACACCAGGCGCGAGCTCGCGGCGCAGGCGGCCGAGCTCGCCTATCGTCGCGTCGATCGTCCGGAGGGCGTTCACGCGGGCCTCCAGCGCCTCCCGGCTGAGGTTGGCCGGGTCACGGGCCGCCCATGTGGCCGTGTCGATCGCTAGAGAGTCGGCGGCGGCGCGGAGGGCCATGATCGTGGCCGCGGCATTCACCCGGTCACTTCCTCGAGTTCCAGGGTGAGGGTGACCCGCTGGCCGCGGCCGGTCTCCGAGGTGATCCTGATCGCGGCGAGGTGAAGGACGCGCAGGACGTCAGCCGGGCTGGCGCCCTCGAGCACCTGGACGAGGAAGATGACGACCTTGATCAAGGCCGGGGCGGCGCCGGTCAGGACGACCCGGACTGTTCCGGAGTCCCGGGGGCTGGCTGTCTGTGGGATCGTTGCGGGGAGACGGCGGCGCGGCAGACGGCGGCGGTGGCGGTTGCAGCACCACGAACGCCATGCGCGAGGAACCGGACCCAGTGGGGGGAATCGACCCGGGACCGCCATGCGGGCAACGTCACGCGCTCTGCGGGCGCGGTGAAGACCTCCTCATCCGCCGCCAGGCCCCCGGCCAGATGAGCGTGGCGCGTCTCCTGGTCACCTGCCGCGTAGGCGGCGAACGCCCGGTCGATCAGCTTCGCCGGCAGCTCGAGCAGCGGGCCGACGCCCGGCGGCAGGTCGCCGTAAAGCCCCCGTGGCGTCCTCCTCCGGGCGCTCGAGCAGGTACGCGCCGACGCGGCGCGCGGGCGGGAGGAACTGCGCGGCGCGCGGGCGGGAGGAACTGCGCGGCGCGCGGGCGGGAGGAACTGCGTGGCGCGATGGAATCCCGCACTCAGGTGCTCGAGGAGTCGCGCGGCGGGCTGCCCGCCCGGGCCGAGCGTGCCGAGCGCGACCTCGAAGCCACCCGGGCCGAGCTGGGCAGGCTTCGCCATGGGGACGTGAGCCGGGCGCAAACCCCGGCCGGCCGCCTCCCCAACGCCCCCAGCCGCCGACCTCCAGCCGCCGGACCCGGACGTGCTGGCAGCCCCCTGCGCCGCCGGCATCCCCGGTCACCTGGACCCCGCCGCCCCGCCTGCACCCGGCCAACGGCCAGGCCAGTACCGGTAGCGGCGTGCCGCGGGGAGTGTCCCGGCGGCCAGTGTCCCACCGCTACCCGCGGGTCACGGTGGTCGTCGCGGTGGCGCTGGCAGAGGCGGCGATGTTGCCGGCTTGACGGTGGCCGTATTGGTCAGCTGGCCCGGGTTGGCCGGGGTGAACTGCCGCAGATACCCGTAGGAGCCCTCCAAAGCGGCCAGGTGGCCGTGGTCGCGTGGCAGCGGGGGCAAGGCGGCAGCGTGGGCGGCACGCAGGCGTTGCCACCCGATCGCTTCCCCGCGGATCAGCCCGCCGACCTGCTCATCGGGGATGGCGCCCCCGGGATCACCGATTACTTACGACGCGAGAATCGCCTACGAAGGGCCCCTTCCCCATCCTGGGCGATTTCCGTATCCATTAGGTACTTAAATAAGCTACTGATACAGTTCCCGCGTGAGAGGGAAGCGGACGCCCGAGTTGGATCCGGGCGAGATGGCGGCGGTGGTCGAGGAGTTCAACGGCTTCTACATCCGGCTGCCGTCGATCCAGCGGCTCAGCTTCACCACGTTGTCGGTGCTGCACACGCTGGCCCGGCGGAGTCCGCTACGGCTCGGCGAGCTCACCGCAACCGAGCAGGTCACCCAGTCGGCCATCACGCAGGTAGTGACCCGGCTCGAGAACGACGGGCTGGTCGAGCGGCGGCCCGACCCCCGTGACGGCCGGGCCGTGCTCGTGCACATCACTCCCGCAGGTGCCGAGGTTGTCGCGGCTCGCCACGCCAACCGGGTCGCCCGGCTCGCGCCGATTCTCAAGCGGCTCTCGGCCGAAGAGCGCTCCACGATCGCCGCCGCGCTGCCCGCCCTCCGCCGCATCGCCGAGCTCGGCGAGTCCCAGAACAGCGAGGACAAGCATGATCGACTTCCCCCTGACGTCAACGCCAATTCGAGTGCCCGATGACGTGCTCGCCGATCTGCAGCGGCGGCTCACCGTCACCCGCTGGCCGGTCGACGCGGGCAACGACGATTCCTACTACGGCGTCAACCGCACCTACCTGCAGGAGCTCGTCGAGTACTGGCGCGACGAGTACGACTGGCGCGAGGCCGAGGCGGCGATCAATGCGTACGAGCATTACCGCGCCGAGGTGGACGGCGTGCCGGTGCACTTCATGCGCCGGCCCGGCGCGGGGCCGAACTCGACACCGCTGATCCTCACGCACGGCTGGCCCTGGACGTTCTGGCACTGGTCCAAGGTCGTCGACCCGCTGGCCGACCCCGGGGCGTACGGCGGCGACCCCGCCGAGGCGTTCGACGTGATTGTGCCCTCGTTCCCCGGGTTCGGATTCTCCACCCCGTTGCCGGGCCGCCCGGACATGAACTTCTGGAAGGTCGCCGACCTCTGGCACACCCTGATGACCGAGACGCTCGGCCACGAGCGGTACGCCGCCGCCGGCTGCGATGTCGGCGCGCTTGTCACCGGGCAGCTCGGGCACAAGCACGCCGACGAGCTTTACGCGATCCACATCGGCTCCGGCCTGAAGCTCGACCTGTTCAACGGTGACCGGGCCTGGGACCTGAGCGGCGGCCGGCCCATCCCGCAGGGGCTGCCCGCAGACGTTCACGCGCGGGTCGTGGCCCTGGACAAACGGTTCGCCGTCCACCTCGCCGCGCACGTGCTCGACCCGAGCACTCTTTCGTACGGGCTGTCGGACTCACCCGCCGGGATGCTCGCCTGGATCCTGCAGCGCTGGATGAGCTGGAGCGACGACGGCGGCGACATCGAGACCGTGTTCGGCAAGGATGACCTGCTCACCCACGCCATGATCTTCTGGGCGAACAACGCGATCGGCACCTCGATCCGCACCTACGCCAACAACAACCGCTACCCGTGGGCCCCGTCGCACGACCGGTGGCCGGTCGTGGAGGCGCCTACCGGCATCACCTTCGTCGGGTACGAGAACCCGCCGGGCGTGAGCACCGAGCAGCGGGTCCGCCACTTCCTCGACAGCGACCGGGCCGCCTGGTACAACCACGTCAACCTCACCGCACACGACCGCGGCGGCCATTTCATCCCGTGGGAGATCCCCGGAGAGTGGGTCGAGGACCTGCGCCGCACCTTCCGGGGCCGCCGCTGACGGGCGCCCCACCCGGGACGGCGCGAGGGGGCATGAGGGGCAGGCGTCATCACAGGCGATGACCGCGAGCACGCCGAGGTTTCCATGCTCGCGCTCCACCTATTGCAATCGAGCCTGGTCTTCATTAACACCCACCCCTGACCGGGGGAGAACGGCCGAGCCCACATCCTCACCACTGTGGTCGCCGAGGCCGGTCCCCTGGACGTCATCGTCGTCGCCAACTCCGGGCGCACCGACGTCTCCTCCTGGGGCGGGATCCTCAGCGTCGGCGCGGCGGTGCGCTCGGTGCGCGGCGTCGTCACCGACGGGGCCTGCCGTGACGTCAGCCAGGCACGGGAACAGGGCACCAACGGCGCTATGGCCCGGCTGGCCACGCAGGCGGCCGCGTTGGAGGCGCTCACCGCCGGCACCGCGCGGCTGCAGGCCACCAAGGGTTCGAGGCGATTCATGGCGGTCCGCAGCTGTCGCTGGCGGACGTCCTCTGCTTCGCCAGCGGCGTTCCGGTCCTGATCTACGCGCGAAAGCGGGCCCCGGTCAGGCGCGGACGTAGGCCGCGAGGTGCTCGCCGGTGAGGGTGGGGCGGGCGGCGACGAGAGCGGCGGGTGTGCCCTCGAAGACGATCCGGCCGCCGTCATGGCCGGCCCCGGGGCCGAGGTCGATGATCCAGTCGGCGTGCGCCATGACCGCCTGGTGGTGCTCGATGACGATGACCGACTTGCCGGCGTTGACGAGCCGGTCGAGCAGGCCGAGCAACTGCTCGACGTCGGCGAGGTGCAGGCCCGTGGTCGGCTCGTCCAGGATGTAGACGCCGCCCTTCTCCCCCATGTGGGTGGCCAGCTTGAGCCGCTGCTGCTCGCCGCCGGACAGCGTGGTGAGCGGCCGGCCGAGGCCGAGGTAGCCCAGCCCGACATCGGCGAGCCAGCCGAGGATGGCGTGCGCGCCGGGCGTGCGCGCCTCGCCGCTGCCGAAGAACTCCCTGGCCTCGGTCACCGGCATGGCGAGTACCTCGCTGATGTCCCGGCCGCCGAGGTGGTAGTCGAGCACCGACGCGTCGAAGCGCTTCCCCTCGCACACCTCACAGGTGATGGCTACGCCGGCCATCATCGCCAGGTCGGTGTAGATGACGCCGGAACCGTTGCAGTTGGGGCAGGCGCCCTCGGAATTGGCGCTGAACAACGCGGGCTTCACGCCGTTGGCCTTGGCGAACGCCTTGCGGATCGGGTCGAGCAGCCCGGTGTAGGTCGCCGGGTTGCTCCGCCGCGAGCCGCGGATCGGCGCCTGGTCGACCGCCACCACTCCGTCCCGCCCGGCCACGGAGCCGCGGATCAGCGAGCTCTTGCCCGAGCCCGCCACGCCGGTGATGACGACCAGCACGCCGAGCGGGACGTCGACGTCGACGTCCCGCAGGTTGTGGGTGCTGGCCCCGCGCACCTCCAGCGCTCCCGACGGTCTCCGCGGCGACGGCTTCAGGCGGCCACGGTCGTCCAGGTGCCGCCCGGTGATGGTGCCGCTCCGCCGCAGCCCGTCGACGGTGCCCTCGAAGACCACCTCGCCGCCCCCGGTGCCCGCGCCCGGGCCGAGGTCGACGACGTGGTCGGCGATCTCGATCGTCTGCGGCTCGTGCTCCACGACGAGCACCGTGTTGCCCTTGTCCCGCAGTTGCCGCAGCAGGTCGTTCATCTGCTGGACATCATGGGGGTGCAGGCCGGTGGTGGGTTCGTCGAAGACGTAGGTGACGTCGGTGAGCGCAGAGCCGAGGTGGCGGATCATCTTGGTGCGCTGCGCCTCGCCGCCCGAGAGCGTGCCCGACGGGCGATCCAGGCTGAGGTAGCCCAGCCCGATCTCGACGAACGAGTCCAGGGTCTGCCCCAGCGCCGCAACCAGCGGCGCGACGGACGGCTCGCGCAGGCCGCGCACCCACTCGGCGAGGTCGCTGACCTGCATCGCGCACGCGTCGGCAATGCTGGTCCCCCTGATCCGCGACGACCGGGCCGCACCGCTGAGCCTGGTGCCGTCGCACTCGGGGCAGGCGGTGAAGGTGACCGCGCGGTCCACGAACGCCCGGATGTGCGGCTGCATCGCGTCGGCGTCCTTGGACAGCATCGACTTCCGGATCCGCGGGATCAGCCCCTCGTACGTCATGTTGATGCCGGCGATCTTCATCCGCACCGGCTCGTGGTACAGGAAGTCGTGCAGCTCTTTCTTGGTGTACTTGCGGACCGGCTTGTCCGGGTCGACGAAGCCCGACGCGCTGTAGAGCCGGGAGTTCCAGCCTCCCCCTGTATAGCCGGGGACGGTGATCGCGCCCTCGTTGAGCGACTTGGTGTCGTCGTACAGCCGGGACAGGTCGATGTCGGTGACGGCGCCCCGGCCTTCGCAGCGCGGGCACATGCCGCCGGTGATGCTGAAGCCGCGCCGTTCCTTCACGGTCTTCCCGGCGCGCGCGAGGGTGACCGCGCCCGCTCCGCTGATCGAGGCGACGTTGAAGGAGAACGCCTGGGGCGAGCCGATGTACGGCTCCCCGAGCCGGCTGAACAGGATGCGCAGCATCGCGTTGGCGTCGGTGGCGGTGCCCACCGTGGAGCGCGGGTCGGCCCCCATCCGCTGCTGATCGACGATGATCGCGGTGGTCAGGCCTTCGAGCACGTCGACCTCGGGCCGCGCCAGCGCCGGCATGAAGCCCTGCACGAAGGTGCTGTAGGTCTCGTTGATCAGCCGCTGCGACTCCGCGGCGATCGTGCCGAACACCAGGGAGCTCTTGCCCGAGCCGGAGACTCCGGTGAACGCCGTCAGCCGGCGCTTCGGGATCTCGACGCTGACGTCCTTGAGGTTGTTCACGCGCGCGCCGTGCACGCGGATCAGATCGTGGCTGTCGGCACCGGGCCGCTCAGGCGACTGCGTGTCCGTCCTCGTGGCCATGCTCATCGTGTCTCCATCCGTCAGGCGAGGCGGCGAGCTGTCCCAGCGCAAGGACAGCGGTACTCATCGGTCCTGGAGCAGCCCGAGCACGTTGCCGTCGGGGTCGGTGACGGTGGCCACCAGGCGGCCGCCGCCAACGTCGCGCGCGGGCTCCTTCACGGTCGCGCCCGCGGCGGTCACCTCGGCCAGCTTCGCCTCGATATCCGGTACGTGCCAGTAGGCCACCGGTGAGGTCATGCCCTGCGGTCCGCCGCCCGGCACCAGCCCGATGTGCTGGCCCGCGGCCTCGAACCCGACGTAGTAGGGCTCGTCGGTCTGCGGCGGCACGCCGAGCAGGGCCGCGTACACCGCCTTGGCCGCCGCCAGGTCGGACACGGGATGCAGCACGGTCTTGATTCCCTCGGTGGCAGAACCGGTCATGGTCACTCCTGTAGTCGTGGGCCACATCGACCCGATGCTGAGGTCCATGGCGATCATGCTAGGTGCCGCCCCGTGACCCTCGCTTCTCCATTCCTGATCGGTCTGGTCAGGGGTGCCGCCAAGGTAAGCCCAGAACCCGCCACGAGGCTCGGCGACTTCCCCGGATGCCGTCACGGACGGTGGCAGCGGGGCCGGCCTGCGGCGCGCGAGTAACAGCCTGATCCGGGCGGCTCTGGTGACCGTACATCGGACGTCATAGGGGATGACGTTGAGCAACGCTGGCGTGCGTCCAACTCGCGGGCCCGATGGCTGGAAAACGGCTCGCGAGTCCCAGCGCGTGGGCCTGCGCCGGGGAGAAGACCTCGCCGAGCAGGCACGTGGCGGCGGCTAGCCGCACGGCCGTCGGCGCGTCGACGGCGTTGCGGGCTTCGGGACGATCCAGCGTGAGGACGGTGACCGGCCCGGCAAGGTCAATCCGGACGCCCATGCGTTAGAGGGCGGTGGCGTGCTTGCCGGCGCGGCCGGCATCGGTCTTGTCGTAGAAGCGCTGGAGCCGGGAGGAGACGGTCGGGTTGGCGAACAGGGCGTAACCGTAGACCGCCTCCAAAGCCAGCTGGTCGTCGAGGGGGCGGCCGATAACGTCGAGGATCGTTTCCTTGGCCGAAGCCACTGCCCGCCGGTCGTTGCGCAGAATGCGGGCGACCGTGTCCTCGGCGGCGGCCAGGAGCTCGTCATGGGCGACGACCCGGGAGACGAGGCCCCGCGCCAGGGCCGCCCCAGCGTCGATGGGCTCACCAGTCAGGAGCATCTCCAGGGCCGTACCGGCCCCGCAGATGTTCACCAGCCGGACGACGCCACCGTCGGCGTGGTGGAAGCCTCGCCGGACCTCGAAGGAGCCGAAGCGGGCCTGCTGGGAGGCGATCCGGATGTCGCAGGCCAGGGCGATCTCGAACCCTCCGGCCAGGGCCCAGCCGTTGACGGCGGCCACGATGGGCTTGTAGATGCGGTGCAGCCCGCGGGTAATGCCGCCGAACCCGTCCCGGATCTTGTCCCGAGGCAGGGACGCGTCACCGTCATGCCAGATCGGTACCAGCGTCTTGAGGTCCGCCCCTGCGCAGAACGCATCGTCGCCCGCCCCGGTGAGGATCGCTGCGCTCAGGGCGTCGTCGTCCCGGAAGTCCTGCCACACCTCCCAGAGGAGCCCATGCGTCTCCAGGTCGATGGCGTTCATCGCCTCCGGCCGGTTGAGGGTGACGTAGGCGACCTCACCCTTCTTCTCGTAGATAACCTTCGGCACCGTCTCGCTCCCTTCCTGATTCCGCGGATCGCGTGGACTCAGTAGATCGATCTATATATTATGAAGACCAATCTAGAGTCAGGCAAGCTCTGCCGCCCGGCCCGAGCGCTCGACGCAGGCCCGGCGCTATGACGATTGATCTGCAGGAGCGAGGCGAGGGGCTGGTCGCTGTGAACGAGGAAATGCCCACCCGGGAGCGGATCCTCGACGCCAGTGCAGGGTTGTTCCGTCGCCAGGGGGCGGCGGCGACGGGTCTCAAGGAGATCGTCCGGGAGAGCAGGGCTCCTTGGGGGTCGCTGTACCACTACTTCCCGGAAGGGAAGGAGCAGCTGATAGCGGAGTCATTGCTCCGCACCGGCGAGCGCTACGCCCGGCTGATGGAGCGGGCCCTGGCCGGCGCCGATCCCCCCTCGGCCGGGGTGCTGCGCTACTTCAATGCCGCCGCTGACAACCTCGCCCGCTCCGACTTCGCCGACGGATGCCCGGTGGGCACTGTCGCCCTGGAGACGGCCAATGCCAGCGAGCGGATCCGCCGCGTTTGCGCCCGGGTCTTCGGCACCTGGCAGCAGGTCGTCGCCGATGCCCTCACCGGTTCCGGTATCCCCTGGGAGCGGGCGGCCGACCTGGCGACCCAGTTCCTGGTCACCCTCGAGGGTGCCCTCATCCTCAGCCGGGCCCAGCGCGATGAAGCGGTCCTGCGCCGGGCAGGCGAGGTGATCGCCGCCGCGGTCGACGCCGCATTGTCGGCCGACTCGCGCAGGTCGGCGCGAGGCGGACGCCGCTCATAATCGCTGGCGCGGATTCATCGCCCGCCGGCCCAGCAGTGCTGATCACGCTCCGTGATAAGCCGCCGCGGAGGGCGTCCTCTGGCGACCCGCCGGGCATGCTCGGATGGCGCCTGTATGCAATGGCTGCGGATGTCGTCGTGCTCCGGAGAGCCGGCCGTCGGGTCCAACCGGATCACCGGCAGGAACCTCCGTTCACGACCCACTGATGGCGGGTACTGGGCTTACCTTTGGCCGCGGCCCGCCCCCGTCCGAAAACCCTTTCATAACATAGCGGGTATTTTGTCCGTTGATGCCGGCTAACATGCACCGGTCGCCGGCGCTCGCGGCCGTGCTGGCGTACCGCCTGGTAAATTTCTGGCTGGTGCTCGTGGCCCGGTGGATCCTGATGGCGATCCTCGCCCGCCGCCGCCCGGCCGGATCGCCGGACGGCGGGTTGAGGTGCCCGGACTGAGCGCGCCAGCCGACCTCACGCTGGCCGGCCTGGCGGCCGATCCGCATCCGGTGCTGGCCCGGCTGCGGGCCGCCGGGCCAGCCGTCTGGGTGCCAGCCCTCGGCGCCTGGCTCGTCACCGGGTACGACCTGGCCGTGGCGGTGCTCCGTGACGCGCGGACGTTCACCGTCGATGACCCCCGGTTCTCCACGGCGAAGGTCGTCGGGCCGAGCATGCTGTCACTGGACGGAGCGCAGCACGCCCGTCACCGCGGCCCGTTCAGCCGCGCCTTCCGGTACGACCAGGTGCACGCGCGGCTGGCGTCGTCCACCCGGGCCGAGGTCGGCCGCCTGGTCGCGGCCATCGAGCCGCGCGGTCAAGCCGAACTGCGCCGGGCCGTAGCGGGGCCGCTCGCGGTCGCGGTCATGGCCGAGACGCTCGGCCTCGGTAGCGTCGATCCGGCGCGGATCCTGGCCTGGTACGACGGGATGGTGGCCGCGGTGCAGGCTGAAGCCGCGAAGGCTGGATCCACAAAGACCGGGGGGGCGGGCCAGGCCGGGGCGGCGGCGTTCGCCGAGCTCGCGGCCAGCCTGCGCGAGGCCATCACCGGGCCCGGGTCGCTGCTGGCCGAGGTGTCCGGGCCGCTGACCGAGGCGGAGGCCATCTCCGACGCCGCGGTCCTGCTGTTCGGCGGGATCGAGACCACCGAGGGCATGATCGCCAACGCCCTGCTGCACCTGCTCTCCTCCCCTGCCCAGCTTGGCCTGGTGCTCGCAGGCCGCCGCCTGGTGCCCGCGGCGGTCGAGGAGTCGCTGCGGCTCGAGCCGGCGGCCGCGGTCGTCGACCGGTACGCGACCCGTGACATCCGGCTCGGCGACGCCGCGGTCCGGGCCGGTGACCAAATCACGGTCTCCATCGCCGGAGCGAACCGTGACCCGGCGATCTTCGGCGATCCCGACGTGTTCGACGTGCGCCGTCCCAACGCCAGCCGCCACCTGACCTTCGCGCACGGCCCGCACTACTGCCTCGGCGCGCACTTGGCCCGGCTGGAGGCCCAGGTCGCCGTGGATACCGTGCTGACCCGGCTACCCGGGTTGCACCTGGACCCTCGCCACCCGAGCGCGCCGCGCGGCCTGGTCTTCCGCAAGCCGCCCGACCTGCGGGTGCGCTGGAGCCCCGGGGGCCGGGGCGGGAGCTGACCCGGCCCGGCCGGCACCGTCTCGACCCGACCGCGCCTCGGGACTCTGCGACACTGGTACGGTGACCTTCGCCGCGTTCCCCGCAGCCGCCTGCTGGCAGCATCGCGGCGCCCGCTCGGGCTTCGAGGCTGCCTTCTTCCAGGCCGTGCCGGGTGGCTGGCGCATCGACGGGACCGCTGCCGCGGTGGAGGACGGGCAGCCCTGGATCGTGACCTACGTCATCCGGCTGGACGCAGGCTGGCTCACCCGCGATGCCCGGGTCACGGCCCGCACGACCGCCGGCCTATGCGCGACCGTGCTGGCCGCGGACGGCGCGGGCCACTGGCACGTCGACGGTCACCGGGCCGGGTACCTGGACGGCTGCCTGGACGTGGACCTGGAGTCATCGGCGCTGACCAACACGCTGCCGGTACATCGCCTGGGGCTGGCCGCAGGGACCGGGGCCGCGGTGCCCGCGGCCTACGTCCGCGCGCTTGACCTGGGCACCGGGCGGCTGGAGCAGAGCTATACGCGGATGGCCGACGAGGCCGGGCGCCAGCGCTACCGTTACGCCGCTCCCGCCTTCGACTTCGCCTGCACCCTCGGGTATGACGAGAGTGGCCTGGTCCTGGACTATCCCGGCATCGCCGTGCGCACCCGCTGACCCGAGCGAAATGCGGCAACGGCCCACCACGTGCTGATATGCCCACAGCGACACGTTTGCGGCTGGCCCGCTCCTGGCAGAATGTCATTATCCCGCACAATGGAGCGAGGCCCCCTCCATGTATGAGATGGAGGGGGCCTCGTCTGGCTTCGCTATGCCAGGCTGGCCGGTCATCCGGCTGACCCGCCGTAGCGTGCCGCCCGCCGGAGTCCGGGCAACCCGCGCGAGGCGCCGGTTTCCCGGCTCCTCCCACGTCCCGGGGTTGCCCCCGGATGGTTCCCGTTCCGAACGGTGAAAGTATTTCTACTGCCTTCCCTACGGCCTCGCAAGGGGTTGCGGCAATTCATTTCAGAGTTTTTCCGCGTCCACACGTTCTCCACAGAACACCGCCGGTTATCCGCACATCGCGGTAGTTATCCACCAGCCACGCACAGCCCTTCCACAGGCTACCTAAGGTAATTCCGCGAGCACTATATACCGGTTACTAAAATGTGATCGGCTGCTGTTCAAATCGGAATACGCGCGGGACTCGGGGTGCGGCCGGGATCAGGTGAGGACGTAGGCTCCCGGGGTTCGGGCCCGTCCCTGCGGGCAGTAACTTAGACCACGTTGCCGCAACCGCAGGAGGCCCGATGTCAGAGCGAGACGACGACTTCCCTGAGCGGTTCCACCGGGACCGCCGCGAGCACGGGGGCGCGTCGCAGCGCCCCGACGACGACCAGCTCGCCCGCCTCACCGAAGAGGAGCGTGTCGCCGCCGGACTCGACGCCTACGACCCCGACGAGGTGCCGTCGGCCACCGACACGCCGCCGCAGCCCGAGGACGTCACCCAGAACGAGGACTGGCAGGAGGAGCGGGCCGAGTTCCGCCGTCAGGAGGACGAGGGCGAACTGAGGCCCATCACCGAACGGCACCCGTTCCCGCCCACCAGGTACGAGGAGCACTAGCCGGCCGGGCCGGCTGATGCCAGGAGCGCCAGCGGCGGGCCGGGTCGGCTGATGCCAGGAGCGCCAGCGGCGGGCCGGGCCGGCTGATGCCAGGAGCGCTAGCCGGGGCGTAGGTCACCGGCAGCGCCGGCCTTTGCCTCTTCCGCAGGCGGTGCTGGCGGCTGAGCGTGGTCGCATGAGCCGTGGGCGCAGCGGCAGGCGGCTGACGGGGGTCGTCGGCCTGTGGAGCGCAACCCACCCGTGGACGGCGATCGCCACGTGGCTCGGCTGCGTCGCGATTCTGCTGGTGACCGGCCACCTGGCCGGGACGATTCAGGTGCCCGCCGAGGAAACGGGAGCGGGGCAGACCGGGCAGGCGCAGCAGATGATGAGCCGGAGCTTCCCCCTGCGCGCCAATGAGTCCGTGCTGTTCGAGAGCAGCAGCCTTCAGGTCGGCGCGCCTGCCTATCAGGCCGCGATCCGGGACGTGCTGACCCGGATCCAGGCCACCGGGCGAGTGACCCAGATCAGGTCGCCGCTGGTCCCGGCGTACGCCGGCCAGATCTCCGCGAACCGGCACGCCGCACTGCTCCAGTTCCAGCTCACCGGCAACATCGTCGACGACGCCACCCGCGTCGTGCCCGTGCTGGCCGCCGTGCAGGCGGCCGCGGCCGCCCATCCGCAGATCCAGATCGCCGAAACCGGCGACGGCACCATCGCCAAGGCGGTCAACGACACCATCTTCCGTGACCTGCGCCGGGCCGAAGCGCTGTCCTTCCCGATCACGCTGGTGGTCCTGCTGATCGCCTTCGGCGCGGTCGTCGCTGCGCTGCTGCCGCTCGGGCTGGCCACGATGGCGATCCTCGCCGCCACCGGCCTGGTGGCGTTCACCAGCCACCTGGCCGGGGTGACGCAGCAAGCCAGTTCGGTGATGTTCTGCCTCGGCTTGGCCGTGGGCGTCGACTACTCGATGTTCTACGTCAAGCGCCAGCGTGAAGAACGCGCCGCCGGGCGCCCGGTGCTGGACGCGATCGAGGTGGCGGCCGCCACCTCGGGCCGCTCGGTGCTGATCTCCGGCCTGACCGTGCTGGTGGCGATGTCGGGCATGCTGCTGACCGGCAACAAGGTCTTCTACGGGATGGCGCAGGCCGCGATGCTGGTGGTGGCCGCCGCGGTCATCGGGTCGCTGACCCTGCTGCCGGCCCTGCTCGCCCTGCTCGGCGACCGGGTGGACCGGGGGCAGCTGCCCTTCATCAGCCGGATGCGCCGGCCAGCCGGGCAGAGCCGGGTCTGGGGCGCGATCCTCGACCGGACCCTGGCCCGCCCGGCGCTGACCGCCACGGTTTCGGCCTGCGTCCTGGTCGCGCTCGCGGTGCCCGTGCTGCGCCTGCACACCGCGGAACCGGGCGTCAGCGACCTGCCGCAGAATACGGCCGCCCTGCAGACGTACAACCGCATCCAGCAGGTGTTCCCGGGCGGCCCCGCGCCGGCCCAGGTGGTGGTCGAGGCGCCCGACGTCACGTCGCCCGCGATGCTCGCCGCCGGCCAGGCATTCGTGCGGGCCGCGCTGGCCACCGGCCAGCTGAACGAGCCGATCACGTTCGTCGTCAACCCGGCGCACACCGCCGCGATCATCGGGGTGCCGCTGGCCGGCACCGGGGAGGACGCGGCGTCCGTCAGCGCCCTCGCCACCTTGCGTGATACGGTCATCCCGGCCACGCTGGGCAAGGTGCCCGGGGTCACGGTCGCGGTGGGCGGCCTCACCGCGAGCACCGTGGACTTCAACACGCTCATGGGGCAGCGTTCCGGCTGGATCTTCGCCTTCGTCCTGCTGCTGGCCTTCGTCCTGCTGCTGATCTCCTTCCGCTCCCTGGTCATCCCCATCACGTCGGTGGTGCTCAACCTGCTGTCCGTGGCCGCCGCCTACGGCGTCGTGGTGGCGCTGTTCCAGTGGGGATGGGGGCAGTCGCTGTTCAGCTTCACCAGCACGCACTCCGTCGCCAGCTGGCTGCCGCTGTTCCTGTTCCTGGTGCTGTTCGGGTTGTCCATGGACTACCACGTCTTCATCCTCGGCCGGATCCGGGAGAGCTACGATCGCACCGGCGATACCGACCAAGCGGTGGCGCACGGCATCAAGATCAGCGCCGGGGTGGTCACCGCCGCCGCTGTGATCATGGTCTTCGTGTTCCTGACCTTCGCCACCATGTCGATGGTGCAGCTCAAGGAGATGGGCGTCGGCCTGGCCGTGGCCGTCCTGCTCGACGCGACCGTCGTCCGGGCCTGCCTGCTGCCCGCCACGATGAAGCTGCTCGGGCCGCGTAACTGGTACCTGCCGCGCTGGCTGCGGTGGCTGCCGCAGGCCGCCGGGCCAGTGCCGCCCGGACCACCGCAGGCCGGCCCGCCGCCGGCCGTTCAGCCCCCGAGGCAGCCAGTTGCCACGGGCTTAGCCGGCCGCGGTCAGCGCCACGCTCGCCTCGGTGGTGTAGACCAGGAAGGTCAGGGACTCCTGGAAGTACAGCTGAACGGTGCTGGCGTCGTGGGAGAGGTAGCCGATCGACAGGTCCTGGCCGAGCCGCAGCTCGTAGTCGCCGCCGCGGGCGGAGAGCAGGAACGCGCCGTCGATAGCTGGCGCCCAGATGATGTCCCCGTCGATGACGTGGGTCAGGTGCTCGCGGATCGGGTAGCCGTGGTCAGAGGTCTCGCTCACCATCGTGTAGGCGTCGGCCGACAACAGCAGCGAGAACGGGCCGCCCACGCCGGCCAGCCGCAGCGAGCTCACCGCCCGGCTGACCACGTTCGGGTAGTCGCGGGCCTCGGCGGGCAGCGTCAGCGCCTCGTTGGACGTGCTCTGCCTGATCCCGGTGATCCCGGCCGCCGGGTACCCCTCGAAGACCGCCCGGTCTTCGGCGAAGGCGATCTTCTTGGCCGCGTCCTTGACCGGCTGCCAGTCGGCGTCCTGCGCGCCGCGCTCCAGGTCGTCCACGTCCTCCCGGTTCACGGTGAACGGGACCCGCAGCCGGACCAGCGGCTGGGCCTGGCGCAGATGAGCGAGGACACCGTCCGCCGGGGCGGCGATCTCACTCAGGTGACCGGTGTTCACGCCGGCCAGGCGCGGGCCCTGGGGCCCGGTCAGGTCGACCACCCGGCGCGCCGCTACGTGCTGCTCGAACGTCCGGCGAGCTTCTTCCTCGATGTCCGCCCACGCGGCATCGGAGATCGGAGCGAGCTCGCGGTACAGGTTGTTCATTGCTTATTGCTCCTCTTCAGGCTGCCGATGCCCAGGGAACCAGGCTCCGCCGGATCGCGGCCGGCCGGCTCGGCGGTACCGGCCGGCGGATCCGGCTCAGCGGGACCGGCCGGCGGGTCCGGGAGATCGTCGAGGAAGTCAGCCGGCGGCGCGAAGAACAGGCTGCCGGTGACCGCCGTGGAGAAATCCAGGATGCGGTCGTGGTTACCTGGCGGATTACCGATAAACATGTTGGCGAGCATCTGCTCGGTCACGCTCGGCGTGGCCGCGTACGCGATGTAGTAGGTGCCGAACTCCCCTCGCCCCACCTCGCCGAACGGCATGTTGGCCCGCAGGATCTGCCGCTCGGTCCCGTCGGGCTCGGTGATGGTGTTCAGCGCGACATGCGAGTTGGCGGGCTTGACGTCGTCTGGCATCTCGATGTCGGACAGCTTGTAGCGGCCGATCACCTTCTCCTGGTCCTCCGTGGTCAGCGCGTTCCAGGCCGCCATGTCGTGCACGTACTTCTGCACGATGACGTAGCTACCGCCGGCGAAGCCGGGATCGGCGTCGCCGACCAGGGCCGCCGCCCCGGCCGCGCGGCCGGCCGGGTTCTCTGTACCGTCCACGAAGCCCAGCAGGTCCCGCTCATCGAAGTACCGGAAGCCGTGCACCTCGTCCACCACGACAGCCGCCCCGGCCAGTCGGCCGGTGGCCTGGGCCACGAACTCGAAGCACACGTCCATCCGCTCGTGCCGGACGTGGAACAGCAGGTCTCCCGGGGTCGCCACGGCCCGGTGCACGGCCCCGGCGAGCGGGCGGAACGGATGCAGCTCGGCCGGACGCGGGCCGGGGAACAGGCGGTCCCAGGCGGCGGACCCGATCCCGGCCACGCAGGCCAGCGGGGCATCCGGGGCGCGGAAGCCGACCGCCCGCCGCAGGCCGGACCAGTCGGCGAGCAGGTCCCTGACGGCCTGTTCCGCGCCCGGCTCGATGGTCAGCACCAGGAAGATCGCCGCGGTGGTGAGCGGCGCAAGCACCGGCTGCGGCTCCGGCTCGGGCACCGGGCGCGCGACCGGGGGAACATGCGACCATTCCGTCACCGAAACCATCCCTCCCGCACTGGCGTCAGGCTGCCACAGGAAAGGTTAGCGGTAGGGGCTCTCCGCGGCATCACCAGGATGGCTGGCCGCTCCGGAACGGCAGCAACCAGGCCCGTTCGGCCCGAAGGACAACGGCAGCCGGTGCGGCCGGTGCGGCGGGTCAGCGTCCCTTGCCCAGCGCGTCGTTAGACTGGGCCATCATGAGCGTCGAGCCGCCCAGGGCGAAGCAGGTCCCCAGTCCGCGAACGTTCCACGGCGACACCGTGACCGACGACTACGCCTGGCTCGCCGACCCCGGCGACCCGGACACGATCGGGTACCTGGAGGCGGAGAACGCCTACGCCGGCGCGGCCACCGCCCGCCTGGACCCGCTGCGCGAGCATGCCTTCGCGGAGATCAAGGCGCGCACGCAGGAAAGCGACCTGTCCGTGCCGGTGCGCAAGGACGGCTGGTGGCACTACGCCCGGACGGTGGAGGGCAGGCAGTACGCGGTGCACTGCCGCCGGGCGGTCCGGCCCGGCGAGGTCGTCCCGCCGATACCGGCGGGCGGCCAGCCGCTGGACGGGGAGGAGGTGCTGCTGGACGGCAACAAACTGGCCGCCGGGCACGACTTCTTCAGCCTCGGCACGTTCCGGGCCAGCCCGGACCAGCGCTGGCTGGCCTACTCCACCGACTTCTCCGGCAGCGAGCGGTTCACGCTCCGGATCAAGGACCTGGCCACCGGGGTCACGCTGCCGGACGAGATCCCGGGCACCTACGGCGGCTGCGCGTGGTCGCTGGACGGGTCCACCGTGTTCTACACGACCGTGGACGGCGCCTGGCGGCCGTACCGGGTCTGGCGGCACCGGATCGGCACCGCGGCGGCGGACACCCTGGTGTTCGAGGAGCCGGACGAGCGCTTCCACGTCTACGTGGGGCTGACCCGCAGCGAGAGCTTCCTGGTGATCAGGAGCGCCAGCGTGCTGACCAGCGAGGTGCGGCTGCTGGACGCGGCCCGGCCGGACGGCGAGTTCTCCGCGGTGGCGCCGCGCCGCCAGGGCGTGGACTACCAGGTCGACCACGCCGGCGATCATCTGCTGATCCTGCACAACAACGGCGCGGAGAACTTCGAGATCGCCACCGCGCCGCTGGCCGACGCGGCCGCCTGGACCCCGCTGGTCCCGCACCGGGCCGACACCCGGCTGCTCGGCGTGGACGCGTTCGCGGACTACACGGTGGTGCACTTCCGCCGCGACGGCCTGACCGGCCTGCGCGTCCTGCGCAAGGACGGCGAGTACGAGATGTCGTTCACCGAGCCCGTCTACCTGGCCGGGCCCGGGCCGAACCCGGAGTTCCGGGCCAGCCGGTTCCGGCTGGCCTACACCTCGCTGGTGACCCCGGGCTCGGTCTACGACTGCGACCTGGCCACCGGCGAGCTCACCCTGCTCAAGCGCCAGCCGGTGCTCCCCTCCCCGTCCGGAGTCCGCTACGCGGCGGAGGATTACGAGGAGCGCCGGGAGTGGGCGGTGGCGCCCGACGGCACCGCGGTGCCGATCTCGCTGGTGTGCCGGAAGGGCACGCCGCGGGACGGCAGCGCGCCGTGCCTGCTCTATGGTTACGGCAGCTACGAGATCTCGCGTGACCCGGCCTTCTCCATCCCGGTGCTGTCGCTGCTCGACCGGGGTTTCGTCTACGCGATCGCGCACGTCAGGGGCGGCGGCGAGATGGGCCGGTTCTGGTACACCGACGGCAAGCTGCTGCACAAGAAGAACACGTTCACCGACTTCATCGCGTGCGCGCGGCACCTGGCGGCCCAGGGCTGGACGTCGGCGGACCGGCTGGTGGCCCGGGGTGGTTCGGCGGGCGGGCTGCTGATGGGCGCGGTAGCCAACATGGCGCCCGAGGCGTTCGCCGGGATCGTGGCGCAGGTGCCGTTCGTCGACGCGCTGAACACGATCCTGGACCCGTCGCTGCCGCTGACCGTGACCGAATGGGAGGAGTGGGGCGACCCGCTGCACGACCCCGAGGTCTACGCGTATATGAAGTCATACTCGCCGTACGAGAACGTCACCGGGCGGGCCTACCCGCCGATCTTCGCGCTGACCGGGCTGAACGACACCCGGGTGAGCTACCACGAGCCGGCCAAGTGGATGGCCCGGCTGCGGGCGACCGCGAGCGGCGGGCCGTTCCTGCTCAAGACCGAGATGGAGGCGGGCCACGGCGGCCGCAGCGGCCGCTACGACGCGTGGCTGGAGGAAGCCCTGGTGCTGGCCTGGGTCATCGCGACCGCTAGTGGAACAGGGCGCTGACCGACTCGCCGTTGTGGATGCGGCTGATCGCCTCGGCCAGCGCCGGCCCCACCGACAGCACGGTCAGCTTGGGGTGGTCGTCGTGCAGCGGCGCGGAGTTGGTGCAGACGATCTCGGTCACGTCGGTGGCGCCCAGCCGCTCCAGCGCGTCATCGGCGAACAGGCCGTGCGTGCAGGCCACGGCGACCGAACGCGCGTCCTCCTCGCGCAGCCGGTCGAGCAGCTCGAACACGGTGGTGCCGCGGGAGATCTCGTCGTCCAGGACGAGCACGTCCCGCCCGGCCACATCGCCGATGATGGCGGTGATCTTCACCTCGGTGTCGCTCAGCCGCTCCTTCGCGCCGGCCGCGACCGGCAAGCCGAGCAGGCGGGCGAACGCGGCGGCGCTCTTGGCGTAGCCCAGGTCGGGTGATACCACGACGGCTGTGGACAGGTCCCGCTCGCGGAAGTGCCCGGCCAGTTCGCGCAGCGCGTGCAGGTGATCGACGGGCACCGAGAAGAAGCCGTCCACCTGCGGCGAGTGCAGGTTCAGCGTCAGCACCCGGTTGACGCCGGCGGTGACCAGCAGGTCGGCGATCAGCCGGCCGCCGATCGAGATCCGCGGCGCGTCCTTCTTGTCCGACCGGGCGTAGGCGTAGTGCGGCATCACCGCGGTCACCCGCGCCGCCGACGCGCCCCGGGCCGCGTCCGCCATCAGCAGCAGCTCGACCAGGTGCTCCTGCACCGGCCGGACCAGCGACTGGATCAGGAACACGTCCCGTTCCCGGCAGTTGGATTGCAGCTGCACCTCCAGGCAGTCGTTGGCGAACCGCTTGACCATCACCGGGCGCTGCGGCACGGCGAGGTAGGCGCAGATCTCGGCGGTCAGCGCCGGGTGCGACGTGCCGCCGAAGACCGCGATCTCACGCACCGACGTCGCGGTCCTCGGGCTTGTACGGCGGCAGCCCGAGGCTCTTCCTGATCTGCTGCTGGATCTCCTCGGGCGAAGGCCGCGCGTCGATGACGAACACGTACTCCTTGCGCCGGAACAGCTCGATCACCGGGTTGGTCTTCTCGTGGTAGTCCCGCAGCCGGACCGCCAGCGCCTCCTCGGTGTCGTCTTCCCTGGTGACCAGCTCCGACCCGCACATGTCGCACTGGCCGGCCACCTTCGGGCTGTTGGCGATCAGGTTGTAGTTCATCCCGCAGTTCGGGCACACCCTGCGGTTCAGCACCCGGCGGCGGACCTCGGAGTCCGGCAGGTCGAGCACGATGACGCCGTCGAGGTCGTAGCTCTCCAGGAAGAACTCCGCCTGCCGCCGGTTCCGCGGGAAGCCGTCGATGAGGAAGCCGTAGTTCCAGTCGTGCCCGGTGAGCCGGTCCCGGACCACCGACTCCACCAGGTCGTCGCCGACCAGCTCCCCGGCCGCCATGATCCGCCGGACCATGGCGCCTATCTTGGTGTGGTTCTGCACGTTCCAGCGGAAAATGTCACCCACGCTGATGTGCACGATGTCCAGGTCCGTGGCCAGTATCTGGCTCTGGGTGCCCTTGCCGCTGCCCTGCACTCCCATGATCACGTATTTGCGCATGTCATCAGCCTGGCATACGCGGGAGCGGTGATGCCAGTACGCAGGCCACGCGGGAATTATCCGCCAGCACCCACGCCCGTGCGGGAGTTATCCGCCGTCGGCGCTACCCTCGTGGCATGGAAAACGCGGACCCGGCGCCAGCCGGGGCGCCGGCCGGACCCGTATGGCACTTCCTTATCAGGCCCCGCTGGCTGGGCTGGCACCTGCTGATGGTGGTCTCGTTCTTCGGCATGCTGTGGCTGGGCGACTGGCAGTTCCACCGCGCAATGTCCGGCAACGCGCTGAGCTGGGCATACACTTTCGAGTGGCCGCTGTTCGCGGTCTTCGCCGTGGTCTTCTGGGCCAAGACGATCAGGGACGAGTTCCGGATCAGGCGGGGCGAGATAGCCGATCCCAGGGCGATCGCCGCCGAACCGGAGAGCCTGCCCGCCGGAATCGCCAGCGCCGTCCAGGTGGCCGGGGCGGTCCAGGCGCCCGGCGGCGTGCCGGGCGAGGACGAGGACGAGGAGCTCAGCGCCTACAACGCCTACCTGGCCCGGCTCAATGCCGAGGTCAAGAACCATGGCCGGTGGCGCGGCCTGCGGTAACTGCGATAGGAGATCGATCAGTGAGCGAGCCGACAGGCGAGCCTCCTGCGAGCCAAAGGGCCGCGGCGCCGCCTGGACTGTGTTTGTCCCCCCGAACCCACCCCAGGGGCGACGGAGGAGCGACGAGGGCCCGCCGCCACAGGCGGCCAGGCAGGCAGGGCGGCGCCTCGAAAGCGGCCCGGCGGCGAGCGGGGGATACACTGTGAAAGCGGCGGTGCTCCGGTACCGGGTGATGGCCTACATAACCGGCGTGGTCTTGATGATCTTGTGCTTCGTCGGTATCCCGCTGCAGGTAGCGGGCCATCCGGCGGTGGCCAACGATGTCGGCGTGGTGCACGGCATCCTGTACATCATTTACCTGGTGTTCGCCTGGCAGCTGTCCCGCAGGCTGCGGCTGGCGACCAAGCCGACCGTGATCATGCTGCTGGCCGGCACCGTCCCGGTCATGACGTTCATCGTCGAGCGGTGGATCACCCACCGGTTCATCGACCCGGCGCTGGCCGGCCAGGCTCAGCCGGCCGTTTCGGTGTGACGGACCATTACTTCTCCGCGCGGCCCCGGGCGGCGCACCGCCCCGGCCGGGTACGGGTGATCCTGCCCGACGTCTACCTGGACCTGGCCACCGACGCCGGGGTGTTCTCGCCTGGCCGGCTCGACCCGGGCACCCGCCTGCTGCTCGAGGAGTCCCCCGCGCCGCCGCCCGCCGGCGAGGTGCTCGACCTCGGCTGCGGCTACGGGCCAGTCGCCTGCGTGCTGGCTGCCCGCTCGCCCGGCGCTGTTGTCTGGGCCGTGGACGTCAACGAGCGGGCGCTCGAGCTGTGCGAGCAGAACGCCCGCGCGGCCGGCCTGCGGAACGTGCGGTGCACCGTCCCCGGCGACACATCGCTGCCCGGGCGGTTCGCGGGGATCTGGTCCAACCCGCCGGTCCGCATCGGCAAGGACGCGCTGCACGCGCTGCTGTCGTCCTGGCTGGGCCGGCTGGATCCGGCCGGTCATGCGTACCTGGTGATCGGGCGCAACCTCGGTGCCGATTCGCTGCACCGCTGGCTGGACGGGCAGGGGTGGCCCGTGACGCGGCTCGCCGCACGGAGCGGTTACCGCCTGCTCCAGGTGGATCATCAGGCCGAACGGGCCGAGGTGACACCCTCGTGACCCCGCTCGTGCCGTCCGCGGCGGGTGTCCCCAGGCAGCTGCGCCCCACCGAGGTCAAGCGGCTCAACCGGGAGTGGCGCCGGGCCGGCGGCACCCGCCTGGCGGTGCTGCTCGATTCGGTGGCCCAGCCGTTCAACGTCGGCTCGATCGTCCGCTCGGCCGCCGCGTTCGGCGCCGAGCGCCTGTGGCTGTGCGGCAGCACCGCCGCGCTGGGCCATCCGGGCGTGGCCAAGACCGCGCTCGGCACGCAGCGGCTGATCGAGGCCGTGCCGGAGCCCAGCCCGGTCGCCGCGGCCAAGGCGGCGGCGGCCTCGGGCCTGCGGGTGGTGGCGGTCGAACTGGCCACCGGCGCGATCCCGCTGCACGAGGCGCCGCTCGACGGCGACGTCTGCATCGCGGTCGGCAACGAGGATCACGGCTGCACGGCGGCGCTGCTCGCCGTCGCCGACGCCGTCACCTATATCCCCCAGCCGGGCCGGGTCGGGTCGCTGAACGTGGCGGTGGCGGCGGCCGTGGCCATGGCCGAAGCCCGCCGTCGCGGCTGGGCCAGATAGCCCGCACCAAGGCGACACCCTCAGTTCACCAGGTCAACGGAAGGAACGGGCATACTGGCGATCGTGCCGGTACCGTTCCTCGACTGCCCGCGCCCGCACGCCTTCGCGCACCGCGGCGGCGCGGCCCACGCGCCGGAGAACACCTGGACGGCGTTCGAGCACGCCGTCAAGCTCGGCTACGCGTTCCTGGAGACCGACGCCCGGGCCACCTCGGACGGGAGGCTCATGGCATTCCACGACCGCACGCTTGACCGGGTGACCGACGCGTCGGGGCCGATAGGTGCGCGGACCTACCGCGAGGTCAGCGCGTTGCGGGTGGCCGGCGCCGAGCCGATACCGCCGATCGAGGACCTGCTCGGCGCCTGGCCCGACGTGCGCTTCAACATCGACCTCAAGGACGAGCCCGGTATCGCGCTGCTCCCCGAGGTGCTGCGCCGGACCGGCGCCTGGGACCGGGTGTGCGTCACCTCGTTCTCCGGCAGCAGGCTGCGGAGCGCGCGCAGGCTCCTCGGCCGGCCGGTGTGCATGGCAACCTCGCCGGCCGTGATCGCCGCCGTCCGGTACACCGTCGGCGCCTCGGCCGGGGGACAGGCCGGCCTGCTCGCCCGCAGGCTGGCGCGCTGGCAGGTGCGCTGCGCCCAGGTGCCTGGCCGGGTCGCGTCCCGCTCGTTCCTCCGCCGGGCCCACGCCCTCGGGCTCGACGTGCACGTGTGGACGATCAACGACCGGGCCGAGATGAGCCGCCTGCTTGACCTCGGCGCCGACGGGATCATGACCGACGACATCGAGACCCTGCGCGAGGTCCTCATCGGGCGAGGTCAGTGGCACCCCCGCGGACCGTAGCGGAACTGCGGCGGAATGCCCCGGCGTTAGGTAACCGCGATCTTTCTGCCGAAAAACGATTGGGTAACGCCGTCCTGGGGAATCTTGTCCGGGTATTCAGCGTTGCCCGTAAAGACCGCTGACCGCCTGGGAGGCAGCAAGCATGGCCGAACGCGCACTTCGCGGCACCCGGCTCGGTGCGACGAGCTACGAGAACGACAGGAATACCGACCTGGCGCCACGTCAGGACATCGCTTTCGACTGCCCGAACGGGCATCATTTTAGCGTGCCTTTCGCCGCCGAGGCGGAACTTCCCCCGGTCTGGGAGTGCCGTGTCTGCGGCGCGACCGCGATCGCCGCCACCGGCGAATCCCCATCGCCGAAGAAGGTCAAGCCGCCGCGCAGCCACTGGGACATGCTCATGGAGCGCCGCACGGTCGAGGACCTCGAGGCCGTGCTCGCCGAGCGCCTCGAGATCATCAAGGAACGCCGCAGCGGCGACCGCGGCCAGGACACCGGCCGCCCGCACCGCCGCAGCGCGTAGCCGCCGATCGGTCACCGGCTCAGTCACCGGCGCCCCGGCCAGCCGGGAAGTGCCTAGCTCCGATTGCGCAGCTGGCGCAGTCGCCGCGTCACGCCCCACTGGGCGACTCGCCAGAACGCCTCGAGGATGATGGTGTTGCTCATCTTGGAGGCGCCGTGCTCACGTTCCACGAACGTGATCGGCACCTCGACGATCCGCAGGCCCGCCTCGGCGACCCGGATCGTCAGGTCGATCTGGAAGCAGTAGCCGGTCGATTCCACCTGGTCCAGGCTGATCTTCCGCAGCGTGCCCGCACGGTAGGCGCGGAATCCCGCAGTCGCGTCGCGGACGTCCAGGCCGAGCATGAGCCGGGTGTAGATGTTGGCGGCACGGGACAGCGCCTCCCGGGACTTCGGCCAGTTGACCACCCGGCCGCCGCGTACCCACCGGGATCCGATGGACAGGTCCGCGTTCTCGCCGGCGAGCGCGCCGACCAGGCCGGGCAGGTGCTCCGGCTGGTGTGAGCCGTCCGCGTCCATCTCCACGATGACGTCGTAGCCGCGCTCGAGCGCCCAGCCGAACCCCGCGATGTACGCCTTGCCCAGGCCCGCCTTCTCGGTCCGGTGCATGACCTGCACGTGCGGGTCGGCCTCGGCGAGCTTGTCCGCGATGTCACCGGTGCCGTCCGGGCTGTTGTCGTCCACGACCAGCAGGTCCGCCGCCGGCAGCGCCGTCCGCACCCGGCCCGCGATGGACTCCAGGTTCTGCCGCTCGTTGTACGTCGGCATGACGATAACGATCCGGCCCGGCGGCGGCCCGGCGGATGGGTTTGGCTCAGTCACGACCCCTGCCTATCGCTGTGTTGGTTAACCAGGCGTGCTTCGGTCACGGACGGTGCAGGCCATGATATCCCCGGGCCGGCCTCGCCAGCCGACCGCGCGTTGCTTCCTCCGGTCCGAAGGCTGTCCCCCGAGCACTGAACGAACGAGCGGCCCGATTCGTGCCCGGGATGACTGCTCGCCCGCCCTGGTTTACCACCGCGTCCGCTAGCGTTTCCCGCCGCAGGCGGCCCGCGGCTCTTCTCCACGCAGAGATGGCTTTCACTTACTTTAGGCGGCACCCGGAGCGTGCTGGCCGGCCCGGGCCGGGCCACCCGGAGCCCCGCGCCGGCTGCCGCAGCGATAGCGATGGAGCACCGATGTCACCCCCGGGGGCATCCCGGGCGCGACGATGGAGCATCGATGACGATGGAGCATCGATGCTGCTAAGGCGGGTGGCGCCAGTCAGTTCGCCCAGGGGTCTATACCTTTCGCCCGCGGCGAGGAAAAATAAGCAGCGGCTGCCCTCATGCGCGCGGTGCTTTCGGGGTATGGATCCCCGCAGCTTAGCGTCTCCCGACGTCGGCCGGCCGCCCCGGAGTGGCCGGCCTCAGGCTCCCCCTGGAGGTGATTGAATGGATGGCAGCGCCGACCGCTTCCTCGACCTCATGCACCAGCTCGAGGACTTCACCCACTCGGTATCTCCCGAGCAGGCGCATACCCAGTTTGACGAGATGACCCTCCAGCTGTTCTGGCTGCGGTGGCCGCAGCTGTCCGCCTGGGCGGGCTCGCTATGGCGGCTGCTATCTGAGGAACTCGCCGGGCCGTCGTCACCGCACGACGAGTCCGAGCTGTTTGAAATCGGCGAAAGTGGCTGACGCCGCACGCCGGCCTTACACGGTCCGCGACCTGATGCACTCGCGGATGGTGTCGACCTCCCCGGACAGCCCGGTCGCCCAGGCCGCTGCCGCGATGGTGCGCGAGAAGGTGGGCTCGGCCCTCGTCATGCAGGGCCCCTTCCTGGCCGGCATCCTCACCGAGCGTGACGTGCTCAAGGCGGCGGCCTCGGGGTCCGACCTCACCACGACGCCGGTCTCGGCCTGGATGACCAATGACCCGCAGTCGGCGGGCCCGGACACGCCGGTCGAGGAGGCGGCCCAGATCATGCTTCTGAACGGCTTCCGTCACCTGCCCATCGTGGAGGGCCGGCAGGTGCACGGCGTGGTCAGCCTCCGCGACCTGTTCGCCGCCAGGATCAGCCGACCGTCCCAGCCGCGCAGCGCGGCGAGCTAGAGGACTCCGCCGCAGACACCTGCCCGCGACGTAAACCGGGATCCGGCCGACGCCAGCGTCCTAGCCCGGATGGCTCCTCAGCGGCTTGTCGAGCCGGATGGGCAGGTCACGGACCCGGATCCCGGTGGCGTGATACACCGCGATGGCGATGGCGGCGGCGGTGCCCACGATCCCCACTTCCCCGATCCCCTCAGCTCGGGCCGGAACTCGGTGCGCATGCGCCACCTGGCCGCCCGGCCCGCGGTCAGCGCCACCCACCTGCCCGGCGAGGAACTCGCCGTGACCGTGCACGGCCGGGCCGAGCTCTTCGACCTGCGCGATCCGGCCGGCGCCGAGCTGCGGGAGGCGATGCTCGCCTGGTACGTGCCCAGGCAGGGACCGGAGTTCGAGACCTGGCTGGATCGGCTCGACGCGGTCGGCGCGCGGATCGCGGCCGAGAAGATGTTCACCTTCAGCACGGAGGGCTAGGTCGCGGCGTCAGGCCCGGGCTGCTGGCGCATTCCTCGCGTTAGCGCACAGGGACAGTCCGTTGGTCTCGATCCAGGCGCTGGCGTGTGGCCTCGATCCAGGCGCTGGCGTGCTCGACGCGTTCGGTCAGCGTGAAGACGCCGAGCCCGGCCCGTTCCGGATAGGGCAGCCAGTCGATGGCAAGCCGCCGGGCGATGTAGTCCACCGCGGAGCGGACCCGCGGGATCTCCGGGTCGTCGGTGTGCCCGTTCGGCATGAAGAACTGGTCGAGCCCCGCGCTGATGAGGTCGGCGAGCGGCGCCTGGTGCTGCAGCCCCAGGGACAGGACGACGGCGTAGCTGGCCACCAGGCCTGCCGTGCTGGTGCCGTGCTTGCCCCAGTGGATGAAAACCTCGCCCAGGCTGCCGTCGGGTCCCTGGTTGGCGGTAAGGCAGAACCGTTCGGCCCCGATGGTGACGGTGGTGGTGTGTCCGATGCGACGCCTGGGCAGGTGCCGGCGAACGCCTGCCACCATGGGCCTTTGCCTCCGAACTGGTATATGAAATGTCGCATCATAGAGGGATGACACACAGTAATGGTAGCTTCTGGCGCTGTCCGCAGGCCACCGCCGCGGATCAGGAGGCCGGCCGGACCGAGCGACGCCGGGCCATCCGGCGCCTGCAGTCCGCCGTGACCGGGTCGGTAGTCTGGCGGGCGTGGATCACGTCCTGATCACCGAGCGCCTGGCCTTGCACCCGGTGACGGCGGACGACCAGGCCGCGCTGCTGGCTCACTGGGCGACGCCGGACGTCCGGCGGTTCCTGTTCGACGGCGCGGCGCTGTCCGCGGCGGAGGTGGCCGAGACCATCGAGGACAGCGTCCGCGATTTCGCCGCCGCCGGGTACGGCATCTGGCTCATCCTCGAGAAAGCTCAGTCCGGACTCGTGGGCACGGCCGGGCTGCGGCCGCTCGAGGACTTCGGGCTTGAGATCTTCTACAGCCTGGTTCCCGGTTCGTGGGGCCATGGGTACGCCACCGAGGCCGCCCGCGCCGTGGTTGACCACGCCCTCGGTTCCCTCGGCCTGCCGGAGGTCCTGGCCGAGGTCGACGAGGGCAACGCCGCCTCCGTCGCGGTCGTCACGCGGCTCGGCATGACCCCGTTCGCCGTGGTCCCCGGCGCACTCGGCTCCATGACCCGCTACCGCGCGACGGCGTAACCGACGCACTCCCCCGCCACCCTTGTCGCACCGCCGACTCTCGTCTTTGTTCGTTTTACATCTACGAGCTCCGGGCTATTCACGTAAGCGGAGCAACTCCGGTAGCTGAACGTCATCGGAGCTGGTCGCGGGATTCAACTCGGCCAGATCGAACCTCCCCAGGGCAAGCCTCTGAGGTGGGCAAGTCCGGTCAGATGGAGACCCCTCACCGTGCCCAGCACGACCAGGAACAAGATGGTCTCGACTCCGTGCACGCCGCTGGCCTCGCCTGTTCACCCCTGCTGGGTGCCGACCAGACTTCCCCGCGCGCCCCCGCCAGCTTACCCGGGCGGCGATCAGGGGCGCTGGCGCTGGAGGACCGCGGCGCCGGCCGTGGCGGCCGTCCCGACGGCCGCCACGGCGGCCAGGAACATGTACTGGGTGACGGTGGCGAAGATCTGGTCCGGGACGCCCAGCGCGACCCCAAGGGCAACGGCGAGGCAGCTGGCCACGGCGGTCAGCGTCCACCGGGCGGTCAGCAGCGCGCAGACCGGGCCGATGATCAGCAGGCCGATCAGGATCACGTGCGGGCCGCTGGCCGCGTCGCAGGCCGCGATCACGCCACAGGAGATGAGGCTGAGCCGCCACAGGCGGCCGATGCTCCACCCGGCCAGCACCGACTCACGCTGCCACAGGCCACCCCGGTCGCCCTGGCTGCCGACCTCGGCCCGCCGCGGCCAGGTGAGCAGCAGCGCGCCGGCCGCGCCGGTCACGGCGGCCGGGAACACGGCCGTGACCGGACGGACGGTTCCTTGATCGACAGCGATGGCCAGGGCGGTCACGAACGCCAGGTACCCCGCGATGATCACCGCGCCGGAGGCGCGTCCCAGGCCCCGGCCGCGGAACGCCAGCGCGAGCGCGAGCACGGTCAGGCCCGCGTACCACGCGGCCACCAGCGTGCCCGGCCCGGAACGCGGCTCGAGCCCGGCCAGGCACGCCGGAATCAGCAGCCCCGCCGTCACGTTGATCGCGTTGCTGTTCAGGGCGGTGCTCAGCACCGCGGCGCCGCGGCCGCGCCGGGCCAGGTACACCGCGCTCACCGCGTTCGGCAAGCTGGTCACCACGGCCAGCACCAGCCCGCCGGTGATGATGTCCGCGACCGCGTACCGGTGGCCCAGGGCCGTGGCGGCCATCTCCGTGACCATGCTCGCGCCGACCACCGCGATCAGCGCCACGACCCCGGTGATCGCGTCACGCCAGCCGCCCCGGCGGGGCCGGATCGCCACGGCGAGCTCGGTCTCCTCCTCGTGGACCGCCGCGACCAGCCACCGGGCCCACCCGGCGGGCAGCCGCAGCCGCTCCATCCGGGCCCGGTGCATCCCCAGCACCGCCACGTACGGCACTAGCACCACCGCGGTCAGCGCCAGCCCGCCTGCCGGGACGATCACCCCGGCCACCGTCAGCAGGCACGCCGCGGCCACCCATACGGCGGAAACCCCGGCCAGGACCACCACCCGGCGGTGGAAGCCGATCCACCCGGCCACCACCGCCGCTAGCCCGAGCAGCGCCGCCAGGTTGAACACGTTAGACCCGATCACCACCCCCGCCCCGACGCTGCCCTGGCCCCGGGACAGCGCGGTCACCGCCGAGGTGATCTCCGGGGCATCGGCGGCCAGCGCGGCGACCAGCCCCAGCCATGCCTCAGAGAACCCGGCGCGCTCCCCGAGCCGCTCGAGCCGGGAGACCAGCAGCCAGCTCGCGGCCAGGCTCACCACCACCCCCGCGGAGAACAACAGGATTCCCGGCACCCAGGCAACCTCCGGCATGCTCTTGCTCGGCCAGGAAGGCGCCGATGTCATTCCCCGCCCGCCGAACCTGGCCGCCCGGCAGGTATCGACGCTCCGGTCTGCTCTGGCCGACAGGACGGCTGCTGGCCAGCGCGGCGCCGACCTGATCGGCGAACGCGACCGCCAGCAGCCGCCGCTCCAGTACGGACCGCACGCCGGGCGCCGGGGTCATCAGGAACCGGCCCTGGAAGATGCCGCCCCCTTCCACCAGCAGCTCCACGTCGGTACCGAGCGGGAATCCCTCACGTAAGCAGACATCGCATCCGCTCCCGTCCGGGTCACCGCTGCTCACGCCACAGCTTGACGGTGCCGACGGCCAGCACCACGAGCGCCGGGACGAAGAACAGGCCGATGTGCAAGATCCCGCCCGCAATGCCGACGACCAGGACCAGTACGCCGGCCACGGCAGCCAGCAGGTTGACCGGGGCCGGGGCGAACGCGGCCGCCGCGGCGACCGGAGCCGGGGCGATGGCCAGCAGCAGCGACCACCACGTAGCGGCCAGCGGGTAATCCGAAGCCACCAGTGCCGAAATAGTGATCAGCTGCGCGGCACCGGCCAGGATCAGCGCGCCCCGGCGCCACGGCCAGCTCGGCGGGGCAGGCACCGACGGAACGGCCGGCGAAGCAGGCCCCCTCGCAGCGGGAGTGGCGTCGGCGGGAGTGGTTGACGTAGTCATGGCGCCTCCTGGCGGCAAATTCAACGGTCACGAACTGCCGACCAGGCTTCCCGGCTCACCTAGCCACAAGCATAAACCTCGGGCCTCAGCCCGGCCTCAGCCCCCGACAGCCCGAGTTTAGGGACGACCGAGATACGTGCGAAACCGGCCATGGGTTGATGTTGATGTGCCCAATAGAGGTGATCACGCCGAACGGGCAGAGCTCGGACACGGCGTTGGCCACGAAGAACACGATCACCGCCGTCAACACCCCTGGTTCGGCCCAGGCCCAGTTCACGGTGACCGTGGCGGCTCCGACATCATGACGACCTTCGAGCAATACCAGCAGGATTTCGTCAAGATCGTGACCGGATCCACGACGGCGGGCGATGACCCGCTGGCCGGCCTGCGGCCGCTGCTGGACGCGCTTCCGTACTACGGCGATCCGGACTTGCTGTCGGCCCACCGGGGCACGCTGTGCACGTTGCTGCGGGTCAACGTGGCCAACAACTCGATCGCGCCGCAACCGGATGAAGTGAATTTCGCGTACTTCACCAATTACGAGTACAAGGGTCCGTACTCGGGCTACGCGGACGCGTTTCGTCGTGGCGCTGCCGCGACCGCCGCCTCGGATGCGGTCGCGGCAGCGGCGAAAGGCCAGAATGCGGCGCTGACTCCCGGCTGGTGGCAGGACTACGCCGTCGCCGTGCTCACGGACGCGGCACGGGAGGCGGCAGAGCTGCAACTGGATACCGGACGGCTCCGGGGCGACCTCGACAAGATGCACACCGCTTTCCTCCCGGCCCTCACGGTCAGTTACCTTGCGGTCATGCAGGCATACCAACCCACCGCCGATGCGCTGCGTGCGCTCACGGCGGCCGGGACACCTGCTGTGGCCAAGGCGCTTGCCGCACTCCTCGACGCGATCGGGGCGGACAGCTTCAGCGTGAACATCAATGCCTCGATGGCGCTGGGCGGCGACAGCACCCAGGCGGCCGTCTGGTTCCTCTACAACTTGTGGATCACGCTCACCGCCCTGGGCTGTCTTGACGTAGATGCCGAGATCCGGTCACGGCAAGCCGCAGGGCTCTCGGTGCCCATCCAGATCGGGCCGCAAAGCTGGTGGCGTGGCGGGTATAGCACCTGGTACACGCCGCTGGCCGGCGCGGATCTCGCCCCTGATACCCGCGGACTCCTCACCGCCGCGATGCCAGAGATGAAACACACGACCTACGACGAGGCGTCCGAGGACACTCCTGTCGCTCCGGCGAACGGCTACTCGATGAGCCTGTGCTACTGGGGACCGCTGGCCAGATACAAGACTTGATGTGACAACCCTTGTGGATGAAGTCCCACATGGGATCACCTCGAAAGGCGCGGCCTCGGCGCTGATGGGGGTCTGGACAGCCCAGGTCCTTCAGTTCCGGTGACGACGGCGACCGTTACGGCGCTCAGGCGCGGGATCAGGACGTTGATCGCTTGTCCAGGTAATCGGTCATCCGGTTGAGCATGCCCATAGCGCGGTGCAGATCGGCGGACACAGGAGGCGAGCCAGACGGGAGATCATCCTTGAGGCGGCCGAGACCGGGAGACAGCGATCGCGCCAGCCGGGCACAGATCATCGCGGCGTCCTGGACAACCGGCGGGTCGACGCTCCACCTCGAATTGCCGCATCCCGATGGCAGCGGCGCGCGGCGAGTGCAGGAGGCGCTGCGCTGGAGTTGGTTAGAACAAGGTGCCCTGACCGGGCGGGCTGGGAGTCGAGCCGCTTCTGCTCGGCCAGCTCACGGCGCGCGGACTCGTAGGCCAGGTACAGCGGAGCGCCGTGCTGGCCGGGGCCGGGGCTGCGGGAGGACCGGGCAGACCTCGGGCAGCTGGCACGGTGCGCACGGCAGCGCCCGGCGGCATGGCGGAAAGCGGCGCGGGCGAGACTAGTTCCACGGCTCACGCTGCATCACCTCGGACATGAAGTCTTCGGTTCCAGTCAAGCCGGACGCCGGCCCCTTGAGGGCCGGTCCGGTCGCTGCGTCCCCGCGGAGTGGGCCCCGGACCGCACCCGTGCCCTGCCCCGCGCGGATGTCGAGCGGCTGCTCACCCGCGAGGACATCCCGATCCGCGAGCGCACCTCGTGGCGGATGCTGTACGAGACCGCGGCCCGCTCGGCCGAGGTGCTCCGCCTGGACGTCGAGGACCTGGACCTGCCTAACCGCCGCGCCAAGGTCCGCCGCCCGAGGTGCCGGCGCCGCCGGCGAGCACGGCCTGCGGGTCGTCGATGGCGCGTGCTTCCGTGATCGCCTGGCCGCCAGACAGGCACAGCTCTCTCGCCCCGGCTCGTCTCCGCTTCTCCGGGACACCAGCGGCCCGCACCACAGCCATCGCACCTTCCAGCAGTGGCCAGATCGTTCCCTCCCTGACGACGCCCGCCGGTTCATCCGGCACTCAGCCGGCGCGCGATCTACGCATGAGGCCCCGCTGGCGGGCTCCGAACGGCAGCACACGCCCGGCACCGGAGGAGTGCACAGTGCCAGCTCACGCTGAACCTGGCGCGGACGCGGCCGGTGGCGTCGCCGCCACCTTGGGCCTTCCCGATGGCCCGGCTCTTACCGTGCGGACCGTGACGAAGGCCGACGTCGAAGGGCTGGACGCGCTGTTCCAGGGGCTCTGCGATGACGACCGGCACCACCGCTTGTTCAGCCTGCGTCATCCGGCTCGCAAGTTCCTTGAGCAGATGACCCGGGCCGCGGATGAGGGCGGATATCGCCTGGTCGCGGTCGTTTCCGGCGCCGAGGACGCGCTGGTTGCCGAGGCGGGCTACGCCATCTTGCCTGACGGCGACGGTGAGTTCGCCCTTACTGTCGCCCCTGGCTGGCGAGGGTGCCGGCTGGGACGCTACCTGCTCGGCGCCATCGTTGCCGCCGCGGCGGCACGTGGCGTGCCTAACCTGCAAGCCGACATCATGCTCGGCAACGCCCGGATGCTGGCCCTGGTCCGCGACCGCGGCTACATAACTCTCCACCGTGATGAGTTCTCGGACATGCGGATCGCAATCGATGCCGCTCAACCTGCCCGCCGGCGACAACGAGCGGGCACGCTCGCGTCCCGCGCGCCGGCGTGAAGACAGAACGCTGACCGCCAGCTAACCGACCTTGCGCGGCATCCCCGGATCTGGTCGAGCTTGCGCCGTCATTTTCGTGGCGCTCCACACCGGGGCAAGGAGAAGGTCGCCCTGGTCCGGCTGCGGCTGTGTAAGGCACTGCCCGGCGCCGCATCCCGGAGGGCCCCGGACGCGAAAGCGGGCCGCCGGAAGGCCCCGGCGGCCCGCTTCAGGTAGAGCCAGCTGGCTATTCCATGACGGTTGCCTCGAGTTCGTCCGGGACGGTTGCCCCGGCGTCGGCGTGCTCGGGCGCCCGGGACACCTCCGTTGGCGGAGCCGGCTCGGACTCTGCGCCGGCGAGGTCGCTGCGCCGGACCCGGATCATGGCGATCACGACCATCAGGGCCAGCGCGGCGATCCCGGCGGCCACCAGGAACCCGCGCGAGATCCCGGCCGCCAGCGCCTGGTGGAGCATGGCGGCGGGCACCGGGCCGCCCGCCTTGGCGGCCGGCAGCGGGTGACCCGCCCGCGCGGCCGCGGCCGCGGCCACCGCGGCCTGGTGCCTGAGGTTGTTCGCGACGGCTGTCCAGGTGACCGTGCCGAGCGCGGCCAGGCCGATCGCGCCGCCGACCTGCTGGCCGGTGTTCAGCAGGCTGGAGGCCACACCGGAGTCCTGGGCGCGGACCCGGTTCAGCGCGACCAGCGACAGCGGCACGAACAGCATGCCGAAGCCCGCCGAGGTGACGAGCATCGGGCCGAGCAGGCTGCTGAGGTAGGTGCTGTGCACGCTGATCTGGCTGAACCAGTACATGCCGCCGGCCGTGACCGCCGTGCCGGCCAGCATCAGCGGCCGGGCGCCGATGCGGGCGATCAGCTGCGAGACGATTCCCGACATCACCACGATCATCACCGCGAACGGGAGGTAGGCGATGCCTGAGCGCAGCGCGCTGTAGCCGAGCACCTCCTGCACGAAGATCGTGAGGAAGAAGAAGAAACCGAACATCGCGGTGGCAATGAACAGCATGACCAGGTAGGCCCCCGACCTGCTGCGGTTGGCCAGCAGCCGCAGCGGCAGCAGCGCGTGACGGCTGCGCCACTCGATCACCACGAAGGCGCTCAGCAGCACGGCCGCCGCCGCCAGCGAGGCGACCACCTTCGCGTCACCCCAGTGGGAGATCCCCGAGGAGTCGGTACTGGCGTTCGACAGGCCGTACACGAGCGCCGCGACACCACCGGTGCCGGTGATGGCCCCCGGCAGGTCGAACCGGCCGCGCTGCCGCGCGGACTCGGCCAGCACATACCGTGCCAGCAGGGCAGTCACGATCCCGATCGGGACGTTGACGAACAGCACCCACCGCCAGGACAGGTAGGTGGTGAGCAGGCCGCCGGCCACCAGGCCGATGGCGGCGCCGCCGCCGCTCATGGCCGCGTACACGCCCATGGCCCGGTTGCGCGGCGGGCCCTCCGGGAACGTGGTCATGATCAGGGCCAGCGCGGTGGGCGCGATCATCGCGCCGCCCGCGCCCTGGACCGCCCTGGCCGCCAGCAGCCAGGCCGGCGAGGTGGCGAAGCCCCCCAGCAGGGATGCCAGCGAGAACACCAGCAGCCCCGAGATGAAGATCCTCCTGCGGCCGAGCAGGTCACCCGAGCGGCCGCCGAGCAGCAACAGCCCGCCGAACGTGACGGCGTAGGCGGTCACGACCCATTCCAGGCCGTTACCCGAGAACCCCAGGGCCCGCTGGATGTGCGGCAGGGCCACGTTCACGATGGCCGTATCCAGGACGACCATGAGCTGGGCGGTGGCGATGACGAAGAGCGCCAGGCCAAGGCGGCGGCTGCCGCCCCCGGCGGCGTCCGGTGTCCGCGTCCGCCGGGTTACCGATTGTGCTGTAGACACGTCCTTCTCCTAACCCCCTTTTGGGCGCACGAGTCCTGCGCCGCGGCTCAAGAGGTCACGCTGCGTGATCATGCTGAGGATCGACCGAGTTCAGGGTCCGCCGGACCACTGTGGCGGCGGAACGTCTCGTGATTCTGCTGGCGAGCCCGGGCCCTGGGCGTTTAGCCAGCCGGTTTCGCCCCGCTGGTCATCTCGCGGCCAGCGAAGCGGCGGTTCCCGTGTCTTCCACCTCCCCCGCTCGCTCGTCCTGCGACGGCGGGGCAGGCACGGTCCCCGCAGCTTGGCCGGGCACGCTGCCCGCGGCCTCGGCGGGCGCGGTGCCTGCAGACTCAGCGGGCACGCTGCCTGCGCTCCCGGCCGGCGCGGTGCCCGCAGCCTTGCTCATCTTGCGGAGCAGTCCGAGCAGGCACGCTCGCTCCTCCACGTCAAGGGTGTGCGACCACGGCATCCGCCCGACCAGCGCTCTCTCAAGCCGCCTCTTCAGCTCCAGGCCGTCGTCGGTCAGCACCAGGTTCTTCACCCGGCGGTCGCCGGGATTCGGCTCCCGCCTGGCCAGCCCCCGCTCCTCCAGCGTGTCAGCGATCATGGTGACCGAGGACGGGTCGCAGCGCAATTGCCGCCCGAGCTCCTTCATCGTGACCGGGGTACCGAGCCGGTGCAGCGCCTTGAGGCCGCACACCGGCACACCCAGCTCATCCGCGAGCTCCTCCCCGCGCCGCAGCAGCCCGGCCAGGAACTCGGCCATGGCATCGAAGACTTCCTCATCCAGCCGGTCCATCCGGTCATCGTCCGGGCACCACGCCATCGCCGCCTCCTCTCATCCGCCAGGTCTGCCTGCGGCCCAAGCCGCTTTACCCGCCCAACAGTTGAGCTCCTCAAACATATTCCGTCCCAAGGAAATTGCCAACAGATTTTTCGCCGTCGCGCGCAGCCCCTGCCCGCGGCCAGGCCCGAACCCCTCGCGGACACGAACAGGGCGTCGGCACTGACACTGAGGTGGTGAACTGACGACCTCATCGTGAGCCTCCTCAACTGGGCGGACACCTCAACTACATCACGGGGGTACGACATTTTCGGCCCCGCTGGCGCGGGCGCGGGGCCGCACACCCCGCCCGAACGGGGCCGAGCCAGCCGGAGCAGGCCCTTTGCTGGCGCGTGTGAATGCGTTCTATCTGGATGGCCTGGAACTCCTATAGCTACGGCCGAGGGCAAAGTACGGGCGGCAGGAACTGTAGGACTCTTCCGCCGGTCGGGGCCTGATCCAGGGAAGTTCGGGCGTGCTTATCTCACCGCGCTATCCCGCGATGAGCTTGACATCCGCCGCCGCAGCCTTCTCGTCGTCCTCGCGCAGCACGGTGGCCGGGGACGGATGCTGGCCTTTCTTCTTGCCGGTGGCGATGACGAGGCGGGCGGCGATGTCGCGCAGGCTCAGCTCCTGCCCGCGCAGCTGGAGCGCCACGGCAAGCATCGCGTCGTCGGTGACGGCGGCGCCGCCGATCGGCTTGCCGCGGGCGCGGGCCGATTCGTGGCCCGCCAGGGTGCGGTCGCCGATGTACTGGCGCTCCATCCCCGGCAGCGCGGCGAGCACGGTGAACACCACGCCGGACAGGTCGTGCGAGCCCTGCAGCTCGCCGGTCAGGAACTCGAGGCCGATGCCGGCGGCGCGCAGCTGCGGGGTTGAGCAACAACGGAACGGCCAGTGGCGATAGCGAGAGTGCTGGCCATGAGGCTCAGTCGGCGGCCGTGATCGCGATCAGGCCGTCAGCGTCCCGGCG
>Ga0335076_10000460_pt1 | contig 37423 bp, 29 predicted proteins | sample Lox_Sample_25_FD_206717 | JGI IMG/M metagenome (GOLD analysis project Ga0335076, IMG submission 206717) | Soil microbial communities from Loxahatchee National Wildlife Refuge, Florida, United States - Lox_Sample_2.5 | ecosystem: Environmental > Terrestrial > Soil > Wetlands | place: USA...
CTCGAACAGCTGGTGGCCGCCCTCCAGCTGCAGGATCCACTCGACCAGGCTCGCCTTCACGCTCGCGGGGATCTCGATGCCGCCGCGCGGGCCGAGGCGGATGGTCTTGTCGATGTCGTCGCCGGCGAGCGACGCGTACGTGCCGTCGAAGCGCGCGAACCACGCGTCCCAATCGCCGCGCGCGTACATCGCGAGCGCGCCGTTCAAGTGATCCTTCAGCTGCGAGAAGGGGACCCGGAACGTGGTCTCGCCGTCTGGCGAGTCGATGCGACCCGAGACGCTGGAAAGCCAGATGTCGAGCCCGATCTCGTAGTGCGTCCCCGAGGCGTCGTCGGCGAGCGCGGCGCGCGGAGCCGCGGCAGCGGCGAACGCGAGCGCGGTCGTGAGCGCGAACCAGCGCATGGTCTCCCCCCTCGGCATGAGCCTAGCGGCTCAGTCCTCGCGCAGGAAGAGACACTTGAGATAGGCGCCCTCCGGGAAGGTGACCGGGTGATCCACCGCGTGGGCGCTGCGCTCTTCCTCGCGCAGGACCCGACCGGCGCGCGTCACACCTGCGTGTAGGGCGCCCGCCAGGTCGTCTGCGGTCACGCGGGCCGAGCACGAGGCGGCGACCAGCTGCCCGCCGCGCGCGAGGAGGCGCGCGCCCAGCTCCGCCAGCCGCGCGTAGGCCGCGAGCGCGCCGGGCACGTCCTCCTTGCGGTGCGCGAGAGCGGGCGGGTCGAGCACCACGAGCTCGAAGCGGCGCCCGGCGCCAGCGAGCTCCGCGAGCGCCCGGAACGCGTCGCCCTGCAGGAGCTCGTGCGCGCAGGCCGCCACGCCCGGCGCGTCGCGGTTCGCCGCGAAGTTCGCGCGCGCCTCGTCCAACGCGACCTTGCTCGCGTCGAGCGACAGCACGCGCGCGGCACCGCCGCGCGCCGCGTGCAGCGAGAAGCCGCCCACGTAGCAGAACGCGTCGAGCACCGACTTGCCGCGCGCGCGGGCGGCGACGCTCGCGCGGTTCTCGCGCTGGTCGAGGAACGCGCCCGTCTTCTGGCCGTGCGCGGGGTCGCAGCGGAAGCGCAGCCCGAGCTCGCGGTACTCGACGGCGCCGTCGAGCGGCGGCCCCGCGAGCACGGCGCCATCGGCGAGCCCGTGCGCGGCGAGCGCCGGTGCCACCGCGCGCGCCAGGCGCAGCACGATGCGCTCGGGCGCGGCCACGGAGTGCAGCGCCGCGACGATCTCGTCGAGGTGCGGCCGCCACGCAGCGGTGTAGAGCTTCACGACGCACGTGCCCGCGTAGAGGTCGACGACGAGGCCGGGCAACCCGTCGCTCTCGCCGTTCGCGAGCCGGTAGCCCGTCGTGTTCCCGGCCCCGAGGCCGGCGCGCAACGCCGCGGCCGCGCGCAGGCGCTCGGCGAAGAGCTCGCGGTCGAGCACGCGCGGGCCGCCGCGGTGCAGCACGCGGATGCGGATCGGCGAGTCGGGGTCGAACAGGCCGAGCGCCATCTGCTTGCCGCGCCGGTCGTAGATGACGGCGAGGTCGCCGGCCTCAGCCACGCGGCTCTGCTCGCGGATGCTCTCGGCGTAGAGCCACGGGTGTTGCTTGCGCACCCAGCGCTCCGCGGAATTCGTGAGCCGCACGCGGACGACGGCCGCGTTCGAGCCCGCCATGGCGCGGATTCTACGCCGCGGTGGCGAGCTCGCGCTCGAGCGCCTCCAGGCTCCGGCAGCCCGCGAGGCCGCGCTGCGCGCGCAGCTCGGCCACGTATGCGCGGTCGTGTCGCGCGTACCAGTGCGCGAGCGTCTCGGCGCCGACGGGCGAGTCGGGGACCTCGTCGAACGCCCAGAACGAGTTCGCCGTCTCGGGGGCGAGCTTCGCGGTCATGCGCGTCCACGCGGCGCCGCCCCCGCGCGCGTCGGTCACGAAATCGGTGTCGGCGAGATCGCGCAGCACGATCGCGCCCGTCGGGCGCAGCCGCCGGTCGAGCTGCACGAGGATGTTCTGCGGGTTCGGCGTGACGTACTGCAGGCCGTAGCGCGCGAGGAGGCGCGCCTTCGCGCGGCCGACGGGCTCGGCGTAGGCGTCGGCCCAGAACGCCGCGAACTCGCGCTGCGCCAGCGCGGCGAGCGCGCGCCCCACGAACGGGATGCTGAACGCGGGCAGATAGAAGCTCCCGTCGCGGAGCGGCGCCAGGTCGCGCACGAGGAAGCCGGTCTCGCTGTCGCGCACGCGCACGCCGATCGACTCGGTCAGCACGATGAGCTGCGGATCGGCGCCGAGCCGCGCGTCCACCGCGTGCACGTGCGCGGCGAAGCGCAGCGCCTCTTCGACCTCGGCCGCCATGCGCGTCTTCTCGGGCTGACACACATCGGTGTGGGGATGGCTCGTGGCGAGCTTCAGCGCGAACGGGCGCCCGCCGTCTTCGACGACCATCGTGCGCGACGACGTGAAGCGCGCCTTCCAGTGCGCGACCGCCGGCGCACTCGAAAACGCCACCGAAGCGTCGCGGTTGCGCGGGTGCTTCGGCAGCAGCACGCGCTGGCCGTCGAGGAAGCGCGCCAAGAGCTCGCGCGGAGCATCCGGCGCCGTCTCCACCACGAGCTGGGCGCGCGGCACGGCCGCGACTTCCAGCGCGACTGCGCCGGTGGTCGTGCGGAAGCCCGCGAAATTGGCCTGCTCTTCCCAGAGCAGCCACTGGGCGAAGGGGTGGGGGGCCACTTCGGCCCTTCGTTTCGGCATTCGGCGGGCGCGAGTGGAAACGCCGCGCTTGCGCCTCCGAGGGCGGCGGGATATAAAGTGCCCGCGATCCGGGGAACCCACTCGAAGAGGAGGCGCCAAAGATGAGCAGTGTCGCTGTCGTGCGCCCCTCGCTTCGAACGGGATCGATCTCGTTCCGCAAGCGGGATGGGAACGGTCCACAAGGGACACGCGTGTCCGCCCCAGATTGACGACGCCCTGACTGGGCTCGCACCGGAGGCCGCGGACGCGCAGAGCGACCGCGGCCTTCGGCACTTCTAGAGGCGATTTCAGTCATGACGGCAGGAACCGAGACACTTCGAGACACTTCGGACGCCGCGCGCGGTGGCATGGCCGAGGTGGCGGCGCTCGCCTACCCGGTCGTGCTCTCCACGATCGTCGAGACGCTGATGCAGGTCGTCGACACCGCCATGCTCGGCCATCTGTCGACCGCGCAGCTCGGCGCCGCCGGCTTCGCGGGTCTGTGGATCTGGACGCTGTTCACGCCGTTCAACGGCACCGCGCAGGGCGTGCAGTCCTTCGTGTCACGCCACGACGGCGCGGGCGAGCCCGAGCGCTGTGGCCCGTGGATCTGGCAGGCGGTGTGGCTGCTCGTGCCGATGATGACCGTGTGGGTGGCGGCGATGGCGTTCGTGTTCCCGCTGCTCGTGCACTGGATCGGCCCGTCGCCCGAGATGCAGGCCGGCGCGATCGGCTACGGCTGGGGACGCCTGCCCGCGGGTCCGGCGATCGTGTTCAACATCGCGCTGATCTCGTTCTTCCGCGGCATCGGCGACACGCGCACGCCGCTCTATGCGACGTTCGCCGACGTCGCGGTGCACCTGGTGTTCGCGTACGGGCTGATCTTCGGGAGGCTCGGCATGCCCGGGCTCGGCGTGCTGGGCGCCGGCATCGCGCAGTCGATCGGCAGCTGGACGTACTCCGCGATGATGCTCGGCGCGGTCATGCGCAAGAGCGTGCGCAAGAAGTACCACACGCGCCCCGTCGCGCCGCACCGCGAAGCGGTGGTGCGCTTCGTGCGGACGAGTGCGCCCATCGGCGGCCAGTGGCTGCTCGACATGACCACGTTCGCGATCTTCGGCTCGATCGTGGCGCGAATGGGCGACGCATCGATGGCCGCGAGCCAGGCGATGCTGCAGCTGCTGGCGCTGTCGTTCATGCAAGCGTTCGCGATCTCGATCGCGTGCGGCACGCTCGTGGGCCGCTACCTAGGCGCGAACGACGTCGCGGCGGCGGAGCGCAGCTACCGCACGAGCTTGTCGCTCGCGCTCATGCTGACGGCCGTGATCGCCGCCCTGTTCCTGTCGGTGCCCGACCTGCTGCTCGGCGTGTTCAGCCGCGATCCGGAATTCCTCGTGCTCGGCCGGCCGCTGCTCGCGTTGGGCGCGTTCTTCCAGATCGTCGACGCCGTCGGCATCGTCGCGAGCGGCGCGCTGCGCGGCGCAGGTGACACGCGCTGGCCGTTCGTGGTGCAGTCCACGCTCGCGTGGACGCTGCGCATCGCGGCGGTCGCGACGTTCGCCATCTGGCTGCGCGGTGGCGTCTTCGGCGCCTGGCTCGGCGAGCTCTGCTACGTGCTCGCCCTGGGCCTGTGCTGGATCCTGCGCTTCCGGGCGGGGCACTGGCGAACCGTGCGCATCTGAGGCGAAGCGGAGCGAAGTTCGGTCGATAAGGAGTGAATGCCGGCCGACGCGAACGAGCCCCAGCCGCTCGATACCGCGAAGCTCGTCTTCGCGACGCTGTCGGACCCCGGCCGCGTGCGGCCCGAGAACCAGGATTCGGCGGCGCTGCTCAGCAACGTCTCGAACGAGCGCCTGGCGATCGTGGCTGACGGCATGGGCGGGCACCGCGGCGGCGAGAAGGCCGCGAAGCTGTGCATCGACACGCTCGGGCGGATCTTCCGCGATCCGCACGGCACGCCCGAGGAGCGGCTGCGCCGCGGGCTCGAGCTCGCGAACGAGGAGGTCTACTCGGCCGCGCTGTCGAACGCCGAGCTGAAAGGGATGGGCACGACCGCGGTCGCGCTGCTGTTCGGCCCCGGCACGCGCGGCGTGTGGCTCGCGTGGGTGGGCGACAGCCGCTGCTACCGGCTGCGCGGCGGCGCGCTCGAGCAACTGTCGCGCGATCACTCGCTCATGGCGGAGTGGATCGAGATCGGCGTGATCGCGCCCGAGGACGTCGAGATGCACCCGCGCCGCCACGAGCTGACGCGCGCGATCGGCCAGGCGCCCGACGTCGCCGTCGAAGTCGTGCGCGTCGACCTGCGCGCGGGCGACCGCTTCCTGCTCTGCTCCGACGGCATCCACGCGCCCGTGCCCGAGCGCGCGCTCAAGGCCGTGCTCACCGGCCACCCCGCCGAGGAGACCGTGCGGCTCCTCGTCGACCGCGCGAACTCGAACGGCGGGCCCGACAACGCGACGGCAATCGTCGTCGACGTGCCGGCCGAGGCGATCACGCCCGACGCGATCGAGCAGGCGCCGGAGGTCGCGCTCGAGCTCGAGCTGCCCTCGCCGCCGAAGCCGCCCGAGCCCGATCTGTCGCTCGAGCCCCCGGACCTCACCATGACGCCGCCGCCGAGCCTGGCGCCGACGCCCGCACCTGCGGCGGCGGCGGCAGCCGAGCCCGATCCGCTGGAGGCGTCGTTCTCGCTCGATCTCGAGACGACGGCGCACTCGAACGCGGCGATCGACTCCGCGCTCGCGGAGCTCGCCGCCGCGCGCGCCGCGCCGCCCGAGCCCGCGAAGCCCGACCCGAGCGCACCCGAGCTGCCACTCGTGTTCGAGACGAACGCGGCGCCCGCGCTCGCGCCTGCCCCGCCTTCCGCTGCAGCCGCGCCCGAAGTTGCGGAGGACTCGTTCGCCGACCTGCTCGGCGACGACCCGCCCGCCGAGCCGCCGTCGGCGCCGGCGCCCGCCGCAGCCGCTCCGGCTCCGCCGCCGCTCGAGTTCGGCGGATCCGCGTTCGGCGCGCCGGGCACGGGCGCGTCCGGAACGCCGCCGCGCCCGATCCAGATCCCGCTCATGACGCCGGTGCGGAAGCGCCGCGGCCTGCACGGCCCGTCGCTGCTCGCGGGCCTCGCCGCGGGCGCGATCGCCGCGCTCGTCGCCGGCGGCTGGGCCTACACCGAAATGCGTCAGCACGCGCCACTCGCCGCGCCTGCGCCGTCGCCGGCCCACACCGCGGCGCCGCAGCGCCGCCCCGCCGAGCCGCCCGCGCGCCCGCTGCCGCCGGCCCAGCCGGCTGCTCCCTCCCCCGCCGTGATCGCGCGCGAGCCCGCGCCGGCGCCCGTGCCCGTTCCGGCGCCCGCACCCGCGCCGCTCCCGGTGTTGACACGAGCCGCGCCGGCGCCCGTTCCGCCGGCAGCTGCGCCGGCGAGGCCCGCGCCGATCCCGGTGCTCGACGCGCCGAAGCCCGCGCCGACGACCACCGTCGTGATCGTGCGCCCGCAGAACGCGCCGCCGAGCAGCGCGGTCCCCGCCGCGCCCGATCCCGCCGCGTCCGCGCCGAGCGCCGACGGCTTCGAGCTCGAGCCGCCCGTCCGCCGCTTCGTCGAAGACTGGCTGCGCGCGCAGGCGACTCATGACTCCGCGCTCTTCCAGTCGCTCGGCTTCCGCGACCTGCCCAGCGAGCTCGCCGGCACTTGGTCGACCCGCGACGCCTTCCGCCTCCTCGCCGCCTCCGTCGACGAAGAGCGCTCCTCCGCCGACCTCGTCTACCTCCGCCTCGTCGTCAGCTACGCCTTCAAAGACCCCACCGGCCGCTTCCGCACCCAAGACGAAGAACGCATGATCCTCCGCAAATCCGGCGACACCTTCCGCTTCGAAGGCCGCTGGCAGCAGTAACCCTGCGCCAGCGCCACGCAGGCGCGCGCAGTCCCGCTCCGCGTCTTCGAGCTACTCGCCAGCGTCGAAGACGGCCGAGCGAGGGCCGCCCCGAGCGAGGCCCGCAAGCGCCACAGGCGCGCGCAGCGAGGCGAAGCCGAGCGAAGTCAATCTGAGGCGAAGCCGAGCGTAGTCAACCTGGCGGAGAGGGGGGGATTCGAACCCCCGGTACCCGTAAGGGCACAACGGTTTTCGAGACCGCCCCGTTCAACCACTCTGGCACCTCTCCGGCGCGGACCCTAGCACAGGCGCCGAATTCGCTGCGACAGCACCAGAAGCGGGGCGAGGCTGCGGGAGCCGCCGTCGATCTGCGCGGCGATCTCGTCGACGGCGGCGAGCGCGCCGTCGAGCTCGGCGCGCGTGCGCGCGCCGCGGCGGGCGGCGCCCTTCGCGAGCTCGCGCTCGCAGAGCTCGACGAGGACGCGGCTCATCTCGATCCCGAGCGCGGCGGCGCCGACGCGGTTCCAGCCGTCGCCGAGCTCGACCTGCGTGAGCCGCTCCTGCACGAACTGCACGCGCGTGCGCGCGCCGAGCTCGTTCCAGACCTCGAGCGCGCGCGCAACCGGCACCCGACACCGTTCGGCGACGGCGACCACAGGCAGCGCGCGCACGAGCGCGGGCAGCGCGTGGGCGGAGAGCGCGTCGCGCAGCGCGGCGACGCCCTCGGCGCGGCGGCGCGCGTCGTCGCCGTCGAGCAGCGCGCGGCCGTCGAGCGCGAACGCGAGCGCACCGGCCTGCGCGACCGCGTCTTCCACGCCGGGGTCGCCCGCGGGCGCGGCGGCGCGCGCGGCTTCGGCGCCGATCAGCCGCTCGGCCGCGTACCACGCGCACAGCACCTCGCACAGCGACGCGCCGAGCGCGCGCGTGAGCTCGGGTACGAGCGTGACTCCCGCGCGGTCGATCACGTGGTTCACGAGACACGTCGCGCCGATCGCCGCGCGCAGCGGATGGCCGTCGAGCTCGGCCGCGAAGCGCTCGGCGAGCGCAGCGGGGAAGTACGCGCGGAAGAGCGCCGTCACGAGCGGGTGTGCGGGCGGCCCCGCCGGTGCGAGCGCCGCCTTGCACATGCGCTTGGTGTAGCCGAGCAGCACGGCGAGCTCGGGCCGCGTCCAGCCGCGCGCGCGCAGCGACTCGCGCGACGGCAGCCGTTCGAGCGCGGGGTCGAGCTCGGCGCGAGCGACGAGCTGATCGGCCGCCTGCGCGAAGCGCTCGGGGTCGCGCGCCGCTCGCGCCAGCTCGAGCGACAGCGCGCGGCTCTGGCTCTCGCAGCTCTCGAGCACGGCCAGGTCGGCCGGTTCGGCGCACGCGCGCAGCACCTCGCTGCGCTCCGCGTCCGACAGCGCGCCCGACTGTACGCGCGGCGCGAGCAGGATCTTGAAGTTCACCTCGTGATCCGACAGCGCGACGCCGCCGGCGTTGTGGATGGCGTCGGTGTCGATGCGCCCGCCCGCGAGCGCGAACTCGACGCGCGCGGCCTGCGTGAAGCCGACGTTGCCACCCTCGGCGACGATCTTCGCGCGCACCTCGCGCGCGTCGACGCGCACGGCGTCGTTCGCGCGGTCCGCAACGTCGCTGTGCGTCTCGGCGGACGACTTCACGTACGTGCCGATGCCACCGTTCCACAACAAGTCGACCGGCGCGCGCAGCACGGCGCGCACGAGCTCCTCGCCCGAGAGCTTGTCGGCTTTGCAGCCCAGCGCGCGGCGGGCCTCGGCCGACAGCGCGATGCGCTTCGCGCCGCGCTCCCACACGCCGCCGCCGGCGGAGAGCGCGTCGCGGGCGTAGTCGGCCCACGACGAGCGGGGCAGCGCGAACAGGCGCTTCCGCTCCGCGAACGCACGCTCGGGATCGGGGTCCGGATCCACGAACACGTGCCGGTGGTCGAACGCCGCCACGAGCTTCGCGCTCGGCATGAGCAGGAGCCCGTTGCCGAAGACGTCGCCCGACATGTCGCCGATGCCCACCGCGGTGAAGCCATCCGCGTCGGGGTCGCGCCCGAGCTCCGCGAAATGGCGCCGCGCGCACAGCCACGCGCCGCGAGCGGTGATCGCTTCGCGCTTGTGGTCGTAGCCGTTGCTGCCGCCGCTGGCGAACGCGTCGCCGAGCCAGAAGCGGTGCTCCGCGGCCTTGCGGTTCGCGACGTCGGAGAGGTGCGCGGTGCCCTTGTCGGCTGCGACGACCAGATACGGGTCGTCGCCGTCGCGCCGGACTACACCAGGCGGTGTCGATGTCGCGCCGTCGCGGACGTCATCGGTGACGCGCAGGAGCGCCGACACGAAGCGCGCGTACAGGCGGTCGGCTTCGGCGCGCGCCGCCGAGGGATCCTCGGGCGGACGGCGCAGCGCGAAGCCGCCCTTCGCGCCCGCCGGTACGATGAGCCCGTTCTTCACCATCTGCGTGCGCCACAGGGCGAGCACCTCGGAGCGCACGTCCTGCGGGCGGTCGCTCCAGCGCAGCCCGCCGCGCGCGACCGGGCCGCCGCGCAGGTGCACGCCCACGAGCTCGCACGAGTGCACGAAGATCTCGACCCACGGCGCGGGCGGGGGCAGGCCGCGCACCTTGCCCGACCCGAGCTTCAGCGCGACCTCGTGGGGACCCGCAGGCGCTCCCGCGAAGAAGCTGGTGCGGAGCGTCGCCGCGAGCAGGTTCTCGAGCAGCGCGAACACGCGGTCGTCGGCTGCATTCGGGATGGGCTCGCGCGCGGCGGCGAGCGCGCGTTCGGCGTCGGCCACTTCGGCGGCGCGGCCCGCCTCGAGCGCCGGGTCGAAGTAGGCGCGGAAGAGACGCACGCACGCGCGCGCGGCCTCGGGGTGACGCACCAGCGCGTCGCGCGCGGCCGAGCCGCGCGGCGCCTGGCCGATCTGGCGCGCGAACTCGAGGTACGCGCGCAGCACGTCGACGGAGCGCCAGTCGAGCTCGGCGCCGACGATCAGCCGGTTCAAGTCGTCGCTGTCGACGCGGCCGGACAGCGCGGCGCGCAAACCGTCGAGCGCGCGCGCCTCGACCTTGCCCGCGGCGCTCGCGCCCGGCGCCATCGGCTCGATGCGGAACGAGACGATCCACAGCGACGGCTTCGCGAGCGCACGAACCTCGGTCGAAGTGGCGTCGATGACGCGCACGCCGAACTGGTGCACGACCGAGAGCAGCGCCGTGAGATAGGGCCGCTCGCGCAGGTAGATCTTCAGCCGGTGGGTGTGCGCGTCGCCGTAGGCGGTGGCGAAGTCGAGCCCGAGCTCGACGGGCGAGTCGCCGCCGTGCAGGCGCTCGAGGTGCGACACGTCCAGCACGGCCTCGGACGCGGACGTGACCACGCGATACGACTCCGGGAAGGCGTCGGCGTACGCGTCGGCCAGGCGCAGCCCGCGGTCGGACGGCTGATCGGCGAGCAGCGCCGCCTCGAAGCGGTCTTCCCAGCGCTCCACGACGGCGGCGACCTCGGCCTCGAGCTTGCCGAGGCGCGCCAGGTCGAGCTCGCCGTCGCAGCCGCAGAAGAAGTGCACGAGCGCCAGGTCGTCGTCGAGGAACGAGGTGCGGTGCTCGATGTGGTGCGCGCCATGCTCGCGCTCGAACAACACGTCGAGCTCGTCGCGGATGCGCTCCTCGTACGAGTGGCGCGGCAGCGCGATCGAGACGAAGAACGAGCGGTTCGTCGCGTCGGCGACCGTGGCGACCTCGAGCTTGCGGCGCTCGGCGGCGGCGACGATGCGCGCGATGCAGCGCGCGGCATCGGCCTGTTCGGCGGGGAACAGGAACTCGACGGGCAGACAGTCGTACGCCTCGAGCGCGGTCTTGTAGGTGTGCGAGCCCGGCTCCGCGCCCAGGCTCGCGAGGATGCGCGCGCGCCGCGCGGCGAGCAGCGGGATGTCGGAGGGCCGCATGCGCAGGGCGCGGTGCGTGAACAGGCCGACGAAGCGGCCGAAGCCGACGGGCCGCCCGTCGCCGTCGAGCAGCTTGACCGACACCGAATCGAGTCGGCCGCGGCGGTGCACGGTCGAGTCGGTGCGCGTCTTGTCGAAGAAGATCACGCGTTCGTCGTCCAGCCGCGCACCGACGAGCGGCGGCGGCGGCGCGTCGCTGCCCGACTCGGCGAAGCGCGAGTCCGCCGCGCCGCGCAGCAGCCCCAGGCTCGAGCCGGGCTCGAGCTCGACCTCCCAGCCGCGCCGGCCGCGCTTGGCGCGGTAGCGCCGATAGCCCATGAACAGGAAGTTCTTCGCTTCGAGCCAGCGCAGCATCGCGGCGAGCTCGCGCGCGCGGTCCATGCCGCCGTTCGGGAGCTCGGCGCCGTGAGCCTCGAGATCTGCCACGTGCGCGTGCAGCTGCGCGAGCATGACTGCGTGATCGCCGACGACGCAGCGCGCGTCGGCGAGCGCGCGCTCGAGCTCGACGCGCAGCTCGAGCCGCTGTGCTTCCGCGCCGACGTGGCGCAGCTCCGCGTACACGAACGACTCGCGCGTGCGCGGCACCTCGTCGCGGCCGAGCCGCGCGACCGTACCGTCCGCCTCGCGCTCGAGCGCGAGCAGCGGGTGCACGAGCAGGAGCTCGCGGTGACCGAGCCGGCGCAGCCCGAGTCGCACCGAGTCGACGATGAAAGGCTGGTCGGCGAGCGCGATCTCGACCGTCGTGCGCCCGGCGCGGTGACCGCCCGGGTTGTCGACTCGCACGCGGATGTCGCCGGGGAGGCGCTGCGCCGCGAAGCTCGCCGCGCCGACCGCGATCTCGTGAAGCGCGTCGGAGCCGCGGCGCGCCTGCTCGGCCGGGTCGAGCGCCGCCTCGAGCTCCGCGCGCACGAGCGCGTAGAGCGCGTCCTCCTTGTTCTCCATCGCCGCCGGACGTATCGGCGCGCGCGCGAGTGCGCGTGATGCCCAGTGATAGACTGCGCCGCCATGAACGCCGCACTCCTGCGCGCGATCTATCGCTGGGATCGGCTGTGCTTCGCGATGTTCGCGGCGCGCTTCGGCGAGCGCCTGCGCGCCGACCCGACGGCGTCGCCGAACCTGCGCTTCGCGGAGCTGCGCATCGAGCCGGGCGGCGTGCTCGAGGTCGGCGCCGGCTTCGCGGCGGAGCGGCGGCGCGGCAACTTCGTGTGGGTGCAGTCGGGCGGCAGGGTGACACTCGCGCGCCGCGTCTGGCTGCGCACGGAGTGCGGCGAGAATCGCATCACCGCCGCCGAAGGCGCGCGAGTCGAGATCGGCGCGCGTTGCCTCGTGAACGGCGCCATGCTGCACGCGAACGTGGGCATCCGCATGGGCGACGACTCGATGATCGGCTTCGGCTCGCGCGTGCTCGATTCCGACTTCCACGACCTGGACGTGAACACGCCCGAGCGCAGCGCGCCGGTCACGATCGGCAGCCGCGTGTGGATCGCGAGCGACGTCACCGTGCTCGCGGGAGTCACGATCGGCGACGACTCGGTCGTCGGCGCGCGCTCCCTCGTGACTCGCGACGTCCCGCCGCGCACGCTCGCGCTGGGCAATCCTGCGCGGCCCGTCCGGTCGATCGGCCCGCGTGCTAGGTTGCCCGAATGAAGCTGCGGATCGCGCTGTTCGGGCAAGCCGCGTTCGGGCGCGAGGTGCTCGAGCGGCTGCGCGCGAACGGCCACCAGATCGCGGGGGTGTTCGCGCCGCCGGACGCGGGCCGGCCCGACGCGCTGGCACAGCGCGCGCAGGAGCTCGGCCTGCCGCTCGTGCGGCGGCGCTTCTACCGCAAGAAGACGGGCGAGCCGATCGCGGCCGCGCTCGAAGAGCATGCCGCGCTGCGCGCGGATCTGAACGTGCTCGCGTCCGTGCAGGTGTTCCTGCCGCGCGAGCTCACCGACGCGCCGAAGCACAAGAGCCTGTGCTTCCACCCGTCGCTGCTGCCTCGCTTCCGCGGAGGCGCGGCGCTGCAGTGGCAGATCATCCTGGGCGAGCGCGAGACGGGCGTGTCGATCTTCGTGCCCGACGAGGGCGCGGACACGGGACCGGTCGTGGTGCAGAAGGGACCCGTGCCGCTCGCGCCGCGCGAGACGACCACGAGCTTGTTCTTCGAGAAGCTGTCGCCGCTCGGGATCGAGGCGCTGGTCGAGGCCGTCGAGCTCGTGGCGTCGGGGCACGCGAAGCCCGAGGCGCAAGACGAGTCGCGCGCGACCGCGCAGGGCCTGGTCGACGACCAGGTGGCGGCGCTCGACCTGGCGAAGAGCGCGGCCGAGCTCGACCGGCTGGCGCGCGGCTGCGATCCTCAGCCGGGCGCGTTCCTGCGCTTCGGCGGGCAGATCGTGCGCGTGTTCGACGTGGCGCTCGAGTCCGAGACGGGTTCCACACCAGGAAGTGTCGTGTCCTGCGACGCGTCCGGCCTGGTCGTCGCGTTGCGCGGCGGTGCGCTGCGGATCGGCCGCGTGCGCGCGGACGCGGCGAAGGAGCCGGCGCAGGCCTACGCGGCGCGCGTGGGGCTCGCGCCGGGCGCGCGCTTCGAGAGCGGCGCGTGAGCACGGCCGCTGCCGTCGCGCTGCTCGAGCGCGGCGGCCTGGGCGTGCACGGCGCCGTCGCGCTCGAGAGCTACGACGCGCTGGTGCCCCCGGCGTGGCGCTCGGCCGCCGTCGCACCGGCTGCGCGCGGCGTCCTCGTCGTCGGCAACGGCGGGCGCCGGCTGTGGGAGCGTTTCGAGGCCGCGCCGGAGCGCAGACTCGCGCGCGACCCGCTGGACGCGTACGTGCGCCGCTTGCTCGAGCAAGCCTCGCAGGGGTTTGCGCCGCGCGCCTTCGTGGGCTTCTACGCGGACCGGCGCGGCGGCGCGTACCTGCCGCTCGTGGCGCTCGCCCAGCGGGCCGGCTTCGGCGCACCCGGGCGGCTCGGCGTCTTGATCCACCCGCGCTTCGGGCCGTGGCTCGCCATTCGCGCCGTGCTGCTCGTGCCCGAAGCGCTCGCGCCGGCCGAGCCCGCGCCGTTCGATCCGTGCACCGGCTGCCCGGCGCCGTGTGCGAGCGCCTGCGTGGGCGGCGCGGTCGGCGCGCGCACGCTCGACTCAGAGAAGTGTTACGCCACCCGGCTCGCCGACCCGCGCTGCGCCGGTGCGTGCGCGGCGCGCAGCGCCTGCGTGGTCGGGCCCGAGCACGCGTACTCCGCCGCGCAGCTCGCGCACCACATGGCGATCCGAGCTAGTTGAGGAACACGGGGCCGTCGCGGCGCGTGAACGCCGCGAACTCCGCCGCGAGCTTCTCGGTGACCGGACCCGGTGCGCGCACTCCGATCGCGACGCCGTCGAGACTGCGCACGCCCACGACACGCGCCCCCGCGCCCGTGAGGAAGACCTCGTCGGCGGAGTAGAGGTCCATACGCGAGAGCGTCTCCGCGCGCGCCGGAATGCCGAGCCCCGCCGCGAGCTCGAGCACGCACGCGCGCGTGATTCCCTCGAGCGCGCCGTCGGTCGCGGGCGGCGTGAGCAGCGCACCCCGCCGGAACGCGAACACGTTGGCCACGGCGGCCTCGGCCACCATGCCCGCGGCGTTCAGCACGAGCGCCTCGTCGGCGCCGCGCAGCCGCGCTTCGCGCTTGGCGAGCACGTTGTTCAGGTAGTTCAGGCTCTTCACGCGCGGGTCGAGCACGTCGGCGGCGGGCCGCCGCAGGCTCACCGTCACCATGTCGATGCCAGCGCGCAGCTTGTCCTCGGGGTAGAGCTCGATCTCGCACGCGATGCAGACGATGCGCGGGCTCGGGCAGCGCAGCGGATCGACGCCCATCGCGCCGTCGCCGCGCGTGACGAGCAGGCGCACGTAGCCGTCGGGCCGGCCGAACGCGCGCGCGGTCGCGACGACGATCTCGCGCACGGCCGCGACTCCGCCGGGGAGCTCGAGCCCGATGGCGCGCGCCGAGTGGCGCAGCCGCTCCAGGTGCGAGTCGAGCCGGAACACGCGCCCGCCGTACAGGCGGATGCCCTCGAACACGCCGTCCCCATAGAGCAGACCGTGGTCCGTGACGGGAATGCGCGCGTCCGCGCCGTCGACGATTCGCCCTTCGATCCAGACCTTCATAGCGCACTCCAATTCTCGTGAGCCCGTGGACACCCTAGCCACGCGCTGGGGCGCCGAGCCGCGCCTCGATCTCGCGCGCCGCCGCGAGCAGCGCGGCGCGAAACACATCTTCGTGTACACCGTCGAAACGGGAGCTCGCCCCCGCCGCGGCGAGCGCGCCCAACAGACGGCCGCCGACGCGGATGGGCACGGCGACGCCGGCCAGGTCGGGGATCCACTCGTCGCGCATGCCCGCCCAGCCGCGCGCACGCACGCGCTCGACCTCGCGCGCGAGCGCGAGTGAGTCGCACAGCGTCGCCGCGGTGTAGCGCGGGAGCGGCTCGTCGGGCGGGCGCAGCGAGTCGGGCGCGAACGCCAGGTAGAGCTTTCCGATCGCGGTCGCGTGGGCGGGGATCTCGGTGCCGATGCGCGGCGCGGCGCGCAGGAAGCCCGAGCCCTCCTGCTTGTCCAGCACGTAGAGCCGGCCCGCGCGCGCGCCCGACAGGAAGATGGTCTCGCCCAGCTCTTCCGCGACGCGCTCCACCCCTGCGCGCGCCGCCGCGACGAGCGGCTCGCGCTCGAGCACGCCGAGGCCGAGCGCGAGGAGCGCGATGCCCGGCTGGTAGCGGCCGCGCGCGTCCTGCTCGACGAGCCCGCGGCGCGCGAGCGACGCGAGCAGCCGGTGCGCGGTCGACTTCGGCAGCTCGAGCGCGCGGCCCAGCTCCGACACGCCGCGCGCCGCGCCGCCGCGCTCGTGCAGGTGGAAGAGCAGCTCGAGCGCCTTGTCGATCGTCCCCGCGTCGGGGCTTCTATGTTCCATTATCCGGAACACCGTTCCTGATGATGGGACGATGCTACCCGGAGCGGCAGACGAGAGCAAGCGGCCCTAGCCGGGCGCGTTCTCTCTCGCGCGCATCTCGAGCGCCAGCGCCGGCCAGAGCGAGTCGTCGGGCGCGCCGGCGCGCGGATCCTCGTCGGACGCCGCGAACTCGGCGTGAAAGCCGCGCTCGAGCGCGAGCGTCTCGAGCGACGTGCGCGCGACGCGCGCATCGCCCACGCGGTCGGCGTGTACGAGCACCAGGTGCGCCCAGAAGTGCGCGAGCGGCGAGATCGCGGCGCCGGCCTGCGTGCGCGGCGCGCGGTCGTCGCGCTGAATCGGGCGAAGCGACAGGCCCTGCGCGACCCAGAGCGGCGACGTGCCCGGGCGCAGGTGACGGTCGACCGCGCGCTTCGGCGTGCCCTCTTCGAGCAGGCTGCGCGCCGCCGCGGGCAGGAGCCCGCCCGCGGAGACCGCGCGCAGCGGGCTCTGCCGGCCGCGGTTCCACGCGGCGTACACGTCCTGCTCGTCCCACCACAGCCGGCTCGCCACGCCCTCGGCGATCATCTCGGAGCGGATGCGCAGCTTGAGACACACGCTGGTGTCACCCAGCTTCTCCCACGCCTGGGAGCACGCCTCGAGCGCGAGCAGCAGCCAGCCGCAGAACACGGGATCCTCGACGACGAACGCGTGGCCCGCGCGCAGCGCGCGCTCGGGGTCGAGCTGGCACGCGCTCGCGGAGCGCAGCAGCGTGGCGCTCTCGTCGCGCCACGACTCGTCGGTGTCCTGCTCGACGAGCTCGTCGTAGAGCGCCGAGCGGGCGCAGCCCGACTCGAGCGGGTGCAGGATCACGGGCAGCGGCGTGTCGGGCGGGAGCCGCCGGCTCCAGATGGCGTCGAGCTCGCGCGTGGCGCACTCGAGCAGGTCGCGCAGCGCGCCGCCCTGCGCGCGCGCGAGCCGCGCGGCCGCGTACGCCGCGATCGGCGGCGCGATCAGGATCGAGCGCTCGTCCTCGCCGAAGAGCGGGCCGACCTCGAGCTGGCGCCGGGCGCGCGCCGACTCGTCGGCGGCGCGCTCGCTGGCGACGAGCCCGTCGCCGCGCTGGCACGCGCGGTAGAGCGCGCGCAGCTCTGCGGCGGCGGCGCTCGCGTCGAGCGTGGCGAGCGCGAGAGCCGCGTGCGCCGAGGTCCACGCCGAGAGCACGCTCGGCCCTTCGAGCGAGTCGACGTGGAACGCCAGCTCCTGCGCGCGGCGCGCGAAGCGGGGCAAGAGGTCCCGACACCGGTGCTCGAACTCCACGCTCCGCTCCTGTTCCCGATCCGCTGGTGCAGACGCACGCGGTGCAGATGCAAGGCGAGAAAAACCCCGAAGGTTGCGACCGCAGAGCAGCCGCCCGCTCAGTGACCAAGCGGACCCTCGGGGTTCGGGTGGTGCCTGGGCCAAGCCAGGCCAGCCACCAGTAGCCAGGCCGGCCTAGCTGGAAACCACCTCTACCGTCACTGTGTTCGAATGAGACACTTCTGGACCACCTCCTTCCGCGGCGCACCGAGTCGCGCGGGACCCAGATCCCGCTCCGGTCGCCGTCCGCCCGTCGACGGCATTGACCGGACCGAACGCCACGAAAGCGGCGCCCGAAACCGACGGCGCGAGAGTATCGGTGGGTGAAGGCTCCAGCAAGCGGAGGCGCGCGGGGCGCGGCTAGGGTGCCCGGGCGCGCATCCGTCGGCTAAGTTCGCGTGGATGGAGAGCCGCTGGAGCGACGCCGAAGCGGACGAGTTTCGGGCGCGCTACGGGGCGTGCGGCGACGCGGTCGCGCTGCGCGTGTACACGTCGCGCTTGATCGGCTCGGACCCCGAGCTCGTGCTGCACGGCGGCGGCAACACTTCCGTGAAGTCGCGCGCGCGCGACTTGTTCGGGCGCGAGATCGACGTCCTCCACGTGAAGGGCAGCGGCGGCGATCTGGCCGCGCTCGAGCCCGCGGGACTGCCCGCGCTGCGCCTCGAGCCGCTGCTCGCGCTGCGCGCGCTCGACCGGCTGTCGGACGAGCAGATGGTGGCCGAGCAGCGGCGGGCGCTGCTCGATCCGAACGCGCCGAACCCGAGCATCGAGACGCTGCTGCACGCGTTCCTGCCCGCGCGCTTCGTCGACCACTCGCACGCCGACGCGATCCTCGCGCTCACGAACCAGCCCGACGGCGAGCGCGTGGTGCGCTCTCTCTACGGCGACCGCGTGGGCTGGGTGCCGTACGTCATGCCCGGCTTCGCGCTGGCCAAGCGCGCGGTCGAGGTGTTCGAGAAGAACCCGGCGGTCGAGGGGCTCGTGCTCGAGAAGCACGGGCTCTTCACGTTCGGCGACGACGCGAAGACGAGCTACGAGCGGCACGTCGCGCTGGTCGACCGCGCGCGGCAGCTCATCGCGTCGCGCGCCGAGGGCCGCCGGCCGCTCGACGCGCGGCCCGTGGTCGCGATGCGCGAGTGGCACGAGATCGCGCCGCTGGTGCGCGGCGCGCTCGCGGTGCCGAGCGGCGACGCCGACCACCCGTGGAAGCGCGTCGTGCTCGAGCGCCGCAGCTCGGACGAGATCCTGCACTTCGCGGCGGCGGAGCAGGGGCCGATGCTCGCGGGGTCGGCGCCGCTCACGCCCGACCACGTGATTCGCACGAAGGGCCCCTATCTGTTCGTGGAACGGCCGCCGTACTCGAACCCGGGCGAGCTGCGCGCGCGGCTGGCCGACGAGGTCGGTGCCTACCGGCGGCGCTACGCGGAGTACTTCGCGCGCTGCTGTGCCGCGCGCGGCGTCGAGCGCACGCTGCTCGATCCCACGCCGCGCGTGCTCGTGCTGCCGGGCATCGGGCTCGTGGCCGCCGGTGAGACGCGCGCGGCGGCGCGCGTCGCGGCGGACATCGCCGAGCACACCGTGCGCGCGAAGATCTGGGCCACCGCGCTCGGCCAGTACGAGGGGCTCGGCGAGCTCGACCTGTTCGACGTGGAGTACTGGAGCCTCGAGCAGGCGAAGCTCGGCCGCGCAGCGCCGGCGCCGCTCGCGGGCCAGACGGCGCTCGTGACCGGCGGCGCGGGCGCCATCGGCGAGGGCGTGGCGCGCGAGCTGGTGCGCGCGGGCGCGCAAGTGCTCCTGGTCGACAAGGACGAGGCTCGCCTCGAGTCTACACGCGCGCGTGTAGGCACGCGCGATTGCGAGTCGTTCGTGGCCGACGTCGGCGACGAAGGCGACGTGCGCGACGCGTTCCGCCACGCGGCCGACCTGTACGGCGGCCTGGACGTCGTGGTCGTGAACGCGGGCATCGCGCGCGCGGGCGCGCTCGCGGATCTCGAGCTCGACGACTTCCGCGCCGCGGTCGACGTGAACCTGACGGGCGCGTTCCTCACGCTGCGCGAGGCGTTCGGCTCGCTGCGGCAGCAGGGCACGGGCGGCAACGTCGTGGTGGTTTCGACCAAGAACGTGTTCGCGCCAGGCGCGGAGTTCGGCGCGTACAGCGCGTCGAAGGCGGGCGCGCATCAGCTCGGCCGCGTGGCCGCGCTCGAGGGCGCGCCGCTCGGCGTGCGCGTGAACCTGGTGAACGCCGACGCCGTGTTCGGTCCGGCGGAGAACCCTTCGGGGCTGTGGCGCGAGGTCGGTCCCGCGCGCGCGGCGGCGCGCGGCCTCGAGCCGGAACAGCTCGAGGAGTTCTACCGCCAGCGCAACCTCCTACACACTAAAGTGACGCCCGAGCACGTCGGGCGCGCGGTCGTCTTCTTCGCGCGGCAGGACACGCCGACCACCGGCGCCGTGCTGCCCGTCGACGGCGGCCTTCCCGAGGCCTTTCCCCGCTAGTCCGCTTCCGTCCCCCCGGATGGAGCTCCGCTTGCTGAACGGCATCTTCGTCGCGCTGATCGCGGCTGCGGTGCTCGCCGCCGCGTTCGCGGGCCGGATGCCCGACGCGAACGACGCCGCCTTCGCAGCCGCGAAGAGCGCCGTCGACGTCACGCTCGGTCTCGTCGGCGCGATGGCGCTGTGGCTCGGCTTCATGCGCGTGCTGCGCGAGGCGGGCTTCCTGGGCGCGCTTGCGCGCGGGCTGTTGCCGGTGCTGCGCCGGCTGTTCCCCGACGTGCCGGCCGAGCACCCGGCGCTCGGCGCGATCGTGCTGAACCTCGCCGCGAACGTGCTCGGCCTGGGCAACGCGGCGACGCCGTTCGGGCTGCTCGCCATGCGCGAGCTCGAGCGGCTGAACCCGCGGCCGGGCGTCGCCACGAACTCCATGGCGCTCTTTCTCGCACTGAACACCGCGGGGCTCGCGGTGCTGCCGCTCGGCGCGATCGCGGTGCGCGCGAGCCTCGGCTCGGCGAACGCGGCGGGCATCGTGGCGCCGTCGCTCGTCGCGAGCCTGTGCGCGACGCTCGCGGCGCTCGTCGCGGCGAAGGCGCTCGAGCGCATCCCGCGCTTCGCGCCCGAGCGCGCGGCAGCGCCGGCAGGCGAGCCGAGCACGAGCGCGGGCTTCGGCGAGCTCGCCGGACTCGACGCGGCCGAGCGGCTCGCCGCCGTGCGCCCGGCCGCCGCCCCCGCGCGCCGCTGGCTCGCCGCCGCGTTCGCGCTCGCGCTCGCCGCGGCGCTCGCGCGCACGGTCGCGAACGACCCGTCGCTCGCGACGGGCAAGACGGTGCTGGCCTCGTGGCTGCTGCCGTCGCTCATGGCGGCGATCGCGCTCGCGGGCTTCGTGCGGCGCGTGCCGGTGTACGACGCGTTCATCGCGGGCGCGCGCGAGGGACTCGGCATCGCAGTCACGGTGCTGCCGTTCATGCTCGCGATCCTCGTCGCGGTGGCGCTGTTCCGCGCCTCGGGCGCGCTCGACGCGCTGACCGCCGCGCTCGCGCCCGTGACCGGGCTCGTCGGCTTCCCCGCCGAAGCGCTGCCCATGGCGCTGATCCGCCCGCTCTCCGGCAGCGGGGCGCTCGCGGTGATGACCGAGACCATGCAGCACTACGGGCCCGACTCGTTCCCCGGCTTCCTCGTGTGCGTGATCAACGGCTCGAGCGAGACGACGTTCTACGTGCTCGCGCTCTACCTGGGCAGCGTCGGCGTGCGCGCGTCGCGCCACACCGTGCTCGCCTGTCTGGCGGCCGATCTCGCCGGCCTCGCGGGAGCGCTCGCCGCGAGCCGGTTCTTCTTCTGAGGTGGAACCCTCGAGCGCGAGGTGATAGAGAGTCTGCCGTGAAAGCGAATCCGAGGGCTCTCGCGCTCGCGCTCACCGCGTCGCTTCTCGCTCCCGCTGCGCGCGCCGACTACATCGGCGGCGAAGTGCGCGTGAACCTGCGCGCGGGTCCGGGCCTCGAGTTCCGGATCCTGAAGATCCTCACCGCGGGCGCGACCGCGCAGAAGATCGGCGGCGACGGCGAGTGGGTGCAGGTGCGCACGAGCGACCTCGAGGGCTGGATCCCGCGCGACAACCTGACCTCCGAAGAGCCGGCCGCGCTCGCCCTGCCGCGCATGAAGGACAAGCTCGGCGCCGCCGAGTCGCGCGTGGCCGAGCTCGAGGCCAAGGTGAAGGAGCAGGGCGCGCAGCTCGAAGAGCTCGCGACGGTGAAGGAGCGGAACCGCGTGCTCCAGGACGACGCCGACAGCGCAAGCGCGACCGCGCGCTGGAAGACTCTCGCCACGGGCGCCGCGATCACGCTCGTCGGCATCCTGATCGGGCTGATCGCGCCGCGCGGTTCGGGACAGCGCAGCCGCCTCAAGCTCTAGCGCCATGGCCGGCCGCAGAGCGGGCAAGGACTCGCCGCTCGCCTTCCGCTGGCGCGCCGGGAAGCTCGAGCAGATCCAACACCCGGATGTGTACCCGCTCGACGCTCTGATCGGCGTCGAGCGCTCGGTGGCCAAGCTGCGCGCGAACGTGGCGGCGTTCACGGCCGGCCGGCCCGCGCTCGACGCGCTGCTCTACGGCGAGCGCGGCACCGGGAAGTCGTCCGCGGTGCGCGGCCTGCTGGGCGAGTTCGGCGCGCGCGGCTTCCGCCTGGTCGAGGTCCGGCGCGACGACCTGCTCGAGCTGGCGCGCCTGTGGCCCGTGCTGCGCAAGCGGCGCGAGCGCTTCGCGGTGTTCTGCGACGACCTCTCGTTCGAGGAGGGCGACACGAGCTGGAAGCAGCTCAAGGCCGAGCTCGACGGCGGGCTCGAGGCGCGGCCGGCGAACGCGCTCGTCATCGCGACGTCGAACCGCCGCCACCTGGTGCCCGAGCGCATGTCGGAGAACCGCGAGGCCGTGCTCGACCGCGATGGCCTCCTGCACCCGGGCGAGACCGCCGAAGAGAAGGTCTCGCTCTCGGACCGCTTCGGCCTGCTCTTGCCGTTCTTCGCCTTCGACCAGGAGACCTACTTGAGGATCGCCCGCCACCACGCGCGCGCGCTCGGCATCGACACGCCGGCGGACTTCGAGGCGCGCGTGCTGCGCTTCGCGCTCGAGCGCGGCACGCGCAGCGGCCGCACCGCGCGGCAGGCGTGCATCGCGCTGGCGCAGTCGCTGGCGGAAGACGAGCCGTGAGCGAGACCGCCACGCTGGTCGTGTCGTGCCCCGATCGCAAAGGGCTCGTCGCTGCGCTCGCGTCGCTGCTCTCCGGCCACGGCGCGAACATCCGCGAGGCGCAGCAGCACTTGGATCCGGTCGAGCGCATCTTCAGCCAGCGCATCCAGTTCGACCTGGCGGACCTGGACCTGCCGCGCGCGCAGCTCGAGGACCTCTTGCGCATCGAGTGCGGCCGTTACCAGATGCGCTGGCGCATCAGCTACAGCGACCGGCGCAAGCGCGTGGCGATCTTCGTGTCGCGCTTCGAGCACTGCCTGTACGACCTGTTGATCCGTCACCGGCTGGGCGAGCTGGCGTGCGAGATCGCGCTGATCGTGTCCAACCACCCGGACCTGGCGCCCGTCGCGACACAATTCGGTGTCAGCTACCACGTCTTTCCGATCGACATGGCCACGAAGGCCGCGCAAGAAGCGCGGGAGCTCGCGCTGCTCGAGCGCGAGCGCATCGATCTGGTGGTGCTCGCGCGCTACATGCAGGTGCTGTCGGCCGACTTCATCGCGCGCTTCCCCGAGCGCATCATCAACATCCACCACAGCACGCTGCCGGCGTTCGTCGGCGCGCGGCCGTACCACCAAGCCTACGAGCGCGGCGTGAAGCTGATCGGCGCCACGGCGCACTACGCCACGACGGACCTGGACGAGGGGCCGATCATCGCGCAGGAGGTCGTCGCCTGCTCGCACCGCGACACGGTCGAAGACCTCGTGCGCAAGGGCCGGGACGTCGAGCGCATGGTGCTCGCCGATGCCGTGCGCGCGCACCTGGACGACCGCATCGTCGCGCTCGGCCGCCGCACCGTGGTGTTCTAGGGCGGACTAGAAGTCCATCCCTCCCATACCCCCCATGCCGCCCATTCCGCCCATCCCGCCCATCCCGCCCATCCCGCCCATGTCGGGCGCGCCGCCCGGCATCGGCGCAGGTGGCTGCGGCTTGTCGACCACCGCGCACTCGGTGGTGATGAGCAGACCCGCAACGCTCGCAGCGTTCTGCAGCGCGCTGCGCACGACCTTGGTCGGGTCGATGATCCCGTCCTTCACCAGATCGGTGTAGTCGTCGCTTGCAGCATTGAAGCCGAAGTCGCCGCTCTTCTCGCGCACGCGCGACAACACGACCGAGCCGTCGTGGCCGGAGTTCGCGGCGATCTGGCGCAGCGGCGAAGTGATGGCCTGGCGCACGATGTCGGCGCCGAGCGCCTCGTCGCCTTCGAGCGCGAGCTCGCCGAGCGCCTTCTCCGCGCGCACCAGCGCCACGCCGCCGCCCGCGACGATGCCCTCTTCGACGGCCGCGCGCGTGGCGTGCAGCGCGTCCTCGACGCGCGCCTTCTTCTCCTTCAGCTCGGCCTCGGTCGCGGCTCCCACGCGGATCACCGCCACGCCGCCGGCCAGCTTGGCGAGCCGCTCCTGCAGCTTCTCGCGGTCGTAGTCCGAGTCGGTCTCCTCGACCTGCGCGCGGATGTTCGCGACGCGGCCCTCGATGTCGGACTTCTTGCCGGCACCGCCGATGATGGTCGTGTTCTCGCGGTCGAGCACCACGCGCTTCGCGCGGCCCAGGTCGGCGAGCGTCACGTTCTCGAGCTTGATGCCGAGGTCCTCGCTGATCGCCTTGCCGCCGGTGAGGATCGCGATGTCCTCGAGCATGGCCTTCCGGCGGTCGCCGAAGCCCGGCGCCTTGCACGCGGCCACGTTGAGCGTGCCGCGGATCTTGTTCACCACGAGCGTCGCGAGCGCCTCGCCCTCGATGTCCTCGGCGATGATGACGAGCGCCTTGCCCGAGCGCGCGACGGCCTCGAGCAGGGGCACGAGGTCGCGCATGGACGAGATCTTCTTCTCGAAGATCAACAGGTACGGATCGGCGTACACGCCTTCCATCCGCTCGGGGTCCGTCACGAAGTACGGAGACAGGTAGCCGCGGTCGAACTGCATCCCTTCGACGACGTCGAGCTCCGTCTCCATCGTCTTCGCTTCCTCGACGGTGATGACGCCTTCCTTGCCGACCTTCTCCATCGCCTCGGCAATCATGCCGCCGATCGAGGCGTCGCCGTTCGACGACACGGTGCCGACCTGCGCGATGTCCTCCTTGCCGCGCACCTTGCGCGAGGCCTTGGCGAGCTGCTCGACGACGGCGGCCACGGCCTTGTCGATGCCGCGCTTCAGCGCCATCGGCGCAGCGCCGGCGGCCACCAGCTTCAGGCCCGCGGCGTAGATGGCCTGCGCGAGCACGGTCGCCGTGGTGGTGCCGTCGCCCGCGATGTCGGAGGTCTTCGACGCGACCTCCTTCACCATCTGCGCGCCCAGGTTCTGGAACTTGTCGGCGAGCTCGATGGATTTCGCGACCGTGACGCCGTCCTTGGTCGACGTCGGTGCGCCCCAGCTCTTCTCGATCAACACGTTGCGGCCGCGCGGGCCCATGGTGACCTTCACGGCCTCGGCCAGCTTGTCGACGCCGCGCTGCAGCGCGCGGCGCGCGGCCTCGTCGAACAAAAGCTCCTTGCTTGCCATCTCGACGCCTACTCCAGGATCGCGAGGACGTCGTCCTCGGAGATGATGAGTGTCTCCTCGCCGTCGAGGGTCGCTTCGCTGCCGGAGTACTTCGAGAAGAGCACGCGATCGCCCTTCTTCACGTCCATGGCGATCAGGTTGCCCTTCTCGTCGCGCTTGCCGGGGCCGGCCGCGAGGACCTTGCCCTCGGTCGGCTTCTCCTTGGCGGTGTCGGGGATGATGATGCCTCCCGACGTCTTCTCCTCGCTCTGGATCCGCTGGACGATCAGGCGGTTGTGCAGCGGGCGAACCTTGGCGGCCATGGCTTCCTACTCCTCTCGATCGCACGGGCGGCAAGCCCGGGGGTGGTGACGGGGCCGCATCGTAAGGGGGCGACCCGGGGTGTCAAGTCCGCGCGGGCGCGACCGATCGGTTCGGCGTGCGCGTCCGCTCGCTCTCGCTCGCCCTCGCGCTCGTGCTCGTGCTCTCGGCGGGTCTCGCCGCCGCGCAGGCGGGCTTCCGCGTCTACGAGCCGCGCAGCCGCTCGGCGGAAGAGCTGGCCCCGCTGGTCGCGCCGCTGCTGGGGCCCGACGGCGCGGCGGTGCCGGACCCGCACGGCGGCAGGCTCGTGCTCGAAGGCCGGCCCGAGGCGGTGGCCCGGGCGCTCGCCGCGCTGCAGGAGCTCGACGCCGAGCTGCGCCAGTACCGGGTCGAGTCGCAGGTGGTCGCGCGGCGCGCGCTCGAGGCGGCCGGCGTCGCGGCCGACGCGTGGGTCGACCGCGGCGGACTGCGCGTGGCGCGGCTGGCTGCCGGCGCCGGCGCCGAGCGTGCGGAGCGGCAGTTCCAAGCCACGGCGGTGGTGCTCGAAGGCAGCACGGCCGAGCTGTGGAGCGGCTCGAGCCGCGTGCTGCGCACGCAGTACGGCGCCCAGCTCGTGCCGGCAGAGAGCGGCTTCCGCGTGCGGCCGCGCGCGGTCGGCGGCGGCGAGGTCGAGCTCGAGATCACGCCCGTCGTGTCGCACGCGGTGGGCGACGTCGCGCGCTCGGGCGAGATCCGCGAGATGGGCGCCTCGACCCGCGTGCGCGTGCGGCTCGGCGAGTCGCTAGCGCTCGCGTCCGTGACCGATGCCGGCAGCTCGGCGGGCGCGGACGTCTTCCACGGCGCGCAGGCGCGCTCGGAGTCGAGTGACTCGGTGATGCTCGTCCGAGTGACTCCGGCGGACGAGGCGGCTGCGTCGCCCGAGCGCTAGCCGCCCAGCAGCGCGCGGCCGATCACTTTGAGCTGCAGGATCGGCTTCACGCCCTCGAAGATCGGCAGCACCTGCGCGTCGACGACGTAGCGGCTGATCGCGTACTCCTCCGCGTAGCCCCAGCCGCCGTGGAGGAGCTGGCCCTCCTGCGTGACCGAGACCGCGACGTCGCACGCGAGCAGCTTGGCCTGCGACGCGTACGGCGCGGCGCGCCGCTCGTCCTCGTCCATTGCCGCCGCCGCTGCGTACGTGATCGCGCGCGCGGCGGCGAGCTGCGTCGCCATCCAGCCGAGCTTGTACTGCGTGAGCTGGAACTCGACGAGCGGCTCGCCGAACTGCTTGCGGTCGACGACGTACTCGGCGGTCTTCTCGAGCGCGGCCTGCGCGAGTCCACACGCGCGCCCGCCGGTCTGCAAGCGGCCCGCCGCGAACCCGCCCATCTGCAGGAAGAAGCCCTTGCCGACGCCGGCCTCGCCGCCGACGACGTTCGCCGCCGGCACGAAGTAGCGCTCGAACGACAGCGTGAACGAGTGCATGCCGCGGTAGCCGGGCGTGGCGTCGGCCTTGCCGACGAGCCGCCCGCCGCCCGGCTGAACGCATTCGAACTCGTGCCCGAGCGAGCGCGTCTTGGGCACGATGAACAGCGACAGTCCGCGGTTGCCCTTGGCGGGGTCGGGGTCGGTGCGGCACAGCACCGCCAGGATGTCCGCGCGGCCCGCAAACGTGCACCACGCCTTGGGCCCGTTGATGACCCAGCCCGCGACACCGTCTTGTGTAGTTCGCTCCGCGCGGCACTTCACGCTGGCGACGTCGCTGCCGACGTCGGGCTCCGTGACGCTGATGCCCACCATCAGCTCACCGGCGGCGATCTGCGGCAGCCAGTGGCGCTTCTGCTCCTCGGTGCCGCCCGCGAGCAGCGCCTTGGACAGGATCTCGGGCCGCGTGATGAGCGAGCCCGCGGCCGCGAGCGAAGCGCGCGACAGCTCCTCGGTCGTGATGACCATGGGCACGTTGCCCATCTCGACGCCGCCGTACTGCTCGGGAATCGACAGCCCGAAGTAGCCGAGCGCGGCCATCTTCTGGATGAACGCCTCGGGGACGATCTCGTCGCCGCGGTGGATGCGCTCCGCGTGCGGGGCGACCTCGGACTCGGCGAACGAGCGCGCAGCGTCGCGCGTCAGCACGAGCGTCTCGTCGAGCGGGCAGTCGTTGCGGCCGCGCTGCGCCGCGACGGCGCGCCCGATCGCGCGCACGCGCTCCTCTGCGAGCCCCTCGCGCGTGAACGCCTGCACCTCGTCGCCCGGCACGTCGGAGGCAGACAGGCCGTGCTCCTCGCCGTGGTCGCGCACGATGCGCGACACCTCCGCCGCAACGGACGCCGCGAACACGGCGGCCTGCTCGCGGTAGAGCTCGCCCGCCGACTCGGCCCAGGCCGCCAGGTCCTCGGCCGCGCGCAGGCGCGTGGCGACGTCGGCGAGCCTCGCGACGGCGACCTGTTGCAGGTCGATGTCGCGCGTTCGTGCGCCGGCAACTGCGCGGGCGAGCGGCGCGGCGAGCTCGGCCAGGGTCTTGCGAGTGCGGTCGATGCCCAGGGGGTTCGGCACGGCGGGGCTCCTTCGCGTTCGGTGCCTCCATGAGGCAGGGCGCCAGTTGTGCACGACCCTCGGCGTCCGCGCAAGCTTTTCCGACCCCGCAAAGAGTGCGCGATTGCGGCGCTGGAACGCGCGCCGGGGCCGCGCCGCGCCGGGCATGCGCGTTGCTCCCTCCCCCTCCCCGGAGGCGAGCACCATGCAGACTTTTCGCGAACAAGCCGGCTGGACGCTGATCGAGTTGATGACGGCCGTGGCCATCGTCGGCTTCATGTCGGTGATGGGCATCGGCGCGCTGCGCTCGTACTCGCTGCACGAGGACACGCGCAAGGCGGCCGTGAGCGTCGCTGGCCAGCTCGCCACCGCGCGCTCGCAGGCGATCTCGCTCGGCAAGATGACCTTCGTCGCGTTCGGTCCGACGCCGGACGGCACGGTCCCCGCGTTCGCAGCCGGCCAGTGGGGCGCGCTGGTCATCGACCAGAACGCGGACGGCACGATCAGCCCAGGCGACTCCGTGCTGCCGCTCAATCTGCCCGCGGGCACGAACTCGCAGGTCTCGATCTACGGCGCGCAGGGCGAGACGGAGCTCAAGACGACGCCGATCCCGACCCTGGACGAGTCGACCGCGGTCGTGAACGGCGACATGACCGCGCTCGTCGCGGGCACGACTGCGCCGGTCGACCCGACGTTCGGCATCCCGATCATCGCGTTCTCGACGCAGGGCGCGCCCGTCACGATCGCGGCGCCCGCGAACTTCGGCGGGGGCGCCGGCGGCGTTTACCTGACCGACAACGGCGAGCTGCTCTTCGGAATCGTCGTCCAGCCGCTGGGCGACGTGCACACGCTCATGTGGGACACCGCGGCGGGGGGTTGGAAGTAGTCATGCGAAATCGAACGACTCGACTCACGAGTCACCCGGATTCGGGCTTCACCTTGATCGAGGTGATGATCGCGATGGCGATCCTCGGGATCGGCCTCCTGGCGATCGCCGCGGCACAGATCACCGCGATGAGGGTCTCCTCGCGCAGCAAGAACATGCAGCAGGCGATGTTCCTGGCGCGCGAGCAGCTGGACGACATGGACGCGCTCCTGCCCGGCTCGGCGGTGCTGCAGACCGCGGCGACGATCGCGGACCCCGCGAACCCCATCAAGGTCACCAACGACGCGGAGAACGGCACCAGCTTCAACCGCTCGATGCAGATCATTCCGAACAACCCGACTACGGACATGGCGCAGGTGATCGTGACCGTCGCGTGGAACAACGCGACGACGTCGGCGCCCAGCCAAGTCGTGCTGAGCGCCATCAAGAGGATGAACTGAGCATGACCCGTTCACGGTCCACCGCGGGCTTCTCGCTGATCGAGCTCATGGTCGCCGTGGCCATCATGGGCATCGTGACCGCGCAGCTCTTCATCGTATTCGCGAACCAGAAGCGCGTGTTCCAGAGCAACGATCGCGCGCTCGACGTGCAGGAATCCGCGCGACTCACGCTCGACCTGATCTCGTTCGACACGCGCATGGCCGGCTTCATGGTCCCGCAATACACGGCGGTCTCGAGCGTCGACGGCGGCGCGAACGGCCCCGATCGCCTGTGCCTGTCGGCGCAGGGCACCGCGGGCTCCGGCGGGCCGCTGATCCCCAGCCGCACCAAGCGCTTCCTCGGCGCGGTCCCCCAGGCGAACATCGCCGACGACCACGTCACGATCAACACGGCCGACCTGGACATGGACGGCGACGGCGCCCCGGACTTCCAGCAGAACGCCGGGGTGATCGTCGCGACCGAGACCAAGACCTACTGCGCGCGCATCGCGGGTTTCGGCCCCGCCGGCGGCCCGACGACCGACATCCAGTTCGTGGCGGGCGACACGCCGACGGCGATCTTCGCGGGAGTCGCGACGACCGACCTGCGCGTCGTGCCCGCGAACGTGTACGAGCTCGACGGCCAGCTGAATCTCCGCCGCAACAACCTGTTGCTCGCGTCGCAGATCGAGGACTTCGAGGTCGAGTTCTGGCTCGACAACGCGGGCACGCCGAACGGCATCGAGGACGGGAACACCGAATTCCCGGTGAACGACCTCAACAACCCCGACCCGCCCGGCGGCGGGATCGCCTCGGCGAACGACGAGATCCGCCGCGTTCGCGTCAGCGTCACCGCTCGGACGATCCAGCAAGACGCCGCCAACGCCGCCACGGGCGAGCTCGAGTACAGCCGACCCGCGCTCGCGAACCGAGCCGCCGACCCGACTCCGGATCGGTTCCGCCGCCGCTCGTTCAGCGCCAGCATCGCGCCCCGCAACATCTAGCCACCCGAAGGACCCTGCCATGACTCACCAGCCACTCACTCGAATCTCGAAGTCCGCCAGGTCGCAGGAAGGCATGGCGCTGCTCATCGCGGTCATCGTGCTGCTCCTGATGAGCGCGCTCGGCCTCGCCGCCCTGCAACACGCGGGCGACGAAGCCACGGACAGCGGCCGTAGCCGCCGCAAGGACTCGACCCTGTACGCGGCCGATTCGGGCATCCGGATGGTGCAGATCGAGCTGTTGCAGATGATCAACAACCCGTCGCAGACGAGCGTGAGTCTCGACTACCCGAGCTTGATCACCGACGGCTTCAGCAACCCCATCGCCATGGTTTCGGGCGCACCGAACGCCGGGCAGATGCCGGTGGCCCAACCCATCGCACCCGACCTGACGCAGCCGCCGCAGACCGACGACGGCAACGCGCTCAGCGGCGGCGGAGTGGGCGGCCCGATGTATCAGCCCGTGCGCGCAGACGTGACCGCAGAGGACGTCGGAAACGGCATGGTCCATTTGCAGGCTCAGTTCAAGTACTACGTGGGGCTCGGAGGCAATACTTATGAATAAGCGACTCGTTCGTGGACTGTCTCTGTCTGTGACTCTCGCGGTCACTCTTGCGTTCGCGCGAGACGTGCGGGCGCAGGCGGGCGACCTCGACATCCTGTCGCGGACCGTGCCGCCGGACGTGATGCTCATGCTCGACTCGTCGGGCTCGATGAGCAACCTGATCCTGCCCCCGCAGTACGTGATCGACCGCATCGCGGGCGGGAAGAGCTATCCGACGAGCATGAACTGGTTCAACAAGTCGTCGGCCAGCACCACCACCTCGGTGCTCGACCCGAACTTCCCGGCGTCGTACATCGCGCCGACCACGACCTGGTACTGCGGCAGCTCCTCGGGCTGCAGCGCGGTGAAGCTGAACACGGCGAGCGTCGAGGACTACCGCCCGACCTGCCAGCTCTTCAACAGCACCAGCGCGACGACCGCCAACAGCTCGGTCTGCACTCCGGTCCCGACGCCCGGCAGCTCGACCTGCAAGGTCGGCAGCAACACGATCGGCGACGACGACCAGGACCAGAACGACCCGCTCGGCGGGACCGCGACCATCCGCTGCTGGAACGTGCCGGGCGGCTGCGCGAACGTGCCCGCCGGTCTCACCTGCAGCACCGCGTCGCGCGCGCGCAAGAAGACCTCGACCACGTCGACGACTCAGCCCTACACCATCATCACCTTCCCCAACGTGTCGTTCACGCCGAATACCGACGTCCCGCCGAACTACATGTGGTGGATGATGCAGCAGATCTACAAGGGGAACACCTCGATCCAGCTGTACATGGGCCAGGACCGCAACGGCGGCGCGAAGCAGGCGCTCACCAACCTGGTGAACGCGATCAACATCGACGGCCAGACGCCGCGCGTGAAGTTCGGCCTGGCGCGCTACCAGTCCAGCGGCAACGGCGGCTACGTCCTCATCCCGCCCGACCTGAACAACAAGACGGCGCTGCTCGCGGCCATCGCCAGCGTCCCGGCGAGCGGCGGCACGCCGCTGTCCGAGACGCTGGTCGACATCGGCCGCTACTTCGCCGGCGCCGACAAGCTCGGCGACTATCCGCAGTACAGCTACAGCACCAGCGGCGCCACGGTCTCGGCGTCGGCGGCACCGCAGAGCCCGGTCACGAGCTCGTGCGAGAAGCTGTTCGTCGTGCTGATGACCGACGGTCTGCCGACCAGTGACTGCAACAACCACTACGGCACCGACTTCAACGACACCTTCCATCCGTACAATACCGACACGCCGGCCCAGGTCTCGGCGTGCAGCGACTTCCTGGACGACGTCGCGGCCGGCCTCTACGCCATCGACCTGCGGAAGACGCTCTCGGGCAACCAGAACCTGATCACCTACACGGTCGGCTTCACGGTCGACTCGCCGCTGCTCCAGAACGCGGCCACGCGCGGCAACGGCCAGTACTTCCAGACCAACAACGCCGACGAGCTCAGCACTGCACTGATCAGCGCGATCCAGGACATCATCGCGAAGAACACGACGCTGTCGTCGGCGACCGTGCCGTCCACGCGCACGGCGTACGGCAACGGCTTCTATACGGCCTACTTCGTTCCCACGGGACGCAAGTCGGTGTGGCCGGGCAAGCTCGAAGCGTACACGATGTCGCCGGACCTCGTCGTGCTCGACGACAACAACAACCCGGCACTCGATCCGGTCACCGACCTGTTCAAGGAGCCGCGCCATCCGTTCTGGGAGTTCGGCGCGACGCTGCTGCAGGACTACGCGAGCCGGACGGTCTACACGACCAAGGCGGGCCAGCGAATCAGCTACTCGGCGGCGAACCTGTACGACCCGACGGCCGCCTCGCCGAAGCTCGACACGAACGACTTCGCGCTCACGACTGCGGACATGGGCCTCTATCCGCAGCCCGCCACGAGCCCGACGGTGACCGACCCGAACAACCCGACGTCGCTCAAGACGCTGGGCCAGTCGATCATCAACTGGACGCTCGGCTTCGACGCGTTCGACGAGGACGGCGACGGCAGCACGACCAACGCGCGGCCGTTCGTCTTCGGCGACGTGTTCCACTCGAGCCCCGTGGCGATCGGGCCGCCGACGCAGTTCCTCGCCTTCGAGAAGGGCTACGGTCCCCCGTCGGACCCGAATTCGTTCATCGTGAAGTACGGCCATCGCGACCGCGTGCTGTACGTGGGCGCGAACGACGGCATGCTGCACGGCGTGAACGCCGGCAGCTTCGTCGACCCGAACGCGAACGTCTCCGGCGACGAGTACTACACGCCGGGCACCGGCCACGAGCGCTTCGCGTACGTGCCGGGCTTCCTGCTCAACAAGATCAAGTCACTCCCGCGCAACGACATCGCGAAGACGTACTACGTCGACGGGCCGCCTTCGGCCGCGGACGCGTGGATCGACTACAACGCGAACGGCGTGAAGGACGCCTCGGACTGGACCACGACCCTGATCACGCCCATGCGGCAGGGCGGCGAGGGCCTCCTGGCGCTCGACGTCACGGATCCGTCGGCGGCCTCGGGCAATCACGGTCCGTATCCGCGGCTCATGTGGGAGTTCACGAACGCGGACCTCGGCCAGACCTGGTCCCGGCCGATCATCACGCGCGTGAAGATGAAGGGCCCGCTGAACTCGGGTGACCACTGCGGGGCGAACGACGGCGACGGCGACTGCGTCGAGCAGTGGGTCGCGGTCTTCGGCTCCGGCTACGAGGACTACGCCAACCCGAACATGGGCGTGTTCATCAGCGATCCGAACAACGCCAGCTACAAGAAGGGCCGCGGCATCTTCATCGTCCGCATCTCGGACGGCGCGGTGCTCGCGCACGTGGCGCCGGTGCAGACCGACGCGACGCTGAAGCAGATGCAGTACGCCATCGCGGCCGAGCCGGCGGTGCTCGACCTGAACAACGACGGCTTCGCCGACGTGGTGTACGTGGGCGACACGGGCGGCCAGATGTGGAAGTGGGACATCCACTCGGTGGGCGTACCGACCGCGGGCCTGGTGCCCACGACGGTGTGGCCGATCGGGATCATGTTCCAGGCGCCGGTCGCGACGGTCGCGGCGGGCGTGAAGCACTACCACAGCATCTTCCAGGGCGTGGCTGCCGCGTTCCTGAACAGCCAGCTGTGGATCAGCTTCGCCAGCGGCGAGCGCGCGGATCTCGGCTACGTCGGGACCGCCGCCGCCGACCCGAATGCGATCCAGGGTCTGTACGACGACAACAACCGCATGTGGGTGCTGCGCGACCTGACTCCGTATGGCGCGGGCGCGTTCCCGACGACCCTCCCGGTTCAGGAGGCGCCGGCGGCGGCCGGGCACCAGTCGCTCACGGACATCACGCTCACGGGCCGCGACAGCGACCCGAACGACGCCGGCTACTTCTTCCGCGTGCCCAACGGGATGAAGTTCATCACCGACCAGCTGATCCTGTCCGGCGTCACGGGCACCCTGGCCTATATGCCCGACGTCGCGGGCTCGGGCGACAGCAACGACTGCGCGCTGGGCGGCACCACGTTCGAATACGCGTGGACGATGGCCAACGGCGTGGGCGTGCTCACGGGCAGCGGCTCGAGCACTGCGCCCGGCATGTCGAACGGCTCGCTCGCACAGGCGATCGGCAACGGGGCGCCGACCAACCCGCGCATCACGATCTCCGTCGACCAGAACGGTGCGGTGAACGTGGGACCGATGGTCCAGACGTCGACGGGCGAAGTCCGCGGTCTGCAGGGCTTCCCGAACGACCTGGATCCGGTCGACATGATCTTCTGGCGCCAGGACTTCTAAGAGTCCACGCCAGAGACCGAAGCTCGGGCCCGGGGGGGCGCGCAAGCGCTCTCCGGGCCCTCAGCTTTCCAGCGCGCCCTCGACCTCGCGCGCAATCGCGCGCGCGGCGGCCACGGGATCGGCGGCGTCGCGGATCGGCCGGCCCACCACGATGGAGTCGGCGCCGGCGCGGATGGCGCCCTCGGGAGTCACGACGCGCACCTGGTCCGCCGCGTCCGAGCCGGCGGGCCGCACGCCGGGACAGATCACGCGCAGCGCCGGACCCACCGCCGAGCGCACGGCGCGCGCCTCCGCCCCCGAGCACACCACGCCGCCGCAGCCCGCCTCGCGCGCCACGCGCGCGAGCTCGGTGACTTCTTCGAGCGACGCATGGAGACTCGTGAGTCGAGTGACTCCGAGCACGCAGATGTCCGGGCCCGCGCCGCGCACGGCGGCCTCGAGCATCGCCTTGCCGCCCGCCGCGTGCACCGTGAGCAGCGCCGGTCCGAGCGGGCGCAGCGCGCGCGCCGCGCCTTCGACCGTCGCGGGAATGTCGTGCAGCTTCAGGTCGAGGAAGATCCCGGCGCGCGTCCGCGCGCGCACGCGGTGCGCAGCTTCGGGGCCGGCCGCCGAGAAGAGCTCGAGCCCGATCTTGAACACGCCCACCGCGCCGTCGAGCCGCTCGACCCAGGGCAGCGCCTGGTCGAGGGCGGCGACGTCGAGCGGGAAGATGATCCGTTCACCGCCGTCGCGCGCCATGCGCGTCGTGATAGCACAGGCGCGCTACGCGGGCTCGTCGGCCTTCTCGAGCTGCTCCACCGCCCAGCGGAAGAACTCCGCGAACTCGCGCGGCGGCTCGAGGATCTGCACGCCGAAGCCGGGCGACGGGTCGACCGAGCCCTGGCCTTCGCTCGTCCAGCGCACCTCGCCGCGCAGGTTCACCGTGCCGCCGCCGGTCGTCGGCAGGTCGAACTGCAGCGTGATGGCCGAGCCCGGGCGCGGCAGATCGGACGAGCGCACGAACATGCCGGCGCGGGACACGTTCTTGAGATGTCCCAAGCCCTCCGCGCCCTCGGCCATGAAGCGGATCGGGATCCGCGAGGTCACGACCCGGCGGCGCGCGCGCGCAGAAGCGTTCACGCCGGATAGAATCGGAGTCGGACGGAGCCGCCTTGAGAATTCTGGCGCGAAGAGGAACGCATGCGCATCCGTGACGCTTTCGGACGAGGCGGGCCCGTGATCTCGTTCGAGTTCTTCCCGCCGAAGACGCCGGCGGGATTCGAATCGCTGTTCCGCGCGATCGCGGAGCTGAAGGAGCTGTCGCCCGCGTTCGTGTCGGTGACGTGGGGCGCCGGCGGCTCCACGCGGCGCAAGACGGTCGAGCTCACCGCGCGCATTCAAGACGAGATCGGGCTCACCGCGATGTCGCACCTGACGTGCGTGGGACTCGCGCGCGCCGAGCTGGGCGAGATCCTCGCGCGGCTGCGCGAGCTCGGCATCGAGAACGTGCTCGCGCTGGGCGGCGACCAGCCCGAGGGCTACACGCGGCCGCCCGACGCGCTCACCTACGCGAACGAGCTCGTGGCGCTCGTGCGCGCCGGTCACGACTTCTGCATCGGCGCCGCCTGCTACCCCGAGACCCATCCCCGCGCGCCGAGCCGCGAGCACGACCTGGCCATGCTCGTGCAGAAAGTCGGCGCGGGCGTCGACTTCCTCATCACCAACCTGTTCTTCGACAACGCCGACTACTTCGACTTCGTGTCGCGCGCGCGCGCGGCGGGCGTCCGCGTGCCGATCGTGCCGGGCATCATGCCCATCCTGTCGACGGCTTCGATCCGCCGCATGACCGCGCTGTCCGGCGCGCGCATCCCCGCCGAGCTCGGTCGCGAGCTCGACCGCGCCGGCGACGACGACGCACGCACCGCCGAGATCGGCGTGGCCTGGGCCACCGCCCAGTGCCGCGAGCTCCTCGCGCGAGGCGCCCCCGGCCTCCACTTCTACACGCTCAACAAGTCCCCGGCGACCCGACGAATCTACTCCGCTTTGTTCTGATTGACTTCGCTCGCCTGCGGCTCGCTGCGCGCGCCTGCGGCGCTTGCGGGCTCGCTCGGGGCGGCCCTCGCTCGCCCTCGCACGGTCGATCTCTCTGCACGAGAAGAACAGAGCGGATCGCCGGCCGCGGGCCGATGTCCCGCACTGCGCCCTCGCCGTTTCCTGCACCGTGCTCGGGAACGTCAGAGCTGAAGCGCAGCGTCGCTCCGTTCTTTTCGAGCTAGAACGAGCGCCTGTGCGAGGCCGAGCGAGGGCCGCCCCGAGCGAGGACGCAAGGCCCGAAGGGCCGCGCAGCGAGCCGCAGGCGAGCGAAGCTCATCTGAAGCGCAGCGTCGCTCCATTCTTCTCGAGCTAGAGCGAGCGCGAGTGCGAGGCCGAGCGAGGGCCGCCCCGAGCGAGGACGCAAGGCCCGAAGGGCCGCGCAGGGAGCCGCAGGCGAGCGAAGTTCATTGGGAGAAGGCTCGGCGCTTCAACTCGCGCACGTACGCGGAGAGCTGCGGGTCCGCGGCGATCGCTTCGGAGACTTCCTGGTCGAACGTCGCTGCGGCGGTCTCGAGCGAGCGCTTGTCGATCGGCAGACCCAGCGCGGCTTCGGCGCGCTGCAGGAGCGCGAGCGCGGCGCGCGAGTTCGGCGAGGCTTGCACGTAGTGCGGCAGGCGCGCCCACAGCGACAGCGTCGGCGTGCCCGCGTGAGCGATCGTCTCGGCCAGCACGCCCACGATGCCCGTCGGTCCCTCGTAGCGCGACGCCGAGAGGTCGAGCTTGCGCGTGAGCGCCGCGTCGGTGCTCGTGCCCACGACCTGGATCGGCTGCGAGTAGATCACCTCGTCGAGAAACGCGCCGAGCATGATCACCATGCGCGCGCGCACGCGCTGCACGAGCTCGACCACGTGCGACGAGAACGAGCGCCAGCGCAGGTGGGGCTCGACGCCGAGCCCGACGACCAGATCGAACGCCGGGACCTCCGAGCGGATGGCGAAGAACTCGTGATCGGGCCAGCGGATCTCGCGGCGGCCGCCTTCGCGCGGGCGCACGTGCGGGCGCACGACGGTGAAGTCGAGGTACTCCTCCATGTCGAGCGTCGCGAGCTTCGTCGCCTGGAACGTCTCGAGCAGGTGGGCGATCGCCGTCGTCGCGGCTTCGCCACCGTCGTTCCAGCCGGCGTACGCGAGCATCACGACGGGCTCGCGCAGCTCGACCGATCCTTCGAAGCGCAGCGCCCCCGTGTCGTCGCTCACGACGAGAGGCTCGCACACGAAGCGAGCGCGGGCTAGCCGCCTTCGCTGCCGAGCGCGTGCGGATTTCCCGTCGACAGGATGAGCTCGCCCGAGCGGAACAGATGCACGCAGTTGCGGCCCGAATCCTTCGACGCGTAGAGCGCGAGATCGGCGGCCTTGAGCAGCGCCTCCGGCGTCAGCTCCGCTGCGAGGTCCTCGGTGCAGGCGACGCCGAAGCTCGCCGTGACGCTCAC
>Ga0335076_10000461_pt1 | contig 37418 bp, 32 predicted proteins | sample Lox_Sample_25_FD_206717 | JGI IMG/M metagenome (GOLD analysis project Ga0335076, IMG submission 206717) | Soil microbial communities from Loxahatchee National Wildlife Refuge, Florida, United States - Lox_Sample_2.5 | ecosystem: Environmental > Terrestrial > Soil > Wetlands | place: USA...
CTGGGCGGTGGTTTCTTCCGCACGGACCGACGAAGTACTCAAGGTGATCGTCGCCAATCCGACGATGATCAAGGCGTACAAGGCCGGCGTTCCGGGCAACGGCCAGCCTTTCCCGGATGGCTCCATGATCGTGAAGCTCCAGTGGAAGCCGAAGAAGAGTACGGAGGCCCCTTTTGTCGTGGATGTGCCCGACCTTTTCAAACAGGCCTTCGTCATCGAAAAGGACAGCAAGAGATTTCCAAAAAGCGGCGGATGGGGATACGCAGTGTTCAACTACGAAGCCGCATCGGACAAGTTCACGGCCGATCCCAAAAGCCTCTCGGACTGCGGACACGCGTGCCATACGATCGTGAAGGCAAAGGACTACATCTTCCACCCGTACCAGAAGCGTTGAACCGCTCCCCTGACATGAAGGACGCACCGGAGACACGTGACTTCCTTCAATGGCGTTCCAAAATCGCAATTGGTGGAAACTCCTCAGCTAACGACAACTGCTGGACGCTGCGCCCCTGTTGGCGTTTGCAGGCAGTTGCAGACGATCATTTGAAGCTCCTTGAGTTGTTTGCCCGCGGGACAGTTTTGCCATATACAAGTAGTGCATGGCTGAATCTGCCTTCCGCCGCGTGCTTCCCGCAATTGGCCTCTTCTTTCTCGCTCCGTTTATCTCGGAATACCTTCTGGGCGACTTTCCCCTCACGAAGCTCGGCTACCTGATGATTCTTGCGCCGCTTTATGGCGGCGGAGCCCTGCTGATTCGTGAAATCGTGCGCCGGACGGGGAAAGGTTGGCCGACGATCCTTACCCTGGCCTTCGCCTATGCTGTGCTGGAAGAGGCTTTTACGACACAGACGCTGTTCAATCCGAACTACCTGAGGCTGAACCTGCACCTGCTCGATCCCGCATACATTTCCGCGCTGGGGATTGGAGGCTGGTGGACCGTTTTCGTATTGACCCTGCACACGGTCTGGAGCATTTCCACCTCCATTGCTCTAGTGGAGGCCTGCGTGCCTGCGCGGGCGACCACGCCATGGCTGCGCTGGCCCGGTCTTGCGCTGGACTCGGTCCTTTTCGCGCTGGCAGTGATCGCGTCTACCCGATTCCAGGTCAAGCACGACGGATTCGTCGCCACCACCATGCAGTTTGTCGTGTCAGGGATTGTTGTGGTCGTCGCCATTATCGCTGCGTTTCTGCTGCCCGTGCGTCGAGCGGGGACGGGGTCTGATCCGGCGCCGAGTCCGTGGCTGTTTGGCGCGGTCGCGCTGATTGCCGGCTCCCTGTTCCTGATTGTTCCTCGCGCCTGGGCATGGTACGCAGTAGCAATCTATCTCGCGCTCGACCTGACCGTGATCTTCATCGTCGCTGCGATGTCGTGTCGCTCAGGATGGGCCGGCAGCCACCGCCTGGCCCTCGCCGCTGGCGCAGCTCTCGCTTATGGCTGGCATGCGTTCCTTCAAACGCCGGTGGATGGTACGACCGGCATTACCGTTCGCGCCAGCAATGCCGCGTGCCTGCTCATCGTACTGGCGCTGATCGCGTATGCAGCGCGTCGTCAGGTGCGCTATGCGGCCTGATAAAGTCTCATGGGCCAAATTTCCACCACGAGCCATCTCATGCGATACGTTCTAGGCCCCCCAAAAGTCCTCTGAGCGTTTGGCTGCGCATTATAATCACGCGATGGCCAGCGACCCCTTCCTCTCGTGGGCGAACCGGACCGTGCCTCGCCCGGGCCGCGAAGAGCCCTACCTGAGCATCCAGGACATCGTCGTTTTCGTTCGTGATCTGGAGGTGAGTAAGCGCTTCTACGTCGAGCAACTGGGCTTCGAACTCATCACAGAACAATGCCTTCCCACCGGCGTGCGCTGGATTGAAGTGGCGCCTCCCGACGGCAGCGCGAATCTCGCCGTGGTCGAGCCGAAGCCCGACCGGCCCGAATACCAGCTGATTGGCGGCTACCGCTGGGTTCTTTTTATGACGGAAGACGTCCATGCCACGTACGAAAAATGGAGCAAACGCGGCGTTCGTTTCTCATTTGCGCCGGAAACGCCGGGGTGGGGCGGGACCTATACCCGGTTCGAAGATCCAGACGGAAATGCGTTTGGCCTGGAAGGGTTCGATGAGGTGAGGCGCAGCCTGGAGCTGCGCCGGCAGGCGCAGGCGGAGAAACTCGAAGCCGAACGCCGCGTCGCTCAGGAACTGGAAATCGCCAGGCAAGTGCAGGCACGATTGTTCCCGCAGATACAGCCAGAGCTTAAGACCGTGGAGTACGCAGGGATCTGCCTGCAGGCGCGGCAAGTAGGAGGGGACTACTTCGACTTTCTGAATCTCGGACCGCAGCGGCTGGCCCTGATCATCGGCGACGTTTCCGGCAAGGGGATCGCCGCCGCTCTGCTGATGGCGAACTTGCAGGCCAGCCTGCGGAGCCAGTCGTCGTTGGCCTTCGATCAGCCAGAGTCCTTGCTCAGATCCGTGAACCGCCTGTTCTATGACAACACCGGCGAGAGTGCCTACGCATCGCTTCTGTTTGCCGAGTACGACGACGCGACGCGGCGATTGCGCTACGCCAACTGCGGACATCTGTCGGGCCTTTTGTTGAGAAGAGACGGAGACGTTGAGCAGCTCGAGTCGACCAGCACGCTGTTGGGGCTCTTTAAAGAATGGGATTGCTGCATGCGGGAGCAAGAACTCTTTCCCGGTGACGTGCTGGCGCTGTACACCGATGGCGTCACTGAAGCCAGTAACGATCGAGGAGAAGAATTTGGCGAGCAGTTTCTGATTGATGCGCTGCGACAACATCGGGATCTGTCGTGCCAGGCTTTGCTGGCTGCAATCGTGGATCGGGTTCGACGCTTCGGCTCTCAGGAACAGCACGACGACATAACGGCCATCGTCGCGAAATTCAAGGCCGGTGAATGACGGGCCGTACGGACTTCCTGCTTTTGTACCCTCTCCACACGGTATTCACTCACCATTCCCTCGGGGGACTTGCGGGTGAGACCGGAGGGCTGTGCGCGCAACCGAACCGAAACTGATTGTCAGTCCAAGCCTGAAAACGATGGGAAGATAGCCCGTTTACCTCATGGTTAACGGCACCCCCCTCCCCCTCCCCCCTTCCTGCGTCAAAATCTTGACAAACAAGGAGTTATGCACGCTTAGAGTTGGCAAAATCTTGATTTCAAAGAACTTAAAGTAAAATCTAGAAAACAAAAGGTTTATATCCGCTCCTCCACGGATTTCCATTGCCTGGTTTCCAGAGTGCCAGCCCGGACGCCTGGTCAGAATTCCCTGAGACGAACCGCGAGGCCGCAGGTGGAGTAGGGATCCTTCGACTGCGTGGATCCTCTGCTGCGCAGATGATCCACTTCGCTCAGGATGACAGTGGGAAGAGGAACACCCAGAACAACCGGCGGCTCTACTCGACATTTAGCACCGTAGTACCGAATATCACCGGGGCTGCCGTCGGTCAACCCACGAAAGGACACGCGGGCGGGGCCCTGCACTCGAAGTATTGCTGGCGTTAACCCCGATTTAGGTGTGCCGCAGCCGAAAGGGTGCGCTCAGGAGCCAGGCGGGAAACATCACGACGGCCCAGACCAGCGCAAGCACGCCGTGAACCGCAATCCCGACGAGACGGAACGGTAGCAGGAGCAGCCACACGATCGGGTAAAGCACCAGGGCAAGGATGGCAAGGGGCCAGCACAGGATGAAGAGCAGGCACCAGAGCAGGAACGCGACCATGGGACACCTCCGCATTGTAGGATACGCGTGCGGCAGCGGAAGAGTTCCGCCGTTCTTCCTGCCCGCCTACTGGCCGGCCGTCGAAAATCACGATCGGCTCATTGGCCGGCCTCGACCGGAGGCCTGGGGTGCTGAATGACTTCCCAGGGAAGTGTGGCCATGGCAAATCCAAGAACGGCGACCAAGGCAGCGTTTTCACGCAGGCCCTTGGGATCGATCATGGAGAAAGTGTCGGCAACGGTGTGGTGGGAGTCATAGTAGGCGCGAGCGTCCGCAAAGGGCTCGAGGTTGGGCATGTAGTCGTCGAAGTCGCCGCGGTAGGACTCCATCCTGACGACACCGCTGTTCATCTTCGCCAGGATTGCGCTGAGGGGACGCAAGGCGTTCATCAAGGACGGGCTGGAGTAGATGGAATAACCCACAGGATGCCAGGCACCAACGTCGATTTCGATGTTGGCCGCGTGTTTCGCAAGTTCTGATTTGTGATCCTCCCTGTATTGGTCGTAGCCGTTGCCGACGTTGGCGGCATTTTCTTCGTTCATCCAGGCGATGAAGCGGACGGTGCGCCTTGGCTTCACCTTTAACTGCTGAAGGACAGCGGCCGCCTGCATGATTTCCGCGATGCCCGCACCGTTGTCGATGGCGCCGGTTCCGAGGTCCCACGAATCGAGATGGGCGGAGACGATCACAATCTGATCCGGGAACTCGGAGCCGCGGAGATCGGCAATCACATTCGCGCTGCGCTCGGACGCCAGATTCTGCGGCGTGAGAACGATGCGCATGACCACTTCCCCCTGTGACGAGAGGTGGGTGATGAGATCGGCGTCCTCGGCCGAAATGGCGGCGGCGGGGATCTTCGGCGCGTCACGGTAGACGACCGAACCGGTGTGCGCGAGGCGGAAATTGCGAGGACCGGCGGAGCGCACAAGGGAAGCCACGGCCCCGAGGCGAGCGGCCCGAGCGGCACCGCCGACACGGTAGGGTACGACACGCAGGTAGGCATCGTGGCCATAGCCTGCTTCCGCCAAGGCGGAGTCGAATGGGACATCGAAAAGCACGATCTTGCCAGCTACGGCCGTCCTCCCTCGCCTTTCGAGTTCGGCAAAGTCATGCACAACCGTCACCGGGGCCGTGATGCCTTCCGGTGGAGTAGCCACGCTGCCTCCGAGAGCCGTGAGCACCACTTTTTGCGTGAAAGCCCCGGGAGCACCCGGAATTTTCACTAGTTCGCCAGTCTCCTGGCCGCGGACCCAGTGCGGGACCGAAACCGGTTCCAGGGAAACCTCGAGTCCCATCTCGCGGAAACGATCGGCGACCCATGCCACGGCGGCAGCCGTCTGCGGAGTTCCCGGCATCCGTGGACCGATTTTGTTGCAGAGATAGTCCAATTGACGGTACCCGTAGTCGCTCTCGAGCGCGGCGCTTTGGATTTGATCCAAGGTGGCAAGCGGCATTGGCGGCGATTGAGCACGAGAGGCCGCCACCGACAAAAGACTCGCTGCGGCGAGGAAGAACCACGGCGCGAAGTCGCGTGAAGGGGAAGGCACGGGCCCTCCAGTCGAAGGCAGGAATTGGAACTGCAAGCGTACCATGTCCAACCGAGGAAACCGAAGACTTGCCACAGGTCAAGGCCGGGCGAAGACTCTCTTGCGCCCGGCCTTTTCTGCGAATTGGTAATTTGAGTTTCGAGGGCTCGACTACAACAACATCTCGCCGACTAGAACGAGACGCTGATGGCAATGCCGACTCCGGGATGACTACGGTTGTACATGTAATACCCGTCATTGACGTAGTCGATGTAGATGTCGTCCGTTTCATACCAGGTGCGTGACCAGTATTCGGGCCATGGGTCCACGACGCTGAACCAGAATCCGCTGTACTGGAAGCGGGGATAGCCGCCGACGACCATCACTGGGGCACTGTGAACGCGAAACCAATGCGCCCGGCCAAAGTGAACCCGGAAGCGGTCTTCGGGAATGCGGTAGCCCCGGTATCCGCCGCGGTCGTGCCAGGTGTGGTGTTCATGCTCCCAGTGCTGCGCCCGGTGGTCCTGCCAAACGTCGTGGTGGGCGGCGTGTTCTTCGCGCTCGTACACCTCGTGATTGTGTGCGGGTTGGTAGTGAGGTTGCTGATAATCCCGATCGTGGTCGTGATCCCGCTGCTCCTCGTGGGCGCGCTGGTCGTGCCGATGTTCCGGCTGGCTGGCGTGATGCTGGTCTGAGTGCTCTTGTTCCTGCCGGTCGTCGTCGTGACCGTGTTGCGGGTTGGCAAAGGCCGGGGTTCCCAGAACCAGGCCCAGCATGGATGCACCAATGGTTACGGCTATTTTCATCGTCAGGACTCCCGTATCCACCGCAGTCTAATTCACGTCGGATCGAGGTGCCAGGTTACGCAAGGCCTGTGGCTCTTTTGTTCCTCCGGTGCGAGGCGCTGGCGAGGCTGGGGATGACAAAGACGCGGTTAACCGGCCTCGGCGGCGAGGTATTTCTGGAGGAAGCGAAGGCTTCGCATACCCGCATCGCGCCAGGTCTCATTGTCGAAGTTATGGCCGACGCCGGGATAGATTTTCATTTCATAGTCGACGTTCTTCTTCTGGAGGAGGGCTTCGAGATCGTAGGCTTCGGCGACGGGAATGATGGCGTCGGCCTCGCCGTGCAGGATCAGCGTTGGGCAGAGGCGGCGCATGAAGAGGCGCATCTCTTTGGGAAGGCCGCCGAAGAATTCGACAACTGCCTTTACGCGCGAATCCACGGACGCGACGGAAAGCGCGAGGTAGGCGCCCAGAGAAAAACCGAGCAGCGCGATGCGGTCGGGGTCCACTTGTGGGTGCTGGGCGATGTGGCCGATCGCGTCCCAAACGGTTTTGCCCCAGGATGGGAAGTGGCGAAATATCGTCTGCTTGTCGGTGGCTTGCGTGGTGTCGGTGCGGTCGAAATAGTGGAGGACGAAGACGGCGAAGCCTTGTTCGGCGAGCATGGAGGCAGGTTCGTTCATGCCTTCGATGCCGCCTCCGGAGCCGTAGAGGGCCAGGACGGCGGGAAGCTTGGTGGTGGAGTTGGGGAGGTAGGCGTCGAGGCGGATGGGCTTCGAGCCGCTGGAGAAGCTTGTCTGGAATCTGGCAACTGAATTCATTGCTAAAAGTCAACCATTGCCATATGAGGAAGCCCAAGGTGTGCTGGCTACTTCACTTGACCGCAATTCCTTGGTTTCACGCCTTTGAGCGGTCGAAGTTTCATCTTGTTGATTGCCTTAGTCGTGGATTCGAACCACTTGAGCAGCGGATCGAGAGCGGTCGGAAGCGGTTGAGGGCGTTGCATTCCCCAACGATCGAGAGCTATAAATCCTAAGATCTGTCGCTTCTCTCCTCGCCTGATTGTTACCGAGATCACTTCGCCGTGTCTTATTGCGGTCGGTTCAAATGGTGTGTCCCGTAGATTCTTGAGATCCTCAGCTTCCAGGATCGGGATCAGTGAACTAAATGCCTCAACCGGTAGAGTGCCCTCAATCGCCGTGATGTCTGTGATGTTCCCGGTCCTCGAGAAGATCCCTCTCTCCCTGTAGAACGTGTGATCGGAATAGACACTGAGGAATGTGCAAGTAGCGTTGTCAGGAAGCTCAAACTTATCCAGCCTAAGATGAAGAGTTAAATTTGAGTCGTCGGTTTGTGCGTAGATCCACGATGAGAACGCTAGAGTGAAAATGAGCCATACACGGCGAAGGGCAACCATCGGGCTCATGATACCAAGCAGACAGGGTTTCGTCGCCACGGCTCAACACGTATGTGAGTAGTTCACTCCGCAGCGGATTTCGTCTCCGCTAACCGCCGCAACGATTGCTCATACGGCGCCCTTGCAATCCCTCTCTCCGTGATTATCGCGGCCACATACTTCGCCGGAGTCACGTCGAATGCGGGGTTTTCGATTTCGACGCCATCCGGCACCATCTGCTTGCCGGCGATGTGGGTCACTTCTTTTGCGTTGCGCTGCTCGATGGGAATCTTACTGCCGTCGGGAGTTTCGAGGTCGACGGTTGAAATCGGCGCCGCGACGTAGAACGGGATGCCGTGTTCTTTGGCGAGCACCGCCACCGTGTAGGTGCCGATTTTGTTGGCGACGTCGCCGTTGGCGGCGATGCGGTCGGCGCCGACTACGATGGCACCGATCTTGCCTTGCTTCATCATGGCGCCGGCCATGTTGTCGGAGATGACGGTGGTGGGGATGCCGTCCTTCATCAGTTCCCATGCGGTCAGGCGCGAGCCTTGCAGGAAGGGGCGAGTCTCGTCGGCGTAGACGTGGATTTTTTTGCCCTGTTCGACCGCGGCGCGGATTACGCCGAGGGCAGTGCCGTAGCCGGCGGTGGCTAGGGCTCCGGCGTTGCAGTGCGTTAGAACGCCGCCGCTCGATGGCATGAGCGTGGCACCATGGCGTCCCATGGCCTGGTTGGCGGCGATGTCTTCGGCGTGCATGCGCTGCGCTTCTTCGATCAGAGACTGCTTGACCTGCGGAATTGAGAGTGGCGGGCAGGAATGCCCGCCCCACACGAGTTCGAATTTATCCTGCATGCGGCGGATCGCCCAGAATAGATTGACGGCAGTTGGGCGCGTCTGGCGGATGGTTTCGCAGATCTGGTCGAAGTCATTCTTGAGGTCGGCGGTGTTCTCAGCTTTGGAGTTCTTCACGCCGAGCGCGATGCCCATGGCGGCAGCTACGCCGATGGCGGGCGCACCGCGGACGACCATGTTGCGGATGACGTCGGCGACCTGCTGGTGGGTGGTGCAGTTTACGTACACTTCTTCGGTCGGCAGCTTCGTCTGATCGATGAAGCGGACGCCGGTGGAGGTCCATTCGAGGGTTTGGATCATGAGTTCAGTCGTTAGTCGTTCGTCGTTCGCTGTTCGCTGTTCGCTGTTCGCGGGTCAGCTCTTAGCTTTTGGCTGTTAGCCTTTAGCTCGATCTCATAGTCCGATTGCGCCGTGTTCTTAGCTAATGGCTAAAAGCTAACGGTTAAGAACTGGCTGCCAGGTGTTCCTTCCTCACATCCTGCGCCGTGAAGATCGAAATGAACGTCGCCGGAGCCGCGGCTTTTTCGACTGCTGGGCGCCCGTGTGCATCCTGACGCTCGACCAGGCACATGGCGCCGACAACTTCGAATCCGGCTTCGCGGGCGGCGTGGATCGCTTCGATGGTGGAGGCGCCTGTGGTGCAAACGTCGTCGACGATCACGACGCGGGCGCCGTTTTCCGAAAAGCCTTCGATGCGGCGGCCGGTGCCGTGCTGTTTTTCGGATTTGCGTACCAAGAATCCATGCATGGTGCCGCTGGTTACGGCTACGGCTACTACGATCGGGTCGGCACCCATGGTCAGGCCGCCGATGGCGTCGGCTTCCCAGCCTTGCTCGCGGATTTCGTCGAAGAAGACCTGGCCGGTGAGCTGGGCGCCGTGGGCGTCGAGGGTGGTGGTGCGGCAGTCGATGTAGTAGTCGCTGCTACTGCCCGAGGAGAGCTTGAAATCGCCGAGGCGGAAGGATTTCCGGGCCAGCATCTCGAGCAGCTCTTGTTTGGCGGTGGACATTTCGACGGGCATGAAGGTCTACGATATCAAAAACGGTAGTTGGTAGTCCGTAGCTGGTAGTCGGCAGTGCTTTTAGTGGGCCATGATCCGGCTTTACCGGCCACTGACTGCCGGCTACCGAAGACCGACTACGGTGTATTGAGTTTCTCGAGATGGCGAAAGCCGTCGGTGGCGGCGAACATCAAGCCGGAGAGGGTTGCGTTGTAAGCGACGTGCATGAGCAGGCTGGCGGCTACGGAATTCTTCCGGGCTCTCACAATCGTCAGCACCAGGCCGACGAGGAAGATCACGAGCAGTGGGCCCCAGGCAAAGCGCAGCTGCGAACCGTGGAGCAGGGCGAAACCAAGCGCGGTCAGCAGCACGGCAGCGTCCATGCCGAGATGACGATTCAGGACAGGGTACAGGAATCCGCGGAATAGCAGCTCTTCCATGATTGGCGCCAGGGTGACACCAAAAATCGTGAGCACCCAAGCTTCAGCAGGGGTGCCGAAGAAATTGTCGATGGGCAGATTCTTGGGGATGGGCAGCAGGTGTGCCACCAGTTGCAGAGATACCGAGAGCACGATTCCGGCAAGTAGATACGCTCCCGGGCTCGTGGGCCAGTTCCAGTGGATGGCAGCGGCGAAGTCGGGACGCCGGCGCTGGCGCGTCACCAGAATGTACATGTAGGCGAGGACGAGCACGTACCCGAGGGCCTGACCGGCGACAACGACCACGGCTTTGCGAGCCAGGTCGACGGGATTGGCATGGGGATAGGCGAATCGCTTCGCCACCAGCAGTGCCCCCAGGGTGGAGATCAGCAAGGCCACGAGGGCGACCGCTACGAGACCCAGGAGATCCCAACCGTTCCAGGCTGGATCGGGCGGCGGAGCGGCAGGAGCGGGCTCGACGGGCGCACGCGTCGGAACCGGCGAGGTTGGTTCCTGGCTCACGGCTTGCGAGCCTTCCGGATTTTCAGGAGGAAGATTCAATGGACTTCCTGTGGAGTGAGAGCGGTGACCGCCGGCTTTGTACCGTTGAAATATGCCGCGAGCGCTTGTCCCGTGTAGGACTTCTTCACGCGGGCGATCTGTTCGGGAGTGCCCTGGGCGACGATGCGACCGCCATCTTCTCCGCCTTCGGGGCCGAGGTCGAGAATCCAGTCAGCGTTGCGGATCACGTCGAGGTTGTGCTCGATGATGATGACCGTATTGCCGAGGTCGATCAGGCGGTGCAGGACGTCGAGCAGTTTGCGGACGTCGTCGAAGTGCAGGCCGGTGGTGGGCTCGTCGAGGAGATAGAGAGTTTTGCCGGTCTGGCGCTTGCTCAGTTCGCGGGCCAGCTTGATGCGCTGGGCTTCGCCGCCGGAAAGCGTTACCGCAGATTGACCGAGGTGAATGTAGCCGAGGCCGACATCAACCAGCGTTTGCAGCTTCTGTTTCACCTGCGGAATATTTTCGAGAATCTGGAGGGCATCGGAGGCCGGCATTTCCAGCAGGTCGGCGATGGAGTTGCCGTTGTAACGCACGGCCAGCGTTTCGTGATTGTAGCGGCGGCCACCACAGACTTCGCACTGGACATAGACGTCGGGGAGAAAATTCATTTCGATGCGGCGCTGGCCTTCGCCCTGGCAGGCTTCGCAGCGTCCGCCGGAGACGTTGAAGGAGAAACGGCCGGGCTTGTATCCGCGCTCGCGCGATTCGGGCAGCATGGCGTAGAGATCGCGAACCTGCGCGAAGATGCCGGTGTAGGTCGCGGGATTCGAGCGCGGGGTGCGTCCGATGGGGGACTGGTCGATGCGAATCACTTTGTCGATCTGTTCGGCGCCGCTGATGGCTTTGTGGGCTCCGGCTTCTTCGCGGGAGCGGTAGAGCTGCTTAGCCAGGGCGCGATAGAGGATGTCGTTCACGAGCGTGGATTTTCCCGAGCCGGAAACTCCGGTCACGACGGTCATCACGCCGAGCGGAAACGTCACATCGAGGTTCTTCAGGTTGTTCTCGCGCGCGCCCAGGACTGAGATGGACTTGCCATTGGGGCTGCGGCGCTGGTCGAGCATGGTGATGCGCTGGCGTCCGGCAATGTAGGCGCCGGTGAGGGATTCAGGGGTGCGTTCAATCTGGGCGGGCGTGCCGCTGGCGACGAGGGCGCCACCGTGGCGTCCGGCGCCGGGACCGAGGTCGATGACGTAGTCGGCACGGCGGATGGTTTCTTCGTCGTGCTCAACGACGAGGACTGTGTTGCCGAGGTCGCGCAGGTTTTCGAGGGCCGCGAGAAGGCGTCCGTTGTCGCGGTGATGCAGGCCGATCGAGGGCTCGTCGAGAACGTAGAGCACGCCACGAAGCTTCGAGCCAATCTGCGTTGCCAGGCGAATGCGTTGCCCTTCACCGCCGGAAAGGGTGGCGGCGGAACGGGCCAGAGAAATGTAGCCAAGGCCGACGTTATGCAGGAACTGCAGGCGCTCTGTGATTTCGTGGACGATGCGTCCGGCGATGGTCTGTTCCCTGCCGGTCATTTTGATTTTCTGCGCAGTCTCCATGGAGCGCGACACGGGCAGTTCGGTGAAGTCGGCGATTGACATGCCGTTGACCTTCACGGCCAGACTCTCCGGACGCAGGCGCTTGCCGTGACAGATGGTGCATTCTGTGGCCGACATGTAATCCAGCAGGTATTCACGGTAGGCGTCGGAGGTGGAGGCTTCCAGATTCTGCTTGAGGTGGCCGAGGATTCCCAGGAAACCGGTTTTTCCGCCGCGCTGCGGTTCGCCATAGAGCAACAGGTTCTGAATCTTGTCAGGAAATCTTTCAAAGGGCGTGGCCAGATCGACGCCGTAGGCTTCGGCGACCAGTTGCAACCCGTGATTCAGATTCTGCGATGCAGAGCCCGGGCCGAGGCCGCCATCGAGAAGGGGCTTCGACCAATCCACGATCACCTTGGCGGGGTCGAAATCGTAACGGCTGCCGAGGCCGTGGCATTCGGGACAGGCTCCGTAAGCGCTGTTGAAGGAAAACGAACGCGGTTCGAGTTGGGGCACGCTGATGCCACAATCGGGGCACGCCAGGCGCGATGAGTACAAAGTCTCTTCGCCGTTCACTACCGCCACCTGCACCAGCCCGCCCCCGAGTTTCATGGCGAGACCGACCGACATTTCCAGGCGATGCTCGATGCCGGGCTTGATGAGGAGACGGTCAATCACCACCTCGATGGTGTGATTCTTGCGCTTGTCGAGACGAATGTCGTCCTCGAGGTTGACCAGTTCGCCGTCCACCCGGGCGCGGGTGAAGCCGTGCTGGACGAGCTTTTCCATCTCCTTCTTGAACTCGCCTTTGCGGCCGCGAACGATGGGCGCCATGATCATGACGCGGTCGTCTGGAGTCAAGGCCAGGACGCGCTGCACGATCTGATCAGCCGACTGACGGGTGATGGGCTTGCCGCAGTTGGGGCAGTGGGGGACACCGATCGAGGAATAGAGCAGGCGCAGGTAGTCGTAGATTTCCGTGATCGTGCCGACGGTCGAGCGGGGGCTACGGCTGGTAGTCTTCTGTTCGATGGAGATCGAGGGGCTCAGGCCGTCGATGGCATCGACGTCGGGGCGCTCCATCTGGTCGAGGAACTGGCGGGCGTAGGCGGAGAGGGTTTCGACGTAGCGGCGTTGGCCCTCAGCGTAAATAGTGTCGAAAGCGAGGGAGGACTTGCCCGAGCCGCTCAATCCGGTAATCACCGTAAGGGTGTTACGCGGGATCTCCACGTCGATATTCTTCAGATTGTGCTGGCGCGCGCCGCGCACCGAAATTTTGGTAATCGCCATCCGGCCCAATAAAAATGTACTTCCGTAACGTGGACGGGGTCCCCGGAAATGTTGGAGAGTGAAAATACGCAGTACGACTACCGTATCTTAGTTGTTAACAAAGACGGGCGTCAACGCGGCTAGAGTAAACATTTGGCAAGTTTCGGCCATCCAAGCAGTTGCAAGCAAGGTGGATTCGTACAGTGAACGGACTTTTTGTCGCCCTACTGATTATTGGCACCAGCTTAAGCTGCGTCGCCCTGGGTGTTTTCAGCGCGTACTGCGCGGTCGCCGGACTCCTGGCGGCTCTGAACCCTTCCCGCCCCCGGCCAGTCCTGGCCGCGCTCATGCCAAACGAGAGTTCGGCGAGCGGCGACTAGCCGCAGGTCCCATCAAAGCTGCAAACCAACTGCCCTATCGGTCTCGGGCCCGGCCGTGGTCAGGCCCTACTGGTTGTCAGGCTGATTGTCCGGTGGCGGGGACTGCGGTGGGGTAGCGCGTGGGAACGGAGGCTGTCCTGGTTGCCCTCCACCCTGCTGCCGCTGCCGCAGCATATCCAGAATCTGTTCCGGCGTTTTTGGTCCGGCATTCGGCTGCTGGGAGCCATCGGCAGGCGTGGCGGCGCCTTCGGCCTGGTCCTGATCTTCATCCGCGTTGTCTTCGGCGTCTTGGTCCGCGTCGCTTTCGTCATCGCCTTGCGCCTGGGCGACAGGCCCAGCGCCGGGTCCCATGCCCGGGGCAGGAACCATCGGCTGCGGCTGTGCGTATTGCTGCGGAGGCTGGTAGGCGGTCTGAGTGTTTCCCTGGGCGGCGCCTCCCGCCGGCTTTGCGGTCAGGACGACCTTGGCGAGGGAAGCGGGTTCGGCGGCGGTTCCGAGCATCACGTAGTTGAACGCAGAGCCATTCAGCAAGTCGGCGAGCACGTCGCGCGCGGGACCGGGTCCGAGCCTGGCGGCGACTCGATCGGTGGCATTGGGTGGCACGTCGATGCTTGCCCCAGTGAGCTTATGAACATCGCGCAGAATGTCTCCAAGAGTCGAGTTCTCAGCGACGATCGCGAGCATGCCGTTCTGATAGGTCACCTGGGGTGCGGTAGCCGGGAGATCGTTCATGGGAACCTGAGGCAGGGGCCCACTCGGCATCAGGGGCAGCACTGGAGCGTTCTTGTTCGTGGGTTGCCTGAGATGCTGGTTCGGGCGGCGGACGGGCGGCTGGCCGAAGGAAGCGACCATCGGGAGAACGCCGAGAGCGATCAGCATGAGCCAGCGGAAGGTACGCGGCATATCAGCCCCTTGAACCCCGCGCCAGTTGCCATCTCGCAACTGCCGCACGCAGGGTTGATTCTAGCACCCTATCGGAGAACGATCGACCCGTAATTTCTTGCGGGACGGAGGGTATGGCGTGTGTCCAGGTGCAACTTCCGCAAGCATTTAGGCTGCAAGGCTGCTCGATGGCATCGTAGAATGAAGCGGGGGCGGTGCGTGAGAATCAGCAGGATCAAAGCGTACTGGTTGCGGCCCGGATACAGGTGGTGCTGCCTGGCTTGGATCGGCATGGCGGTGGTGGCGCAGGGCCAAACCTGTCAGGGCGCCGCTGAGGTTGATCCGCAGCAACGAACCGCCATCGAGACAACGGCGAAGCGATACTTCGAGATGGTGGCGCGAGGGGATTCGGCCGGCCTGCAACAGAACTCCATCCCTGTGGTGTCCGTGAGCTTCTCTGGAATCGAAGCTGCGGTGAAGGAAAATCAGTCCGCCTTTTCGCAAGCGCAGATGGCGGTACGATCGCTCTACCTGTTGACCGCGGAAGGAAACGAACCGCTGCCTAGAGCTGAGTTTTTGTGTGGTGTGTTTGGGGCTTCCGGACAAACCCCCAGCAGCGCCGTGTTCGTCCTGCACAATCTTCCTCCGGGCAAGTACGGCGTGGTCATTCTGGATGCGAAGCAAAGCCAGGACGCGCGATCGTTGACGCTGATTCTTCAGCAAGCTGGGCCGGACTGGAAGCTGGCCGGGTTTTACGCGCGATCGACACAGATTAACGGTCATGACGGCGCCTGGTTTGCGCAGCGCGCCACAGAATTCAAGGCCAAAGGCCAGAATCGCAATGCATGGTTCTGCATTCGCCAGGCGATTGCGTTGACCGCCCCGGCGGACTTCGTGAGTACGCTGGCAACCGACAAACTGTACGATCAGGCACAATCGTTACAGCCCAGCGATCTCCCGGCAGAGGGCAACCCGCTCAACGTGAGCGCCGGCAGCGCGACGTACAGAGTCACGGCGATGTTCGGACTGGGTGTAGGGAGTGACTTTGACCTGGTGGTGAAATACGAAGCCGCGGATGTGTCCGACACCTACAAGACGTTTCAGAATAACGTCGCCGTGATCAAGGCGATCGTGGCGAAGTATCCGGAATTCCGCGACGCCTTTGATGGCGTGGTGGCGCGCGCCGTGGAGCCCTCCGGGAAAGACTACGGGGCGATGCTACCGATGAAGGAAATCAAGTAAGACGGTGGTCAGTGGCGGTTCTCAGTTTTTTCTGCAGAATCGGCAGACCTCGGTGATGCCTGATTCGGCAGTGGCGCCTAACTTAATCCATGCCTGATCTCCCTATAGTCCTTGCGCCCACCGCCGAAGATGCCGGACTGCGGCTGGACCAATACCTTGCCGGGAGGCTGACAGAGACCAGTCGCGCACGGGTCCAGCAAGTGATCGCGCAGGGCGAAGTGCTGGTGAATGGAACAGTGGCGAAGGCTTCGTTGCGCCTTCGCGGCGATGAGCAGATCACGCTTCGTGGCCCAATTCAGTCTCCACCGCTGCGAGCAGTGGCGGAGGATATTCCGCTGAATATCGTTTATGAAGACGACGATCTGGCCATCGTGAATAAGCCCGCAGGCATGATGGTGCACGCCGGAGCTGGAGCTACGGATGATGCGCGTAACCGCGGGACCCTCGTCAATGCATTGCTGCATCGCTTCGGAACGCTTTCTGGAACAGGTGGGGAGTTGCGCCCGGGGATCGTGCATCGCCTCGATCGGGGAACAAGCGGATTGATGGTGGTGGCCAAGAACGATGAAGCGCATCGGCGGCTGGCGCGCCAGTTTTCCGGGCGCGAGGTACACAAAACGTATGTGGCGCTGGTGCAAGGGTGGCCGAAACTGGAGCGTGGCACGATCCGCAGCGCCATCAGCCGCGACGTGCAACGGCGGGCGCGCATGACCACCAGGCGTCCGGGTGGGCGGGATGCGGTGACCCACTACGTTGTCCAACGCAGGCTGAATACCGTCTATGGGAAATTTGCCTTGCTCGAATTGACAATCGAGACTGGGCGCACCCATCAGATCCGCGTGCATTTGTCGTCGTTGGGGCATCCGGTGGTGGGAGATACGCTGTACGGGGCGGCGGCGGAATTGAAATCCCAGTCGGGGAAGGTTCGGGCGGCGGGGCAGCCGGCGACGTTCATGCTGAAACGGAACTTTCTGCATTCGGCGAAGTTGGAGTTGAAGCATCCGAGGACGGGGGAACGGCTGGAGTTTTCGCGCGCGTTGCCTGCGGAACTGCAGGACGTCGTGCGAAGGATTGAGGGCGGGTGAATTCGAGAAAGCCGGAGAGCACACGTTGAAGTTGGGACACTACCGGGTTACGAGGGTGATCGTGCCCTGGCTGCAATGCGGCTATAATGAGCTAACCCCGATGAGACCCCGTATTCTTTTGTTGGCAGTTGCAGGCTGCATGGCCTGTGGGTGGGCGGCTGGTCAAACGTCAGCTCAGGATTTGCCCTCGGCGCCTTCGGCTACGGTGGAGCAGAACGCGCCGAAGCAGACGCCGCCAGCGACGGAGAAAGCTCCTCCGCCAAAACCGCATGCCGATAATGAATTGAGGCCGGGGGACAGCACTAAGCAGGACCCGCCGTCGAATGGAGCCGCGAAACCAGAGTCTCCCTTGCCATCCACTGCGACACCATCGGCCGCTCCGAATGGCGCGCCACCCGCGGGCGGCGGAGCAGCCGCACTTTCGGGATCTACGCCAGCAGCATCCACCGCCGATCAACCAGCGGCAACTTCCCCGCAGCCAAAACTTGAGGACGTGCCGCAGCGCAGTGCGAGCGACTCGGACGCCCGCGACCCGGCAGCAACCTTCACGACGTTCGTCAACGAAGTCCGTGTGATTTTCACCGTCACCGACAAACACGGGCGCTACATCAAAGACCTGAAGAAGACCGATTTTCGAGTCATTGACGACCGTAAGCCCGCTGAGCAGATTCGCAGCTTCCGCAGCGAGACCGATCTTCCGCTGCAAGTGGGGTTGCTGGTGGATGCCAGCAATTCGGTTCGCGACCGGTTCAAGTTCGAGCAGGAAGCGGCCATCGAGTTTCTGAATTCGATTATCCGGCCGCGCTACGACGTGGCGTTTACGGTGGGCTTCGACTCGACGCCCGATGTTACGCAGGACTTCACGGATAACACCGAACTACTTTCGAAGGGTGTGCGCGCTTTGCGGGCGGGCGGTGGCACGGCGATGTACGACGCTCTCTACTTCGCCTGCCGGGACAAGCTCTTGAAACACGAGCAGTCGGGGCCTCTGCGCCGGGCGATTATTTTGCTCAGCGACGGCGACGACAACTCCAGCCACGTGACGCGCGAAGAAGCCATTGAAATGGCACAACGGGCGGAAGTGATCGTTTATACGATCAGCACGAACGTCACCGGTGCGAAGGGTCCCGGGGACAAGATTCTGGCACGCATCGCCGAAGCGACTGGCGGGCGCGCGTTCTTCCCTTTCCAGATTCGCGATGTGCAGGATGCGTTCGGTTCGATTCAGGATGAACTGCGCAGTCAGTACGCGATGACCTACAAACCGTCGGACTTTGTGGCCGACGGGCATTTCCGCACCATCGAGATCCTAACCCAGGAAAAAAGCCTCAAGGTGCGGACACGCAAAGGGTACTTCGCGCCAAAACACTAGTCAGTACCCAGTTACCAGTACGCGGTTGCCAGTTTGAAAACTTTCCATGTCGGGATATTCGGGCACTCCTCTTCCCAAGAAGCTGGGCATTAAAGACGGCTTGAGCGTTGCACTGCTCAACATGCCCGGCGACATTCGCTCCGAACTGGCGGAAGCGCTGGGGCAATGCCGAATTGCGAAAACGCTGACCGCGCCCATCGATTTCGTCCACCTCTTCTCCAAATCGCGCGCGGAGTTGGAGCAGGAGTTGAAGCGAGTTGCGAAGGCGCTGGCGCCAGCGGGCATGTTGTGGGTCTCGTGGCCGAAGAAAAGTTCGGGCGTGGCTACCGACCTTACCGAGGACGTCATCCGAGGCATGGGACTGAAGGCTGGACTGGTGGACGTGAAGGTGTGCGCGGTGACCGACGTATGGTCGGGCTTGAAGTTTGTCATCCCGGTGAAAAACCGGCTCGGGCGATCTCCCTAACGAACGGCTTTTTTCCTGGACCCTGTCTTTGCGGCAGGCAGACATTTCCTCGAGATGCAGGTCTCAGTTCAGATTCGTGCCTTGCATGACCGTGATCCGGCCACGATTGCGGCGGCGTTTCAGCGCATCGGCTGGAACAAGACCGAGGCGCAGTATCGGCGTTACCTGGAGGAACAGGCGGCGGGACGGCGCGTGTGCCGGGTTGCGTTCGTGGACAGACGATTTGCGGGTTACGTCACGTTGAACTGGCAGCCAACGTATCCGCCCTTCGTGGAAGCCGGAATTCCCGAGATCCAGGACCTCAACGTCTTGCCGGAGTTTCAACGGCAAGGAATTGCCATCCGGCTGCTTGACGAAGTTGAGGCGCTGGCAGGTGAGCGCAGTTCGACCGTGGGGATTGGCGTCGGCCTGCATCCCGGATACAACGCGGCGCAACGCCTGTACGGCAAACGAGGGTACATCCCCGATGGCCGCGGAATCACGTACCACGACCGCTTCCTCCAAGAAGGTGCGCAGATCGTGCTCGACGACGAATTGGTTTTGCATTTAACCAAGCGGTCCCGCCCGTAGCATAGCTAGTCATGCCGGAGGGCGATGATCGGGAGCAGCGGAAGAGTGAACTGATTTATTAGACCGCTTCTAGTCTTTGCGAGGAATCGCATAGTAACCGGCGCGCGCCTGGATCTTGTATTCGCCCTGTTTCGTCTTGATCTCGACTTTGCGGAAGGTTCCGTCGCGATTGGGGTTGGTGGGCGTGTATCCGAGGTTGTACTGGCTGCGGAGTTCCTGCGCGATCTGGTTGAAAGCATCCTTGAGCTTGTCGTACTTGTTGCCGACTTCGATGACGCGACCGCCGGTCTGAGCCGTCAACTTCTTCATGTCCGAATCGCCGCCATAGCCGCCGAAACCGTAGAAGCCACGGTCCGCGATCAAGAGCACATAGCAGATCGTGTCGGCTTTTTGGGCGGCCTCGATGGCATCGCGGATTTTGAGGCGGCTGCCCTGATCCTCACCGTCGGTGAGGAGGATCATGGCCTTGCGGCCGACTTCCTGGGCGAAGGCATCGTGCGACGCGACGTAAACGGCGTCATAGAGCACAGTGCCGCGCGGACCGGTCGAGGGGCATGGGATCGGACCACCACCCAGGCCGGGCAGATTGGCGCAGGCGCCGGTTCCGGCGTTGATTTTCACATCATCGAGGGCGTGGCGGAGGCGCGAGACCGAGCCGGTGAAGTCCTGCAGGAGATTCACGTCGACGTCGAAGCTGAAAACGGCGGCCATGTCTTTGGGGCGCAGAATCGTCTCCAGAAACGACCCACCTACCTCTTTTTCCATGTCGAGAACGCGCCTCTGGCTACCGCTGGCGTCGATCAGGATGCCGAGGGTGAGAGGCAGGTCGGATTCCGCCTTGAAGTACTTGATGGTCTGGGGCTTATTGTCCTCGAGGACGTCAAAACTATCCTTGGTCAGATTGGGGATGAGGGCGCCGTGCTTGTCCTTGACATTGAAGAACAGCTGTACAACTTCAACATTGACCTTGAGGGTTTCTGTGGACTGGTCGTCCGAGGTCGGGGGCTGATTCTGGGAGTCCTGTGCCAGCGTGGGCAGGGACGAGGCCAAGAGCAACGAGACACCAAGGGCAAAGGCAGGCCTGTAAAGCATTTTGGACATGGCGGTTTTCACCCGGAACTTTTCTAGTCTATCCTGTATGGGGTTAGATGCACCAAAGCAGCGAACGCGGGCATCTTACTGATCGGGCCGTGTGTCATCTGAAGGGTGCGCCGGTCCGATAGAACGGGCGTGCAAGAAATGGGAAAGAAAGCCAGCCTCGCGATACTCGGGTCCCTGGTATTGCTGATCACCACGGCTGCATGGGCGCAGCAGAAACCGGATGAGATCCCGGATGCGCCGTCGGCGAGCCAGCCGCCACCAGCGCCTCCGGCCATGCAGGGCGCAAGACATGCTTCTGACCAGGCATCGCCGGAGGAATCGAGTTCCAAGACGCCCAAGGAAGACGAGACGCCCGTATCGAACGAGCCGCCCCACAGCACCGACGTGGATGCCAACCCGACGCCGCCGACCCCGCCCCCGCCGATGCCCCCTGTCGCGACCGTGCCTGAGGGTAGTGTGGCGCCGGACGCGGAAAGTCCGCCTGCCGACCTGCTCACGATCACGGTCAATGTCAACAACGTTGTAGTGCCCGTCACGGTGAAGGACAACAACGGCCGCCTAGTCAATGGGCTATTACCCAAGGACTTCGTGGTGCTGGAGAACGGTCAGAAGCAGACCCTGAAATTCTTTTCGAGCCAGGGAATCCCGCTATCGGCAGCGGTCCTCTTCGATCTGGGGATGCCCGACGTGGCCGTACGCAAGATCCAGGAGACATTGCCTGCGCTGCAGGGAGCGTTCAGCCAGTTCGATGAAGTCGCGATCTACACCTACAGCAGCACCGTGAGCCGAGTCTCGGATTTCGGCAGCGTCAACCAGCGGCTGACGGCGGTCCTGAACCAGCTAAAGACCTACAGCGGCGCAAACAACGGCCCGCCCGTAACCAGTGGGCCGATGGCGCAATCGGGGCCGATTATCAACGGCCATCCCGTAGACCAGCCGGTGCAGCCGGTGATCACGCCGCCGAAGACAGCCCGTGTGATCAACGATGCCATCCTGATGGCGGCGCGCGATCTTTCCAAACGTGACCGGAGTCGGCGCAAAATCATTTTCGTGATCAGCGACGGCCGCGAAATGGGCAGTGATGCCAGCTACGCTGACACTCTCAAGGTTCTGCTGACCCAGAACATCATCGTGTACGCGGTCGGCGTGGACAGTGCCGCTTTGCCAGGCTACGGGAAACTGCAGAAGATACATTTGCCGCGACTGAATGTGCCTGGAGTGGCTGACTTCAACGCCGGCTACGGAAATATCCTACCGAAGTATGTTTCAGCGACCGGCGGGGGAACAGTGTACGCGGAAAATGCCAAGGCCGACATCGAGCGCGCTTACGCGCGGGCGATCGGCGATGCGCGGAATCAATACACTCTCATCTATTCTTCCAAACCTGGATCCGGCCGCTACCGTGAGATCGAGGTGCGAGTGCGGCGTCCGGACGTGAGGGTCTATGCCAAGGCGGGGTATTATCCGCTGCCGGCGCCGAAGTAGCCGAAGTCAGTTTCCAGTTCTCAGCGGTTCCACGGAAGCATGCGTCATCAGGCTCGGTATTCAGGACTGTCGGCTTTTCAACTGAGAGCGAAAACTGGAGACTGCTTCGGGCAACTGACTGAGCCCGTGGCCCTTTAGTAACGTGGGTAACCTGCGGCCAGTCCTTCGGGTGTGATATAAAAACGAGCAGGATCCGAATGCAGTAGTGTGCACTTGTGACGGACTGACTCCCGCGAGGGGAGGGGTCCGTATGATGACCGAGGAAGCCCGTTGAGTTTCATCAACTTCGCAGCACGCGAGATCAACTGCAAGATCGTCTACTATGGCGCCGGGTTGGGCGGCAAAACGACGAACCTCCAGTTCATCTTTCAGAAGACCGCCGATCAGCAAAAAGGCAAAATGATCTCGCTGGCGACCGAAACGGATCGCACGCTGTTCTTCGATTTCCTGCCTCTGGACTTGGGCACAGTCCGCGGGTTCAAGACCCGAATTCACCTCTACACCGTGCCCGGACAGGTCTTCTACGATGCCAGCCGGAAGCTGATCCTGCGGGGGGTGGACGGCATTGTCTTCGTGGCCGACTCACAGGAAGAACGCCAGGACGCTAACGTTGAGGCGCTCGACAACCTGATGTCGAACCTGAAAGAGCATGGGTACGACTTCAACAAGATTCCTTACGTCCTGCAACTGAACAAGCGCGACCTGCCGAACGTTCTGCCGGTGGACAAGCTCTCGAAAGAACTGCGCCGCAAGAACGAACCCGTGCTGGAGGCCGTCGCGTTCCAGGGCGTGGGCGTGTTCGAGACGCTGAAAGAGATTGCGCGCCAGGTGCTGGTGGAGTTGAAGCAGGGGGGATAACGCCAGTTCTCAGTTCCCGGTTCTCAGTTCTCAGTTCCGGGCAACCGCAAGGCTGATCGTCTGTTCGGTATGGACGAGCCTGCGTGGTGCTTAAGAGCATATCTCTGGCTCAATAGAAACCCCTAGCTCGTCGTTTGCAGTGATTCTGACAATTCCTCCCACTCGCTCATTAATGTCTGCAAATCATTTTTTCGGAGACCCAACTCGCGCGTCTGCTTCTGGCTCTCCTCTGCACTGACGAAGTTCTGCAACTCCGTCTCATAGACGGCGATCGCCGCTTCTACCCGCGCGATCTCTTCTTCCACCTCGCGTAGCCGCTCCTGCATCTGTTTACGCTTGATCGGGTTCAGGCGCGTGGCTCTGGAATCACCGTCAATCTTGGACCCTCCCCCGTTGGTCGGCGTGCCTGAAGTCCGGCCGCCCTCCGCCTCTGCACGCCGCTGATCTGAAGCGGACGCCTGAGTAGTACGCAATTCACCAACAAGTTCATTGGTAATCGCTTCTGTCTGCCTCGCAGCTCCGCCCTGCTTCCGCCAGAGATAATCCTCGTAATTTCCGGGAAAGATCTCGACTTTGCCATCGCCAATTTCAAAGATGCGTGTGGCCAGCTTGTCGATGAAATAGCGGTCATGCGACACGAAGACTACCGTGCCCGTGTATTTCTCCAGGGCTTCGAGCAGAACGTCCTTGGCGCGCATGTCGAGGTGGTTCGTAGGCTCGTCGAGCAAGAGGAAATTGGCGGGGTGCAGCAGCATTTTCAGCAGTGCGTAGCGGTTGCGCTCGCCGCCGGAAAGGACGCCGATGCGCTTGAAGACGTCATCGCCGGAGAAGAGAAAACAGCCGAGCAGGCTGCGCAGTTGTGTTTGCGTGGACGAGCGTGAGAGTTCGCCAAGATCGTCGAGGATGCGGGCTTCCTGATCGAGCTCCTTGTACTGGTCCTGGGCGAAGTAATCGAAGTGGACTTCGTGGCCCAGCTTGAATTCGCCGGCGGTGAGTGGCTCCTGGCCCACCAGCAGCTTGATCAGCGTCGACTTCCCTGCCCCATTCACGCCGACCAGCGCCACACGGTCGCCGCGTTCGATCATGAAGTTCACCTTCGCGAAAACCTGGTGGTCGGCATAGCTTTTGGCGACGTCGGCAAACTCGGCGACGATGCGTCCGCTCGGTTTTGGTTGCGGGAAGGAAAAGTGGACGGCCTTCTCTTCCTCGGGAATTACGATGCGCTCGATTTTTTCGAGTTCTTTGATGCGGCTCTGGACCTGCCTCGCTTTCGTGGCCTGATAGCGAAAGCGGTTGATGAACACTTCCAACTGCTCGATGCGGTCGCGCTGCGTCCTATAGGCGGCTTCGAGTTGCTCGCGGCGCTGCGTTTTCATCGACAGGTACTGATCGTAGTTCCCGGCGTAGAAGTGAATCTGCTTGTTCCAGATCTCGACGATGCGCTTGACGGTCACATCGAGGAAGTAGCGATCGTGCGAGATGAGCACGAAAGCGTAGGGATACTCGTCGAGATATTCCTCAAGCCAGTTGCGGGCTTCCAGGTCGAGATGGTTCGTCGGCTCGTCGAGCAGGAGCAGGTTCGGCTTTTGCAGGAGCAGCTTGGCGAGCGCGATGCGCATCTGCCAGCCTCCGGAGAACTCGTCGGTCAGGCGGTGCCAGTCGTCGCGATGGAAGCCGAGGCCGGTAAGCACCTTCCCAACTTCGGCATCGAGCGCGTAGCCGCCGCGAACTTGAAATTCGTGCTGCAGCTTGTGATAGCGCTCGGCGACGTCGTTGTACTCGGGGGTGGTGTGGTCGAGTTCCGCCATGCTGTGGGTGAGCGATTCCATCTCTTTTTCCATGGCGTGGAGGTCGTCAAAGACCGACATGCACTCGGCAAAGATGGAGCGACCGGAAAGCGTGAGGCCGTCCTGCGGGAGGTATCCGGCCGTAATGCCTTTGGCGCGCGAGATGGAGCCATAGTCGAGCGATTCGAGCCCGGCCAGGATCTTCATGACGGTCGTCTTGCCGGTGCCGTTCGCTCCGACCAGGCCGATGCGCGACTCCGGCGTGATGAGCCAGTCGGCGTTCTCGAACAATAATTTGTGGCCGTAGCGCTTGCCGGCGGCGGAAAGCTGGATCATGGGACTGACTTCTATCTAACCACAAAGGACACGAAGAGACATGGTCTGGGGTCCGTTGAACTCGAATTCAGCGGGCGGCGGCCATTTTGACTGCGCCGATGTGTTCAACGGCGCGATCCACTACGGCCTGCAGTTCCCGGGCATATTTCACTTCCCGGCCTCGGGCGAGGATAACGCGGGCTTCCCCAGGATCGAACCAGGTGGGATTGCGAAAATCTTCGTGCGGACGGCGGGTCTGGCGGACGTCCAGCAGAAAGGCTTTGACGACGAATTCCTGAATGCCACCCGCCTGCCAGAAAACGCCCTTCGAGTGAATATAGACGTGGAAGTGGCGGGGCTCAATGACTCCGATGGCTCCGGCTTCTTCACGGGCTTCGCGCTCAGCGGCCTGGCTGTGAGACAGGTGCGCTTCGGGGGCTCCCTTTGGGAACGTCCACTTGTTGCCGCCATTGGTATTCACGAGCAGGAACTCGGCGTGGGCGTTACTTCGGCGATAACAGACAGCGGCTACTTGCAGCGGCAGCGCGAAGCGGGATGAGCGAGAACCAGCCATGGATGCTGCACTAAGTTTATTCCGAAGATATTTCGGGAGTGTTAAATAGCATCGGAAATTGTGCACTTTGGTACGAGCCTATTCGGGTACGTTGGCGCGGACCTGGGCTGTCGCCCCTAAGGGTTCGTCTGCGTCGAAGACTCGCGGCTGGCTATGAGTACCCGGAAATTCTCCCCCATGCCCGCGGGAGTCACGAGATGTTTCAGTTGCAGGGCGACCTTCGCGCGCTCCTGGGGCAGGCGGCAATCTTCGAAGGCGTCAGCAAACTGGTTCGGCTCGCCGATCCGCATCAGGAACTGCGATTGGGTGCAGAGGGGCTGGAGGTTCAAGCCGGCCTCAGTGAGCACGGCAGCGAGGGCGTTGAAGTTCACATGAGCAGTCAGGTCCTGCTCGCCCGGAGCCTGGTAGGGGTCGGGGCTGGCGGAATGCTGACGGTAGGCCATGAGGGTGCCACGATGGTGTCCAGCGAGTTGTTGGGCGCGGGTGTAGCCGTAATCAATGACGACGAGGAAGCCGCGCGAAATGGACGAGGCAATTGCGCTCATCCATTGATTCGCGGCGAGACAAGTCTCAATGCGCTCTCCAGGCTCTGGGTGGACGCTGTAACGATCGAGGAAGTCGAGTTCGTCGGCAGCGGGAGGGAGCCAGATTTCGCGCAGGCCATGGTTGTCGAGTGCCAGGTGGAGCTTGCCTTGAGAGCTGAGAATCTCGACGGGGAGAGCGTCGAAAAATTCGTTGACGAAGATGATGAGGGGAGCGGCTGACGGGAGCGTACGGTGGATAGCGGTACGTGGTCCCTCCGGCACTGAGACCCTCATCGTGCGAATGTGCTGGTCGAGATTGAGCTGCAATTTCTCCCGCAGAGCGGGCGAGGACTCCTGCAGCGTGTAGTGCAGGGCGGCGAAAAAGTCGGGGAACTTCTTTTGTGACCAATCGAGAACATCGCGGGCGAAGAGGCCGCGTCCGGGACCGAGTTCCAACAGTTCGATTCCTGGGGGACGGCCCAGTGCTCGCCACATTTCTTCGAACTTGCGGGTCAGGAGACGGCCGAAAACAGCATGGACGTCGCTCGAGGTGTAGAAGTCTCCGGCTTTGCCGAACTGGTCAGCGTTGCGGGAATAGTAGCCGGCCACGGGATCATAAAGGCAGATTCCCATGTAGCGCGAAAAGGGCATGGGGCCATGCTCGCGGATTTCCTGCTCGATCTGCTCGCGGAGAGTCATTTCAGAGTCGGGCATCAGGGGCGGAGCTACGAGCCACCTTCCGCTCTTGCGGAGTGCGGGTGAACATCTCGATGAAGTAGTCGTGCAGGGCGTCGTAGAGCTGGCGCTGCAGATTCCAGTCGAATTGCGGGTGGTCGAGGTCGCGGGGGTGGATGGGGAAGCGATAGGTATGAACTGGAACGGTGGAGTTCTTCAGGTCAATTGCGATTTCGATGGCGCCGTCGGTTTCTCGCGCGGAGAAGGCGAGCAGTGGGTGTTCGTAGAGAGAAAGGTGGGCGCGGACTTTTTGCAGCGGGCCGGAGTCGGGCATCGGGCCATTTTATCGCTGTGGGGCCCGGAATGAATGGCGGTGTTCGATTCGCGCAGGCAAGGTGCTGGTGCAACTGCCGGCGGAACGCCGGCGCTACTCGTAGCGCAAGGCTTCGATCGGGTCGAGGCGCGAGGCTTTGATGGCGGGCAGCATGCCGCTGACGATTCCGACGAAACCAAGAATCACGGAAGACGCGATCAGTGTGGTCGAATCGATCGTCAAATGAATATCACCTTCGCTGGCGTTCTCGATGAAGGCACTCCACAAGGTCAGTGATCCCACCGACCAGGAAACGATGTAGGCCAGTACCACTCCGGCCAGTCCCCCTAACAACGTAATTACCAGCGCTTCGGCGAGGAACTGAAAGAGGATGTGCCAACTGCGCGCACCGAGGGCTTTCTCCACGCCAATTTCGCGGGTGCGTTGGGTTACGGACACCAGCATGATGTTCATCAGGCCCACACCGCCGATGCCGAGTGTCAGGAGGCCGATGAAGCCCAGCAAAATCTTTATGCCAGTGGTGATTACGCGCAGGTCGAGCAGGTCGGCGAAGACATCAAAGACGAAGATGGCGCGCTTGTCTTTGGGATCGAACTCGTGGTGGAAGGCCATTGACCGGCGGACGCCGTCGGCCACTTTCTGGTGATCGCCTTCGTATTCCATGGCAATCGCGTTCAGGTAGTACGTGTTCTTGATATCGCTCATGGCGCTGAACGGGATATAGACGTGGCCGTTCTGATCGTCGTCGCCGTTCTGGATGACATGCTTGAGGACGCCGATGACTTCATAGGAAACGCCGTCCAGGCGGACTTTTTCGCCCAGCGCGTTCTGGCCGGAGAACAGCTTCTTCTTGACGTCGGCCCCAAGCACGGCAACTCGGCTGTGGGTGTTCTCGTCCAGTTCGGTGAAGAAGGTTCCGTACTCGACGTCCATGCGACGCATGCGCGAGTAGTAGGGATAGACTCCGCTGAGGTTGTAGCTGCCGCTGCGGGTTCCCCAGGCGATGGTGCTTTGCTTGGAAACTTCGGGCGAGATGCGCTTGAGGAGCGGGACTTCGGCTTGCAGGTAGTCGAGGTCGTTCACGGTGAGCTTGACTTCGCTGCCTGCCTTGGTGCCGCCCGCCTGGAGCGATGTGCGTCCCGGGAAGATGAAGACCAGGTTGGTGCCCCAGGAGCGGAAGGCAACCCAGAGGCCGCGCTCGAAACCAGTACCATAGGCAAGGAGCAGAACGACCGTCGCGATGCCCCAGGCCATGCCGAGCATGGTGAGAATGCTGCGGCGGCGGTTGTACTTGAGCGCGTTGTAGGCCTGGCGTCCGAGTTCGAGGATCATGGGCTTACTCCTGACGGAGAGCCTCGACCGGAGCCATCAAGGCAGCCTGGCGGGCAGGATAGAGTCCGGCGGCAATGCCGGCAATCGCCAGCGAGAGAATCGCCACGATGGCCGAGGCGGGAACGATGCGAGGGGTATCAAATCCTTCCGGCGCGGGCAACATCGCCAAGACCGAGATAAAACCGCCGACGAGCAGGAGGCCGATACCTCCGCTGAATGCAGTCAGGAAGGCACCCTCCACGAAGAACTGCGTCATGATGGCGCGATGCGTGGCGCCGAGAGCCTTGCGCAGGCCGATCTCACGGGTGCGCTCGGTCACTGAGACCAGCATGATGTTGATGATCCCGATCGCGCCCAAGCCGAGCGTGACCACGCCGACCACGCCGAGAAACCAGTCCATGGCGTTGAAGATTTTGCCGACTTTCTGATTGTTCTCGATGGTGTCCCAGTCCTCGAAGGATTCTTCCAGCTTGGGATCGAAGCCGTGGCGGCGGGCCAGGATCTGATGGATCTCGCTCTTGGCCTGCAGGTGTTGCACCGGGGTGATCGGGCGATAGTTCAAGAAAGAGATCGCGTCTTCGGTGTTCTGCTCTTTCAGGGGAAAGAGGCCACGCATGGTTGCGATGGGGATGAAGATACGGGCGTTGGTGCCGTTGTTGCCGTCCTGACCGACTTTGGAGACGACTCCGATCACCTCAAAGCGGGAGCCGTTGAGCAGGATGGCGGATCCGACGGCGGGTGTACCCGGAAAGATGTTCTTGAGCAACTCCCACCCAACCACGGCCACACGGCGGGATTCGTTGTTGTCTTCCTCGTTAAACCAGCGTCCCGTCCCGACGGGAACATTGCGAATCTGGTTGTATTCGGGGGCAATGCCGAATACCTGACCATTCGTTGAGCCATAGTCGCTGACGGCGCGGATATCTTCGCGGTTGAGTACGGGCGATAAGAATCGGACGAAGCGCGCTTCCTGCCGGATCGTGAGGTAGTCCTGGTAGGTGAAGTGGTAGGTCCGGCCCGACTGGGTGCTGCCTTCGACCGCCGGGATCCGCCCTGGGAACATGAACATGATGTCCTGGCCCAGGTTGGCTAACTGTTTGGACTGTCCGCTGCGGAAGCCTTCGCCCAGACCGACCAGAAGCAGAAGAGAGCCTACGCCCCAGGCGATTCCGAACATAGTCAGGAAAGAACGAAGCTTGTGCGCCCACAAGGTGGCCAGCGACTGGCGCACGATTTCAGTCAGCATTCGCATAGTTCGGTATGGGGCTGTAGTAAGGCGGAGTTTTCACTCGCCATCCTGAAGGTAAATACGGGACAGACAGCGATCCGGTTCCAGAAAAGATACGGACCCCTTGGTTAGACTGCCGAGGTGCGGGAATGGTTAGCTGGGTCACCGCAACAAACTGACGACACAAGGGTTATTTTGAGGCTTACGGTTGCCCCTGGTTGCGGCCCATGCGGCGGACCAAAGCCCGTTCACGTTTCCCGTAAACCGTGCCCGCCACGGTGAAGTAGATCCCAATTACGAAATAGAACCAGCCGGCCAGACCGACCAGGTGCTGGGGCAAGGTGACGGCCAGGAGGGCGGAAGCCAGGCCGACAACCACCATGCCGAGGTGATCGAACAGGCTGTGACGTGTTCGGAGGCGTTCGATTTCGTCCAAGTCAAGCGCATCCCGCTTGCGCCAGGCATGCCAATAGAGCAGGGCAAAAGTCAGAAACACCGCGGCGTAGCCGGAACCGTAAATCACGAACAGGGTGCGGGCGTCCCAGGCCTCAAATTTCTCCCCCGAACCGAACATCGTGAAAAACAAGAACTTGAGCGGGTAAACGTACAGCAGGACGAAGAACAACAGGACGCAGTTGAGGAAGGTCGCCCAGGAGTCCTGCAAGCCGTAGCGGCGGAAGAAGCGGCAGTGGTTATGCCAGGTCAGTGCGAGCAAGGCAAAACAGATCCCGAAGGCGGGGAAGCCGCGCATCACGACCATCAGGTCGTGAAAACTCTTTGGCACTTCGAGGGAAACGACGAGCAGGGTGACGGCAAAGGCAAAGACAGCGTCCGAGAAGCCTTCCAGACGCGTGGTTTCGCCGCCCCGCCAGCGAAAATTCCTCTCCCCTTCGATGTGCCCCATCATGTGCTGACGGATCATGGTGCCTCCCCGAGCGCCGGACAATTCCGCGCGGGGGATTCTAACTGATTTGAGTACATGCTCACAGGCTAATGGCGAGCGCGTCTAAGAAGGACGACCCAGGGGCAGCGCTCTGCCGGAACCAAGAGGATCCCTGCCTCCCTGGCTTCAATTTCCAACGTTGATCGACCGACGATTCTCGCTCCATTCGGGAGCTGAAGGAGTTGCTTACCATGATGCGAACCTTCCGTGCAGCAATGTTCTTCCTATCACTTACCAGCTTGTCGGGAATTAGCCCGGCGCAGTCACTGGTGCTTGATCTACCGCGTCAGAGTCAGGGGGCGAAGATCACGCAGCGGATCGGAATCACCGATGTGACCATCTCGTATCACCGTCCGCTGGTGAATAACCGCAAGGTCTGGGGTGGACTGGTGCCCTACGGGCAGGTCTGGCGCGCCGGGGCCAATGAAAATACCACGATCACATTCAGCGATCCGGTGACGATCGAGGGCAAGGCACTCGATAAGGGGACGTACGGACTGCATATGATCCCCAACGCGGATGAGTGGACGGTGATCTTCTCGAAGAATTCGACGTCGTGGGGAGCTTTCACGTATGACCAGGCCGAGGATGCTCTGCGGGTCAACGTAAAGCCGCAGGCGGCGGACATGCACAACGCTCTCACCTATGACTTCGATCAACTGCAGCCGGAATCGGCGGTAGTCGTTCTGGAGTGGGAGAAGGTGGCGGTGCCGTTCAAAGTCGGGGTGGATGTGCATGAGGTGGTGCAGACAAGCCTGAAGAAACAGCTCCGGAATCTATCGCAGTACACGTGGATGAGCTGGGACGACGCCGCGAACTATCTACTGGCGGAGAAAATCGCCTATGACGACGCGCTCAAGTATACCGATAAGTCCATCGACACCGAAGACCGCTACGACAACGAGATGACCAAGTCCCAGGTACTGACGGCGCTGAATCGTAAAGATGATGCCAGCGTAGCGGAGAAAAAAGCTCTGTCACTGGCGAATCCATTGCAGGTCCACCAGTACGCCCGGCAATTGATGGGACAGAAACGCGCCGATGAGGCGTACGCGATTTTCCGTGACAACGCCAAGAAGCATCCTGAGATGTGGTTCACACACACGGGGCTGGCGCGGATGTATTCAGGGCAGGGCAAGTTTGACGATGCCACAAAAGAGATGAGGGTCGCGCTCGACAAGGCACCCGACAACCAGAAGAACTACCTGGATGGATTGATCAAGAAGCTGGAGTCGAAGCAGGACATTAACCAGTAGTCAGGAATCAGAGGGCTGCAGGTTCGAGACCGAATCTGCAGCCTTGCCGTCAATGGCTGGTGCCGCTGGAGCTAACGGCGGACGTGGCCTCATCCGGATACTCGAAGACCCCTCGGCCCGACTTGCGGCCTAACCTTCCCGCCTTGACGTACTGCACGAGCAACGGGCAGGGGCGAAATTTTTCTCCCAGACTTTTGTGCAGGTATTCGAGAATGTGGAGACGGGTGTCGAGGCCAACCAGGTCGACCAGTTCTAACGGACCCATAGGGTGGTTGAGTCCGAGTTTCAGCGCCTTGTCGATGTCTTCGGCGCTAGCGATGCCTTCCTGGAGCATGTAGAAGGCTTCGTTGCCGATCATGGCGTTAATGCGGCTGGTGATAAAACCGGGCGCTTCCTTGATCACGACCACTTCTTTGCCCATGCGCTTGCCGACTTCGGCGGCGGTGGCGAGCGTGTCAGCATCGGTCTCGAGGGCGCGTACGACTTCGAGCAGTTTCATCTTGTGAACGGGGTTGAAGAAGTGCATGCCGACGCATTTCTTCGGGCGGTAAGTGACACTGGCAATTTCAGTGATGCTGAGCGAAGAAGTGTTCGAAGCGAGAATGGTCGTGGGGCGGCAGATCTTGTCGAGCAGGGTGAAGATTTCGATCTTCGACTCCATCTCCTCGGGGACGGCCTCGATGACAAGATCGGCCTCGCGCACGGCCTGGTCGACTGATCCGGCGTACTCGATGCGGGCGAAAGCGGCATCGGCGGCTCCAGCACTGACTTTGCCTAGTTCGACCGCTTTATCGAGCGTGGCGCGGATTTCGCTCTCGGCTTTGCGCAGGGCGTTGGGAAGAAGATCCTCGAGGATGGTGCGATATCCGCCAACGGCAGCCGCATGGGCGATGCCCCGGCCCATCGTACCGGCTCCGATGACGGCGACGGCTCTGACCTCCGCCACTACTTGCCTGCCTTTTCCAGTTGCTGGATCACACTTTCCAGGCTGGGGTCGGCTTTGTGAATGTAGTCAGCCAGGCGCGCGCGTTCTTCGTCGGTCATAGTCGGGATCGACGTGCTGATGCGGCGCAGAGTGGCGGAGATATCGTCGACATAGTTCATGAGGCGGATGAGTTCACCGGTTGCGGACATGAGGGCTCCTTGCGTTCGCTCTGGCCATGGCCCGGACGCGGCAAACCGCGTCTCTACACAGGCGCCTGGAGGCCGAGGGAACCATTCATTTTCAATGGCCGGGCGGGAATAGTAAAGGCATACGGGACTTTCGGAGCAGGCAATGGTCGCGAGATTGTCCCCACCGAGGTGAGGCCAAGGTAGTCTCGCGACTGCCGACTGGAAGCCGGCGCTACCCATGCGCTAGACCATTTTGTGGAAGCGGCGGAATGTGGCGTAGCCTTCCTTGCCCATGTAGCGCTCGAGAACGCCCGGATCGGTCTGGCGCAGGTCTACGATCACGAGGCCGTCGACAACGTCGGAAAACTTGCGGTCGAGATTGAAGCCGACCAATTTCCCACCGAGCTTGGCGTATTGCTTAATCAGGATGGGTAAACCCTTGCCGTCTTCTTCGAGGTCGGATATGGGCTCGGCCAGTTCGTCGAGATCATGGAGCGCGTTGCAGAAAGCGCGGCAATCCCAGCGCCGCAGCTTTGGCGTACGGAACGGCGTCCGGGGATGGATCAAGTCGGCGAACTCGTGACCGTCCTCGCGCGACTCGAAGTAGCGCACGATCATCTCGCGCGAAAGGCTGCTGTACTCATTGCTGATGCTGACTGCTCCGAACAGCACCGGCGTCTCAGGATGGGTTGCGACGAATCGCGCAATTCCCTTCCACAGCATGAGCAGCGGAGCGTACTGCTTCTGATACTCAGTGCGAATGAACGATCGGCCCAGCTCGAGCGCAGAGCCGATCTTCAGGAACAGGCGCGCGTCGTAGCGAAACACGCTATTCGTGTAGAGGCCTTTGATGCCGTGGGCGCGGATGATCTCGTCGGTATTGCCCGCCCGGTAAGCACCCACCAGTTCCTGTTGTTCCTTGTTCCACAGCAAGAGATGCCAGTAGTAGGCATCGAATTCGTCGATATCGGTTCGTTTGCCCGTGCCTTCGCCGGCGGCGCGGAAGGTGACTTCGCGCAGGCGGCCGAGTTCCTCGAGCAGATGGGGCATCTCGGACGCGCGCGCGGCATACACCGCAAATTCGTTAGTTTCGGCCAAAAGGCGCTCGGGCGGCAGGGACTGGATATCGCTCAACACCAGGCTCGGAGGAATAGCGGACACGATCGGCTCCTGCGCCTTTCGCGGCAGCACGGCTCGCACCTTGGTGGGAATGGAAATCTCTTTTTTGCCGCGATACGACAACAAGTAGGTCCGCAGCCGAAGATACTCGGTGGCATCGTGGTCGTTCTCGATGCTTGCGATCAAGTCGGAAGGAATCGAACTGCCAACGCGGACTTCCACCTTCTTGCCGCGCTGCTGCAGAAACTCCTGCATGAGCACCAGAGTGCGAAGGCGCGGATGGATCAATCCGAGGAGTTGGAAGGTCAGGCTGTTGCGGCCGCAGAAGTAAACAGGCAGAGCGTCCGCGCCGGTCTTGCGGATGAGGCGGGCGGCAACCGTGTTCCAGACAGGATCGGCCACTTGCGCCTTGCCAACATTTAATTGCGAGACCTCACCGGCAGGAAACACGGCGAGGGCACCGCCCTGCTGCAGCCACTCGATGGCCTGCTTCAAGGCTCGCAAATTCCTCTCGACCGAGGATGCGGTACGAAACGGGTCAACGAAGAAGCAGTGCTCGGCCAGTTCCGGGATACCCTCAAGCAGCGAGTTGGTCATAACCCGGACGTCGGGCCGAACTCGCGATAGCAAGACCCCGAGGGCAGCGCCGTCTAGTACGCCGAAAGGATGGTTGGCGACAGCCACCAGCGGGCCTTTTGCGGGAATGCGTTCCAGATCAGCGGGCTGTAGCTGCAACTCGACGTCCATCTGCTGCAGCAACGTTTCCAGACGGAATCCCTCCGGCGCTGAGCGCACGCGCTCGTAAAGTTCGCGGACCTCAGCCATCGGAATCAGCCGGCCGGCCAAAGCGGGAAGGCCGGGCAGTTGCGGCGCACCTGCCCAGAAACTCCGACGACGTTCACGCACGCCTGGCGATCTACGCATACCAAATTCTCGCCCAGATTTCTTGTCTGCTGTATGAAGAAGCGGTTAAACGTTCGTGAACAGTGTCCCAAAAGTAACGGGCCAAGGATACAAGATATGTCATGCTGCCGCGTGACGGAGGTCACAGTACCTTGGAGAGTGCCGGGCAGAGATGCCGCTAGGCGGCCCATTCTTCATTTGCCCCTTGCGTGCCGGACTTGGGCAAGCGGTCAGCCACCTCGGTCAAGGTACCGAGTTTTTCGGCAATCTCCGGCCTGAGCATGTCCGCTCTGAAGCGCCAGCGCCAGTTTCCCTCCGGCCGACTGGGGATGTTCATGCGGGAATCGCCGGCCAAACCGAGGACATCCTGCAGCGGCACCACACAGAGACTGGCGACAGAATTCACCGCGCAGCGGATCATACCCCAGTTGATTCCGTCTTCGCAGGGTCCGAGATAGGAGCGTGCGAAAACGCGCTCTTTCTCGGGCACCGGAGAGGCCCACCATCCGAGAACGGTGTCGTTGTCATGCGTGCCGGTATAGACAACCTTGTCCGGCGTGAACGTGTGCGGCAGGTGCACATGGGCTCCCGGATCGCCGAAGCCGAACTGCAGCACGGCCATGCCCGGAATCTGAATCTCTTCGCGCAACCGGTTCACGTCGGGAGTGATGTAACCAAGATCTTCGGCAAAGAACGGCAAGCCCCCCAGCGCATCGCGCAGGTGGTTGAAGAGATCGACGCCGGGGCCGTCGACCCAGCGTCCTTTAATGGCGGTCTCTTCGCCGGCGGGAATCTCCCAGAACTGCGCGAAGCCGCGGAAGTGGTCGAGGCGAATGAAATCGAAGTGATGAGTTGCCCAGCGCAGGCGGTCCGTCCACCAGGCGTAACCACCGGAACGCATCACGTCCCAGCGATAAAGAGGATTGCCCCAACGCTGGCCGGTGGCGCTGAAAAAATCCGGGGGAACCCCGGCAACTACGACCGGATCGCGGTTGGCGTCCAAGCGAAAGAGATCGGGGTGAGTCCAAACATCGGCGCTGTCGAAATTCACGAAGATGGCGATGTCTCCCACCATGCGCACGGAACGCTGCCCGCAATAGGCGCGCAGGGCTTGCCACTGTTCATGAAAGAAGAACTGGACGGCCCGTCGCGCGGCGAGGTCGTCTTCGAGCTCAGCGCGCTTTTCTCCCAGGGCAACTGGATCGCGATGCGCGAGTTCGCGCGGCCAGTGGTTCCAGCTCTCCAAGCGGAAGTGAGAGCGGAGGCTGTCGAAGAGAACGAAATCGTCGAGCCACCACGCGTTATCTCGGCAAAAGCTCTCGAAGCGGGAACGCGGCTCGGCTGGAGCGGATCGCAAGAAGTTGTGCGCCGCTTCGAACAGGAGCGGCATCTTGCTTTTGAAGAGACGCTCGTAATCGATGGGCCCGATTCCGTCGGGAAGAGAAGCGAGTTGCACCTGATCAATCCAGCCGCGATCGGCGAGACGTTCCAGGCTGATCAGAAGAGGGTTTCCGGCAAAAGCGGAAGTGGACGAGTAAGGTGAATTTCCAAAACCCAGCGGGCCCAGTGGCAACACCTGCCAGAGTCCTTGTTTGGCCGACGCCAGGAAGTCCGTAAACGCATACGCTGCCGGACCAAAGTCTCCGATCCCACCGTGGGAGGGCAGTGAGGTGGGGTGCAGCAAGATTCCGCTGGCTCGCGGGAAAGGCATTAAAAGCAGTTCTCGGTTCTCAATTCTCAGAAAAATCGCGGGGCAGTCGTTGCGCGGTTCTTGCTCTTTACCAAGAACTGAGAACCGGGAACTGAGAACTAGGATCCCTGTTCCGCCGCGCGTTGCGTCAGTTTATTCATTTCTCCCTGATTGATCTGGAGCTTCTTCGATTTCTCCATTTCCTTGCGGACGTTGGACACGAACATCGAGAAGACCTCGTTTTGTTTCGTGTCGAGGAGACTCTGGCGGATTTCATCCTTCTTGGCAGTGTAGTCCTGATCGGAAGGCAGTTGCTTTTCCAGGAGCTGCGCGACCACACCATTGGCGCCGGTGTTGATCGGGCTGCTGATCTCACCCGGCTTCAGAGAGAAAATCGAACTGGCAGCGCCCGACAACGATCCAACGTCAGGAACCTGGCCATCCGGCAGCACAAGGTCGCTGGTCTTCATGGTGGCGCCGAGTTCCTTCGCAGCCTTCTTCAGATCGTGCTGGGCTTTGGAGCGATCGGACAGTTCTTGTGTCTTCTGCTGCAGCAGCAAGCTGGCGCGCTCGCTCTTGAACTGCGTTTCCACGCTGGCGCGAGCTTCTTCCAAAGTGAGAGTGCCAGGCGCTTTGATGCTCAGCAATTCGAAAATCACGTAGCCTTGCGGGACCTGGACAACCTCAGCCGGCGCTTTCTCGGTTTCGGCGAAGACGGCCTGCATGAGTTGGGGCGCAGCGCCGAGTCCGGGGAGCGTCTCGGCCTGGCTGAAGTATCCGCTGGTTACGACTTGCACGCTCTTGGCCTGTGCCGCCTTGTCGACACCGTCGTTATGCGCCTGCGTGGACAGCGCGTTGGCCATGACTTCCGTGGCTTGCGCTGCCTTCTGTTCCCGAACCTTGCCTTCGATTTCATCTTTTACTTCAGCGAGCAGTTTGGCGTGCGCTTCATGCTTGTCTTCCACGCGGATGATATGGAAACCGTAGCTGCTCTTCACGAGGTCACTGATCTGTCCCTTGGGTAGAGAGAACGCAGCTTTCTCGAATTCGGGAACCGTGCGTCCCCGCCCGATCCAGCCCAGTTCGCCGCCACTCTTGGCGGTGGTATCTTCGGAG
>Ga0335076_10000462_pt1 | contig 37376 bp, 36 predicted proteins | sample Lox_Sample_25_FD_206717 | JGI IMG/M metagenome (GOLD analysis project Ga0335076, IMG submission 206717) | Soil microbial communities from Loxahatchee National Wildlife Refuge, Florida, United States - Lox_Sample_2.5 | ecosystem: Environmental > Terrestrial > Soil > Wetlands | place: USA...
TCGACCGCGAACACAGCCGGGTCGGCCATCAGCGTCGTGGCCAGCCGCCGGTCGTCGCTGGACCGGATCGAGATCGTGTGGGGTCGATCCGTCATCAGCGCCCGAATGGCCCTGAAGTCGCCCGAGGCCGCCAGCCTGCCCGCGACCATGACCAGGATGTCGGTCCCGACCCGCTCGACCTCCTCCAGGATGTGGGACGAGAACAGGATCGTCCGGCCCTCGTCGGCCATCTGGCCGAGGAGGTCCATCATGGCCAGGCGCTGGCGGGGATCCATGCCGTTGAACGGCTCGTCGAGCAGCAGGATCTGCGGCTCGTGGACGAGCGCTCCGGCAACCTTGGCCCGCTGGCGCATGCCCTTCGAGTAAGTCCCGATCTGGCGATCCATGGCGTCGTCCAGGCCTACCCGCGAGATGGCCCGCCGGGCGGCGCCGCGCGCGTCGGGCAGGCCCTGGAGCCGGGCGTTGAAGGTGACGTAGTCGAGGCCGGTCAGGAACGGGTAGACCGCCTCTCGCTCGGGCACGAGACCGATCTGCCGGTACACGGTCGGATCGCGATGCGGGCTCCGACCCAGGACTCGGACATGGCCGACCGACGGAGCCAGGAAGCCCGCCAGCATATGGAGGAGGGTCGTCTTGCCAGCCCCGTTGGGGCCGAGCAGGCCGGTCACTCCCGCGCCAAGGCTGAAGGTCACGTCGTTGACAGCCACAACGTTGCCGTACCAGCGGGCCACCCGCTCGAGCTCGATGGCAGCCTGGGGCTGCGAAGCGGCCACGGGCGGGGCAGCCGGGACCGGCGCCGGCGAGGGAGCGCTGGTCATGCCGGCATCCTCCGATATCTGTAGACCAGCACGCCGGCGAAGAGCGCGACGCTGACCAGCGCGGCCACCAGGAAGTTCTCGGGCGTCAGCGAGCCGGTGTAGTCGCTCGGATCGATGGCCCGACCGAAGAACCAGTCGGTCGCGCCGTGGAGAGTGGTCATCGGCCGGATCAGTCCGATCGGGCCGGTCCAGCCCCAATTCGCCCTCGTACCGATCGAGTCGACCGCGGATGGGATCGCTTCCATGAGGAGCACGTAGGCGACGAGCCCGATCGCCGCGTAGGCCCTTCTGGGCGTGAACGACGAAACGGTAAGCGAGATGGCCGCCAGGCTGGCGGCCACGACCAGGTAGGCCGGCACCGCGGGCAGGGCCAGAGGCAGCTCGTCGCCGATCGCGGAGAAGGTGTCGGGCTTGAGGAGGACGTCGCCGATGAACAGGGCCACGACCGGCACCATCAGAACGATGAACAGCGAAACCACGAGCGACATCAGCCTGGCCAGGGCGTAGTCGGCTCGGCCCATGGCCCTTGTGAAGTAGAGCGGCAGCACCTGGTAGCGCTGATCCCTGCAGACGAGCTCGGGGGCCTGGGCGACGCAGAAGAAGAAGACCAGGAAGTCGAAGTCGATGAAATAGGAGTGGTAGGTGAGCAGCTCGGGAGTCTGGCCGCTGGCTGCGGCGTTCTGGACGATCACCGAGGCGAAGGCCAGCTGGACCAGCGAGGGCAGGGCGAAGAGGCCGAGCAGGATGAACGGCGCGGCCTTGGCGCTCATCGGCCGGCCGAATCCCCAGACGCCCCTGACGCTCTCGACGAAGAGCGACCAGACGGCGTAGGGCCGACCGTTGCGCTTGCCCTCGTAGTGGCGATAGCCGAGGTCGTAGATGCTGCCGGCCGGCGAGCTCGCCGCGACCCGATCGGAGCTGGTCATCGAACGGCCTCCTCAGGCGCCGCGTCGCGGAAGAGATCCTCGAGGCGGCCCCTCTCCTGCTGGATGCGTACCAGCGGCAGCGCGAGATCGGCGATGACGTCGCGCACCGAGTCGTAGATCGACTCGTCCTCGATGGCCACCAGGACCTTCTCACCGTTCAGCTGCGTTCGCGCCCCCCGAGTTCCCAGGGCCGTCGACAGGCGATCGGCCCCCTCCTCGACCTCGACCGCCAGGACAGGCGTCCGCTGGGTGAAGGTCGCGATCGGCGCGGCCTGGAGGAGGTGGCCGGCATCGATGGCCAGCAGGAAGGAGCAGACTTGCTCGATCTCGCCGAGAAGATGCGAGGCGACCACGACCGTGATCCCGAACTCGGTGCCCGTCCTCTTGATCAGGTCGAGCATCTCGTCGCGTCCGGCCGGATCGAGGCCGTTGGTCGGCTCGTCGAGGAGCAGAACCTTGGGATCGTGGGCCAGGGCCTGGGCCAGCTTGACCCGCTGCTTCATGCCCGTGGAGTAGCCGCCGATCTGGCGGTAGCGCTCCTCGTACAGGCCCACGTGGCGGAGCACCTCGGCCGTGCGCTCGCGGGCGGCGCTGCGGGGCAGACCCGAGATCCGGGCCATGTGGGTGACGAACTCGGTCGCCCCGACGTCCGGCGGCAGGCAGTCGTGCTCGGGCATGTAGCCCACGAGCTGCCGGATCGCATGGGTCTCGCGGACCGTGTCCAGGCCGAGGACCGAAGCCTTGCCGCTCGTTGGCTCGAGCAGGCCCAGCAGGACCTTGAGAAGAGTGCTCTTGCCGGCGCCGTTGGCCCCCACCAGCCCGATGATGCCTGGCTCGACCGCCAGGTCGAGCCCGTCGAGGGCCTTCACCGGCCCGTAGTGCTTGGTCAGACCGGAGGCCTCTATCAGCGCCATAGCCGGATTCTGCCCTCCTGGTAGCGTGGAGTCGTCATCATAAGGTCTCAGGGCCCGTCATCTGCCCGAACGACGCTACTTAAGGGCCGACCCGGTTCAAGCCGGCGACGGCCGGACCGACACCTTTTTCGTGGAAGTACTAACCAGCACCACTCTCGACCGAGCGCGCCAGATCGTCCAGCACGCTCATGCCATCAGCCCGTCCGCGAGCCTGCTCCGCCTCGAGCAGCAGCTGCGCCAGGGCGACTCGAACGCGCGCCAGCTGGCCAAGCTGATCGACGGCTCCCCTGCCCTGGCGGCTCGAGTGCTGCGGATGGCGAACTCCGCCTTCTACGCCCCGGCCGAGCCTGTGACCACCCTCTCACGGGCTGTCGCTCTGCTCGGCGACACCGTGCTCCGGCAGCTGGTCCTGACTTCGCTCATCGTGTCGCGCCGGGCGGGCAACCGCAGCCCTCGCGAGGCCCTTGCCGCGGCCCGGCTGACCGGCGACGCCGTCCGAGCCGCCGTTGTCGGAAAGACCCTGGCCCAGATGTCGCGGTCCGTCGATCCCGACACGGCCTTCGCCGCCGGCCTGCTCCACGACCTTGGACACGTCTACCTCCTCGACGACGTCGGGGAGCGGTACGCCAGCTACCTCCTCGACCCGCACGCCCACGACGCCCGCAACGCCGCCGGCCAGCTCGAGATGGAGATCGAGCTGTCGGGCACGACCCACCAGGACGTCGGCGCCGTCTTCGCCTACGAGTGGAACCTGCCGCCCGTGATCGCCCGGGTCCTGTGGGATCACCACGTACCCAGCCCGGGTTCACTCGGCGCCCTGATCGCCGGTTCCGACGTTCTGCTCCGCGAGCTCAGCTACCCGACGGTGGTCGACGCGGACGACCAGCAGCTCGAAGGCGACGCGGTCCTGTCGTCGCTCAACATCACCCGTGAGCGCTGGGAAGAGCGAACCTCGGCAGTTCGCGAGTCGTTCTCGGAGCTGCTCTCCATCTTCGACGTCCAGGCCGTCTGACCCTTCGAGCCTGGGTCCGAATCGTCCCCTCCTGACGGCGGCGTGGCCGCGTCTGCCGCAGGGACGGAGCGCCGCCCGGACTGGAGATCCCCTAGTTGCGGAGCTGGCGGCGATCGTACCAGCGGATGAAGAGCCAGCAGGCGACCAGGATGATCACCGCCACGATCACTGCCCCCTGGAACGGCGGCGAGCTGACGACGTCGCGGGCGCTGTCGACGACAGAGGTCGTGGGCGGCTTGGCCGTCGCCAGAACGGCCGCGGTGGCTCCTGGTCCGCTCGTCGGGCCGGCCTTGGCCGAACCGTTGCCGAGGAACAGCGACGAGCCGCTCGGTACGGCGGCCAACGCCACCGGGGCTAGCTGATCCTGGAGATCGAGCGTCCGCTGGAGCTTGCCGGAGGCGTCGAAGACCTCGATCTCGGTCGCCTCGGCGACGTGCAGGAAGTCGCCCTCGTCGCTGGGCGCCAGGGCCAGGACCGCCTGCTTGGTGGTCGCGAGCTTGGTCGCGGTCTTGCCGTCGACCTTCCAGAGAGTCGATCCGCCGCCGACCACCGCGGTCGCGGCCATCGCCGCCACCGCGTTCGGCGCGCCCGGGAGGGCCACCGTCCAGGTCGTCTGCAGAGACGTGAGGTCGATCCTCAGCAGGGCGTTGGGGTCTTGAGTGGCGACGAGGACGCCGCCCCGGTCGCGATCGATGGCCAGGGCCACGATGCCGCCGGCCACGGTCGCCTTCTTGAGTGTCTGGGTCGCCGGATCGACGATCTCTAGCCAGCTCTTGCCGGCCTCGGCCACCGCCACCCGGGCGTCGCGGCGGTCGCCCGCCAGCAGATTCCCGGCCCCGGGGAGCTCGGCGCTCTCGGTCACGGGGCCGCCGTGGATCACGGCGAAGGCCAGCGTCCGGCGCGTCGGCATCGCCCCGACAAGGATCTCGCCGGCGGGGAACGCCAGGGCACTGACCGGCCCGGGCATGGTTATCGCCGTCTGGACGTCGAGGGTGGCGATGTCGATCGGCGTGACCTGGCTGTCGCCGCGACCGACGAAGAGGCTCAGCCCGTCGGGGCTGAAGGCCAGCGACTGCGGCGCGGGTGCCATCGGAATCGTGTTGGCGACCTTCGCGGCGCTGACCTGGACTTCGAGTACGCCGGCCGAGCTGGCCACGTACAGATCGCCGACGCCGTTGGCCATGACGGAGCCCGAGAGGGCTACGGTGACGAGAGTGGCGAGCCCCGCGCTCGCCGTGAGCAGCTTCCCGATCTTCACGGCGTTGTGCGTCCCTTGCGTCTGCCTGAATAGGTGTCGGACTCGATTGGCTGTGAGGGGAGCGGCCGGACCGGCTGGAGACCGGTCCGGCCGCCTCTGTCTACACGTTACGCCGAAGCGGCGTCAGGCCTACTGCCCGAGGCTCACCAGAGTCTGGAGCATCTGGTCGGAGGTGGTGATGACCCGGCTGTTCGCCTGGAAGCCGCGCTCGGCCGTGATCATTCCGGTGAACTCGGTCGCCAGGTCGACGTTCGACATCTCGAGGGCGCCGGTGGTCACCGTTCCGCGGCCGCCCGTACCGGCGGCGCCGATGCTGGCCGCGCCCGAGGCGGACGTGGCCGAGAAGTTGTTCTGGCCCGAGCGCAGGAGGCCGGCCGAGTTGAGGAAGCTGGCCAGGGCGATCTGGCCGAGGACCTGGGTCTGGCCGTTGGAATAGACGCCCGACAGGGTGCCCGCGTCGCCGACGGCAAAGGTGGTCAGCGTGCCGGAGGTGAAGCCGTCGGTTTGACCGGCCGGCTGGCTGGTGCCGCTGAACTGGGTGAGCTGGGTCAGGTCGATGGCTGGTGTGGTCGCCTTGGCTCCATCTGGGAAGGTGAACGCCAGCGTACCGGTCGAGGCCGATTCGACGCCCGACGTGGTGAAGGTCAGAGTGCCGTTGTTGATCGGGGCGACTGCCGGAGGCCCGGGATCGGCGGCGGTCTGGGTGATATTGATGCCGGTGTCGGTGGGATCGGCGGTGGCTTCCCAGGTCCAGGTGTTGGCCGCGGTCTTGGTGAACGTCACCTTGACCGAGTGCGAGACTCCCAGGCTGTCGAAGACAGTCATGGTCGTCGGCACGGCGGTCCCGGTCGCCGCGCCGGCGTCCAGGTTGCCGCTCAACGTGACCGCCGAGGTGGCCAGAGCGGTGGTGCGCTGCCCGATCGGGATGACCAGGTTGGTGATCGGCTGGGTCATGTCGATGTTGCCGTCGGAGTCGGCCTGCCAGCCCTGCACCTTCATGCCGCTGGCCGGGTTGCCGAGCGAGCCGTCGAGAGCGATGTCGAAGGCGCCGTCACGCGTGTAATACGTAGACGAGCCGTCCGACTCGATGAAGAAGCCGTCGCCCTGGATGGCCATGTCGGTCGTCTTGCCCGTGGACTGGAGGTTGCCCTGCGTCTGCAGGACGTCGATGCCGGCGACGGTCATGCCCAGGCCGATCTGGGCTGGGTTGATGCTGCCCAGACCGCCCTGCGGCGCCGTGGCGCCGTGGATCGTCTGGGACATGATGTCCTGGAAGTTCACCCGGCCGGACTTGTAGCCGACCGTGTTGACGTTGGCGATGTTGTTGCCGATGACGTCCATCATCGTCTGATTGCCGTGAAGACCTGAGATCGCGGCAAACATTGAGCGAAGCATCTGTTGCCTCCTGAGGCTGCCTGTGGCACGCGCCCTCTGGCGCGACGCTTGGTGGCGTCCGCGGCCAGGCTTGCTTCCTCAGAGAGGTCCGGCAAATAGCCTGGCGCACGCGGCGGACGATCGAGTTGTTTCCCGAGACGCGGCTCGGGTGGAGTCAGGCGATCACGACGCTGTCTATCTGGGTGAAGACGGTCTCCTTGGTCTGGTCCGGCTCGACGGCCGTGACCACGGTGTGGCTGGGCGGGTGGACTACGTAGGCGTACTGGTCGAGCATCACCAGGGACTGCTTGCTGCCACGCTGGCTGAGCGTGTCCATGGCCTTGCTCAGGCGATCCATCTGATCCCCCTGCATGGGGATCTGCCGCTGCTCGACGCGCTTCAGAGCGTGCTGCGAGAACTGCAGCGAATGCTCATCGGCGGCTGCCGCCAGCGCGTCCCGGAAGGCCTGCCCGTCCTCGGACGGCGGCGCCCCGGATGTCGGCTGGCCTGCCTGGCTCGAGCCGGGCACCTGGCTCGGGTCCCGGACGAGACCTCCGCCCTGGAGCGCCAGATCTGAGCCGATCGGATTGACCGTTGCGATCACCTCCTGTTGCTGTCGCGGCCTTGCCGCCCTGTGCGGCTAGCTGGCGGTCGTTCCCGTGGTGGTTGGATCGGTCACGGTTACGACCGCGCTGGGGGCGATGTACTGGCTGCCGACCTGCAGGACGAGCCCTGCGTCGCTGGACTGCGTGACCGAGGTCACGACACCGTTGACGGCGGCTCCGTCGACGTCGACACCGGTCACGTTCTTGCCGATCAAGGCCGAGCTGCTGGCCAGCTGCGAGCCCTGGAGGGCCGACTGGACGCCCTGGAGCGTTTGGACCTCGGTCATCTGGGAGAGCTGGCTGAGCATCTGCGAGTCGTCCATGGGCTGAGTCGGGTCCTGGTTCTGGAGCTGGGCCAGGAAGAGCTGCATGAAATCGTTGGTGCTCAGGCCGATAGCGTTGGAGCTGTCCGACTGGATGGTGTCGACACTGCCGTTCCCGACCGTGGTGGTCGTCGCGGTGGTGGCGCTCGGGGTCGCGGTGGCGGGGCTCGCCGATCCGAAGCTGCTAAAAGGGGTGAAGCTGATGCTCATCGGTCGACTCCTGTCAGGCCATGATGTCGAGGGACGGACCGCGCGAGCTTGGCGTCCGGGCGGGGGTCTGGATGGTCCGGACCGGCTCGGGTCGAGCGGCCGCGGGGACGGGCGTCGGACGCGGGGCGGGGCCGTTCGAGCCACCGCCGGATTGACCGTTATAGCCGGTCCCGGTCGCGGCGGCGTCGCCGTGGGCGAAGCCCTGACCGTGGTTGCCGGCGCCGTTCGAGCCCGCGCCGGTGGGGTAGCCGTTGCCGCCTGACCAGCCGGTCGTATCGAAGGGGTTGCCGCCCGACCGGCCGCTCGACGAAGAGCTGCCGCTCTCGGCCCTGACGGTGACGCTGACGCCGGCGAGCTCGTCGCCGGCGGAGTGCATCCGCGCGGCAGCCGCGGTCATCGCGTCGGCCGTGATCCTGTCGCGAACGACGAGCTGGGCCTGGACGATCTCACCGGCCCGGCCGGTCACGACCATGTGGACGTCGCCGATTGTCGGGTCGCTGAGGTGCGCCTCGACGGCCGGCCCCGTCGCCGTCTGGAAGGTGTGGATCGTCTGGAGGACCTGGGTCATCAACCTGTCGGCGGCCTCGGCGAGCTGCACCGACTGGGGCGCGACGGCGGCGGACTGGCCCGAAGCGGCCGGGGACGCGGGCACTCCGACAGCTCCGACGGCTCCAGCAGCGGTCAGGGCCGTGCCGTCGGTCGCTCCCGCGAGCGTCGGGGCTCCGCCTGGCGTAGGCGGCTGGGAAATCTGGCCGGCCGAGGACTGGGACTGGCCGGTCGACTTGGAGCCGCCGGTATCGGCCGACGTCCGGCCGGACGACGCGGCGCTCGCGACCGGCGCCGGCCCGGCCATCCGGTGGCTGGACTCGCCCGCGACGATCCCCTCGGATCCGGTTGGACCGGCAGTGAAGGGCTGGCCCGCGCGGCGGAACGTGGTCCCGAGTATCTGCGGCAAACCGGCGGCGGTAACGACGCCGGCAGCGACCGAGGGGATGGCGTCCGAGGCGTCGGCGCTTGCGGGCGTCAAGGCGATGGCGTCCGAGCCGTCCGTCGCGGAGACGGCGTCCGCCTGAGCGGCCGCCGCGACCCGTACTGCCGGAGTCGTAACGGTGGCGGCCGCGGCCGAGGTGGGCTGGCCGGTCGGGCCGGACGGGGCGGTGGTCGGGCCGTCGGCCTGTCGCGCTGGAGCGGCCACGGATGAGGCAGCGCCGGCCGAACCGGCCGCGGCTGTCTTGACGATGACCGGCACGACCGGAGATGCCCAGCCGGCCGGCGGGCGCGATGCGAGGCTGTCGAGCGGGGACTGATCGGCACGAAGGACGGCCGACGGCCGATCGACCGCGCCGGTGGGGCTCGAGCCGGCCGCGGGAGCCGCGGGCAGACTCATGACGGTCAACGTGGCGGCGTCCGGCGCGGCCGCCTGCGGCAGCGTCGACGCGGGTGTGAACTGGAGTGACTCTGTCTGGGCGCCTGGATCCAGCGTGCTCGCGGCGGCCACCCCGGCCGCTTCGACCGCCCGATCGAACGCGGCGGAGGCATCGGTCGTCGCCCCGGCCGAAGCTGGGGTCTGGGGCGCTGCCGGCGAGGAGGCGCCGGTCGAGGCGTCGTTCGTGGTTGCCGGGCCCGTCCGGGTCGAACCCGCGGCTGCCGCGGTGACGTCGACGGCAGCCCTGGACCCAGGGGTGCGTGGCGCCCATCCCTCGGCCGCGGCCGGGACGGCGGAGGCGAAGGACGCGGCCCCGTTGACGGTCGCGGCGACGGGCCCATCGGCCCGCCCAGCGGCTGCCGGGGTGGGTCCGGTGGAGTCGGCCGGCTGAGACGGTGTGGAGGCGCGGTCCGGCGCCGTCACTTCGGCCTGGGGGCTCCGCGCGGGGTCGGTCGCGGGCCGGCCAGTCGCGGGCCGGCCGGTCGAGGGCGCACCGGGGTCGGCGCCGAGGGCGGGCGATCCGGCGGCCGCCTGGGTCTCGGTCGAGCTCGCGGGCGCGGCGGCTGCGAGTCCCGGAGCTGTCAAGGGCTCCGGGGCGGCCACGGGCGTGGACGCAGCGGCGCCGTTTGAGGCCGTCGGCGAGGCGATCTGGTCCGGCCGCTGGGACTCTCCGCCAGCCGGTCGGGTGGCCGTAGCGGGCGCGGACGTCGCCGCAGCGGCGCCATCGGCAGGGCCGGTGGCGGCGGGCGCGCTGGCAACCCAGCCGGCGTCGACAGCTCGAGGTGAGGTTCCCGGGCCGACCTGCACCTGGCTTGCGTCGGCCGAGGAACCCGGGGCCTCGCTGCCGGCGGCGCCACTGGCCGCGCCGGCCGGGGTCACCGGGGCCGGCGGCTGCGTGGCGGCGGTTGTGGCGTCGAGCGGATCATCCGAAGCAGCTCGGGTCGCCGGAGCGGCGCCGGTGGCCGGCGCGGCGCTCTCGCCTTCGAGCGGCGTGGCAGGGGCCACGCTCTGGTTCCGGGGCGCAGGTCGGGGTGCGACGCTCGGGCCGATCGCGGCCGCGCCGCCAGACGGCGAATCCGCCGGCGCGAGGGCGTCGGCCGCCTGGGCGAGCCCGGCTGCTCCGCCGGCCGGGGCCGCGGTGAGGGGCGAGTTCGGGTCGGCGGACGGCGGCAGCTGAAGAGCGGTAGCGGCGGCGGCGGCGGCAGCCGTCGAGATAGCCGAGGCGCTGGCGGCCGGCACGGGCTCGGCGGCGGGCCGGTTCGCGGGCGATGCAGGCTGGGCCGGAGACGTGGCCGAGGCGGCGTCGACTGCGGTCACGCCGGCGACGGGGCTCGAGGCGCCGGCGGCCGGCGCGGCCTCCCCGGCCTCGGACGTCGACGGCGCGGTGGCGCCGTCCGGAGCCGCAACGGTCGGGACCGGCGTCGCGGTCGCGGCAACGGCGGCCGTCGCCGGAGCGGCGCTCACCAGAGGGGTGTCGTTCGTGGCGGTGTCCGCGTCGGCCGGTCTTTTCGAGCCCTTGGATCGAGACGAACCGCCGGTCGATCGGGTCGGCCGTCCCGTCCCGGTCTCGACCGCACCGGTCGAGGCGGCGGAACGGCCGGAACGGCTCGTGCCTGCGGCGGATGAGCCGGCGGTGCGATGAACCGGCGTCGCGGGCCGCGTCTCGGCGTTCCAGATCGACGAAAGGGGCGTCGAAGTTCTCTGGACGGGCCGGGGCCCGGAGGCGGGAGTGGCGGTGGGAGTGGCGGTGGAGGCGGCAGTCGCGGCGTCAGCGGCGGCGGATCCCGTCTGGGCGGCCTGCCCTGGGGCGGTCGCGGCCGGCTCGGCGGCGCTACCGGACCTGGCCTCGGCGAAGGCCTCGCTGAAGGTCAGCTCCTCTGGACCGGCCGGGGCCGACGCCTGGCTGGGCACGGGCGCGACTCCGGGGCTGAGCGTCACGTTTGCGGACAATCCCATCGCTACTGCCCTCCCAGAGCGTCGTAGAGCATCGTGAACTTGCCCGACATCAAGCGGGCGTCGGCCTCGTAGTTGATCTGGGTCTCGGTCAGGGCCGTCATCTCGGTCTCGAGGTCGACCTGGTTGCCGTCGTTCCGGATGTTCTCGTCGGTGGTCGAGACGCTCGCCGACGAGCCGTCGCCGAGCGTCCCGAGAGACGAGTACTGGCGCGGGTCGTTGGTCTCCATGGCAACGTCGGCCGACGGGCCGGCCGAGGGCGGCAGCGGGGTTCCGGTCGAGGAGCCCTGGGCGGCCAGCTCGTTCTGGAGGGCGGTCTGGAAGTCGACGGCCTTGGGCTGGTAGTTCGGCGTATCGATGTTGGCCAGGTTCGACGAGATGACCGCCTGCTGGCTGGTCAGGCCGTCGAGCGCCTGACTGAGGATCGACATGGTGGGATCGATCAGGCCGCTCATGCGGAAGGCTCCTGATAGCTGGACCAGGTCCTAAGGATCTTCGCCACGTAGCCCTTCTTGCTATTGGGGACTGCCCCGAGACGGTGGACCGCACCCGCCCCGGCCGAGTAAGCCGCCAGGGCCTTATCGACCCGGCCGAAATTGCGTAGTTGCTTGGCCAGGTAGCGAGCGCCGCCGTCGAGGTTCTGCTGGACGTCGAACGGGTTCGTCACGCCCAGGTTCGCCGCGGTCTTGGGCATCAGCTGGGTGAGCCCTTCGGCGCCGCAATGCGAGACCGAGTTGGCGTGGAAGCTGGATTCGGCTTTGACGAGGCCGGCCAGCAGCGACGGATCGATGCCCGCGGCGATGGCCGCCTTGCGGATCTGGGCGGCGTACGGGATACGCGACGAGGCGGCGTCGAAGCTCGCCAGCGCCGCAGTCGTGTCGATCGGGACAAGGGTGTCGGGATCGGTCGCCGACGGTCCCATCAGGGTCGCCGGCAGATTGGCGTCCCTGGCGGCGATCTGGGAGGCGGCCAGGACGGCGGGCTTGAGGGCCCACGACGGCAGGCTTGCACCGGCCCCGGGAGCGGCCACGGTGCCGGGCAACCGGCCCGCGGCAAGGGCCGGGGCCGGGTCGACGGCCTGGCCCTTGGGATCGTAGAGACCGAAGTGGAGGTGGGGACCCGTGGTCACGCCGGTCAGGCCGACCTTGCCGATCTCCTGGCCGGCGGTCACCTGGTCGCCGACGGAGACGTCGAGCGAGGGGTTGAGATGCCCGTACAGGGTGGTGTAGCCGTCGGCGTGGCGGATCTTGACGATGACAGCCCCGTCGGACTCGCGACCCGCGAAGACGACCTTGCCGGCCGCCGCCGCGTGGACCGGCGTGCCGAGCCTGGCCGCGAGGTCGATGCCGTTGTGGTAGTGGGCGTAGTGAACCCCGTCGACCGTCGCCGGTGGCTCGAGGACCTCGGTGGTTGGCCCGAAGGCCTGCGTCTCCCTGGCGCCCGGCAGGGGTGAGGTCATCTGGCCGCTCAAGCTCGCGACGGAGGGCAGGTCCGAGCCGGCCCCGTCGGCGGACGTGGTGCTGGCCAGACCGTCGAGAACGCCGGAGAAGAACCCGCCGTACGACGACGTGGCGAGGGCCGAGGCGGTCGCGGTCCCGGCGGTCCCGGCCGAACCGTTGATGCCGACCCAGCTCGGATCGAAGCTGCGAACCAGCGAGTCGAGCTGCGAGATTCGCGCGACGCAGTCGGCGTAGCTCATCAGTGGTTCCTGGCGATTCGGACGGCGTGCTGGGTGGACGCGATCTCGGCCATGGCCAGGCCGTCCTGGCGCTCCCGCTCGCGCCGCTCGGCGGCCAGGAAACGGTCGCGGAGCCGCTCCACCACCTCACGCTGGCGGGTGGCGTCGGCGAGCGCACGGCGAGCCTGGAAGAGCCCGTCGGTGGCCTTGCCGAGCGTCTCCTGGGCGGCGACGATGGCTCGCTGGGCAGACGCGACGGCAAAGACGGCGGCCTGGAGCTCGCCCGCCTCGGAGGTACCGCCCTGCAGGTCGGAGAGCCAGTGCAGCTCCTGCCCAGCCCGGGATTGGGCGGCCTGAACGGCGGATACGGCGTGGCGGTGGGCATCGAGGGCATGGCCGAGCTCGATCCGGGCCGTCTCCTCGGCCATCTCGCGGAGCCGCAGCACGATCCCGAGACGGAAGCGATTGCTCATGACCGACCCTCAGAGCGGAAGATCGAGGGCATCACTCCGGCCGCCTGGGGCGGCTGTCCCGACGACCCGGGCTGACCGGGCGCCGTTTGCCCGGCGACTTCGGCCGGACGCGCCGACGACAGGCCGGCGCCGGCGCCGAGCAGGTGTGGGGCGTTCAGGACCCCGGTGGCCTCCATGGCCGCTCGGGCGGCGACGATGTCCGAGGCCTCCTCGAGCTCCTGGCACAGGTAACCCTCCAGGGCCGGCCGGAGGGCGATCGCCTCGTCGATGGCCGGGTTGGATCCGTGGGCGTAGGCGCCGACCTCGATGAGGTCGCGGGCGCCGTCGTATTCGGCCAGGGCGGCGCGGACCGCGCCGGCGACCCGCATGTGGTCCTTGTCGACGACCGCCGGCATCGCCCGCGAGACCGAGGCGAGGACGTCGATGGCCGGGTAGTGATTGCGTTCGGCCAGCGACCGCGACAGGACGATGTGGCCGTCGAGGATCGATCGGACGGTGTCGGCGACAGGCTCGGTCATGTCGTCGCCCTCGACGAGGACGGTGAAGAAGCCGGTGATCGTGCCGTACTCGGTGTTGCCGGCGCGTTCGAGCAGCCGCGGCAGGAAGGAGAAGACCGACGGCGGGTAGCCCCGCAGCGCAGGCGGCTCCCCTGCCCCGAGCCCGATCTCGCGCTGGGCCATAGCCAGGCGGGTTACCGAGTCCATCATGAACAGGACGTCCTTGCCCTCGTCGCGGAACGACTCGGCGATGGCGGTGGCGATCTCCGCGGCCTTGAGCCGCAGGAGCGCCGGCTGGTCGGAGGTGGCGACCACGACGCACGAGCGGGCCAGGCCCTCAGGGCCGAGCTGCTCGTCGATGAACTCCTGGACTTCGCGGCCTCGCTCGCCGATCAGGGCGATGACGTTGACGTCGGACGAGGCATGCCGGGCGATCATGGCCAGGAGGGTCGACTTGCCCACGCCCGAGCCGGCGAAGATGCCGAGGCGCTGGCCCTTTCCGGCGGAGAGCAGGCCGTCGAGTGCCCGGACGCCCGTCGAGATCGGTGTCGAGATGCGGGCCCGGCCGAGCGGATGCGGCGCCGCCCCGGTCACGACGCGGTATTCGGCCCGCAACGGGCCCTGGCCGTCGAGCGGCCGGCCGAAGCCGTCCAGGACCCGGCCCAGGACCGCCGGACCGATGGGGACGCGGAACTGCTGCTCGCGGAGGCGGACCGCGGAGCCCGGCCGCACGCCCGACAGATCGCCGAACGGGACCAGGGTGATGAGCCCGTCCTTGAAGCCCACGACCTCGGCGCTGACCATGCCCTCGGGCTCGAGGTCGATCCAGCAGATCGAGCCAAGCTGGAGGATAAGCCCGGCCGCCTCGACCGTCGTGCCGATGACCCGGACGACCTCGCCGGTGGCCTGGAACAGGGGCGCGACTTCGGCAGCCTCGACCAGGTGGCGGAGCAGGGGCGAGATGGTGGCGTCGTCCAGGGCGAGGTGGCTGCGGCCGTGACGTCTGACGACCGCGGTTCCGGACCCGGCGTAGCCCGGGCCGGTCATGCGACTTCCTCCTCGGACCCGCCCCGGGCCAGATTGGGGATGGCCCGGTCGAGAGCGATGCCGACTTCCTCGAGCTGGGCCTCGAGCCCGGCCTCGACGAAGCCATGCTCATACCGAAGGGTGCAGCCGCCCACGGGCAGCGTCGGATCGCCTTCGAAGAACCACTTCTTGCCCAGGTAGGCCCGGCCGTGGAGCGCCTCCCAGGCGTCCGCCACGGGCTCGACGGCCGCCGGATTGAGAAGCACGTGGGCCTCGGGCGAGCCGTTGATGGTGCTGACCGCGGCTTCGAGCGAGCCGCACAGCAAGCTGGGGTCGGTGCGAACCTCGTGCTGGATGATTCGCTTGGCCACCGACAGGGCCAGCTCGGCGATCGAGTGGGCGATCTCGGAGGTCCGTTCCGGGGCAACTGTCTCGAGCTTTCGGGCGAAGGCCGAGGCTCCCTCGACGGCGGCCCGCAGCTCGGCCTCGGCGCGTGCCCGGCCGGCTTCGTAGCCGCGCTGCTCCGCCTCGCGCTCGAGGCGGGCGAGCTCCTCGGCAACGACGGTCTGGTCGGCCGTCGCCGTCGACGTCTGGGTCGGGCCGGGCGCCGCGCCAGACGATCCGGAGTGGCCGGATCCGCGCCCGCCGGAACGTCCCTGACCCCGCAGGATGGTGCCCGAATCGGATCGAGGTGGCGTGGGCCGTCCGGCGACCTCGGCCGGGGCGGGCTTTGAATCGTGTCCCCCCTCGCGGATCAGGCGCCAGCTAGACGAAGGCATCTTCCGAGCCTCCGCGGTTGATCGTGATCTCGTCGTTGTCTTCGAGCTTCTTGATGATGTCGATGATCCGCTGCTGCGCTTCCTCGACGGCCTTCATGCGAACCTGGCCGGCCATGCTCATCTCTTCGCGGAGCATCTCGGCGGCACGCTGGGACATGTTCTGGAAGAACTTGAGGCGGAGCTGCTCGGTTGCCGGCCGGAGCGCCAGAGCCATGTCCTTGGCGTCCAGCTCACGGATGACCCGCTGCATGGCGCGATCGTCGAGCAGGACGACGTCGTCGAAGACGAACATGAAGCGCCGGACCTCGTCGGCCAGTTGCGAGTCCTGCTCGCCCAGGGCGGTGAGGATCTGACGCTCGTTGGTCCGGCCGACCTGGTTGAGGACGTGGGCCAGGGGCCGGGTTCCGCCGACGGAGGTGACCTCGGTCACGACCGAGGATAGCTTGCGCCGGAGACCCTCCTCGACGATCTCGACGGCCTCCGGGGTGATCTGTTCGGTCAGAGCGATTCGCTTGGCGACCTCGACCTGGATCGGTGGGTCGAACTGGGTCAGGATCTTGGCGGCGGCCCGGGGATCGAGGTGGGCCAGGACGATGGCGATCGTCTGGGGGTGCTCCTCGGTGAGCAGCCCGGCGGCCTGGGTCGGCTCGATGTCGCGCATGAAGTCGAAAGGAATGATCTGCTGGGCCTGGTGGACGCGCTCGAGCAGCTCGCGTGCCTTGGTCTGGCCGAAGGCCTGGGCGAACAGCTCGACGGCGTAGTTCTCGCCGCCGGGAAGGACGCCGGCGTGGGCGAAGAGGCCCGCGTAGGCCTCTTCGAGGATCGAGTCGCGCGTTACGGAGTCGACCGCGGGCATGCGCATCAGCTCCAGGGCGACCCGATCGAGAGCCTCGGGCGGCAGGCGGGCCAGGAGCTTGGCCGAGGCCTCGGTGCCCAGGGTGATCAGCAGTGCGGCGGCCTTGCGCGGACCGCTGAGAGATAGCGCCGATGCCTCGGAGCTCATCGACGGCTACCCTCTTCGCGTAGCCAGCCGTGCATCAAGCCGACCAGGGCGTCAGGCCGCTCGTCGGCGACCATTCGAAGCCGCTCCTGAATGCGCGCCTGGGGGGTCGCGCTCGGAACGTCGGCGGCGGGCGGGGCGTCCGGCGCGGTACTGGCGGGAATGCCGGCCCGGTTTGGAACGGGGGCGAACGCGGCGTCCGAGCCGCCCGGCCCGAGGTCGAAGACGTTGTCCTCGGCCTTGCGGCGGAGGGCGCCCATGTTGAGCCAGAAGAGCAGCAGCATGGCCAGGGCAAAGACCGCGCCGAGGATGGTTCCGCTCATGTCGCCCACGGTTTTCATGACGTCCGGCGAGGCGGCAGCGGCGGCTGCGGCCGAGGCGGCAGTCGTCGAGGTCGACGGTGTGGCCGCGAAGGTGATCGCCTGGACCGCCACGACGTCGCCCCGGCTGGTGTCGGCGCCGATCGCCGCGGCGATGCTGGACTGGAGTACCGAAGCGGTAAGCGAGCCCATGGCGCTCTGGTCAACGAAGACGGCGACGGACAGCTTCTTGACGACACCGGGCTGGGTGACGATGTGCTGGACCGTCTGGGAGACGCTGTAGTTGACCGTGGTCTCCTCGTGCAGGTAGGCGCCCGCCTCGGCGCTCGCGGCGGCGGCAGCGGCGGCGCTGGCCACCGGCGCGGCCGTCGGGGTCGCGCTGGCGGCAGACGAGGCCGTCGGGCTCGCCACGGCGGTGGGAGTCGCCGCCGGAGCGGCCGTGGCGGCAGCCTCGCAGACGCCCGGGTAGTCGGGCACGCCGGCCACGTTGGAGTTGGTGCCGGGGATACCGCAGGCGCCTGCCGACGAGGAGGCCCCGTACTGCTCGATGATCTGGTGGATGCTGACCGGCGGGTCGCTGCCGGCCGGGGCGTAGGTCGTGACGTCCTGCTCGACCTGGCTCGTGTCGACGTCGGCCGAGACGGCGACCGAGGCATGGTTGGGACCGAGCGCGGCGTCGAGGAGGTTCTCGATCTTGGCCCTGGTCTGGGCCTCGACCAGCCCCTGGGCCTGCGCCGCGGTGCTGTCGATCGAGTTGCTCGACCCTGCCAGAGTGTTGCCCTGGGTGTCGGTCACGACCACGTTGTCGGTCGAGAGGCCCTGAACGGACTTGGCCACGGTGTTGACGATGGCCTCGACGAGATCGCTCGACGGGGTCGCGCCGCCGGTCATGGCCAGGACCACCGAGGCGCTGGCCGGGGTGTCCTCGGACGAGAGCGCGCCGGTCTGGGCCAGGACGATCGAGACTCGGGCGCTGGCCACGCCGTTCATGCCCTGGATCGTCTGGGTCAGCTCGCCCTCGAGGGCTCGCTGGTAGGTCACGTTCTGGTCGAACTCGGACTGGCCGAAGCCCTGGTTGTCGAAGAGCGACCAGCCTTGGGTGTCGCTGTTGGCGCCTGAGGTGACGCCAGCGTTGCCGGCGGCGATCTTGGCGTCGCCCAGCGAGTCGACCGGGACCTCGATAGTCGTTCCGGCGTCGGTGACCTGATAGGCGATGTTGGCGCCGCGCAGAGCCGACTCGACGGTCGAGGCGTCCGACGGCGAGAGGTTGGTGAAGGCCGGCGTGTAGTCGGGCTTGCTGGCGAACATCACCAGCACGGCGATCATCGCCACGGCCGCGATGGCCGCCCCGGCGATGCCGATGCGCTGGGTGATCGAGACCTGCTTGAGGAGCGCCTGGACCTGGTCGTTCATCGCTCAACCCCTCAGATCTGCGTCCGCATGATGTCCTGGTAGGCCTCGACCAGCTTGTCCCGCACGTCGCTGGCGGTCTTGAGGCTCAAGGACGCTTCCTCCATCTGGAGCATCACCGTGTGCACGTCCGCGGAGCCGCCGGCGGCGAAGCTGCTCATCGACGCGTCCGCGGCGGTGAGCTGGTCGTTGAGCTGGCCGAAGGCGTCGCTCAGGGAGTTGAGGAACGAGTCGCCGGGAGCCTGGGTCCCGCTCGAGGTGCCGTCGACCGCCCCGGCGCCGTTGGCCGTGCTGGCCCCGGTGATGGCCGAGGTCGAGCCCAACCCTGAGACGCCCGAGATGCCGGGCACGGAAGAGATGGCACCGATGGCGTTCATCGCGCGGTCACGCCTTTCCCAGATCGATCGCGTCGAGGGCCTGCTGCTTGGCTGCCTGCGCGACCGTCGCGTTGACTTGATACGACCGGGCGGCGCCCATCATGTCGGTCATCTCAGAGGCCACGTCGACGTTGGGATAGTTGACGAAGCCGTTGGCGTCGGCGTCCGGATTGGTCGGGTCGTAGGTCCGGATGTTTGGCTTGGGCGGCTCGACGATCGCGATCGCCGAGACGCCCTGGGCGGCGGCCATCGGTCCCATCTGCTGGGCCTCGAAGACGACGGCCTCTTCCTGGTACGGTTGGCCGGCCTGGCCACTCTGCGTCCGCGTCGATTGAGCGTTGGCCAGGTTGCTGGCCGCGACGTCCATGCGCAGCCGCTCTGCGGTCAGACCGGAAGCGGCGATGCGGATCGTGTCGAATACGCTCATCTGGAGCTTCCTCGGTTTCTCGGCGGCTCATCGGATCGATCGGCTTCACTGGCCTATCCGAAACCTTTCGCATCTTCGGCTGGCCATGGCCGCCTCGGTATCGGGGTCCACCCTGGGACCCGGCGCCCCTTCGTACGGGCCCCGCCGACGCTACGGAGCCTCCCCGGGCGGACACTCCGGGCGGCCCCCTCGGGCGGGGGTGTCCACGGTGGTCACCCGATCCGGGCGGTGATGGGCCCACTTGCGGCCGACCGTTCCGGCGCTCCGGGTGGGCCGGTGGCCGTGGCCGCCGCGGCTCCGATGCGCCCCGCGCGGGCCGGCCGCGATCGGCTGCGGAGCCGACCGCGGGCCCGGCGGGACCGCCACAGGAAGCGAACTGCCGCGGCCGGTTGGCCGCGGCCATACACTGGCGGCACCTATGGAAGAGCGAACCGTCGTCAGGCACCTCGCCGGCGCCGAGCTGTGGGCCCGCCTGGACCTCCTGCCCGACTCCGCCGCGGCGGCCGGAGCCGGGCGGATCGAGCGGGCGCCGGCCCGGATCGCCGAGGCCGGACTGGCCGTACCTGAGGGCAGTGCCGAGCGCGCCGGGACGGCGGTCTCGGACTCGGACGTGGCCACGGACGGAGCCGGTCCGGTCGTCGCCGCCGCGACCGAGCTCGGACCGGCCGAGGAAACGGACGCAACGCCGTTCGATCCCACTTCCGGTCACTCGCCCGTCGAGGCTCAACCGGTCGTAGCCCTGGTGGCCGGCTGGGAGGATGGCGAGCCATTCTGCGCCACGATCTGCTCCACGGACGTCGGCCTGCAGTTCTGCCGGCGCTGCCCCGAGGACGTCGCGACCCGGGTCTTCGAGACGGGCCGGCCCGCCCGGGGCCGCTGCCGGGCGGGAGGCATGCTGCTGGGCTTTCCCGCGCCTCGTGGCTCGCGGACGACGGCCGCGGTCCTGCGCGTCGGTCCACCCAGCCAGCGGGACGCGGCCGCTGTCGCCGACAGGACCAGGGTCGCGCCCGGGGCGCTACGCCGGGCCGCCCGTCAAGCCCCCCCGCCAGACCCGCGATCGGCCCTCGCGGCGGCGCGGATCCTGCGCGATCCGGCGCTCCTCTACGAATGGCAGATCCAGCAGCGGGCTCGCGGCTCCGACCGGCGGCGCACGGCGACCGCGGCGCTGGCCCAGATGGTCGCCACGAGCGAAGAGTTCTACGAGCTGTACCGGGACTCGCAGCGGCAGCGCCGCGAGCTGGAGCGCAACCAGAGGCGACTCGATCGCCTGGCCCGCCAGACCCTCCAGGCCAGCGACCTGGCGCGAGCCCGAATCGCCCATCAGATCCACGACACGGCAGCCCAGTCGATGGTCAGCGCCTTCCGCTTCCTGGACGCGGCCCGGGCGTACGCCCAATCGCACCCCGGCGATTCGATCGACACCTACCTGGAGAACGCCTCGGAGAGGATGGTGACGGCCATCAAAGAGGTCCGGGCCGTCCTCAACGACCTCGTCCCGCCGGGCCTGGAGGAACTCGGCCTCGGCCAGGCCATCGCCAGCCGCATGAGGTCCCTCGCCACCGAGTCGGGGATGGACATGGCCATCGAGGGCGAGCTGCCACGGCTCGACGACTGGGTGGAGCAGGCTCTCTACGGCATGACGATCGAGGCCCTGACCAACGCCGTCCATCACTCCCAGGCCCAGCACGTTCGGACCGACCTGCGGGTCAGCAAGGGCCGTGCGGTCGTGACGATTGCCGACGACGGCATGGGCTTCGACCCGGCGGCCGCCGAGCGGCGGCGCCGGGGCGGCGGCCTGGGCTTGCTGGGCATCGCCCGGCAAGCGCGCTGGCTCGGGGGGGCGGCTTCGGTGCGCAGCGCCGCCGGGGTCGGCACCATGGTCCGGATCTCGATACCTATCGCCCGTCACGCCGGCACTCGGGCGGGCTACGCCAACCAGAGCGGCGAGGGCGGAACCAACGGCCACAAGGGTCAGGGCGGGACGGCGGCACCGAGCGGGCAGGGCGAATGAGTGGCTTGGGGCTGCCGCTCCGCGGGTGCATGGGCTAAGGTAGTCCTGGCCCGATGGTCCGGCCGGTCGCCGAAATCCCGGCGGCGGCACGGCCGACATCGAAGGGCTGCACGATCGTCCGGATCCTGGAGAGACGGAGAGCGCAAGTCGTGAACGAGCACACGCGAGTTCTGCTGATCGACGACCACGAGATGGCTCGGCGCGGCCTGCGCGCGATGCTTTCCGCGGCCGACTGGATCGAGGTCGTCGGCGAGGGCGATGCCTGCGAGACCGGCCTGAAGTTGGCCGAGGATCTGCAGCCGGACATGGTCCTGCTCGACATCCGGATGCCGGGCCTGGACGGCCTGGCCTGCCTCGAGCGGCTCAAGGCCCGGCTGCCACGCATCGCGGTCATCATCGTGACCCTCTACGACGATCGCCGCTACGTCCTGGAGGCCATCCGCCGCGGGGCGGCAGGCTACCTGCTCAAGGACGCGAGCACGGCCGAGGTCATCCAGACCCTCCACAACGTTGCCAACGGCCAGCTGGCGGTCGAACCCCAGCTGCTGCGCGAAGCCCTGGCGACTCGGGACGAGCCGACCCCCGCCGGCGAGTCCGCCCGGCAGCGGGCCGAGCAATATGCCTTGACCCCGCGCGAGCACGACGTCCTGCTTCTGGTGGCCGAGGGGCTGACCAACAAGGAGATCGGCGGCCGGCTGTCGATCACCGAGGACACGGTCAAGAAGCACGTCCAGAACATCATCTGGAAGCTCCGAGCCGCCGACAGGACCCAGGCTGCCATCATGGCCCTCAAGCTGGGGCTTCTCGAGAACCCGAGCTGACCGGTCGGCCCGGCCGGACACCCGTGGTGGCCGGGGGCAACAGAATTGGGGTTTTCCCCGTTAGGAATAACCCCTAAACGGTCAAGTTGGGGCATCCGAGCCCGATCCCTCAGTTACTCAGATGTCAACCAACGACCTTCTCCCAACGGCGCTCATCGCGACCGGAGCCGCTCCGGCGATGATCCCGGAGCTGTCCCCAACCCCGGTGGCGGGCAAGCCGGATCAATTCGCCAGGCAGGCCGGTCCCGATGTGTCCTTCAAGGGGCCGGACGGGTTGACCGAGGCGTACGCGGTCTTCCAGATCGATCCCCAGAGCAAGCAGCTCCAGGTGACGGTGGTCGACTCGCAGGGGCAGGTCATTCGCGTGATCCCGCCCCGCTCGGTCTCTCAGATGATGGAGTCGATGCATCGCTATCGGCCGTAGGTCGACGACGCTTCATCAGACGCCCGGCGCCTGTCCAGCCGCGCCCGGCGGGATCGGGATCGAAGGGCCCTACCGCGACGCTCGAGGCCCAGACCTCGACGGGCTGCCGAAGCGGCGATCCGGGGGCGGTCGGGCGTTCAAGTCCGATGCCGCTCCGACCGATGCCCCGACGGGATCGCACCGGTCCCGCCCGGCCGGCTCAAGGCGTCGAGGATGACTGCCCCGGCCCCCGGACGCACCTGTCGAGGACATCGGCCACCATGACGCTCACCCTCTCGGAAGCCGGCCAGACCGTCGTAGCAGCCTCGTTCGGGCGGGCGATGAAGCGCGCCGGGGAGGCCATGGGTGCGATGAGCGGCCAGGTGATCGAGGTCCAGACGCCGCTGCTGCAGCGCTGTACCGCAGCGGACGTTCTGGCAATGGCCGGCGGACCCGAGTCCGTGGTCCTGGCCGTCTACGTCGGCATCAACGGCTCGATCCAGGGTCACGCCCTGCTGCTGTTCTCCCCGGCCGACGCCCACCGGCTGGCCCAGATCCTGCTGGCCGGGCTGCTCGGTCCGGGCGAGCTGCCGATGCAGGAATCCGCAGACGTGCTCAACTACGACGAGCTGGAGCTATCGGCTCTCCAGGAGGCCGGCAACGTCACGATCTCGGCCTTCCTGAACGAGCTCGGGACGCATCTCCGAGAGCCCGTTATGCCCACGCCGCCTCAGGTCGTGATCGAGATGGCGGGAGCGGTACTCGACGCCGTGCTGCTCGACCTGGTCAACGACGCCGACCAGGTCCTGGCCGCCAGGACCACGTTCAGTGAGGGCGGCCGGGCGATCGACGGAACTCTATTCGTCTTGCCTCGCGCCGACAGCCTCCGGGTCCTCCTGGATGCTCTCGGAGCGATCGGGATATGACTCTTACGGAGAGCCCGAGCCTCCTCGTGGCCGGCATTGGCGAGATGGTTCTGAGCTCCAGCTCGGACGCGCATCTGGTCGCCTACGGTCTGGGCTCCTGCATCGCCCTGGCTGTCTGGGACCCTCGCACCAGGGTCGGCGGCCTGGCTCATTTCATGCTGCCGAACGGGCCCGCCAACGGCGGCAGCCCGGTCAAGTTCATCGACACCGGCCTCGACACCTTCCTGAAGGCGATGGAGGCCAAGGGCGCCGTTCTGAACCGGAGCATTATCAAGGCGGCCGGTGCCGCGGCGATGCTGACGGTGGGCGGAGGCCTGGCCATTGGCAAGCGCAACGCGGAAGCGATGAGAGCGGCCCTCGCCGAGAGAGGGCTGTCACTCACCGCCACCGCGCTGGGTGGAAACGCCGGTCGAACGGTTCAACTCGAAGTGGTCGACGGCCGATTCCTAATCAAGAGCTTGTCTTCTGTTACCGAGTTGTAGGTCTTTCTAGTAGGAGCACCGACGATGGCAAAGATCCTCGTCGTGGACGACGCGGCCTTCATGCGTCTGCGGGCGGCCAAGTTGCTCGTCGAGGCTGGCCATCAGGTCCTCGAAGCCGAGAACGGGCGACTGGCAGTTGAGACGTACCTCCGTGAGCGGCCCGATTGCGTCCTGATGGACATCACCATGCCCGAGATGGACGGCCTCGAGGCGCTGGCGGAGATCCGGTCCAAGGATCCCCACGCCCGCATCGCGATGCTGACCGCGATGGGCCAGCAGGCGATCGTGATGGACGCCATCAAGCGTGGCGCCCGCGACTTCGTGGTGAAGCCGTTCGCCCCGGACCGCGTGCTGGCCGCCGTCAACAAGCTGCTGGCCGCCTGATCGCAGCCGGCCGTCCGACGACGGCCAACCCAGGTCGGATCCAACAATGGCCCCTATCCGCGTTCTTATCGTCGACGACTCCGCCTTCATGCGCCATGCCCTGGGCAGGCTCCTGAGCGAGACACCCGGGCTCGAGGTCGTTGGCGCCGCCGCGAACGGTGAGGAAGGCCTGGCGCTTACGCGCCAGCTACGGCCGGACGTCATCACGCTCGACGTCGAGATGCCCGTCCTCGACGGCCTGGGCATGCTCCGCCGGTTGATGCTCGAGACCCCGGCCCGGGTCGTGATGCTGTCGAGCCTGACCACGGCCAACGCCAGGGTCACGCTCGACGCCCTCGACTTTGGGGCCATCGACTTCGTGCCCAAGCCCTCCGGCTCGCTGTCGATCGACATCGGCCGCGTCGGCGACGAGCTGGTCGGCAAGATCCAGGCCGCCGCCGGCATGTCAGAGGCGGCCTTCGTCCGCCATCGCCAGGTCGCGGTCATGAACCTGACCCTGGCCGACAAGGCCGCGGCCAGGGCCGAGACCGGCCGGCCGGCGGGCCTGGCAGCCGGATCCGGAGGTCGCGAATCGACCCCTCGCCTCCGCTCGATCACCGGCCTGCAAGCCCAGAGACGGCCGCCTCGACCGGGCCCGCGCGTGGCCGCGAGCCGGCTCGTTGTCGTGGCTTCCTCGACCGGTGGACCCAGCGCCCTGCACACCTACGTCAAGGGCTTGCCCGAGCGCCTCGGGGCGGGCATGGCCATCGTCCAGCACATGCCTCCCGGGTTCACCGCCTCCCTGGCTGCACGCCTCGACTCGGTCGGTCGGCTGCGCTGCAGCGAGGCCACCTCCGAGGACGTCCTGATCGAGGACGAGATCCTGGTGGCGCCGGGCGATCGCCACATGATCTGCTCGACGACCGGACACATCCAGCTCGTCCACCTGCCGCCCGTAAACGGCGTCCGCCCCTCCGCCGACGTCACCCTCCAGGCCGTCGCGCCCATCTGGCGGGAACGCCTCCTGTGCGTGGTCCTGACTGGGATGGGCGTCGATGGCCGCGACGGCTGCCGGGCCGTCAAGCAGCACGGCGGCACCGTGATCTCGCAGGATGCCGCCACCTCGACGATCTACGGCATGCCGATGGCCGTCGCCGAAGCGGGCCTGACCGACCTGGTCCTGCCGCTCCATCACATCGCCGCCGCGGTCACGAGCTGGTGCTCGAGCGGGAACCTGGACGCCGTCGACCAGGAGACGATCGATCAGCCCGGCGGGCAGAGAGACGGGAGGCAGATCGCCTCCTGACGACATCGGGGAAGCCCCTACTCAGCTGGCGCCTGCCAGTACCGATACCTAAGGCAAGAACTTGCAGCCGGAGTGCGTCCGGCTCGGGACACGTAAGGAGAGTCGCACCGTGGCCGAGAAGCCAACGTCCGCCGGCAACGGTCGGTCAGGAGAGCTGCAGATCGTAGTCTGCGAGCTCGCCGACGAGCATTACGGGCTGGACATCGCCAAAGTCTTCGAGATCATCCGCCATCAGCCGATCACGCCGGTGCCGCGAGCCCCGCTGTTCGTCAAGGGCGTCATCAACCTCCGCGGCCGGATCATCCCCGTCGTGGACCTGCGCAACCGCTTCGGCATGGCCGAGGTCGAGCCGACCAAGGAGACCCGCATCGTCGTCGCGGAGAGCTCGTCGACCCGTGTCGGGTTGATCGTCGACAGCGTCTCCGAAGTCCTGCTCCTGCCGGTCGACTCCGTCGAGTCGACCCCGGGCGTGGCCGCCGGCGCCGACGCCGAGTACCTGCGAGGCATCGCCAAGCTCGGCGACCGACTCGTGCTCCTCCTAGAGCTCGACGGGTTGTTCGGTCTCGACGACCAGGCAGCGCTGGCGGGAGCCGCGTGACATGAGAGTCCAGATCGTCAACCGATACGTTCAGTCGGCCCTGAACGTGATCTCCAAGGAGACCCAGCTGCCCGTTCAGCGAGGCGGCCTTCTTCTCGAAGGCAACCCTTACACGACTGAGGACGTCACCGCCGTCATCGGCGTCAGCGGGCAGCTGACCGGCTCGATCTACCTGTCGATGTCGGAATCGGTCGCCCTCAAGCTCATCGGCGCCATCATCGGCCAGGAGACTTCCGAGCTCGACGAGCTTGGCCAGAGCGGCATCGCCGAGATGGCCAACGTGATCGCGGGAACCGCCGGCATCGACCTGGCCGATGAAGGCATCGAAACCGTCATCAACCCGCCGCTGGTGTTGGTGGGACGCGGGGCGCGGCTCTCGACCGTCGAGATCCAGCGTCTCGTAGTCCCCCTCTCGACCTCCTACGGTGAGGTCAAGCTCCACGTGGCGCTGCGAGAGGCCGCCTGAGATGCAGCTGACCTTCGATCTGCAGCCTGGAGACGACCGTCTCTTCATGGACGAGTCGCTCGAGCAGATCGAACGCATCGAACAGGGTCTGCTCGAGCTCGAGCACGACCTCGATGCGGGCGTGGTCAACGAGGTCTTTCGCGCCGCCCACACTCTGAAGGGCTCGGCCGCCACGATCGGCCATCGCCGCATGGCGGAGCTCACCCACGCCATGGAAGACCTCTTCGGAGCGTTCCGGAGCGGTACCCTCGTCGACGTCAAACCCTTCGCCGACGTCCTCCTGGCCACCATCGACGTCCTCCGGGCCCTGGTCGCCGAGGTGCAGGAGGGCGAGACTCTCACCGACGCCCCGGAGGGCCTGACCAGCCAGCTGCGCGGCCTGCTCTCCTCGGCCACCGCGTCGGCCGCCGCCCGCTCGGCGGCGCCCAGACCGGCGACCCGTCCGGCGACCGCGGCGGAACCCGGGGCGGCATCCGAAGCGGGGGCCGGCGAGACCGAGCCCGACGTGGCGGACAGCCCCGAGGAAGGCGTCGCCAACGTCGCCGTCGCACCGCTGATCCACCGCCTGTTGACCGCGTCCCCGGGCGGGTATGAAGCGCGCTCGATCGTCGTCTGCCGCATCGATCCGATGAGCGAGTGGCAGTCGGTCCGAATGCTCCAGCTCGTCCTCGAGGTCGAGGAGACGGGCGGGCTGGTCGCCTCGGCCCCCACCCGGGACGAGATCGAATCCGGGCTGGCCTCGACGCTGCTGGTGATGCTGGTCCAGGGTCGGCCGATCGACCTCCTCGACGTCCGCAAGCGGCTGGGCGCCATCGACGACGTGGTCGGCGTCGAAGCCGTTGCCGCGCCGCTCGGGTCGCCCGAGAACGAGGTCGAGGCGGCCCCTCTGAGCGTTGACGTCTACGGCCCAGAGGACGAGATCCCGCCTCTGGGCGCGACACGTACCGACGACGAAGGCGCCGCCCGGCCGCCGAGCGCCGCCGAGCGGCGTCAGGCCGACCTGGGCGCCGAGGCGCGCGGACTCCCACAGGGCGATCGAATGACCGTCGCAGGCGACAGGCTCAAGGCCGCCCAGCAGACCATCCGAATCGACGTCGCGCGGCTCGACGAGCTGATGAACCTGGTCGGCGAGCTGGTCGTCCACAAGACCCGCCTCCAGCAGAGCGCCCAGCTGCTCGCTCTGCGATTGGGCGACGACCCGCTGGCCCGCCAGTCGGACGAGGACGCCCAGCAGTTCGCCCGGATCTCGGGCCAGCTCCAGGACCAGGTCACCGGGCTGCGGATGCTGCCGATCGAGACCGTCTTCAACCGCTTCCCTCGGGTCGTTCGCGACATCGCCATGCGACTCGACAAGGAAGTCCAGCTGGTCATCGAGGGCAAGGAGACCGAGCTGGATCGGTCGGTTCTCGAAGAGGTCGGCGATCCACTCGGCCACCTGGTCCGAAACGCCCTCGATCACGGCATCGAGTCTCCTGCCGAGCGGCGCGCCGCGGGCAAGTCGCTTCCGGCGACCGTACGGCTCACCGCCCGGCACTCCGACGGCCGGATCCTGATCACCGTCGAGGACGACGGCCGGGGCATGAACCCCGCCGACCTTCGCCGGGCAGTCGTCGAGAAGGGCCTGATGAGCCGCGACGTCGCCGAGGCAACGAGCGACGAGGACATTCTGCGCGTCATCTTCCTGCCGGGGTTCTCGACGGCCCGAGTCGTGACCGAGGTGTCCGGCCGGGGCGTGGGGATGGACGTGGTCCGCAACAACATCGAGCATCTGGGCGGCTGGGTCGACGTGTCGAGCACGCCGGGCAAGGGCACCCGAGTCTCGCTCTCGCTGCCGCTCACGCTGGCCATCATCGGCGCGCTGCTGGTCAGGTCCGGCGCCAGGGTTTGCGCCCTGCCGCTGACGGGCGTGGTCGAGACGCTGCGCGTCGAGCCGAGGTCGTTCGGCCGGGTCCGGGGTCACAACGTCCTGTCCCTGCGCGATCGGGTCATACCGGTCGAGCAGCTCGACAAGGCCCTGGGCGATCCGCCGAGACCGCTGACCACCAACGAGCGCGGCTTCGTCAACCTGGTCGTGGTCAGGTCGCGTGGCGCCGAAATGGCTCTGGCCGTGGACGCCTTCGTCGGCCAGCACGAGATCGTCCTGAAGTCGCTGAGCGAGGTCACCGGCGAGCGCGCCGGGCTGGCCGGGGCAACGATCATGGCCGACGGATCGGTCGGTCTGGTCGTCGACATCGCCGCCTTGCTCGACCGCTCGAGCTCGGCGCGCGACGACATCGCCGAAGCCGAGCGCGGGCCACGCAGGCCGCGACGCAAGGTCGCCTGACGGAGAGCTCCAGGGACGACGACGCCGCCGGCGGTCCTCGGTGGCAGGCTTTCCCCCTCGCCCCGGCCCCGCCCCACCAGGCCGGTACCACTATCGAGTAGTTGTCCGGCCTCCGCGGCGGTGGGAACCTGCCGGCCATGACCGTACCCGTCAACGTCCTCGTGTACGGCCCGCTCGACGCCGGCAGCTGCGACGTCTACCGGGCGGGGATGTTCCGCGACTACCTGGCGGCCCTGGGAGTGAACCTGCGCGCCTGGACCGAGCTCGGCGTCTTCTTCGGAGCTGGCTACGAGAACCGGCCCGAAGAGGCCTTGCGCGACGGCGCCTTCGAGATCGATCGCTCGGCCCTGGACTGGGCCGACGTGGTCGTCTTCCGCCGCTACTACTTCACCGCCTTCGCCTGCGAGGCGAGCGATGCCGCCTCGCTAAACGAGGCCGACATGATCGAGCATGCCAGGCTGAGCGGCCATCGTTACCGCCGGCCGCTCGAGCTGCTGCTGCGGCCGATCTGGTCGCGCCTGCTCAGGGATCCCTCGTTCCTGGGCGGCCGGGGGATCGTCTACGAGACCGACGACTACGTCCTGGCCACGCCCACCTGGTTCGGGTCCGCGGTCGCCCTTCCGGAGCACGACATCGTCCGCTCGATGCTCCGGCTCGCCGACCTGGTGACCGTCTCGACGCCCGTGCTGGAACGAATGGCTCGGCCATATAACGCCTCGGTCCGGCTGATCCGGAACGCCATCGAACCGGCCTGGTATCCGGACCGGGCTGACGCACCGGTTCGCGACGGCGACCCCCGGATCCTCTTCTACGGGGTGCCACAGCGGTTGCGCGACTACTCGGTCTGTCGCGACGCGGTCGACGAGGTGGCCCGGACCACCCCGGGCGCACGCCGGATCTGGCTGGGCGGCGACGAGCCCGCCCTGCGCGAGATCGTCGACGAGGTCCAGCCCTTCGTTCGCGGCGCGCCCGCGTTCGCCCGGTCGCTGGTCGAAGCTCGACCCGACATCGGCCTCTGCCCGGTCGCCGACGACGAGTACAACCGGGCCCGTTCGGAGCTCCACTGGCTCGAGTACACGATGGCCGGCGCCCCGTCCGTGGCCACCCGGCTGATGGGCGGTGGTCCATACGAGGTGGTCCGCGACGGCGTGGACGGCCTGCTCGCCCGCAACAAGGCCCAGTGGCGCGACGCGCTGCGGTCGCTGGTCCGGTCTCCCGACCTTCGGGCCGAGCTGGTCGGGCGAGCTCGCGAGCGTGTCATGGCCGAATACCGCGCCGCTGATCGGGCTGTCGAATGGGCCGAGGCCTACCGCTGGGCCGCCGAACACGCCGGCTCGAGAGCTCGAGAAAGAGCTTCCTGAGCGGGCTGCCGCGCCGCCGCCCCGCGTGTCGCCCGGGCGTGACCTCACTGCCGGCGAACCTAGCCAGCGACCCTCATGACGTTCGCCAGGTCGATCCCGGCCAGCCCCCCTCCGGCGGCGTTGACGCCGCCGAGGAGCTTGATGAACTCGCGGAGGATCTCGTCGCTGAACTGGCCGCGCATGGCCACGCGCATGATGTGGAGGGCGTCGAAGGCGCTGACGGGGGCCCTGTATGGGCGTCGGGTCGTCAGGGCGTCGAAGGCGTCGACCACGCCGACGAGCTGCGAATCGAGCGCGATGCCCGCCGCCTGGCGCCCGGCCGGATAGCCCGACCCGTCGCAGCGCTCGTGGTGCTCGGCGATGATATGGGCGTAAGGCGGCGGGTAGCCCAGGGCCCGGACCACCATGTCGTGACCCGACTTGACATGGGTTCGCATGACCTGCCACTCGGACGCGTCCAGAGCGCTGGCCTTGTCGAGCAGGGCTCGGGGCACGCGGTTCTTGCCGATGTCGTGGAGCAGCCCGCCGCGGGCCACGTCGCGGATGGCGTCGGTCGAGCCAAACTGCATGAACCTGGCCAGGACGATGCCGTACACGGCCGTGTTGATGGCATGGGTGTGAGTGGCGACGTGCTTCTGCATTGTGGCCACCATCGCCCAGACCATCTCCTCGTCCTCGACGAGATGGAGGGTGATGGCGTCGATCGTCTGGTGGGTGAGCAGCAGGCCGTCGTGGTCGAGGGCGTTCTCGCGGGTGAATATCGGGCTCAGGATCTTGGCCGCGATCGAATAGGCGGTCTTGCTACGCTCGATCGGCGTCAACCGCGAGTTCGCGAGGACGTTCGGCAGCGCCGCCGCTAGGGCGCCGCGCAGCAGGTCGGAATCGATCTCGCGGACCAGGAACGACATGCCCCGCTGAGCCCTGTTGATGACCTTGCGCAGGTCGCCGCCCTTCATGGCATAGAGCACCGGCCGGGGGCCGCGCCAGATGTACAGGTCGCAGGGCAGGGTCGAGATGTCGGTCAGGACTCGGGCCGGAACCGGCTCGAACCCCGGCGGCGCCGGCGTGATCAGCTGATGAGTGGACATGAACGTTCTCAAGCCATGGCGATGAACTCATTTGAGGTGTCGGTGCCGGGAAAGCCCCCTTGAGCTTGGCCGGGGCTCGGAGGGCCGCGGGCTGGACCGGGAAACTGCCCCACTCGCCGCCGCGGCCTGGTCCGGGCGGTCAACTCACGGCCGACGACGGCCGATACCTGATTCGATGGAGACGCCGCCCCGGTCAGAACGACCACAGTTCGTCCTGCCCACCTTCGCCCCGGTCCCCGACCTCGACCCCGAGGCCTACGACCGGATGGCGCGCAACGTCCGTGCCCTGCTGGGCATCGACCTGAACCAGTACAAGCCGGCCCAGGTCTGGCGCCGGGTCAACGGCTTCGCCAACGCGCGGGGTCTCGCCGACGCTGACGCCCTGGTGGCCAGGGTGCGCCAGGACGCCGACCTCCGCCAGGCCTTCCTGGACATGCTGACGATCAACGTCAGCGAGTTCTTCCGCAACTCCGAAGCCTGGGACGTTCTCGTGGCCCAGTTCCTCCGGCCGATGCTCCTGAGCCAGCTGTCGGTCCGGATATGGAGCGCCGGCTGCTCGCTCGGCTACGAACCGTTCTCGATCGCGATGCTCGCCCGCGAGATCGCGCCTCAGACCCCCGTCACCATCCTGGCCACCGATCTGGACGACACGATCCTGTCGCGGGCCCGGACCGGCGTCTACACCGAGGCCCAGATGACCGGCGTCTCGCCTGCCCGGCGAGCCCGCTTCTTCCGCAGCGTCGGCCCCAACTGGGAGGCGAGACCGGAGCTCCAGGCCCCTATCGCCTGGAAGCGCCACGACCTCCTGCGCGACCCCTACGAGCACCCCTTCGACCTGATCTGCTGCCGCAACGTCGTCATCTACTTCACCGAAGCGGCCAAGACCGATCTGTACGGCCGCTTCCGCGAGGCGCTCCGGCCGGGCGGCATCCTCTTCCTGGGGGCGACCGAGTCGATCCCGAACGCTCGCGCGGTCGGTCTCCAGCCCGCGGGCCTGACGTTCTACAGGCGCCCCTGAATACGGCCGAGGCCGGTCGGGCGCCCGACCGAGGTCCTCGTGGATAACCCTGGGCCATTCGTGGAAAACCGAAGGTCCGGGGTGTTGGTCCTGTCCAAGATGATGCAAATACCGCATGTCAGGGTACCTGGCCGTGGGCTACCCTCGGCGCGCATGACCACTCCGACCCCGCTCCACAGCATTGCTCCTAGGACACCCTGTGTATTGATCGTCGACGACGACGAATACGTCCACGGCGCCCTGGAGGCCGCCCTGAGGGGTCTGCGGGTCCACCTCCTGACCGCCCACACGGCCGCCGAAGGCGAGGCTCTGGCGCTCCAGTACCATCCCGTGCTGGCGATCGTCGACGTGGGCTTGCCCGATCGCGACGGCTACCGCCTCACCTCGGACATGCGTCGCGACCTGTCCCTGGCCGCGATGCGGGTTCTGATCCTGACCGGCCAGTCCCCCGATCCGGTGGCGGCCAGCCGAGCCGGCGCCAACGGCCTGATCCAGAAGCCGTTCCGGCTGCACCACTTCCTGGACGTCGTCCGGGAGCAGCTGGGCAATCGCGACCACGAAGAGACCCGGCTCCACGCGGCCCTGGCGAGAGGCGCCTGAGCTCACCGCCCCGTCTCATGCTCGAGACTCGGGCCGCGTCCCGTCTCGTCAGCCCGGGGAGCGCCCCGCGGACGGTCTCTCGATCAGCTCCACCAGCATCATGTTGGGGAGCATTGCGAAAGCGACTCGACGACCGCCGAAGGCCACGGCCGGGATCGGTGGCCTGGCCAGCCTGGCGCCGGCGTCGAGAAGGCCCTCGATCGAACTCGCCAGGTCTCCCGTCTCGTAGGCGTGGTGGTAGATCTTGGTCCGGGCCGTCAGCCACGGTGTGAGCACATCGGATCCTGCCAGCCCCTCGAGCAGCTCCAGACGCAGACCGGCGCCGACCAGGAAGCGTCCCCGTATCCCCTGGCCCGGATCCTCGAAGTCGTCGCCTTCTCGGGCGAAGCCGATTGTTTCCAGCACCGCGCTGTCGGTCTCCAGGTTGCGGCAGGCAACGCCCAGATGGTGGATGGTCAGACCCTGTCCGAGAACCGAGCCGGGCGTGCCGGCCGGGCCGCCTGTGTCGCCGGTCATCGGCCCGCCTCCCTGTCGATGAGCAGGGCGACCGCCGCCGCGCTCGCCTCAAGTATGGCCCGTGTGGCCGGCCAGCCGTCCCGGGTCAGCTCGTGCTCCACAGCGTCGATCGGTGTCGCGCCGAACTGGAAGGCGCCCGTGACGACCCCGGCGCGATCGAGACCGGCGCGGTCGTGGAAGGAGACGACCGCCCGATTGGCGGCCACGGTCCGGCAGTAGACCGCCCGAAGCCCCAACTCCTCGAAGGCGGCGCGGTACAGCAGCAAGGCGCTCTCCGGCGCAGCCAGCGAGCCGGCGCGGAGGACCCAGCGACCCCATTGTGCCCGGCCCGGGACGTCGTCGGCGCGCCACAGCCCGAGGGTGCCCTCGGGAAGGTCGCTCCGTCGGCTCTCGACGATCCAGTACCAGTCCTCGGCGCGGCCCAGGTAAGCCTGGATCCAGGCGACCTGGTCGTCGACGAGCCCCGAGACCGGATGCAGGCGGCCCGCAGCACGCGGGTCGCGGCGAAGCGCCGCGATGAAGCCCGCGTCCTTTGGCTCGACGGGCCGTAGCCGGAAGGCGCGACCCTCGAGGCGCAGGTCATGACGCACCGTGGCGCTCCGCAGCCGCGACGATCGAGTCGACGTCGGTTAGCTCGCCCAGCTCCGCGGCATCGAAGGTGACGCCGAGGGCGTCCTCGAGGGCGAAGACGACCTCGATGTGCTTGAGCGAGTCCCAGTCGGGGTTGTCGTCGCGGACCAGCCTGTCGTCGGCCGCGACGGGGCGGCCCAGGATCACGCGGAAGACGTCGCGGACCACCGCCGCGAGATCGCTCGAGGATGTGCCTTCGACCATCACTCCTCCCAGACCAGCTCGACGGACCGGCTGGCCGTGACGCCTAGGTCCTCGAGCCGGGACCACGCCACGTCCACCCCCGGCTCGGACGCGGGTCGTCCGGCGAGACGCTCCAGCCAGGTTCCGGCCGGCTCGTTGCGCGGACCCGTCCTGAAGGCGAACCGGACCCGCGAGGGATGGCCCGAGCCAATGACGCCCCGCAGGGCCTCGGCGACGATCAGATCCTCCACCCCGCGGCCGAGGGCGCGACAGCTGATGGCGACCTCCTCGACGATCGGCGTGGACCCCGGCACCTGGCGACCCACGACCAGACCGACGACCCCGGAGTCCGAGAGCCGGTCCTGGAGGGCGATGGTCACGAGGAAGGTCGACGGGTCCGCCAGCCGGGCAGCGGCTTCCGCCTCGGAAAGCCGGAGGAACCCGGTATTGAACTGGTTGGTCTTGGCCGACAGCTCGTGGATGCGGGTCAGCCGTCCGACCGGCGAACGCTCGAAGGTCAGGCGTGTCCCCAGCGACCGAAGGTAGGCCTCCGGGTCCGCGGCCGTCACGATCGCCGCGCGGGTCCGACTGACGGCAAGGTCCGCGGCACGGAGAGAATCCTCAGCCGTGACTCTGAGGGCCTGCAGGCCCGGGTACCAGCGCAGCCCACGCAGGACGAGGCCGGCGTCCGAGGCGTCGAGGAGGGCGATCTCCGGCAGGGCCGCGGCGACGGCCGCCAGCTCGCCCGGGTTGTCGTCGACGAAGAGAGCGGCGCCGGGGCCGATCCGCAGGGTCTCCAGTATCCGAGCCAGCCCTTCCGGCTTGGGCCGCCAGCTCGCCACCATCGCCGAGAGCCGCTCCGGGCGCAGCGGGAAGTCCGGCCGCTCGGCGAAGAGACGCTCGACGTCGGCAGGCTCGTTCTTCGACAGGACCGCGAGCAAGACGCCCGAATCGGCGAGCTCGACAAGGCGGCGCTGCAATGCCCATCGAGCCTCGCTCAGGACCACGCCGGCGGGCCCGTCCTCGGCTAGGACGCCTTCGTAGATCGTGGCGTCCAGATCCACCACGACGGCCTTGAGGCGGGGGGCCAGGACGGCCGGGATCCAGACGAGCCCGAGGCGTCGGGCCGTCTCGATCGCGGCGGCGTCACTCAGCGAGCTGCCGGCGAACGATCGCGAGCGCTCGTCCAGATAATCCCGACCCAGGCAGTCCGCGACGACGGTCTGATCGACCAGGTGGCAGCCCGGCAGCCCGGCCAGGCCGGTCTCGAGACTGGCGTTGAGCCTGCGGGTCGATTCGTCTCCTCCGACGGCGGTCGTTACGAGAACCGGAGCCGGAGAGGAGAGGCGCAAGGCCGCGAGCCGATCCCCGAGCCAGGCCGCGACAGCCTCGGGTTCCTGGCGGTCCAGGTACCGTCCGAAGTCGAGCCAGACCAGCTCCACGTCGGGGGCCGGGCCACCGAGGCTCATGCCGCCGAGCGCGTCGTCGTACGGGCTCAGCTCGAATTTGGGGGCTCTGCCTGCCAGCGCCAGAAACGGGGCCATCACGCTGGCGACGAACTCGAACGGCTGGTTGCGGTGGACCCGGATTCGGACGGGCTCGAGCGGCCAGCCGGCTCGACCGCGGAGCAGGTCCAGACGCCGCGGTCGTTCAGCGAAGACAAGGCGCTGCCAGGCCAGCCGCTCCACGACCGACCCCGCCGCGCCGTCTCCGGAGACAGCCTGCCTCACCGGGACGCCTCGGCGATGACGTAGATCTCGGCGGCGATGTCCGGGTAGCGCTCGCCCAGCTCCATGAAGGCCTCCAGCATGGAGTCGGTCCAGGTGGCCTCGATCTGGCTGTTCGAGAGGGGCTTGAGCCAGTAGCCGCCCAGGTGGTGGACACGAAGTCCTGCGTTTCGGACGGCATCGCGCAACGACTCCGGGTCGAAGACGCGGCGATGGCCGTGATGGCGATCGGTGTCGTTGAGGGCATGCTCGTCGGCCAGGAGACCCATCATGACGGCCGCTTGACGGTGGACGCTCCGGGCGTTCGGGACCGCGGCGCAGATGCGCCCACCCTCGGCCAGCCAGCGCCCCGCCCGGCTCAGGATGTCGACGGGGTTCTCGACGTGCTCGAGGACGTGACCGAGGACTATCGTGTCGAACCTGTCGGCCGGCTCGAAGTCCTCGAACAGAGCGTTCACGACCTCGACGCCGGGAAAGCGGCGCTCGATGTCCGCGCAGAAGGCCGCCGCGCCCTCAACGACGCAGAGCTCCGGAAAGGCCCGCGCCAGGATCGTCGTCATGACGCCCTCGGCCGGGCCCATCTCCAGGCAGCGCCGGCCCCGCCAGAAGCGTTCGAAGACCCGGGCCGAATACAGGACCGTGGCGGTGTTGGCGCCCCGCGCGTACCAGCTGTCGGCCGCGATCGAATCCAGCCGATTGGCCTCGTGTTCCCGTTCGACCTGATCTCCCACTGGGTTCACGGCTCGCCTCTCATCGTCGGGGAGGGAGACCCGGCGCGTCTAGCTCCACGCCTCAAACCTCCATCGACCGTATGGCCGCGACGACTCGAGCCGCTCGCTCAGGATCGAGGTGCGGTCCGATCGGCAGACTCAGCTCCTCGCGGGCGATTGCCTCGCTGACGGGCAATGACCCGGCCCGGATCGCCAGGCTCGCGTAGGCGGGCTGGAGGTGCGGCGGGGTCGGGTAATGGATCAGCGTTTCCACGCCTGCGTCCGCGAGCGCGGCCCGCAGGCGGTCGCGATCGTGGTGTCGGGCGGCGAATACGTGCCAGACGTGGCCGCAGTCGGCGCCGGCCAGCGGCAGCCTCAGCGACATTCCGCCGAGGTCATCCAGGTAGTTCCGGGCAATCGCCGCGCGGCGGGCATTCCAGTCGTCGAGCCGGCGGAGCTTGACCCGCAGAACCGCGGCCTGGATCTCGTCCAGACGCGAGTTGACTCCGGCGAGCTCATGACGGTAGCGCTCGGTCGACCCGTAGTTGCGAAGGAGGCGGACTCTGCGGATCAGCTCCGGGTCGTCGCTCGTTACGGCCCCGCCGTCGCCGAACGCGCCCAGGTTCTTGGCCGGGTAGAAGCTCCAGGCGGCGGCGTCGCCGAGAGATCCCGCCCGGCGGCCGCCGTAGGTGGCGCCGTGGGCCTGGGCCGCGTCCTCGAGTACCCGCAGCCCGTAGCGCCGGGCCAGGCCGCGGATCTCGGCCATCGCCGCCGGCTGGCCGTAGAGATGGACCGGGATCACGACCCGCGTCCGTGAGGTCAGCGCCTCCTCGATGCGGGTTGGATCGAGCGTGTACGTCGCCGGATCCACGTCCACCGGGACGGGTTTGGCGCCGGTGGCGCTGACCGCCAGCCAGGTGGCGACGAAGGTCAGCCCGGGCACGATCACCTCGTCGCCCGGCCCCACGTCCATCGCCCGCAGCGCCAGGGTCAGGGCGTCGAGGCCGTTGCCCACGCCGGCGCACCCGGCCGTCCCGA
>Ga0335076_10000463_pt1 | contig 37356 bp, 27 predicted proteins | sample Lox_Sample_25_FD_206717 | JGI IMG/M metagenome (GOLD analysis project Ga0335076, IMG submission 206717) | Soil microbial communities from Loxahatchee National Wildlife Refuge, Florida, United States - Lox_Sample_2.5 | ecosystem: Environmental > Terrestrial > Soil > Wetlands | place: USA...
GTGACGGGAGCCCATATCAAGTCGATGAATGGCTTCTGTCCGGGGCCGGAAAACACCGCTTGCAAGCCCGAGGGAACAGCCGGAGGAAAAACGTCGTCGGCAAAAACTTTTACGTCAGGAGTGTCGTCACCCTCGATCTGAATCGGAGGACGGTTTGGTTGTTCCAGAACAGTCACGGTTTCTGCGCGATAAGTGTAGGTTTTCTCCCACTCGAAGGTCGTATCGGGCAAGGAATAATTGTGCTGACCGCTGACGCCGACTTCGCCGATCATTGAACGTTCTGAGGTCCCGATTGCAGTGCGGTAGACGCGGTACACGTAACGCAGATTGTTTTCTGAAACAGGCTCGATTGGCGTCGTCCAATGAAGGACAATTCCCTGGCTTGTCACTTGTGCTTGAAAGTCCTGCGGAGGCGGGAGCGTACGGGCAAGTGGCACCTTTACGCGATTCGAGATTCCGGCACCTCGCCCTGCCTTATTCAAGACCTCCACCGCATATGTGACGAACGCGCCGGGCGAGTCGCTCTGGATGGTCTCGGGAAGCGTATCGACATACGTAGCTTCAGGTCTCTGTTTCGTCGAAACCGCTTTAGGCACGACCTGGGACTCAGTTTTTCCTACCGGAGTTCCGCACTGGTTCAGATCATCGACGCTACGGCAGATCAAAGTTGGACCCAGTTCGCGAAGCGTCTGGCGGTCAGTGGTAGTGGCGGGAAGCGTCCAGGTGAGATTCACTCGGTCGCCTTTGCGCGATGCGCGTAGGTCGGTTGGTGCGGTTGGAAGGTTAAGAGAGGGCGGTTGCGGCGGTCCCATGGTAGCGCACGCAGAAAGCACCACTGGCATACAAACGGCCATCCACCGCATCAGAGAAGAGCGTCTCATCCGCCTGAAATCAGAGTATCAGAATGCCGTATTAGACCGGAGGCGTCCTTCTCAGTGCGGAAATCCTGCGACTCCGCGCTCAAGATGACGGCGTTGGAGTAGTCCCGATGCAGAGGATCAGTTCGTCAGTTCTTTGATCGCTTCACGGAAGACTTTCGTATGCCGATCCACATGCTCGGCCTCAGTCTGCGGACACATCAGGGCCATGTTGTGGAAAGGCGTGAGCAAGATTCCTCGATTCATGGCATACAGGTGCATGAAACGTTCGAGTTCGAAATCCATGGCATCGTGCGCTTGCTTGCCGTTTTTTTGCTCAGGACCGAACATATATTCGGCGCGGCATCCAAGACGAGTCACATGCCACGGTAATTTTACTTCGGCGATCGCTTTCGCAACTCCATCAGTCCAGCGGACGGCCATCGGGATCATGCGGTCAAAGGCTTCTTTCGTCAGAACTTTTGTGAGCGTTGCGCGCATCGCGGCCAGCGAAAGAGCATTTCCGGCTAAAGTTCCGCCGATGCCACCTACATCGCAATTTTCCAGTTCTTGTTTCGCGACGATGCGATCTGCCACCTCTTGGGAGAATCCGTATGCGGCTCCCGGGATACCGGCGCCGATTGCTTTACCGAAAACAATGACATCGGGATCAAGATTCTCGGCACGCGTGTAGCCGCCTGGGCCAGCGCAGATCGTGTGTGTCTCGTCGATGATGAGTAGGGTACCGTGCTCGCGGGTGATCTCCCGGAGAGCTTTGTGAAATCCCGGCTCGGGATGCACGATACCAACGTTGGTCATCGCCGGCTCAGCGAGGACGCAAGCCACATCTCCTGACACAAGCGCGGCTTCTAAGGCATCGATGTCATTGAATTCGACGACCTTTGTCGTAACTGCGGGATCGACCGGTGGACCGATATTTCCGGCCCGTGGGCCGGGCGTACCATCCTCATGAATCGTGATGAAAGTTTCATCGACGGTTCCGTGATAACACCAGTTGAAAACCAAAATCTTCGGTCGGCCTGTGATCTGGCGCGCAAGGCGGATCGAAAAACGATTGGCATCTGTTGCCGTGAGAGCGAACTGCCAGTATGGCAAGTTGAAACGCTTCTGCAATTCTTCGGCGACGATAATCGCGTCTTCTCCCGGAAGCATCAGCGTAATTCCGCGCCGCAGCTGCTCTTCGGCGGCCTTCACTGTGGCAAAAGGAGAGTGACCCGTCATCGCGCCGGTATCGCCGAGGCAGAAGTCGATGTAGCGATGTCCGTCGACGTCAAAGAATTCTGCGCCTTGCGCTTCGCGCACGAATGGCGGAAACGCTCCCGCCCACTTCACCATCCAGTTCATCGGCACGCCTGCAACGAGCGACTTGCAGGCGCGGTCAAAGAGCGCCTTCGATTTCGGGCGCTCGTCCACAAACTTCTTTTGTTCGCGTTGCATCAGGGACTGCAAGCGGCTGCGGTCGATGGATGTCATGGATGAGAAAAGATAAACCACGGAGAACCCAGAGGACCACAGCGAAGTTCCTGTGGTCTCTGTGATTTCCGTGGTGAAAATCCTTACAGAATGTACCGGCTCAGATCCTGATCTTTCACGATGTCAGTCAGCATCTTGCGGACGTAATCGGCGTCGACCGTGACTTGCTCGCCCTTTTTCTCCGGAGCTTCGAAGCTTAGCTCGTCGAGAACACGCTCCATAATCGTATGCAAGCGGCGTGCGCCGATGTTTTCGGTGCTCTCGTTCACGCGGAATGCAAAATGCGCAATTTCGTCCAAGGATTCAGGAGTGAACTCGAGCTTCACGCCTTCGGTCTCCAGCAAAGCTGTGTACTGCTTGACCAGAGACGATTTCGGCTCGGTCAGAATTCGCACGAAATCTTCCATGGTGAGCGACTGGAGTTCAACACGTATGGGGAAGCGTCCCTGCAATTCCGGAATCAGATCGCTGGGCTTCGATACGTGGAACGCCCCGGCCGCAATGAACAGGATGTGATCCGTGCGCACCATACCGTAACGCGTATTGACCGTGGTGCCTTCCACGATGGGCAGGATGTCGCGCTGCACGCCTTCGCGGGAGACATCGGGCCCGTGACCGCCTTCACGGCCGGCAATCTTGTCGATTTCGTCGAGGAAGACGATGCCTGAATTTTCGACGCGGTCGATCGCTGTGCGCGTGACCTGATCCATATCGATGAGCCGTTGCTCTTCTTCCTGGATCAGATACTCAAAGGCCTCATTGACCTTCATCTTCCGCTTCTTGGTGCGCTGGCCGAAGATGTTTGGCAACATGTCCTTGATATTGACGTCCATCTCTTCGACGCCCTGGTTAGTCAGGATTTCGAAAGACGGGAAGTTGCGCTCCCGGACATCGATCTCGACCATACGGTCGTCGAGCTTGCCCTCACGCAGTTGCTGGCGCAGCTTTTCGCGGGTGCGACTGGAAGACTCGGTCAACGAGGTGTTGCCCTCGATCACTACGCCGCCGGTAGTTTGATCCGGGCGTGGAGGGGGTGAAGGCGGTAGCAAAATATCCAGGAGACGCTCTTCGGCGTTGAGTTCGGCTTTGTCGGCGACATCTTCGAGTTTCTCTTCGCGAACATTGTCGATGGCGATTTCGACGAGGTCTCGGACCATGGACTCGACATCGCGCCCAACATAGCCAACCTCAGTGAACTTCGAAGCCTCAACTTTGAGGAACGGAGAGTTCGCAAGCTTTGCCAAACGCCGGGCGATCTCAGTCTTCCCCACACCGGTGGGACCGATCATGATGATGTTCTTGGGGATGATTTCCTCGGCGAGATCGGGCGGCAGCTTCTGGCGGCGTGTGCGGTTTCGTAGGGCGATCGCCACAGCGCGCTTGGCATCTTTCTGCCCGATAACGTGTTTGTCGAGCTCGGCGACGATCTCGCGGGGAGTCAACTCATCGAGAGCTAGCTGATCTTCTTCGGCGGTTGAAGGTAAGTAGATTGCCATAAATCAGTCGTCGGTCCTCAATCGTCAGTCGTCAGGCCATGATTTGGGAGAGCGAGGACTAGCGACGCTTCAAAGTTCCTCGATCGTTACCCGGTCATTGGTATAGATGCACATCTTGCCGGCAATCTTCATTGCCTCTTCAGCGACCTGACGGGCGGGGAGTTGCGTATGATCGAGCAACGCCTGGGCCGCGGCCTGGGCATAGGGACCACCGCTTCCAATCGCTGCAATACCGCTGTCAGGCTCGATGACATCGCCTTGACCGCTCAACAAGTACGTCTGGTCTTTATCGCTGACGATCAACAAGGCTTCTAGATTGCGGAGGAATTTGTCGGTGCGCCAGTCGCGCCCCAGTTCGACGGCAGCCCGGCCCAGATTCCCGTGATATTGCTCGAGCTTCGCTTCGAATCGGCTAAAGAGGGTGAAAGCATCGGCGGTAGACCCGGCAAATCCGGCCAGAATTTTGTCGTTATAAAGCCTTCGAATCTTCTTCGCCGAGTGCTTGATCACCGACTCGCCCAGCGTGACTTGGCCGTCCCCAGCCAGGACTACGTTGCCGTCGCGGCGCACGGACAGAACCGTCGTGGATCGTATCAGTCGTTTCGTAGCCATGAGCGCAATTTCTGATTATAGCAGTCAAAAATGGGCGCATCGGAATCGACTCAAGGCCAATGTTCTTCGCTATTTACAGATCGCCTCAGTAACCGGTAAGGCGATTACCAGTGTGACATTTCTTGGACGCGCATTTGTCCGTAGCGTGTTGTTCATGCCTAAGTTTGCAGCCGTGCTTTGCCAAGACCAGAAGTCCCTGCAGGTATTGCGGACCGTTCTAAATCAGATGGACACCGAACTGATGCACTGCCGGTCGCGTCAGGAAGCGCTCGAGTCGGTGATGAGCGGCCAGTGCTCGACGATGATCGTGGACTTCGATCTGGCGGGCGCCGAAGAAGCAATACGCATGGCATCATTGCTGCCTCCGGCGCAGAAGCCGGCCCTCCTCGCAATCGCAACCCGTGCGTGGCCGGGGACGGGGCAGGCTTTTCAATCCGGGGCGAGCCGGATTCTTTATCGTCCGCTGACCGGCGAGGTGATTCGCGAGGCGCTGAAGTCCGGACGGAAGGCTGGCAGAAGCAATCGCCGCAAGTCCGAACGGTATGAGGTGAAGACGGTCGTTTACCTGGAGGTCGAGCATGGAACACTGTCCGGGATCAGCATCGACATCGGAGAGCAGGGACTTGCAATACAGGCGACCGAGCCAGTGCCGATTCAAACGAACCTGGTGTTCCGCTGCATATTGCCCGGCACAAACGTTACGCTTCATGGACATGCCGATGTCATCTGGGCGAGCGACCAGGGGCGCGCCGGACTCTTCTTTTCGAAACTGAGCTCCGCCGCGAACAAGCACTTGAAGCAGTGGCTGGCAAAACGGGGCAATCACAAGCATGCGGTACGCGATCTGCTTCCTCCGGCAGACGCGCATGTCTCATTCGCCGCGACAGAAGAGGACGAATTGCAGACCGAGGCCCAGTAGCTTTTGACTGTAGTTCTTGGGATTTCTCCTCTGCTGCCGGCTTCGCTTATCATCGCTGTAAATGCCGAACAGCGAGTCGACCTCCGTTTTGACCTCGACAAACGTGACTTTCAACGGACACTCCATGGTTGGCGTGTTGAAGCGAGTGCTGGTCTGCTCGCCCCGCAGCGCCAGTTGGGATCAAACGGATCGTGTTGCCCGTTGGCAAGAACTTGGATTCGGTCATGCACCTGACCCAGACAAAGCCGAGACCCAACATGCGGCGCTTCGGCGTGAACTGGAAGCGGTTGATGCGGAGGTAATTGAGCTTCCCTCTTCCCCGGAGCTTTCGCTCGATGCGGTGTATGCGCATGATGCCTCCCTGGCTACCGACTTTGGGTTAATTCTCATGAGGCCGGGTAAACCAAATCGCGTCGCAGAAGGACGACATCAGGGACGATTCGCCGCGGAGTTGGGGATTCCCATTGCCGGCGAAATCGAGGGTCCCGGAACGACCGAGGCCGGGGATATCGTGTGGCTCGATGACAAGACTCTGCTGATCGGGCATGGCTACCGCACCAACAAAGCTGGAATCGAGCAGATGCGAGCGATTCTTTCTCCGCAGCGCGTTGAGGTGATTTCCGCGCCACTTCCTTATGGGCCGGGGCCTTCGGCATGCCTGCATTTGATGTCGCTGATTAGCCTGGTAAACGAGAAGACAGCACTCGTCGATCTGCCGTGGCTGGCGGTCGAAACCGTTGAATTGCTCGCGTCGCGCGGATTTAAGTTTGTCGAGATCGACTACTCGGAGCGGGAGACACTGGCCTGCAATGTGTTAGCACTCGGAAATAACCGATTGCTTGCGATTGAAGAGAACCACAAGACGAACGAGCGACTGCGGCAGCATGGATTTGATGTGAGGAACTTTCCGGGCAGCGAGATCTGCATCAACGGCAGTGGCGGGCCAACGTGTCTGACCAGACCGTTGCTACGTGGATGAGCGGACGGGATTGCGGTGGTTGATATGATGTCTGTTCACAGGAACAAACATCCATCGATGAGTGTGCTGATGCGTTTCATCAGTCGTTTTTTTGGGGTTTGCGCACTTGGAGTCGTGGCAGCCGTGATTGTGTCTGCCCAGACACCGGCTACGCTGCCCACGGTTTCGCTTGACTCGGTAACTGCATCCGATCCGTTGCACGATGGCATCCAGATTCAGGCTGGGACTGCAACTATGCGGATCACGGCGGTTCGCGACGACATCATTCGCATTCGACTCTCGCCGGATTCGACGCTTCCAGAGGATGCATCCTGGGCCGTACTGGCGGACGCGCGGACTAAGACGGTCGCTGTGCAGCCGATGCAAGACAGTACGGCAGACGGATTTCGAACCAGAGCTCTCGACGTGCGCGTGGAGAAAAATCCACTGCGCGTGATTATTCGCGATCTTTCGGGGAATGTGCTCTCAGCCGATGCGGTGGGTCGCCCAACAAGATTCCAACTCGGCGGATTCAATGTTTATAAGGAAATGCCAGGGCCGGAGCACTATTTCGGACTCGGGGACAAGACTGGACAATTCGATCGACGCGATCAGGCATACACGCTGTGGAACACCGATGTAGGTCCGCAGGAATCGGTCGATCCGTTGTACAAAGCGATCCCGTTTTTCCTCGCGATCGACGGCACACGAAGTTACGGCATTTTCCTGGATAACACGTGGCGCACGTGGTTTGATTTCGGCAAATCTTCTCGGGATTCGATTGCATTTGGAGCCGATGGCGGGCCGCTCGATTACTACTTCATCTATGGGCCCACACCGAGGCAGGTGGTGGAAGGCTATGCATATCTGACAGGGAAGCCTCCGCTGCCGCCGTTGTGGTCACTGGGATTCCAGCAGTCACATTACACCTACACGCCCGAATCAAAGCTGCGAGACATTGCCACGCGCCTGCGAACGGACCGAATTCCTTCGGATGCTGTTTATCTCGATATCGATTATCAGGACAGGAACCGTCCGTTCACCGTGGATGCGAAGACATTTCCGAATTTTCCGGGGCTAGTGTCGGACCTGCGGAAGCAGCATTTTCATCTGGTCAACATTACGGACCTACATATTGCGCATGCGCCGAATCAAGGGTATGCGCCGTACGATTCCGGGCATGCGTCAGATCAATTCGTGAAGAATCCGGACGGCAGCGAATTCGTCGGGATCGTGTGGCCGGGGCCGGCGGTGTTTCCGGATTTCACACGGGCGCAGACGCGGGAATGGTGGGGCGGGTTGTATAAGGAATTCGTGAACGAGGGAGTTGCAGGGTTCTGGAACGACATGAACGAACCTTCAGTATTCAACGGACCCGGAAAGACAATGCCGTTGAATACGGTTCATCGGATCGAGGAGCCGGGCTTCACGACGCGGGCGGCCACACACGCGGAGATCCACAACATTGTGGGATTGGAAAATGCGCGCGCAACGTACGAGGGTCTCCTGAAACTGCGTCCGGATGAGCGGCCATTTGTGCTCACTCGCGCCACGTTCGCCGGAGGTCAGCGATACGGTTTCACCTGGACCGGCGACAATTCGGCAACCTGGAACCATCTGCGGCTCGCGACGCAGATGGTGCTGAATCTGGGGCTGAGCGGAATTTCGTTTGTAGGTGCGGATGTCGGTGGGTTCAACGGGACCCCGTCGTCCGATCTGCTGACGCGCTGGGTTGAGTTAGCCGCATTCTCACCCTTCTTCCGGGATCATTACGACAAGGGCAGCGGGCCGCATGAGGTTTGGGCAAATGGGCCGGAGCAGGAAGCAGTGCGGCGGCGCTACATCGAGACGCGATATAAGTTGCTGCCTTACATCTATTCCTTGGCCGATGAGACATCACGAACAGGGTTGCCGATGATGCGGCCGGTGTTTCTGGAGTTCCCGGAGATATTCGCTCCGAATGCGAATTTCGATCATTGGGACACTGAGTTCCTGTTAGGCCCAAGCCTGCTGGTTGCGCCGGCGCCATTCGGGGAGAAACTCGATGACTATTTTGTCTCGTACCCGAGTGGAACATGGTTCGATTTCTGGACGGGCGAGAAGATGCCGCATCAAGCTGGAGTGCCTTCGATTGTGGACGTGGTCACGGCGAAACCCGGAAAGCAGTTTCCGGAGCTGCGCAAAACACATCCGAAGCTCGATACCCTGCCAGTTTATGTGCGTGGTGGGACGGTGCTGCCGCTGCAGCCACTGATCCAGAACACGGATGAGACGCCGGGCGGGCCGCTGGAACTGCGCGTGTATCCCGGCGAAAATTGCAGTGGGTCGCTGTATCTAGATGACGGGCATACGTTCGCATATCAGCAGGGAAAGTTCTTGCGGCAGACGATGACCTGCGAATCGGACTCGAATACGACGCGGTTGAAATTTCATGCGCGCGAGGGGTCGTACCCGGCGTGGTGGAAGATCATGGAAGTTGTGGTGTATGACTGGCCTTCGGCGCGGGCGGAGGCGAAGGTGTCGGGAAGTGCGTATCCACTGAAGACGACGTATGACTTGAAGCAGCGTGCGTTGCACATCATGCTGGCGGACCAGGCGGGGGAGACGGAGCTAAGCATCAAGGGCCGAACCGCCCGATAGGCCATTCATAGTTCGGGTGTGACAAGATTCGCCAGTCGCTTGGGCGCTGTGAGCACGTAACTGGTCAGCAAGAGTTCCTTTACTTCCTCCCAGTCGACTTTGCCCTGGTCGAGACGAAGGGCGACCCAACCTCTCGATGCGAGGTAGGCGGGCAGATAAAAACGCTTCGGTTGAGCTTCGACCAGAGCCTTGTTTTCGCCCGGCAAAACCTTGCAGGCGACGGCAACGATCCCGTCGCCATGGTGATTGTCAAGGAAATAGGCGAACGTCTTTTTTCGAATCAGAAATTGTGCATGCGATCCGTAGATCCGACGTTCGATCTCGGGAAGGGCTCGGGCAATCTTCGTGAGCCCTAGGAGGCGTGAGTTTTGCGCCGTACGTTTAGTCATGCACTCGAAAGAATTAATCCGCTGTCTTCCAGGTCAAGAATTCTATTCCAGTAATCCTAATTGCATACGATGGAACGGCTTGAGTTCCTGATAAAATTGAAGTGCGATGCTTCTTCCCTTCGTCCGCGAACTCTTCGCGGACGTTGAAACGCTTCCAGGCTCGTTGCGTGTAGCCTCCCACCTGAAAGAGGGCACGGGGCGGATTCGTGTTTCCGGTTTGTCCCCGACAGCGAAGGCCCTGCTGCTGGTTTTGTGGCAGCGGACTGCGGAACGGCCCCTGATTTTCGTGGTCAACGATAACCGCGCGATCGAGGAGTTCGTGCCGGTGCTGCGCGGATTCTGCGAACTAACGGCGGCGGCGGATCCCGATTCGGTTGTGTCGCTTCCCGCACGGGATGTGCTCCCTTTCCAGAATTTATCTCCGCATACCGAATTGCAGGAGGAGCGCGCGACCGCGTTGTGGAAGATTGCGACGGGGCGGGCGTCGATTGTGGTGTCGCCGATCGCCGCAACGGCGATTCTGCAGCGATCCACGGAATACTACACGGACCTCGCGCGTACGCTGCGGCGAGGCGAGTCGTTTGATCTCGACAATTTGCTCGCGCACTTGAACACCGTGGGCTATGCCTCGGCGGATGTGGTGGAAATGCCCGGGCAGTTTGCGCTCCGTGGCGGGATTCTGGATGTGTATTCGCCGGAGGCGGAGCGTCCGGTGCGCATTGAGTTTTTTGGGGATGAGGTCGATTCAATTCGCAGATTCGATCCGACATCGCAGCGGTCGTCGAATCCCATTGATGAGGCGCTGCTGCTGCCGCTGACGGAGACTCCAGTGACAGATCAACTGCTGGGAGCGATTCACACGCGGCTGTCGGGCGAGCGAATCGCGGGATCGAATGAAGAAATTGTGGAGGCTGCGGTTCGGGCGGGTGGAGTGACAGTTTTTCCAGGATGGGAGTTTTACGCGCCGGTGGCGGGGGCGGACCGGACGGTTTTTGATTTGCTGCCACGTGCAACTGTCCTGCTGGATGAACCGGATCAACTCCGCGCGGAGTTTGATCGTTTCTGGTCGCGCGTCGGGGAGATGCACGAGCGGAGCGGCGTGGGCAACCTGGTGCGACCCGAGGATCTCTATCTCGCTCCCGAAGGCTGGTGGAAGAAGCTTGCAACTTTGACGGGCGCGGATATCGAGCATCTGGGGATCACGCAAAGCGCCGAGGACGATTCGGTGACGATCCTGACGCAGCCTACGTCGCGGTTTCATGGCGCTGTGCCGTCCATGCTGGAAGAGGTGCAGAAGCTGACGGGTGCGGGGAATCAGGTTTTGTTCTCGGTTCCGAATACCGGTGAAGTGGAGCGGCTGGCGGACATCTTTACCGAATATAACGTCAGCTTCCGGCTTGGCAGCCGCACGCGCGGCGGCGAGAGCTACGCCGATGAGACCAGCTACTTTGCTGGTGAAGTGAATACCACCACTCTCGCAAAGGCTTACGTTCCTGATGGCGTCATTTTCCCCGACGCGCATCTGGCGATTTTTGGATCGCGCGACTTGTTTGATGAGTCGGAGTCGGTTGCGGCGCGTCCGCAGCGGACGAAGTCAAAGGTGTCGGCGTTTCTGTCGGATTTCCGCGATCTGCAGGTCGGGGATTATGTCGTCCACGTGGAGCATGGGATCGGGCAATACCAGGGATTGAAGGAGATCAATCAGGGCGACGGGAATGCAGAGTTCATGTTGCTCGAGTACGCGGATGGAGCGCGATTATACGTTCCGCTGACGCGGCTGGATTTGATTCAGAAATACCGGTCATCGGAAGGCGCTAAGCCGGCACTCAGCCATCTTGGCACGCAGGCATGGGCGAAGACCAAAGCGCGCGTGCGCAAGGCCATGAAAGACATGACCGAAGAACTGCTGAAGCTCTATGCGCAGCGCAAGATGGCGCACGGTCATGCGTTTCCTACGGGAAATGACTTCGTGCGCGAGTTTGAAGATTCGTTTGAGTTCAATGAGACCGAAGACCAGGCGCAGGCGATTAAGGATGTGATGCGCGACATGGAGTCGTCGCTGCCGATGGATCGGCTGCTGTGCGGCGATGTGGGTTATGGGAAGACCGAAGTCGCCATGCGCGCGGCTTTTAAGGCAGTGAGCGATAACAAGCAGGTTGCGGTGCTCGCTCCCACGACGGTGCTGGCGTTCCAGCATTACGAGACGTTCAAGCAACGGTTCGCACCGTTTCCGGTCACGATTGAGATGATCAGCCGGTTCCGGAATGCGAAGCAGCAGAAAGAAATCCTGCAAAAGGCCGAGGCCGGGAAGATTGACATTCTGATCGGGACACATCGGATTTTGTCGAAGGACATCAAGTTCACCGATCTGGGATTGCTGATCGTCGATGAGGAGCAGCGGTTCGGAGTGCGCCACAAAGAACGCATCAAGCAGATGCGAAAACAGGTGGACGTGCTGACGATGTCGGCGACACCGATTCCGCGGACGCTGCATATGTCGCTGGTAGGGCTGCGCGATATGAGCGTCATCGAGACGCCGCCGAAGGACCGGATGGCGATTCAGACGGTAGTCGCGAGTTGGGACGACAAGCTGATCCAGTCGGCGATCGAGCATGAACTGGAACGCGGCGGACAGGTTTATTTCGTCCACAACCGGGTGGAGAGCATTTGGGAGATAGCGGCGAAACTGCAAGAGCTGGTGCCGAAGGCGCGGATCACCGTTGGGCACGGGCAGATGTCAGAGGGCGAACTGGAAAATGTGATGTTGAAATTCATGCATCACGAGGCCGACATTCTTGTTGCGACGACGATTATTGAGAATGGGCTCGATATTCCGCTGTGCAATACGATCCTGATCAATCGAGCGGACCGGCTCGGTTTGTCAGAGCTCTACCAGCTGCGTGGGCGCGTGGGACGGTCGAACCGGCGCGCGTATGCGTACTTGCTGATCCCGCGGGAGGTGGAACTCACACCGATTGCGCGGCGTCGGCTGGCGGCGTTGAAAGAATTTTCAGACCTTGGCGCCGGATTCAAGATTGCGGCTTTGGACCTTGAGCTTCGCGGGGCAGGCAATTTGCTTGGCGGAGAGCAGAGTGGACACATTGAGGCGATCGGGTTCGAGCTTTATACGCAGATGCTCGATCGCGCGATTCGTGAGATGAAGGGCGAGGTTGGAGCGGAAGAGGCTGAGACCCAGCTCAATCTTGGCCTCAATATCCGAATTCCTGCGGAGTATATTCCCGAAGAGAATCAGCGGTTGCGGATGTACAAGCGGGTCGCGGGAGTCGAGACGGAATCGCAGTTGTCGGATGTGGGTTCCGAATTACAAGATCGTTACGGCGAGCCGCCGCAAGCTGTGCGTAACTTGCTCGATTATGCGTCGTTGAAATTGGTGTGCATGCGAGTCGGAGTGATCGCGATTGATCGAAAACGCGATTCGGTGATGTTCAAGTTCAAGCAGAATGCGGCGGTCGATCCCGAGCATTTGGCACGTTTTGTGGCATCGCAGCGTGGAACTCAGTTCACGCCAGACGGGATGTTGAAGTTCAGTTTGAAAGCGAACGCAGCAAACGAGGTTTTGCAATCGTTGCGGTATACCCTGGAACAGCTTGCGGCGGAAGAGGTATCACCCAAGCCCAATTAGATTGGGTAATCACTGACGCAAAAGGTGCAAGCTCAGGGGCTAAAGCCCCGCATCTTGACCGAGAGTTACCGCGGCCCTAAGGGCCGCTCTTCCATTACATCGTTAAGCCCTGCTCATGACATGCTCGGAAGCCAGAGTCACTGGTGGGAACTGCTTCATCTAATAAGTGTCCAGCTAATAGATGTCCGGCGGATTTGTACAATTCCGTCGAGTTTGCCGGATGCGTTTATATGTCATTTCTGACACCAAGAGATCTGAATGCGCCTGATGATCGGTTTTTCCGGGCGAAAATCACCGAACGGGTCGACTTCGCCGCTGATCTGTGGGTGTTGCGGGTTCGTGCGGGTGGAGAGTTCGACTTCGTCCCGGGACAGTTCGCAAGCCTAGGCCTCGAGATTGATGGAAAACGGATTGAGCGGCCTTATTCGATTACTTCCACACCTTCGGACAATGAAGTGGAATTCTTTTTGGAGTTGGTGCCCCATGGCGCTTTGACGCCGCACTTGCACCGACTGCAGGTTGGGGACGAGTTGCTGATGCGGAAAGTTGCGAAGGGGAAGTTCTCGCTAAATACGAGTAACGGAAAAATAAATCACCTGCTGGTATCGACTGTGACCGGAGTTGCTCCATTCATCAGTTATGTCCGAACTCTGTGCAAGGAATGGAAAGAAGGTCGATTTGATGGATCGCAGAATCTTTATTTGTTGAGCGGAGCGAGCCGACCTTGGGAGTTGGGATATCAGGATGAACTCGCGCATTTAGAAAGCGAGCTTCCATGGTTCAAGTACATCCCGACGGTGAGCCGTCCATGGGATCACGCGGAGTGGCGAGGTGAGACCGGGCGGATTGAGGACATATTGCGGAAGTATGCCGATCATTGGGAGCTCAAGCCAAACGACACGGCGGCTTATTTATGCGGACATCCGGAGATGGTCGATAACAGCAAAGCAATTCTGAAGCGGCGCGGGTTTGTGGAGAAAGGCGTGGTGAAGGAAGAGGTGTACTGGATTCAGCACAGGTAATTGGCCGCAGGGATGGGCACTGCATGCGGGCAGCAGATTCCTCACGGCTTCGCCGTTCGGAATGACAAAGGTTCTCGGGTAGGTTAGTTTTCTGCGGGGGCGAAGAAAACCAGCACTGAGAGTTCTTCTGTGATGTCGTAGAACTTGTGTTCGACTTCGGCTGCGACGAAGAGGAGGCTTCCTGCAGAGATTTCGGTGTCCTCGTCGGCGGCACGAAAGTGTGCGCGGCCACGCAGCACGTAATAGAGTTCGTCCTGATGATGTGGAACCTGCGGATCGATGGATCCTGGTGAGAGAACGTAAAGGCCCGAACTTATTGCTGGGACGCGAAGAAATTCCCGGTAGAACTGTCCGCTTTGTGCGCGTTCACGATTTACGCTGGCGATCGTCGTGAACATAGACTTCACGCCAGAATTCCTCCAAAAACAAATTCTGTGAACTGCGGAACGAGGTTGTGCAATTGCAGACTTCCCTCGGGCTTGTACCACTGATAAATCCAGTTGATCATGCCGAGCAGAGCGAAAGCGGCGGCGCGAGGGCTGACGGAGCCCTTCGCCTGACGAGATCGTTGCACCTCAGCCATCAATCCTTCGACAAAGTGGATGTAGTCCTTTTTTCTCGTATTGATGCGCCTGCGCAGGGTGGGAGGAAGAGGGTGGTTTTCGTGAAGCATCACGGTGATCTCGCGATCGCGGGGACTAAGCACGACTTCGATATGCAGTCTGATTAAGGCCTTGAGCCGTTCGACCGGATCGGCGATGCCGCGCACGGGATCGAGCACGCGCTCCTGCGTGATCTCCATGGCGTGATTCATGATCTCGAAGAGGATCTCGTCTTTGCTCTGGAAGTGGTGGTAGAGACCTCCCTTGCTGAGCTTGAGGGCGGCGGCCACATCGTTCATCGAGGTGGCGTCGTAGCCGCGCTGCTGGAAGAGACGGGCAGCGGTACGGAGGATTTCCTGGCGGGAATCGACAAGCGTCTCGCGGGGCATCGCGTGTCATGGTAAACAGTTGCGGGCGGGAATGCCAATTTGGATTGAGAAGCGCAACAGCCGCGTCGAGTTTGTGAAATTCTCGCTGAAATAAACGTTCGATTGTTTTCCCGAAATGGGACGAGTGGATTCGGCGGAGGTATCCCCCCCGTGGATCTCTGGAATCATCAAGTTAGGGCGAAATTGGGGAATAATCTATGGCGCTCAATCACTTACGGGCAAAATCTTGATTTAAAATAACTTAGCGGCAGGAATCTGCTGCGGGATTCCCGGAACAGGACATTGCTGGCTTGGGCGGCAGTGTCTTGGCCGCAGCCATGATGGCTGAATTGGAGGCATGAGCGCAAGGGCAGATGTCACATTGACGAAAGGGGAGACTGTGGAAATCTTTGAGCGCGGAAGCTCAGTGGGCGGTGGTTACGCGGAGGTTACTGTCTCGGCTTGACAGCGGAGAACGGGCTGAGTAGCATAGGGGAACCGACCGACCGGTCGGTTTCCAGCAGGTTCGAGAGGAGCACGATGGCGGTAACTATTTTTTACGAGCGTGATGCAAAGCCGGAAGTACTGAAAGGCAAGACAATCGCGATTATCGGCTACGGCAGCCAGGGACACGCCCAGGCGCAGAATCTTCGCGACAGCGGACACAAGGTGATCGTTGGGCTCGATCCCACACGCAAGAGCGCGCAGCAGGCCCGGGCTGACGGTATGGTCGTGGTTGCTCCAGACGAGGCCGCGAAACGCGCTGACTGGATTCACATTCTTACGCCTGACGAAACGCAGGGTGAGCTTTATGAAAAGTTGATCAAGCCGTATCTGCACCCTGGAAAAGTTCTAGGCGTCTCGCATGGGTTCAGCATTCATTTCAAGACCATCGTTCCTCCGAACGACGTTGACGTTGTGATGATCGCTCCCAAGAGCCCGGGGCATCTGGTTCGGCGCGTGTACACGGAGGGGCGCGGAGTCCCGTCGCTGTTGGCGATCCATCAGGACGCAAGTGGGCGGGCTCACGAGTTGGGGCTGGCTTACGCGCATGGGATCGGCTCGACGCGCGCGGGAGTTCTCGAGACCAGTTTCAAAGAAGAGACAGAAAGCGACCTTTTTGGCGAACAGGCAGTCCTGTGCGGCGGTTTGACGTCGCTGATCAAGAAGGGATTCGAAACGCTCGTCGAGGCTGGCTATGCGCCGGAGATCGCGTACTTCGAGTGCCTGCATGAAGTGAAGCTCATCGTGGACCTGATCTATGAAGGCGGGCTGGATCGGATGCGCTATTCCATCTCGAACACGGCAGAGTACGGAGATCTGACGCGTGGCGAGCAAGTGGTGGGCGATGCGACGCGCCAGGCGATGAAAAAGACTTTGGCTGACATTCAGTCCGGAAAGTTTGCCCAGGAGTGGATCGCGGAGAACAAGGCGGGCTGCCCGAACTTCAACAAGCTGCGTGAAGCGGAGAAGCGACACCCGATTGAAATCGTGGGAGCACAGCTCCGCGGCATGATGAGCTGGCTGCCGAAAGAAGGGAAGAAGGCTGCTCCCGCTCCGGAAGAAACCAAACAGGTGGTGAATGCTTAGAGGAGCGGAAATCGTTTTGCAGTGCCTGCGGGCCGAGGGCGTAGATCTCGTCTTCGGCTACCCGGGGGGCGCGATCATGCCGTTGTATGACGCGCTGGATGGAAGCGGTGTGCGCCATGTTCTCACGCGGCACGAACAAGGCGCCGTATTTGCAGCCGAAGGCTATGCCCGGGTTACGGGAAAAGTCGGCGTAGCGATGGCGACTAGTGGTCCTGGGGCGACGAATCTTGTGACCGGGATTGCCGACGCGAAGATGGATTCGGTCCCGCTGGTCTGCATCACGGGGCAGGTTCGCAGTGCTTTGATTGGTACTGATGCTTTTCAGGAGACTGACGTTTTCGGCGTAACGCTTTCGCTCACGAAATGGAGCCGGTTGGTTCGAACGATCGACGAAATTCCTGATGCTATTGCCGAAGGATTCTACTGGGCGCGGAGTGGGCGCCCGGGTCCGGTGGTGATCGATATACCCACCGATATGCTGAAGGCGAAGAAGGAATTTTCTGGGCCAGTGAAGTTCAAGCCGCACGCGCGTCCTGCCGAGGCCAAGGCCGATGGCGGGTTCACGGACACGATTTTTGCGATGCTGCAGCAATCGTCAAAGCCTGTGGCGCTGGTGGGCGCGGGGGCAAAGCTCTCCGGAGCAATTCCCGAGTTGCGGCGTCTGCTCGACACCTTGAACATTCCGACCTTCGCTACGGTTCATGGGCTCGGCGCTGTTCCGCAGCATGCTCCGTATTATCTGGGTATGGTCGGGATGCACGGCACTCGTGCCGCCAACATGGCGCTTAACGAGACCGATCTGCTTTTCGTCTTCGGCGCCCGTCTCGATGATCGAGTCACCGGTGAACCGACGCGGTTTGCGCCTCACGCCAAAATCGTTCATTTCGAAATTGACCCGGCACAACTGGATCGAGTTCGCCCATGCGAAATTCCGGTGATCGGGGATCTGGCGGACACGATTCCGGCATTCGAAGCTGAGTTGCGGCGACACAAGATTCCCGATTTCACGAACTGGCGTTCCGTTGCCTGCGGGGAGGATCGCGCCGAACTTGATCCGCGCGGACTCGCACAGCCAACGATCCGATTTCTGGACGAGCTCTTCAGCCGCCTGCCCAAGGACAGTGTGATTCTCGCCGACGTCGGGCAGCACCAGATGTGGGCTGCGCAACGTTTCAGTTTCGACTCGCCTCGTGGATTTATCACATCGGGTGGCTTGGGATCGATGGGCTTTGCGTTGCCCGCCGCTGTGGGAGTGCAACTAGCCAAGCCGGACACCTGCGTACTTTGCGTCTCGGGCGATGGCGGATTTCAGATGAACATCCAGGAGCTCGCCTCGGTGCACCGGCTTGGGCTCCCGATCAAGATGGTCATCATCGATAACAAGTATCTCGGCATGGTGCGGCAGTGGCAGCAACTCTTCTACGAGCGCAATTATGCCGAGACGGACCTGAGCGACAACCCAGATTTTGTGGAGATCGCGAAGGCTTACAAAATTCACAGTTTCCGGATGAAAGAAGACGCAATGCGGGAGTTTCCGGTGTCGAAGGAGACGGGAGATCAGATCGACCGTTTCCTGCATTCGAAGGATCCGGAGTTACTTGTGTTCGACTGCGCGCCCGAGGCCAACGTGTTCCCGATGGTGCCGGCAGGCGCAGCGCTGTCAGAGATGTTGCTGGAAGAAGAACCGACTCAGTAGGGGGGAGAGACCATGCAAAGCTTTCACATTCGATATCGCAACACACAAGGAACACTGATGCGTATTCTGAACGCGGCATCGCGCCGCGGGCTGGACCTGCCTTACGTCCGGGCAGAGCAAGCGGAGCAAGACCATCAGGTAACCCTGGTTCTCGATGTGAACGCGAAGCAGGTTGGCCAACTCTATCGGGAGTGGTATTCGATCGCCGACGTGGTTCATGTCGGGCCGGGAGCAGCGCACTCCGATGAGTGGAGGGGGCATCATCCGCCTACGGGAGTGAGTATTGAGACGCAGCGGGCGGCGGCGCGCGCGTAACCAAGTTTGGATTTGGGCAAGCATGACGATCCCTGGGCAGCGTCATGCATCTTGGGGAACCTGCAGCGAGCGGGTTCCCCGTTTTTATTGAAGAGTCAAAAGCTATAACCCCCAAGGACACAAAGGGGCACTAAGGAAATCTTCCGACAACTTTGTAGAGTTTGTGGTTTATGCTTTTCAGTTCTTGTTTCAGTGTCTTGAATCATTTATGGGCGAGACTAATCCTATGGACCTCAAACATATCAGTCGCGGAATTACGGAAGGGCGCGCTCGTGCTGGCGCTCGGTCGATGTTCAAAGCTATAGGTTTCACTGACGCTGACCTCAGCCGTCCGCTGATCGGCGTGGCGAACACCTGGATTGAAACGATGCCTTGCAACTTTCACCTGCGGCGCCTGTCGGCCAAGGTAAAGGAAGGTATTCGCGAAGCCGGCGGCACACCGATGGAATTCAACACTATCGCGATCTCTGACGGCGAGACGATGGGGACCGAAGGCATGCGTGCGTCTCTGGTGAGCCGCGAGCTGATTGCAGATTCGATTGAACTGGTTTGCCGCGGGCAGATGTTTGACGCGGTTGTGTGCGTCGTGGGATGCGACAAAACTATTCCGGCCGCCGGAATGGCGCTTGCACGGATGAACCTTCCAGGACTCGTGCTTTATGGAGGGACCATTGCTCCTGGAAGCTATCGCGGAAAGGACGTGACGATTCAAGACGTGTACGAGGCGATCGGCGCGAACCTTGCTGGAAGAATGTCGGATGCGGAACTGAAAGAGCTAGAGGATGTCGCGTGTCCGGCTGCGGGGGCTTGCGGTGGGCAGTACACGGCGAACACGATGTCGACAGTGATGGAGATGATTGGGCTTTCGCCCATGGGATTCAACAGCGTTCCAGCGATGGATGCGCAGAAGGATCAGGTTTCGTTCGAGTGCGGGAAGCTGATAATGAATGTCCTGCGGAAGGAACTGAAGCCGCGCGATATTCTCACGCGCGAAGCATTTGAGAATGCGATCGCATCGGTAGCAGCGACCGGTGGATCGACCAACGCCGTGCTGCATTTGTTGGCGATTGCACGGGAAGCGAATGTCAAGTTGGAGATCGATGATTTCCAGACCATCAGCGAGCGAACACCGTTTCTAACCGACTTGAAACCTTCGGGCCGATTCGTAGCTGCGGATATGCATCGGGCCGGCGGCATTCGCCTGCTCGCGAAACGGCTGATGGAAGGGAAGTATCTGCATGGTTCGGCGAAGACTGTAACTGGTCAGACGATCGGCGAGGAAGCAAAGAGTGCCACGGAAACAGCGGGGCAGGAAGTAATCGCCCCGTTGAACAAGCCGCTGAAAGCGACAGGCGGGCTGGTGATTCTAAAAGGCAATCTTGCTCCCGAAGGATGCGTGGCGAAGATCAGCGGCCATGAACGTCTGCAGCAAAGCGGGCCGGCTCGGGTGTTTGAATCAGAAGAAGAGGCGATGGCCGCTGTGAGCGCGAAGAAGATTAAAGCCGGAGACGTGGTTGTGATTCGCAACGAAGGGCCGAAGGGTGGGCCCGGAATGCGGGAGATGCTCGGCGTGACCGCTGCCATTGTGGGTGAAGGCTTAGGCGAGTCCGTTGCTCTGCTTACCGACGGCCGATTCAGCGGGGCAACTCGCGGGCTGATGGCCGGGCACGTAGCTCCGGAAGCGGCGCGCGGCGGTCCTATCGCCGCAGTTCGAGATGGGGACATCATTACGTTCGACGTAAAGAAACGGCTACTCGAAGTGGAGGTCGCCGATGACGTCCTGCGGCAGCGTATGGCCGAATGGAAGGCGCCAGAGCCGCGTTATCCGACAGGAGTGTTTGCGAAATATGCGGCACTGGTCTCGTCGGCATCGCAGGGAGCGATTACCAAGCCCAGTTAGTACGCTTCGGGGCTAACGCCCTCACTTCTCGGGACTCCACGGTGCGGCTGAAGCCGCGCCTGATACGAATTGATTTTCTTTAACGCCTTTTCGAGGTCGTCGGGTTTAAAACCGAATGGCCCGGGCTTACTCTTGTATGCGATGCGGTTGTTCTGATCGATGAGATAGATACGGTCGGGCCAGCCGGTGTAGGCGGCTTCGGTCTTGTTGTCGAATCCATCGATCACTGCCGGAAATTTGATTCCCAGCTTGCGCACACACGTTCCCGCTACGTTTGTGCGCTCATCGAAGTCTTTTGGACTGGCGAATACGATCTTGTCCTTGAAATTGCTCTCCGTCTGCCAGACATCGCTGGGGTGTGCCTCGACGATGTACACAATGAGAAACGCGACTCGATCGCCGTACTGATCGTAGAGCTTATTGAGAGCGGGAACCTCCCGCCGAAACGGCGGTCAGGTGTAGCTTCCGAAGACAAGCACCACCGGCTGCTTCGCGGTGAGAGTTGAGAGTTGCACCGTTGCCGATTTATCGAGCTTGATCAACGAAAAATCAGGTGCAGTATCGCCGGGCTGAAGATGTCCAGCGCGAGCGTGCGTCCACATGGTTTCGAATGGAGCTACGAGGAATACGGCGTCGGGAAGATGCTTCATTACCCGGCCAAAAGTCTCGGGAGGCTGATGCATGGCCCACCAGATGAGCCCTACGAAGGAGACGTAGAGAATCGCAAGTACAATCACAGCGCGGAGAACGTACTTCCTCATAGTTGGGTCGCAATCATACCGGAAAGTCGCAGGACAAAACGTAATTAAAAGGCATTAGCACGAACCCAAGTCGATTTGCGGGCGTGTGTTAGATTAATCGTCGGTTCTGGGGTCGTCCGGCGGACGAAGACAACACTTGTACAAATGGACCGCGGTTTCTCCTGAAAAACAAACAGGTCGGCTGGAGAGGTGCGTGTGGCTTGCGCTGGTCTCCTTGCTATTAGCGTTATTGGCGCTCGGCTGTATGGCCCAAACTTCCGGTCCGGTCAGCGATGCTCCAAAGCAGGATTACCTCGTTTATGTGGTTTGCGAATCCGCAGATAAGATCGTGCTGCTGCGGTTTGGACCTAACGGACTGAAGATCGAGAACGAAACCCGAACCGGGTTGATGCCCACCGACATTAACGGTCCGCATGGTATCGCAGTTTCTCCCGACAAACAATTCTTCTACGTAGCCGAAGGCCATGGGCGTCCAGATGGGTCGGCGTGGAAATATCGCACCGGCAGCAACACTCTTATCAAGTACACAAGCCTTGGTTTGTTCCCTGCCACGACCGACATTACACCGGATGGCAATTTCATTTATGTCGCGAACGCGAACTTTCATGGCGACATGGTTCCATCGTCGATTTCAGTGGTCGCGACCGATCAGATGATCGAGGTAAAGCGGATCACGACCTGCACGATGCCGCATGGATCGCGGCTGAATCATGCAGGGACGAAACACTATTCGGCATGCATGATGGACGACATGCTGGTGGAGATTGATACGAGCAAGTTCGCAGTGTCGCGTTACTTCATTGTCACTCCGGGGAAAGAGATGGGGATGGTGGGGGCGCCTTATCCGGCTGACGACCAGAAGATGCATAACATGGCGAGCCATAAACCGGTTTGTACGCCGACTTGGGCACAGCCCTCCAACGATGGCGGAACAGTGTACGTTGCGTGCAATCAGTCAAACGAGATCGTGGCGGTGAACACGGCCGACTGGAAGCTAGAACGTCGCTTCCCTGCCGGAAATGGCGTGTACAACCTGGCGATGACGAAAGACGGTCGACTGATTGCGACCAACAAGCGTGGACAGTCCGTGTCGATATTCGATCCGGTCAGCGGAAAAGAACTGGCGAGGATTCCGACAAAGAGAAAAGTTGTGCATGGCGCTGTGATAACGCCGGATGACCGTTATGCATTCATCAGTGTAGAAGGTGTGGGGGCGGAGCCGGGCACGGTTGAAGTAATAGATCTCGGCGCGTTGAAGACCGTTGCAAGGATCGATGTTGGGTCGCAGGCGGCTGGAATTGATTTCTGGAAGACGGAACCAAGTAGAGCGGAGACAAAGAGCGAGCCGAGCAAGCAGTAATCGGCGCAAAGCTGGAGGACGCATGTCGAGATACACCGCATTCGTTTTAGTCGTTGCAGCTAGTCTGGGCCTGCCGAGCGCATGGTCGCAGGATGCGTCCGCGCCGAAGCAGGAGGCGGCGAGCACATCGGTTGCCCCTGCCGCTGTTGAGATCACTCCCAAGACTCTCGACGCGCATGTTGGCGAAAAGGTGAAGTTCAGTGCTGCAGCGAAAGATGCTTCGGGGAATCCGATTGACGCGAAGGTCTCGGTCTGGTTTGCGGCGCCATTTGATCTTGCCGGCGCTGATGAATCTGGCGAAGTAACGTTTCATGCGCCTGGAGTGGTGACCGTCGGCGCGGTAATTGCGGGAAAAGCTGGATATGCGACAGTCAACGTAGCCACCTCGAAGATCAGCGCGATCGAGATTGAGCAGCCCAAGCCGATTGTGGCTGGCAGCGCGGCAAAGTTGAACGCGATCGCGCGCACAAGTAATGGAAATCCACGCTCTGATGCGAAGATCACTTGGGCCTCTGAAAAGCCGTCGATTGCGGTCGTAGACGCAGCTGGGATGGTCACAGGGCTGGCTCCTGGCACGGCTACGATCAAGGCCAGTGCTGATGACGCAACCGCCAAGTTGAGCGTTCAGGTGGTACGCGACGCGGTCCGCAAGCTTACCCTCAAACCGGGAACGGCCGAGGCTCGGACTGGGGATGTGGTTCACTTCACAGCGTCTGCGGATATGGGCAAGGCACCTGCAGTGCGATGGTCGGTGAGCGGAAGCGGGGCTTCGATCTATGACGATGGTGCGTTTGTTGCGGAGAGAGCGGGCACCTATGTCATTAGCGCTAGCAGCGGGCAGCACAGCGCGGCGGCCTCGGTGGTGGTCCGGCCGCGAAATGTCGAGCGCGAAGTGGAAGTTGTCGCACACGTGCCCATGCCTGACATTCAGATGTCGGAAGAGTGGATCATTGGACATCACGCTTATCTTTCAACGATTGCGGACAAGCTTTTCGTTTATGACATAGCGGACCCGGCGAATCCAAAGCTGCTTGACACGGTGAAGGTCGATGCGCGGCTGATTAATGACATCAGCACCACGCCGGATGAGAAGATCGGCGTGTTCACGCGCGAGGGAGCATCGAACCGGAAGAATGGAATCGTATTTCTGGATACGACGGATCCGTCGCATCTCAAGGTTCTCTCCGAATACACGGCGACTGTTACCGGAGGCGTGCATAGCGCCTACGTGGACGGTCACTACGTTTATCTGACCGATGACGCTACTGGCTCGATGCGCGTTATTGATTTCCAGGACGCCAGGCATCCGAAGGAAGTCGCGCGGTTTCAAGTGGAGAATCCCACAGTCGTCACGCTCAATACTGAGATGGGATCGATGTCGAGCGGGCGCTATTTGCATGACTTGCAGGTGAAGGATGGCATTGCGTATCTCGCGTATTGGCGCGACGGTTTAGTCATCCTTGATGTGGGAAATGGCATGGCCGGAGGAAGCCCGGAGAATCCGAAGGTAATCAGCCAGTACAAGTTCAATCATTACGAACTGTACGGGGATGGATGGCTGGCCGGAACGCACAGCGTGTTCCGCTACAAGAATTATCTTTTCGTTGGCGATGAAGTTTTCCCGGCGATTTTCAATATTGAAGATCGCGATCGCATACCGGTGCGGGCCATATGCCACGTAATGGATGTGTCGGATTTGAAGCATCCGAAAGAAGTCGCGCAGTACGAGGCGCCCGAGGGAGGTTCGCACAACTTCTGGGCTGCAAACGACATGCTGTATGAGGGATATTACAGCGGCGGGGCACGCGTGCTGGATATTTCGGGCGAGTTGCGTGGAGATTTGTATCGGCAAGGTCGCGAGATTGCGCGCTTCTGGACTGGAGATAGCAAGGGATATCGTCCGAATCTTCCGTTTACGTGGGGCGGTCAGCCTTGTTCAGTGACGTGCGATACTCCGGAACTCAATTCGCTGATGTACTTCAACGACATTCATTCGGGATTGTGGATCACGAAGCTGGGAGCTCCGAAGTTCCAGGGGTCTACTACCGCTCCGCCGGTTAGGAAGAGCGAGCAGACCATTCATTGATTGCAGAGAAGCCCAGCACAGAGGACACAGAGGCTAACGGAGAAAATCATATCAGGCAGCAGCACTCGTTCCGACTGGGGGCTGCGGGATCGCGCGAGGCTGGCGCTCCAAATTCCATTGTCCTCGATACCCAGGCCACTTCTCCGCCGCGAACCCCGTAATGTAGAGCCAGGAAACGCAAGCGACTCAAGGATCAAACGAACGAGCAAGGACGATACTGAAAAGCAAGAGAACGCCTCCCGCCAACAAAGATGTGGCAGCTATGTGATGACGGACTCTCTTTTTGATATCCAGCTTCTCCCGCACGTCGGATACCTTCTGCTTCAACTCCGTCACGCTCTGATGAAGTTGATTGCGCTGCTCCATCGCCCGAAGCTCAAGGTTCTGCACCTGCGGATTGGGACTCATATCTGGTTTTTCACCTCAGTTTGAACCCAAACCTTGTCGCGTTTGAGGACCTCAATAGTGCGCCTGGGCAGAATGCCTCGAAGCTCCAGTTCTCGCTTGGCAAAATATGCGGCGAGCGCGCCGAAGATCGACCAGAAGACTCCGACGGCCAAGAAAGCGAGGAACCAGCGGTAGGCAGTGTTGGGGAAGGCCGCCATGATTGCGGAGACCAACGCCAACGTGAATAACATGTAGGCGGTCGTGAGCATCAGGATCCCGATGACTGCCAAAATGGCCGCCGTCTTGAGATTTTTGGATTTTTCCTCCAGCTCAGCTTTCAGCATAGTCACGCGAGTTTGCAAGAAGTCCAGGATTTCATCCTTTATTTCAGTGAGGAGATCCGCGAGATTTTTGCTGTTTACGGCCGTTTCGTGATTCATGACATCCCCTGTGAAAGGAGAGCGCCCTTCTTTGCGGGTCGCTCATTGAAACCAGCGTAATCATGCGGAAGTGGCAAATCGATCAGGGGTTTCGGGTAGTCTTATTAGCGGGATATCCGGGAATGTAATGCTGTGTAAACTTGGGGGTGTAGTCACATCTTTGAGAAAGTCTGAAGCATCGAATCAGATGCGATGAAGAGAAATCTGTATACCGTTGTCGAGAAGACGCGTATAGCTTTGGCTTTTCTTATACTCACGTTGGCCACAGGCTTTGCGGTAAGGGCAGCCGCTCAGGATCAGTACAGTCCGCCACCGCCACCACCCCCGGCGTCGGGAGAGCCGCAGAATGACGGGTCGGAACCTCCTCCGCCAGCCAACCAGTTGATGTCGCCTAAGCAACTCGATGATCTCGTGTCGAAAATCGCGTTGTATCCGGATCCTTTGTTGGCGCAGGTACTGACGGCATCGACATATTCCGACCAGATCCCGGATGCGGCGCAGTGGGCGAATCAGCACGCGGAACTAAAGGGAGACGCCCTAGCCGACGCAATCCGGGAGGACAACCTTCAGTGGGACGCGAGCGTCATGGCTCTGCTGCCGTTTCCGTCGGTATTGAGCACCATGGCGCAAGACCGGCAATGGACACAGCAGCTAGGAGATGCAGTGCTAGCTCAGCGCGGCGATGTCATGGATGCGATTCAACGCATGCGGCGGCAGGCCTATCAAGATGGCTATCTGAGGTCGAGTCCATATGACAACGTTGTGACCGCGCCCGACCAGATCGAGATTCTGCCGACAAATCCCGCCTACATTTATGTGCCAACGTACGACCCCTTTGTGGTGTTTGGCCCGCCGCGGCCGGGATTCTTTGTGGGAGGAGCGATTCATTTCGGTCCTGCCATCGTCCTAGGCGTGGGGTTTGCGCCGTGGGGGTGGGCACATCCTTATTTCGACTGGCGCGCCCATGGAATCTATTTCGATGCTGTGCCTTGGGGGCGGAGGTGGGTGAATCGGGGCTACTATGTGCATCCATATGCGCGGCCGTATGTTCATCGGGAGGGACCTCGCGTGGAGAGACATGAGTTCCACGATGGCAGCAGGAGACGTTAGCCACAAAGACGGCGAAGAACTTCCGCTAAGGAGGCCCAGAAATTCGAAAGGACGGCGGAGGCTTGCCCATAAGTTAGACCCTGTGAAAAACTAGGTGTACCATTTTTCAATCCCTTGGATATGTCAGGATCGCGAACTTTATTTGAAAAGGTTTGGGAGGCGCACCTGGTCGGACAACCGACCGGTCGGTCGCCTATCCTGTACATCGACCTCCATCTCGTGCACGAGGTGACGTCGCCGCAGGCTTTCGATGGGTTGCGGGCGGCAGGTCGAAAGGTTCGGCAACCGCAGCGAACGGTGGCCACTGTTGATCACAATGTGCCTACGGAACCCCGAGGCACTCCTATTACTGACCTGATTGCGGCCAATCAGATTTCCGCATTGCGGCGTAACTGCAATGAGTTCGACGTCCGGATCTTTGACATGGATTCGCCGGAACAGGGGATCGTGCACGTGATCGGTCCGGAGCTTGGACTGACGCAGCCGGGCATGACGATTGTTTGCGGAGACAGCCACACCAGCACGCACGGGGCGTTTGGATCGTTGGCATTTGGCATCGGAACGTCGGAAGTGGAACATGTGCTGGCAACGCAGTGCCTGCCGCAGAAGAAGCCACGGACGATGAAAATCGACGTTCGAGGACGGCTGGCAGAGGGCGTTATGGCAAAGGATCTTGCCCTTGGCATCATCGGACAAATCGGAACGGATGGCGCCACTGGATACGTCATCGAGTACGCCGGGCCCGCCGTGCAAGCGCTATCGATGGAAGGCCGGATGACGCTTTGCAATATGAGCATCGAGGCTGGGGCGCGAGCAGGAATGGTCGCACCGGATGAGATGACGATCCGCTATGTCAAAGGGCGGAGATTCGCTCCTAATGATCAGGAATGGGAGAAAGCGGTTGCATACTGGCGAAGCTTGCCTTCAGATGCGGAAGCGCAATTCGACAAAGTGGTGGAGATCGATGCAGCGCAGCTATCTCCATTTGTGACTTGGGGAACGAATCCGGGTATGGTCGCCCCTGTGACCGGGCGTGTGCCAGAGGTCAACGGCCTTGAGGAAACCGATCGGCGAGCGGCTGAATTGGCGTTGCAGTACATGGCGCTGGAACCGGGTAAGAGGATTCAAGACATCGACATCGATCGCGTGTTTATTGGGTCGTGCACGAATTCGCGCATTGAGGATTTGAGGGCGGCGGCACGGGTTGCGAAGGGGCATCGTGTTAGTTCCAAGGTGCGCGCGATGGTGGTACCGGGATCGCAAGCGGTGAAGCGCGCGGCTGAGCAGGAAGGGCTGCACAGGATCTTCCAGGACGCGGGGTTTGAATGGAGGGAGTCAGGATGCTCGATGTGCCTGGGGATGAATCCGGACATTCTGCAACCGGGAGAGCGGTGCGCTTCCACAAGTAACCGGAATTTTGAAGGGCGGCAAGGCCGTGGCGGGCGAACGCATCTGGTAAGCCCGATGATGGCGGCTGCGGCGGCGATTACGGGACATTTTACGGATATCAGGAATTGGAAGTTTCAGTGACGGCTACTTCGACATGAAGCGAGCCAAGCGCGTGAATTGCGTCGCAAAGGACACGACACCTCCGACGGTTCGCTTAGGTCCTTCAGTGGGCAAACACCGCGCGCTTGAGGATGACAAACAGTAGAGTTATTTCATAGAACACATGAAACCATTTACAGTGCATCGCGGGAGGGTAGCACCTCTGGATCGGGTGAATGTCGATACCGACCAGATCATTCCTAAGCAATTTCTGAAGCGTATCGAGAAGACGGGGTTTGGGCAGTTCGTCTTTTACGACTGGCGCTTGGGAGCAGATGGGAAGAAGAATACGGATTTCGTGCTGCATGAACCGCGGTATGAAGGTGCCACTGTTCTGGTCGCCGGAAAGAATTTTGGGTGTGGGTCATCGCGCGAACATGCGGTGTGGGCTCTGGCGGATTTCGGATTCCGCGCGGTGATTTCATCGTCGTTCGCCGATATTTTTGCGAATAATTCGACCAAGAATGGATTTTTAACGGTCCGCCTATCGGATGATGAAGTTTCAACGATCATGCGGCGCGCTCAGGATATTGCTGATTACGAAATCACGATCGATCTGGAGAAGTGCGAGGTTCACGACGAACACGGCTTAGAGGCGAGATTCCCGATCGATGATTTTGTCAAGCACTGCCTGCTGCACGGCCTTGATGACATCGGCCTGACGCTGCAGCACGAGGCAGAAATTGCGGCATATGAAGCTCAACATCCGCCTTCGGCGGCCCTTGGCAATGCTTGAGTCAAGGCAAGGTCAAGGCGAGTAAAAGTATGTAAAACCTGAGCGCCAGTATTGACCCGCTATAGGCGCACAGTTGATCCTAGAAGGGCGCGGTTCTGCCTCAGCAACTGCACGAACGTCCGACCTGAGACCTTGGGAGGCCTGCGTGGAATTTTCCTACCTCCCGCACCGAGTTGCCGCAAACCGAGCCTACAATGCATACGTCTAACACTTGGGCGTCTACCGAGCCCGTGTCGAAAGACAGCAATGGATAACCTGTGAAAATCATAGACCGGCATCAAACCGAAGCGTGCAGAGTGACAATCCGGCGCGCGACGATCGTTTTTGTTCTTGCGGCAGTTAGCGCGTTTTTCGTGGCTTGCAGTTCGGGAGACTCCAAATCTCAGAAAGCGCAGGCCGCCGGACCGGCGCGAGCAGTCTCAGTCGCGGTTGCTCCGGTGCAGAAACTGGACGTACCTGTTTACCTTTCAGGGCTAGGGTCGGTGACGGCGTTCAATACGGCGAACATCAAGAGCCGGGTGGATGGCCAGATCATGAAAGTTAATTTTCGCGAAGGGCAGGACGTTCGCGAGGGCGATCTCTTGATCCAAATCGATTCACGTCCGTATGAGGTACAACTGGAGCAGATGCAGGCCCAGCTATTCCGTGACCAGGCACAGCTGCGGGATGCAAAGCTGAATCTGGATCGGTACGTGTCGCTGATTCCTTCCGGCAGCATCGCTCAGCAGCAAGTCGACACGCAGAAAGCGCTCGTAGATCAACTCGACGGAACTGTGCGTAATGATCAGGCGCAGATCGATAGCGCGAAACTGAATATCGTTTATTGCCATATCACCGCACCCTTTAATGGGCGAGTTGGATTGAGGCAGGTGGATCCGGGGAACATCGTGCACGCCGCCGATACGAACCCGATGTTGATCCTGACCCAATTGCAGCCGATCGCGGTGATCTTCACCCTGCCGGAGGATGTACTCCCCCGGGTTGCGGGGCAGATGAAAAAGGGAACGCTAGAGGTCGACGCCTTTAGTCGCGACGACCAGACGAAGATCGCGAATGGGAAACTGCTGACGATCGACAACCAGATCGATCCGACAACAGGAACGGCGAAGCTAAAGGCTATTTTTGACAACAAGGACGATAAGCTGTGGCCGAATCAGTTCGTAAATGCGGATTTGCTGCTCGAGACCCGGAAGAACAGCACAGTCGTTCCGACAGCAGCGATTTTGCGAGGCCCTCAGGGAACATTCGTTTATGCAGTCAACGCCGACAAGACGGTGCAGGACAAACCTGTGACGATCGCCTTGACCCAAGGGGACACGACCGTAGTGGCCGAGGGGGTAAACCCCGGAGATACGGTTGTAACAGACGGTCAAGACAAGCTGCAGCGAGGTAGCCGGATTGAGCCGCGGAATACTGCACCGGCAACAGGATCAGGTTCTGCCGTAAGCGGAAGCGTCAGGCGCAACGCAAAGAATTCGGGATCGGCAGGAACGGCGGGATTTGCAGGTCAGCCAGCGGCGAGCCCAGCGTCATGAGTCCTTCAAGAATATTCATTCTCCGGCCGGTCGCGACCACGTTGTTGATGGTTGGCGTGGTGTTGGTGGGCTGCGTTGCGTACAACGAACTGCCAGTCTCAGCGCTGCCGGAAGTCGATTACCCAACAATCCAGGTGGTGACGTTTTATCCGGGGGCCGATCCCGATGTGATGGCATCGTCGGTCACCGCTCCTCTGGAGCGGCAATTCGGGCAAGTACCCGGCCTGACCCAAATGACGTCGACGAGTTCGTATGGAGCGTCGATGATCACGCTGCAGTTCGGCCTCGATCAGAATATCGATGTCGAAGAGCAGCAAGTGCAGGCGGCGATCAACTCAGGTTCAACCTATCTGCCGACGGACCTGCCAAATCCGCCGATCTATAACAAAGTAAACCCGGCCGACGCGCCGATTTTGACGTTGGCGCTGACATCGGATTCCCTGCCACTCTCGAAGGTGGAAGACCTAGCCGACACATCCCTCGCGCAGAAGATTTCTCAGCTACCGGGAGTTGGGTTGGTCTCGATCAGCGGCGGACAAAAACCGGCGGTCCGCATTCAAGCGAATCCAACAGCGCTGGCGTCGTATGGGCTCAGCCTTGAAGATCTTCGAGCGGCCTTGGCACAGGCAAACGTTGATCAGGCAAAAGGAGTGATCGATGGACAACGACAGTCCTACACGATCGGCGCTAATGATCAATTGTTTTCCAGTGAACAGTACAAACCCATTGTAGTTGCGTATCACAACGGTGCTCCGGTAAGGCTCAGTGATGTCGCGAACGTCGTGGACGGCACGGAAAACGATCAACTAGCCGCCTGGATGAATCTGACACCGGCAGTCATCGTGAACATTCAACGGCAGCCGGGAGCCAACATCATCCAGGTTGTGGACCGGATCAAGAAGCTGCTGCCGCAGCTTCAGGCTTCGTTGCCGTCCGCGGTTAAAGTGCAGATCCTGACGGACAGGACTACGACGATCCGAGCATCGGTGAGAGATGTTGAATTTGAACTGATGCTGGCCATCGGGCTGGTGGTCATGGTCGTCTTTCTGTTCCTGCGGAATTTATCAGCCACGGTAATTCCCAGCGTTGCTGTTCCGTTATCTCTTATCGGTACATTTGCCGTGATGTACCTACTGGGGTACAGCCTGAACAACCTGACGCTGATGGCGTTGACGATCTCCACGGGATTCGTTGTCGATGACGCGATCGTCATGATTGAGAACATCGACCGATTTCTGGAGGAGGGAGACACGCCGCTAGAGGCGGCGCTAAAGGGATCGGGGCAAATTGGATTCACGATCGTTTCGCTGACGGTATCGCTGATCGCAGTGCTGATTCCTTTGCTGTTCATGGGCGACATCGTTGGGCGACTGTTCCGCGAGTTCGCAGTGACGCTAGCAGTGACGATTCTGGTTTCTGCAGGAGTCTCGCTAAGTCTGACTCCCATGATGTGCGCCAAGCTGCTCAAACACAGGAAAGAAGGCCAGCAGGGACGGTTTTACGAAGTCACCGAGGATTATTACAACCGGATCATTGCGTTTTACGGGCGCACGGTGAAGTGGGTGCTCAAGCACCAGACGGCTACTTTGATGGTAACAGCAGCCACATTGCTGCTGACCTTAGCGCTGTATGTGATCGTCCCGAAGGGTTTTTTCCCGGTACAGGATACGGGAGTCATTCTTGGAGTCTCCCAGGCTCCGGACGACGTTTCGTTTGAAGCAATGGCCACCCGACAGCAGGAATTGGCTAAGGTCATTCTGAAAGATCAGGACGTCGAGAGCTTGTCGTCATTCATCGGTGTTGATGGAACGAATACGACGCCGAACTCCGGACGTATTCAGATTAATCTCAAGCCGCGGGATGAGCGGTCGAGTGATGCTTCGGCGATCATCCGGCGGCTGCAGCCTGAGCTTGCGAAAGTCGAAGGGATCACGCTCTACATGCAGTCGGTGCAGGACCTCACGGTAGAAGATCGCGTGAGCCGGACGCAGTTCCAGTATTCGATTGAAGATGCAGACGGCCAAGAACTCGCGCAGTGGACGCCAAAGCTGGTGGCGAAGCTGCAAACGCTTCCGGAATTGCGTGACGTGGCTACCGATCAATTGAATGGCGGCCTGAAAACCAAGATCACGATTGATCGCGACACGGCATCACGGCTCGGAATTTTTCCGCAGGCGATCGACAATACTTTGTACGACGCGTATGGACAGCGGCAGGTCTCCACGATCTTCACGCAATTGAATCAATACCACGTTGTGCTGGAGGTATTGCCTAATTTCGCACAAGAGCCGCAAAACTTGAGGGATCTCTACATCCGGCCGAGCGTGGCAGCCCAAAATACAGGTGCTCCAACGGCAAATGGCGCGACGGTAACGACAAGCGGCGCGCCGGTTCCGATCTCCACATTTACACACATGGGCTCTTCGAGCGCGTCTCTGTCAGTCAATCATCAAGGGCAATTTCCGGTAGTGACGCTGTCGTTCAATCTGGCGCCCGGAGCTTCACTGGGCGATGCGACGAAGGCAATTCAGCAGGCGGAAAAAGATATTCAACTTCCACCCAGTATTCACGCTTCGTTCCAGGGAACGGCGGCGGCGTTCCAGAATTCACTATCGTCGGAACCGTACCTGATCCTGGCCGCTGTGATTACGGTGTATATCGTATTGGGCGTGTTGTACGAGAGCTATATCCACCCGATCACGATCCTGTCGACGCTGCCATCGGCAGGTGTGGGTGCGATTTTGGCACTGATGATTACGGGGAACGATCTCACCGTCGTGGCGCTAATCGGCATCATCCTTCTGATCGGCATCGTGAAGAAAAACGCCATCATGATGATCGATTTCGCGCTGGAAGCGGAGCGCGTAGAACACAAGCCGCCGGAGGAAGCAATTTACCAAGCGTGCCTGCTGCGGTTCCGGCCGATCATGATGACAACGATGGCCGCGCTGCTCGGCGGCCTACCACTAGCATTGGGGACAGGAACAGGCGCGGAATTGCGCAGACCACTTGGCATTACCATTGTCGGCGGATTGCTGCTCAGCCAATTACTGACTCTCTACACGACACCTGTCGTCTATCTGTGGTTCGACCGGCTCGCGCAGAGATTCTCGAAATACAGCATCGGAAACGAGATCCCTCCGGAGCCGATGTCAGCGGATTAAGCAATGAGCATTTCAGCTCCATTTATCCGGCGACCGATCGGAACGTCGTTGTTGGCAGCAGCGCTGCTGCTGTCAGGAATTCTAGCGTTCAATTTTCTTCCGGTCGCCTCGCTTCCGAAAATGGATTTCCCGGTAATCAGCGTAGGTGCATCGCTGCCGGGAGCTGATCCGCAAACCATGGCCTCAGCGGTAGCAACGCCGCTGGAGCGACAGTTCGGGCGCATCGCGGGAATCAACCAGATGACTTCCTCGAGTCAACTGGGAAGCACGGGAATCTCGCTGCAATTTGATCTGAACCGGAATATAGACGCGGCGGCCCGGGACGTGCAGGCGGCGATCAATGCAGCGCGCAGCCAATTACCTGCAAATCTGCCGAGCAATCCCAGCTATCGCAAGGTAAATCCCTCGGATGCCCCCATTCTGTTGCTGGGGTTGACTTCGGATATCGCGACTGTGCCACATATGTACGACGCCGCCGACTCCATCCTGGCGCAAAAACTGGCGCAGGTGGACGGAGTGGGGCAGGTTTTCGTGTGGGGATCCTCGCAGCCAGCAGTACGTGCGGAAGTCAATCCGACCCTGTTGAACAAGCTTGGAATCGGTCTGGACACGGTACGCAATGCCCTGAACGCAGCCAATGCGAACCGACCCAAGGGAGCAGTCTCGGACGGTTCGCGAACGTACATGTTCGATGACACCGACCAGTTGTTTACGGCGGACCAATATCGCCCTCTGATTGTGGCCTACAACAATGGGGCGGCGGTGCGTCTTGGCGATGTCGGCGACGTTACAGATTCATTAACCGATATACGCAATTTGGGACTGATCAATGGGCAGCGGGGGGTGATGCTGGCGATTTTCCGGCAAGCCGGAGCGAACATCATCGATACCGTGGACCGCGTGCAGGCGGTCATTCCATACCTTCAATCGTCGATTCCGCCGGCGATGAAGCTCTCCGTTGTAATGGACCGCACGGTTTCAGTGAGAGCGTCCGTCAGAGATATCGAAAGAACGCTGCTGATTTCAGTAGCACTGGTAATCATGGTCGTTTTCGTGTTCTTGCGAACGGTGCGGGCCACGATCATCCCCAGTATTGCAGTGCCGCTTTCGCTCGTGGGAACGTTTGGCGTGATGTATCTGTTGGGATACAGCCTCGACAACTTATCCCTGATGGCACTCGCGATATCGACGGGATTCGTCGTAGATGACGCCATCGTCGTACTGGAGAACATTACACGCTACATTGAGCACGGAATGGGAGTCGTGCAGGCAACATTCAAAGGCGCCTCGGAGATTGGATTTACCGTGCTGTCGATGAGCACGTCGTTGGTGGCGGTGTTCATTCCTCTGCTCATGATGGGCGGGATTGTAGGAAGACTCTTCCGCGAATTCGCGGTTACGTTGAGTGTGGCGATTGGAGTGTCGCTGGTCGTTTCTTTGACCACGACTCCAACGATGTGCGCGAAGTTTCTGAGGCCGCCGAAAAAAGACGAGAAGCACAACATTTTCTACCGAATCAGTGAGTGGTCATTCGACGGGCTGCTCGGAGGTTATACGCACGCCCTCAGGTGGGTCCTAAGGTACCAACTGGTGACGCTTGTGGTCACGATCGGGGTTGCGATACTTAGCGGTTGGCTTTATTACAAGGTACCGAAGGGTTTTTTCCCGCAGCAGGACACGGGCCGCATACAAGGGACGGTAATCGGAGCACAGGATATTTCGTTCCACTCGATGTCCGAAAAGATGCGGCGCTACGTGCAAATCGTAATGGCAGATCCTGCCGTGGATACGATGGCGGGGTTCACAGGCGGAAATACGGCTCTCAATCAGGGACGATTCTTCGTGATGCTGAAGGACCTGGGGCAGCGCGGCAAATGCCAGAAACAGCATTTCTGGCAGCCATGCCATTACCCTTCTGCGGATGACGTCATCAATCGTTTGCGAGGGAAGCTGGCGGTCGTACCAGGAGCGACTCTGATTTTGCAATCTTCTCAGGAACTCTCGATTGGCGGACGATATGGCAACGCGCAATATCAGTACACGTTGCAAAGTGCGGATATTGATGAATTAAATTCGTGGGCTCCGCGGCTGCTACAAAAGATGAGGCAGTTGCCGGAATTACGAGATCAGAACTCCGATCAGCAAGACAAGGGGCTGCAGGCCAAGCTAGTCATCGATCGGGATACGGCCAGCCGCCTCGGAATCACGCCGCAGACACTGGACAATGCTCTTTATGACGCGTTCGGACAACGGCAAGTTTCGACGATGTACGAGCCGCTGAACCAGTATCACGTAGTCATGGAGGTAGCGGAGCAATTTCAGCAGACGCCGGAGGCGCTGCAGAATATCTATCTGAAGTCGGCAACAGGGTCTGCGATTCCGCTGGCAGCGTTCACTCACTTTCAGCCGTCCAATACCCCGCTCGCTGTTAACCATCAGGGGCAGGTGCCCTCGGTTACGATTTCGTTCAATCTGGCGCCGGGAGTATCGCTCGGGCAGGCGACCGACGCGATTCTGAATGCTGAACGCAGTATTGGATTCCCGCCGTCGATCAGCGCGAGTTTTCAGGGGACGGCCGCGGCATTTCAGGAATCGAAATCCAACATGCTGATCCTGATTATTACGGCGCTGGGAGCGGTGTATATCGTCCTGGGCATGCTGTATGAGAGCTACATGCACCCCATAACGATCCTTTCGACGATCCCGTCCGCGGGACTGGGAGCGCTTCTGGCACTGCTCCTCACGCACAATGAGTTGAACGTAATCGGGATGATCGGGATCATTCTGCTGATTGGGCTGGTGAAAAAGAACGCCATCATGATGATTGATGTGGCGCTGGAAGTGGAGCGGAATCAGGGCAAGAAGCCAGTGGATGCGATCTATGATGCGTGTCTCCTTCGATTCCGGCCGATCATGATGACAACAATGGCAGCTTTGTTGGGCGCACTACCGCTTGCGTTAGCTACAGGAACAGGATCGGAGTTGCACCGGCCTCTCGGAATCACGATTGTAGGCGGGCTGATCGTCAGTCAGGCATTGACGCTCTTCACGACTCCCGTGGTCTATGTGTATCTCGATCGGCTAAGGCTGGCGTTAAGTGGGGGAGAGGATCATGCTTTGCCGAGTACGACTCCGCCGGTCTCGCCTAGTCCTGTCCACTCAGACTAATTACGGTACAACCAGCACGCTAAAGTCGCGCATCGCAGGGAGGAAGCCCATCGGCTGCGCAAAGTGCCCCCAGTCCCGTATGATAGTGGGCACGCAAAACGCTGCCCACTTGATGCCCGGTTGTCCAAAATTCTCCGGGGTGGCGGCGAGTTTTCGGTTATTTCGATCAATTCCAAGAGGAGTGACGGATGCTAAAGAAAGCAGCGGCTCTGTTGCTTGTTTGCGCAAGCATGGTCGCATGGGTGGGATGTGGAACGACAACCAACAAATTTTTGTACGCGGCCATTCCGGCCTCGAATGAGATCGTAATTTTTCGAGAGGATCCAAACTCAGGCGCGCTAACGCAACTGGTGGGGAGCCCGATTACCGCGGGACAGGCGGTACAGTCACTGGTATTGCATCCCACGAAAAAATTCTTGTATGCGGCGAATTCGGGAGCAACGCCGACGGGAACAGTATCTCAGTTCGATATTGCAAGCTCCGGAGCGCTAACGGAACAGACTCCGCGCTATAACGTCGGGACTGCGCCGACATTGTTGGCGATCGATCCAAGTGGCAGC
>Ga0335076_10000464_pt1 | contig 37355 bp, 32 predicted proteins | sample Lox_Sample_25_FD_206717 | JGI IMG/M metagenome (GOLD analysis project Ga0335076, IMG submission 206717) | Soil microbial communities from Loxahatchee National Wildlife Refuge, Florida, United States - Lox_Sample_2.5 | ecosystem: Environmental > Terrestrial > Soil > Wetlands | place: USA...
CCAAGCGCTTTAACGGCGGGCACCCGAGGGTGGGAGCGGCGGCGGCCGAGGGGGTCGCGGCGCGGCGCCAACATGCATAACACGCCAATCGACGCGTGTCGGCTGGACCGTGCCGTACTACGCATGCCCCCCATGCGTACTACGGCACGGTCCGCGCGGATCGGCTCGAGTGTCGTGTTATGCAGGTCCTTTTGGGGGTCGAACCGCCACCGGGCGCTGCTCCCAAGCTCCAGGTGCCCGCCGTTAACCGCCGTACTAGCGCGCGAGGACCGCGGCCAGCGCGTCGGCGAATCGCTCGTTCTCGGAGTCCGTCCCGACCGTCACCCGCAGCGACCCCTCTCGCCCCAGGGCAGCTCCCGCCCGCACCAGCACGCCGCGATCGCGTAGCCCGGAAACCACATCCCCTTCCTCCACGCTCTCCGGCAGGTGAAGCCAGATGAAGTTCGCGTCGGACTGCGCCACCCACAGCCCCAGCGCTCGCACCGCGTCCTCCATCGCCAGCCGGGAGGCGATCGTCTCGGTCACGCGGCGCTCGACCTCGTCCTGATGCTTCAGCGCCTCGACCGCGGCCGCCTGCGCGGCCGCGTTGAGGTAGAACGGCTGGCGTACCTGGTCGACCGCGATGCGGAAGTCCTCGGCGCCACAGAGCGCGTAGCCGACCCGCAGGGCGGCCAGCCCGTAGACCTTCGAGAACGTGCGCAGCAGCACCAGGTTCGGGTACTTGCGCAGCAGGTCGAGCGAGGCGTACGTGTCACCGAGGGTCAGCGCGAACTCGCAGTAGGCCTCGTCGAGAATCACCGCCACGTGGCTCGGGATCCGCTTCATGAACGCGTCGATCTCTTCGAGCCCGATCGCGGTCGAGGTCGGATTGTTGGGGTTGCAGATCAGCACGAGCCGCGTCGCCACCGTGACCTCGGTGGCGATCGCGTCGAGGTCGTGGCGATCCTCGTCGTCGAGCGGCACCTCGATCGCGCGCGCACCGGACGCGGCGGCGAGGTGCGGATACACGCTGAACGCCGGCCAGGCGTACACGACCTCGGCGCCCGGCTCGAGCAGCGCCTCGCCGGCGGCGAGCAGGATGTCGCACGATCCGTTGCCGAGCGCGATCCGCTGCGGCGGGATCCCGTACCGGTCGGCCAGCGCCCGCCGGAGCGGTTCGTACGCGGGATCCGGATAGCGGTTGGCGCCGCCCAACGCGCGCGCCGCGGCCTCGACCACCGCCGGCAACGGCGCGAAGCAGCACTCATTCGAGGCGAGCATCGCGATGTCGGCGCCGAGGTCGTAGCCGGCGGCGAGCGGGTAGACCGGCATCCGGCGCAATCGCTCTGCGAATTCGATCGGCATCGGACCGCGTACGTTATCTACTGGGCCTCGCTGCGCTCGGCGTCCGTGGGGCCATGCGGCCGGGCATCCATGCCCGTCCGGGGGATCGCGTCCACGCCCGCCGGGCACGGACGCCCGGCGGAACCGGCCCCACGGATGCTGCGCGCCAGCGCAGCCCCAATTATTGGGCGGATTCGAGATCCGCTCTGAGCACGCGCGCCTTGCCGAGGTACACGTGGCGCGGCTCGTGATCGTCGGGCGCGTAGTAATGGACCATCACCCGGATCACGTGCGGCAACGAGCCCGGCACCGGCACCTCGCGCGCGCACAGCAGCGGCACGCGGCTCAGCCCGAGGGCGCGGGCCGCGACGGCCGGGAACTCGGCGTCGAGGTCGTCGGTGAGCGTGAAGATGCAGCTGACCATCGCATCGGGCGTGAGCTCGTTGCGCTCCATCAGCTCGCGCATCAACTCGTCCGTGGCGCCGAGGATCGCCGCGGCGTCGTTGTCGGTAACCGTGTTGGCGCCGCGGAGCGCGAAGAGCCGCATGGAAGCGGCAGTCTACGTAGCGTGGACGACTTCGGAGGTCGCGAGCGTGCGGCCGGCGCTGTCGAGTGCCTGAACCTGGACGTATGCCTGCGCCGGGATCGTCACCTGGGTCTCGAACCCCTGCTTGGCGGTGGTCGTCACCGCCTGCAGTGCATCCGCTCCGGCGCCGGCGAGCACCCGCCACGAGGCCACCCGGGTGGCGCCGTTCCAGCTCACGTACACGTTGGTGCTCGTGCCGCTGGTCGACGCGGCCACCGAGGGCAACGTGCTCGGCGTCCCGACCCACGGGAAGCGGTAGGCGCGATAGCTCGAGTTGTCGCCCACGAACCGGCCGTCGAAATCGACCTGACCCTGTGAGTTGAACTCGCTGAAGTACGGCTGCTGCCCCCATCCGACGAAGTCGTCGCCACCCGGCAGCTCCTGGACGTTCCCCTCGAAGCTTGCCGCCAGCGCCGGCGAATGCACGTCCTCGCTCACGAGCGTCGCAGTCTTGGTCTTGCCGTTGAGGCGGACCGTGATCCCGCGCGACTGCTGGTGGATCTTGGGCGGGCCCGCACCGTCGTCGAACAGGGTTACGGTCGGGTCGGTGTCGGTGTGCAGTCGCACGTCGTGTTGGAACGCGAACTCGGCGCCCGAGTCGAGCTTGTAGCTCGAGCTCTTGCCGCCGAGCGTCCACACAATCTGACCGGACTCGTGGTCGACCTCGTAGGCGGCCCACGTGTTGCGCGCGGAGATCAGCAGGTTCCCGTCCTGCTGGAACTGGACTGAGTTGATGTGGAAGTAGTCGTACGGAGCGCCCGCCGAGTTCACGATCGGCTCGTACGTGTCGGTCAACGGGACGTGATCGAGGCTGTCCCACTGGAACAGCAACAGCCCGGTCTTGACGTCGATCTCCTGGACCACCGAGTCGAGCACGATTTGGCGCGAGGACATGTGGAGATCAGTCGCGTTCCAGTACACCGGGTAGTACGCGGTGATGAGTGCGGTCCCCTGTGGCGTCAGCCGGAACTCGTGCAGGTCGGCGCTGAGCCCGTTGGCGGCGTGCACCACGGCGATCTGGCGGTATGAGGAGTCCTCGATCACGTCCTCGCCGGCACCGACGCCCGCCCCGGAATAACCCTGCCACCACGTCAGCACGTGCTGGCCCTGGAAGCGCTGGACCTGGAGGTCCGCCGCCATGTCCCCCTCGGGCACCGGTTGGAACCAAAGCAGCGTGCCCTGCTTGTCGAGGATCATCGCGCCGTTCTGCGTCGGCCCTTGCTGGGGCGTGAGGAAGATGTCGTCGCCGTCGGGTCCGGGGTCGGGATCCTCCTTGGTGATCTCCACCGAAGCCGGCGTCAGGTCGGGCCGCGAGTGGAACGTGAGCTCGTCCCCGGGCACCCGGCTCGCCGGCGGCAGTGGCATCGCCGGGATCGATCCCGACGGCGTGGCGACCGTGAAGTGGAACGTTCCCGGCGTCTGGGCCCCGAGGATGCGCAGGCTCGTCCGGACCGTGACCACCTCGCCGGGGACGAACGGCTTCGTCGGCATGAAGCTTCCGCCGTCATGGTCCGAGTCCGACTCGAACCGGCCCGTGTGGACGCCGCTCGACGAGCCGGTCACGACCACCTTGCCGACCTGGCCGATCGGGACGCCGCGAAATGCGATCTGAGTCTGGGGCGACGCCACGCGGTCACCCGGGACCGGGAACACCGCGACCGTCGGCGTCGCCGCCGACACGGATCCGCCGCAGCCCGCGAGCGCCAGCCCGAGCAGCACCGAGGCGGCGGCAACGGCGGCCACGGCCGCGTCCCCGGCCGACCGGCGCCCCCGATCCGTGACCCTCAGCTGCCGGCGTCCGTGCCTGGTCGAGCGGCGGCTACTCGACCTCATACACCGCCGCGCATCCGAATCCGTGCGCCGAGCGGATGATCGGGCCGAGCAGCTTCCTCATGTCGTTCGTGGTCTGGCAGTCTGCGAGTACGAACCGCGCGCCGCTCCCCAACACGAAGCTCTGGGCGGCCGCCGGAGTCAGCGTTCCCGAGAACAGCCACTGCGCGTTATAGGTGAGTCCGTAGCAGTTCGGCTCTGACCACAGGCAATCGCCAACATACGTGCGCCTCCCGGTCTTGCCGGGCACGGCGGTCCCAAGATAACTCCGCGTGAGGACGCTTCCGGGTTCCTTGTCGCGGGCGAGGTAGTCGAGCGCGTCGTTCTCGTCGCTCGTGATGAAGTTCGCGTTGTTGGCGGTCGGCGCCGCCAGACCGTGGGCGATCTTCAGCTCCTCGTAGGTAGTCGGGATCGTGAAGAGGGCCACCAGGACCGCGCCGACGAGCACCGGGCGCTGGATGCGATTCCAGCCGATGATCTGGAGCCCTTCGACCGCGAGGACCGCCAGCGGAATCGTGATCCCCTGGAAGGAATGCAGAGGCGTTGCGCCGAGGCTGGTCCCGGATAGCACGAAGATCGCGAACGCGGCCACCGGCCAGGTTCGCGCGGCCGCAGCGAGGAACGTCGTCGGGCGCCTCGTGTACGCGACCGCTGCTGGTACGAGCAGGGGGACGATCGCGATCGTGATCGACCAGAACGAGAACGCGTGCTTGCTCGCGACCTGGGCCAGCTTCCAGCTGAGGTCCGCCTTGCCGAGGATCGCGTAGTAGAGGAGCGGTACCCCCGTGCCGACCAGCGTGGCAATCGTCAGCTTGAGGTGAGAGCGTTGGTAAAGGCGACTGGCGAGCATGACGAGCTCCGCCGCGATCACCATCGCGATCAGCAGCTCGCCGTTCCACGGGTGGAGCAGGCTCGCCAGCCCACCGAGCAAGCCCGCCAGCCACAGCCTGCGGCCGTTCAGCCGAGAGTCGTGGTGGGCGACCAGCGCCCACACCATCGCGGCGAGCGCCATCACGCCAAACACGTAGCCCCAGGTCAGGAAGCCCGGGAACAGGTCGCCGAGGACGCTGAACTGCCCATATACGTTGGTGAACGATCCGAAGAACAGCGCGAGCACAAGGGCCGCGCGGCGCGGCCACACCCCGGTAAGCAGGCGGTAGGCGAAACCTCGCACGGCGAAGAAGAACCCGATCACCGCGACCGGCTTCCATAGCAGCAGCGACAGCCACGGCGCCATCCCGAGGGCGGTGAGCCCGCCGGAGACGACCACGGCCGGGTTGAAGTAATCCGCGGGCGTGTCGCGCAGCACGAACAGGTTGGACGACAACACGTGCTTGGAGGCGTCCTTGATCCACGCGAGGTACTGCATCTGATCGACGATGTAGACGCCGTCGGTGCCCGTCCAAACTCCACCGTCGAACACGACCCGCCACACGTCGAGGGCCAAGACCCACATCGAGACGGCCGCAAACGCGAACAGCACCCACAGCTCGAAGCGATCGAGCCGTCGGCGCTGTGGCGTTATCCGAGCCGGAGGGAGATCTGGCGCCGGACGGCCTGCGCCGCCGTCGACCAGCTCGATTTCAAGACGCATTGGCGCGCGACGTTAACACGATGCTAATAATCACGGCATAAACCCGGCGAAGGATCTCTGGGAGGGCTTCGGCTAATGCCAGACGCGGTGGATGGGCGCTCCGGCTACCTGCTGCCACGGATCCGTGGGCTCGGCCAATCCCACGGTCTGAACACCCTTACTTTATCGTCGCCGCCCGCCAGCGCGCCTGATACGGCTGCGGCATCCCGCCGAACGCCGCTACTGATTCGCCTGCATCGTCGACGAGGTGTTGGGCGAATACCACGATAGCTTCCCCTGAAGCGACGACGACGCCTGGCCGGCGGAACCGCTCAGCGGGTTGAAGTCGATCAGGTTCCAGAACTTGCTCGACGACGGCAGGAACACGAGCACGAGGAACACGGTCAGCGCGACCGCCACGCGCCTCAGCCGCTGGCTCGACCCGAGCGCCGCCAGCGGCAGTAGCCAGATCACGTACCAGGGCATCACCCATGCGAGGCTCGCGATCAGTGCGAACGTCGCCCAGCCGGCGCGCGAGAGCCAGTCACCCTCACGGCGGAGCAGCCATATGACCGCCACCACGAGCACGACGTCCGCGAGCCGGAGCACGCCCGAGCTGCCGCCGCCGACGCCGATGAAATAGCCGAACAGATTCGGGAAGCTGAACGGCGTCAGCAGCGAGCCCTGCTGGGACAGGTTCGGGATCGAGAAGCCGAACAGGATCACGCTCATGACGAGCAGCGGAATCCCGGCGAGCACGCACCCGTACAGCACCTTCAGTCGCCGCGCGGCCGGTTTCGCGGCCACCAGCAGGAACGGCAGCAGCAGCACCGCGCTGAATTTCACCGCGACCGCGACCACGAGCATCGCCCCTGCCGACTTATCGCGGCGCGCGAGCAGGAACGCAATTGAAGCCGTGAGCGGGACGAGCATGAAGAAGTCGTTGTGGAACCCGCCGACCGCGTACACGAGGTAGATCGGGTTGAGGCCGACGAGCACGGCGGCGTACCGCGGGTCGCGACCCAGTTTCTTCGCGCACCAGCACACGAGCCCGATGAACGTGAGGCTCAGCAGGACCGTGACGACCTTGACGATCCAGTACGCCACGGGGATCGGCACGAACGCCAGTGGATAGCTGAGCGCGGTGAACAGCTCCCCGTAAGGGCTGTGCAGGTTGTCCCATGTCGCGAAGTGGTAGATCGGATCGTGCATCTCCTGCCCGATCACGTGCGTGTACGGGTTCATCCCGTGCAGGCCGCCGAGCCGCGCGTAGCCGAGGTAGTTGCCCATGTCGGTGAGCTGGAACGGAGGCCCCAGCATCAGGATCAGGTTCGCCGCGACGATCGTCACCACGATCATCCGGGTCGACAGCGTCCGCAACGCCAGCAGCGCGACGCCGTACGCGGCCAGCATGATCAGGATCAGCGCGCTTAGCGCGTAGTTGGTCGCGGCCACTCCCGCCTTGAGTCCGCTCACCAGTCCATACAGCGGGCCCGCCTCCCAGGGGGCGAAGATCTCGCTGCTGCGAGGGACGAGGTTCGTCGGGGCGTGGGTCGACCACAGCACCATCACGAGCGCACAGGCGACGATCGTGGTCAGCGCGATCTTGCCCGCCGTCGCCTCGTACAGCGCGCGTGGCACCCGGAGGCCGCGAGGCCTCGGCAGCCGCGCGATCCCGGGCAGCGCTACAGCGCCATCGGCGGTGCCGGCGCCGGCCGCAGCGGCGCTCGGCGCGAGCGCGGGCTGGGCTCCTGTGCTCGACGCGAGCACCGGCGGGCCGTCGATGGGACCGGATTCCTGACGCATGGGTTTAAGGAATGTTGCCCGGTGGGCGGGCTGCCATGCCGCGTGGGTGGGTTGAAATCGTGTTAAGCGCCCACCGTACGCGGCCTCGGCCGCCACTGACCTTAACATCCTCGCCGTGAGCGTCGGCACGGCGGCACCCGGTCTTCGCCGTTCCGCGGAGGGCGCGCACGCCTCGCGCGTGCGCGCCGTGCTGTCGGATCGGGTCATGCTCGCGGTCGGCGCGATCACGCTGCTGGCCGCGGTGCTGCGCTTCTATCGGATCGGTCATCAGGGCTTCTGGTTCGACGAGGGCAACACCGCCCTGCTCGTGCATTTCTCGCCGGGCAAGATGCTCGGGCTGATCCCCCAGACCGAATCGACCCCCCCGCTCTACTACTGCGTGGCGTGGGTGTGGGCGCGGGTGTTCGGCTACGGCGAGACCGCCCTGCGCTCGCTGTCGGCGGTGTGCGGCGTACTGGTTGTTCCGGTCGCGTACGGCGCGGGGTCGAAATTGATCTCGAGGCGCGCCGGGTTGACCGCCGCGGCCCTGACCGCGTGCAGCCCGTTGCTGATCTGGTACTCGCAGGAGGCGCGCTCGTACGAGATGCTCGTGTTCCTGTCAAGCGTCTCGCTGCTCGCGTTTGCATATGCGCTCGAAAACCCGACACCGCGGCGGGTCGCGGGATGGGTGCTCGCCTCCGCGCTCGCGCTGGCGACGCACTACTACGCGATCCTGGCGGTCGTGCCCGAAGCGGCGTGGCTGTTGTGGGTGCACCGGCGCCGGCGGGCGGTCCAGGTCGGGGTCGGCGTCGTCGGCCTGTGCGGGCTCGCGCTGATTCCGCTCGCGATCGGCCAGAGCGGGACCGGCAACGCAAGCTGGATCGCGAAGGCGCCGCTCGGGCGCCGCCTGGGGCAGGTTGTCCCGCAGTTCGCGAGTGGGTTCGACGGGCCAGCGCACTCCGTGCTCGAGCCGCTGGCGATCGCGATCCTGGTACTCGCCGCCGCGCTGGTGTTCGCGCGCTCAGACGCTCCGTCGCGCCGGGGTGCGCTGATCGCCGGCGGGATCGCGCTCGCCGGCCTCGTGCTGAACCTGGTGCTGATCGCCGGCGGTGTCGACGACCTGATCACACGCAACGTGCTCGCGATCTGGATGCCGGCGGCGCTGTTCGTCGCCGGCGGTCTGGCGGCGGCGGGGGCCCGACGGGTCGGGCCGGTTGCGGCAGGCGCGCTGTGCGCCATCGGTGTGGCGACCGCACTCGGAGTCGCCTTCGACCGGAACCTCGAGCGGCCCGACTGGCGCGTCGTGGCACGCGGGCTCGGGACGCAGCCAGGGACCGGCGCCGAGCGCGCCATCCTGATCCAGCACTATCGCGACCTGCTGCCGCTGTCGCTGTACGTCCCGGGCATGCATTTCATGGGCCGGGGCGGCGCCACCGTTTCCGAGCTCGACGTCGTGTCATTCACCTCGCCGGCCAGCGGCGGGTTCTGCTGGTGGGGGTCGGCGTGCAATCTGTGGCCGTCGCGCGCGCAGGCCTCGTACCCGATCGCGGGGTTCCGCGAGGTCTCGCGCCGGCACGAACTGCAGTTCACGATCGTGCGGATGGTGGCGTCGCATCCCATGCATCTGACGCCGGCGGACGTGTCGCGGGCGCTCACGGCAACGCACCTCGCGAACGACGGCTTGATCATTCAGAAGTAGCGGCCATCAGCGCCTCGATCTCTGCGGCGCTCAGCTTCCGCCACCGCCCACCGGGCAGGTCCCCCAGCTGCAGCGGTCCGAACGCGACCCGCTCCAGGCGCTTGACCGGATGGCCTATCGCCTCGCACATCCGCTTGACCTGACGCTTGCGTCCCTCGTGGATGGTGATCTCGATCGTGTCGGCCGAAACCCGTCGTACGCGCGCGGGCGCGGTCGGACCGTCGTCGAGCTCGACCCCATCGCGCAGCGCCTGCAGCTCGGGCTCGCGAACCGGAGGCCCGCCCACCACCGCCCGATACGTCTTTGAGACCTCGAAACTCGGGTGCGTCAGGCGATGCGCCAGATCCCCCTCGTTGGTGAGCAGGATCAGGCCGGTGGTGTCGATGTCGAGCCGTCCCACCGGATACAGGCGCTCGATCTGAGGCACCATCGTGACGACGGTGGGACGACCCTGCGGGTCGCGGGCGGTCGACACCACGCCCGCCGGCTTGTTCAGTGCGTATACGACCCGCTCGGGCACCGGCGACACCGGCCGGCCGTCCACCGCCACCGCGTCCCCCGGCCCCACGTCCCTGGCCGGATCGCTCACTGAACGCCCCCCGATCGTCACCCGGCCCGCGCGGATGATCTCCTCGGACGCGCGCCGCGACGCGACGCCGGCGGAGGCGAGGTACTTGGCAAGACGCACGGTGCTGCCACCATAGTCAGCGTGGATCTGCAACTGCTCGATAGCACGCTTGACGAACTCGGGGAGCCGCGGTACCGCGCGGGCCAGGTGTGGCGCTGGGTCGCCCGCGGCGCCGGCGGGTTCGACGACATGTCCGACCTGCCGCTCGGCTTGCGCGAGAGGCTCGCCGAGACCGTGCCGTACAGCAGCCTCTCGGTGCAGCGCGAGGCCCACGCCGCCGACGGGACCGTCAAGGCGCTGTTCGCGACCGCCGACGGCCGCCCGGTCGAGGCGGTTCTGATGCGCTACCGCGACGGCCGCCGCTCGCTCTGCCTGTCCTCCCAATCGGGATGTCCGCTGACCTGCACGTTCTGCGCCACCGGGCAGATGAGGTTCGGGCGCAACCTCACCGCGTCCGAGATCCTCGATCAAGCTCTTCACTTCCGCAGGACCACCCCCGTCGACCACGCGGTGTTCATGGGGATGGGCGAGCCGATGATGAACCTCGACAACGTGCTGGACGCGTGCGAGCGGCTCCCCGACATCGGGATCGGCCATCGCCGCACCGCGATCTCGACGATCGGCTGGATCCCCGGGATCGACCGGCTGGCCGCGAATCCGATGCCGATCCGGCTCGCGCTGTCGCTCCATGCCGCCGACGAAGCTCTCCGCACGGAGCTGATGCCGGTCAACGAGCGCTACCCGCTCCGCGAGGTGATCACGGCCTGTGAGGCCTACTACGAGCGCAAGCGCCGGATGGTGTTCGTCGAATACGTGATGCTCGCCGGCGTCAACGACTCATTCGCGCAGGCCGCGCAGCTGGCCGACATCCTCGACCCGCGCAAGTTCAAGGTGAACCTGATCCCGTACAACCCGACGGATTCGGGGTACGCCGGCTCGAGCCCAAAGGCGATCGCGGCATTCCGCGACGAGCTCGAGCGCCGCGGGCTGGGCGCCACCGTCCGCCTCACCCGCGGGCGCGAGATCGACGCCGCCTGCGGTCAGCTCGCGGCCCGGGCAGGCACAGGGCGCGCCGCCCGGGCTGTGAGTTAGCTCACCTCGACGGGCGTCCCGGGCAGTTGGCTTTCGCCGACCGTGCCCACCAGCCAGTCAATCGAGTCGTTGGCGAGGCGGATACACCCGTGGCTAGCGGCCGATCCGAGTGGATCCAGGAGGCTCGCCCCGCCTCGACCGTGGATCCCAACCGTGCCGTCGCCGCCATCGAACTGCTGCAGCACGTTGCTGTGCGCCGTCAACTCGAGCACCCAGCTGCCGAGGAAGTCGTTCGGATGCCACGGTATCGCCCAGGCGATCGCGAACAGTCCGGTCGGAGTGGGCGTGCTCGGTTTGCCGACCACGACGCTGATCGTGCGGACCGACCTGCCTGCTCGGAACAGGGTGAGCGTGCGCGTGGCCCTCGAAACATCGATGCGCCACGGCGTCTTCTCGACGGCGACGAGGTTCGCGTTGATCCAGCCGGCCGCGCTGTTGGGCCGCCAGGGAAGGCGGACGTGCAGCCAACATCGGTTGTACGCGCTGTGCGGGCGCCCAAGCACCAGCAGCCATGGAGCATCCGTCGGTGCGACCGACGTCGACGGATGCAAGCGCTTGCCGGGCACGTGGTCGAACACCCCGATTCGCGACGCCAGACCGACCTTCCAAGCGACGCTCTTAGTCGGACCGGCGACGGCCGCGCCACCGAGCACTCTCGCGCACGCGGTGAGGTTCGCCGTCGAGTTCTCGGCCGCGGCGTTCGCCACGGGCAGCGCAACCGCGGACGCAAACATCGCCCACACCACGACCAAGGCACGCCGGACACGCCACATCGCCGACGGACACGTTATCGATCGGATCGGCTCAGCCGGTGACCACGGGCGGTGGCGGAGCCGGAGCCCCCGCCCTGGCGCGCACAGCCGCGGCGTCGAAGGCAGGGTCGGCGTTGCCGGCGCTGGCAACGGCCGTGTCCGTATGCAAACCGGTTCTGGTGACAAGCATCGTGGCGTGGACCGTCCGACTCTCCCCCTGGTGCGAGGTTCCCGATATTCCATATCACGGTGCCGTCGCTCTGGATCGAGCCGTGGTTCGCGGCGGCGACGATCCGGGCGCCGGGGGGCGGGGTGTCGTGCAGCCGCACTTCATGCGCGGTCGCGTGTCCGACGTTCCTCACGGCGATCGTGATCGGCACCCGATCGCCGACTCGCGCGTGCGCGGGCATCCGCTTGGTGACCATCAGGTGCGGCGCGGCCGCCACGTCCCCGCAATGCGGGATGTCATCGTCGATGTCATTGCATGGTGGTACCGGGATTACACCCACGTCCTCGCCGCCTTCGCCGGGGGGCCGGCCACGCGCGTATTCGTAATCGTGCACACGATGTTGTCGTCCGCGCTATTCGGCGTCACCTCCACGGGCGTGTTGTCGGTGCTCTGTCCGGCCGCGGCGCCGTTATTGGTGCACTTGGTGGTGATCGTGTAGTCGGCGAGCGTGATCGCTTGACCGGCGGACACCTGCTCGCTGACCGCGTACGCCCCGAGGGGGCGAGTTGGTACTTGCTCACTCAAGCATGCAGCGCCGGGGCCACTCGGGCCGGCGCCGGCGTTCGACGGCCTGCGATCAGCTCGCGGCGCGAGCCTCGCCGGCCTGGAGCAGCCGCTCGCGCAGCTCGGCCTCGAACTCCGGCGACGGGTCGAACGTATCGAGCCCCGGGAGCTCGTCGAGCGAGCTCAGGCCGAACAGCTTCAGGAACAGCTCGGTGGTGCGGTACAGGACCGCTCCGAACTGTGAGCGGCCCGCCTCCTCGACAAGCCCGCGTTCAAGCAGCGTTGACGCCGCCGACTCGGCGTTGACCCCGCGGATCCGGGCGATCTCGGGGCGCGAGACGGGCTGGAGATAAGCGACGATCGCGAGCGTCTCGGCCTGCGCCGGGGTGAGCGTCGGCGTCCGCGGCCGGGCCAGCAGCCGCCTGGCGGCGGGCTCGGCGTCGGGATGCGTCGAAAGCGCCCAGCCGCCGGCGATCTCGCGCAGCACCAGACCGCGACGTTCGAACTCGTAGTACTCGCGCAGCCGCTCGAGCGCCGAGACCACCTCGTGAAGCTCAGCGCCGGTGGCGTCGGCGAGCGCGTCGGCATCGAGGGGCTCGGGGCTGAGGAACAGCAGCGCCTCGATCGTGCTCTCGAGCGGCTGACTCATGCCGACATCCGCTCCTCGCGCCGGGCGGCGAAAGCCCCGTTCGCGGCGATCGTGATCTCGCCGAACGGCTCGTCCTGGGTCCAGGTCAACTCGCCCTGCTTGTGGAGCTCGAGCAGCGCGTACAGGGTGACGGCGATCGTGACCCGGTCGGCCTCGATCACGGCCTCGTCGAACGAGAAGCTGCCTCGCCGCAGCAGCGCGCGCAGGTGCGTGAGGCGCTCGGCCACGGTCACCCGCGACCCGACCATGTGACGAACGTCGACCCGTTCGGGCATCTCGAGCAGGCCGCCGATCGCCGCCGACAGCACCGCCGGGTCGTAGGCGGTGCTCGCCTCCGACATCGAGGCCCGCCGGAGCGACGGCGGCAGCGGCGCCGAGCGGAAACGGTGCCCCTCCTGGGCGGCGAGTAGATCGCGCAGGTGCGCCGACGCCGCGCGGTAGCGCTGCGCGTCGAGCAGCCGCGCCAGCAGCTCCTCGGCCGCCTCGCCCGGATCGAGCTCGATCAGCTCCTGGATGTCCTCTCCGGGCAGCAGCAGCCGCGACTTCAGCTCGAGCAGCGCGGCGATCAGCACCAGGAACTCGGTGGCGGCCTCGAGCTCGAGCTCGCCGCGGCTCTCGAGATGGTCGATGTACGCGATCACGACCTCGGCGAGATCCACCTCGAGCAGGTCGATCTCCTCACGCAGGATCAGTGTCAGCAGGAGGTCGAAGGGCCCGGCGAAAACGTCGAGGTCGAGCTCGAGGTCGGCGATCCGCATCGTTGCGCAGGCTACTGTCGGGGCCGGACCGGTCCGACGGCCATCGCCTCACGGACGTCGAGCAGCGTGCCGGCGGCGATCGCGTGGGCCTTGTCCGCGCCCTCGCCGAGGATCCGCTCGAGCGCCGATTCGTCCGCACGAAGCTCCTGATAGCGCTCGCGCACGGGTGCGAGGTACTCGACGACCGCATCGGCCACCGCCTGCTTGAACGCACCGTAGCCAGATCCATCGAACGTCTGTTCGACCTCCTCGGGGGCGATCCCGCGGACCGCGGCGAGGATGTCGATCAGATTGGAGATGCCGGCCTTGTCGGGGTCGCGCACCACCTCGCTCCCCGAGTCGGTCACCGCGGACCGGAACTTCTTGACGATCGCATCGGGCTCGTCGAGCACGAGCACCGTGCCCTGGGGAGTGCCGCCGGTTGTCGACATCTTCTTGTCCGGGACCTGGAGGTCCATGATCCGGGCGCCGACCGCGGGGACGCGGAGCTCGGGCACGACGAGGGTCTCGCCGAACCGGGCGTTGAATCGCTCGGCGATGTCGCGCATCAGCTCGACGTGCTGGCGCTGATCCTCCCCCACCGGCACCTCGTTCGCCCGGTACGCGAGCACGTCCGCGGCCTGGAGCACCGGATAGAAGAACAAGCCGCCGGACACGAGGTCGCGTTGGGAGCCGGCCTTGTCCTTGAACTGCGTCATGCGGTTCAGCTCGCCAAATGACGTCACGCTCGAGAGCAGCCAGCACAGCTCGGTGTGCTCCTGGACGTCGCCCTGGCGGAAGAAGATGCACCGGTCCGGGTCGAGACCGGCGGCGAGCAGCGTTGCCGCGGTGTCGTAGACCGCGTCGCGCAATGCCGAGGGCTCGTACGGGACCGTGATCGCGTGCAGGTCGACGACGCAGTAGATCGCATCGCCGCGGTCCTGGCCGGCGACGTACTGCGTGATCGCGCCGATGTAGTTGCCGAGATGCTTGCGGCCAGTCGGCTGGATGCCCGAGAAGATCCGCATCGTCTCGTCAGGCTACCCAGAGCGAGCCCGAGGCGACGCGTGGCTACTGATCCGCGAGCAGCCGATCGAGCGGCGTCTGCGGCGTGCCGTGAGCCGGCGCCGGCCGAGTCCGCTCATCGCGCAGCAGATAGGCGGCGATCACCCCGCCGATCGCACCGCAGACATGCCCCTGCCACGACACCCCGTAGTGCGGCACGACGCTCGACAGCAGCGCCCCGCCCCAGATCACTCCGACGATCAGACCGATCAGGAGCTCGACGATGTTCCGGTTAAAGAAGCCGCGCGTGAACAGGTACGTGGCGTAGCCGAACACGACGCCGCTCGCGCCATCCGTGACGACGCCCGAGGGCGAGATCAGCCAAGTCCCAATTCCGCCCACCACGATCACGATCAGCGTGACGAGCGCGAACCGCTTGGCGCCCTGCAGGGCGATGATCAACCCCATGAACACGAACGGGACCGTGTTCGAGATCAGGTGCTGCCAGCTCACGTGTATGAAAGGCGCGGTGAAAATCCCCCACAGATGCCCGAAGTTCCGGGCGTAGATGCCGTCGCTGTCGAGGTGGTTCGAGTCGAGCGTGTTGATGCCTTCGATGAGCCACATGAGCACGACGACCCCAGCCAGCACCGCGACCCCTTCGAGCTGCGTTTGACCTCGACGAACCGAGGGGCGGGGGCGTTGGCTTGGAACCGTCGTGCTCATGGACTCTAAGGATCGCAGGTGCCCCGCACGTGCGATGAAGGTCTGGCTAAGAACCTCTAAGAATCGAGGACCGTGGCCGCCACCGCCAGCGCCACCTCCGCCCGGGTGCGCAGCGACGGCGCCAGCACGAACTCATCGGGGGTGTGAGCGCCGCCACCGCGCGGGCCGAGGCCGTCGACGGTCAGCGGGATATGTGGCGCGAAGTGGCTGGCGTCGCTGGCGCCGCCCCGCGGGCTGCCGGTGATTGGGCGCCCGAGCCTCGCTCCGGCCCGCTCGAGGAGCTCGCGGGTCGCCGACCGCGAGTCCATCCCGGGCCAGATTCGCAGCATCTTCGTCTCGAGGCCCACGCCGTCGCGCTCGTCAGGAACCGACGCGCACACCGCGTCGAATGCCTCGCTGCGGTCCGCGCGCATGTCGCACAGCAACTCCCCGTCGGCCGGGACCACGTTGAACGCCTCGCCGGAGCGGACCACAGTTGGAACCACGCTGAGCCGCTCGGGGCCGTTCGGGTCGTGGTGCCTGGCGACCTCGATCGACGTTGAGGCCAGCGCGAGCAGGGCGTTCCGGCCCTGGTCGGGGGAGCTTCCGGAATGCGCCGCGCGGCCGCGGGCGATCACCTGCATCGTTGCCGCCGCCTTGCGATGGACGACCACGCCCTCGTTCCCGTCGGACGCGAGCTGGCCCCCTTCGAAGCACAGGCAAGCGTCGTATGAGCCGAAGCGCTCTAGATGGACGAACGGGTGCCGGCGCCACTCCTCGTCGGTCACGAGCAGCACGGTGAGCTCGGCGAACGTATCGGGCTGCGGCCCGAGCGCCCGCGCCACGCCCAACGCAAGCACTACGCCGCCCTTCATGTCGACCGTCCCCGGACCGTAAAGCCGGTCGCCGTCGCGCCGCAGCGGCGCGTGCGAGGAGTGCTCAATGACCGTGTCGACGTGGCCGAGCAGCAGAAGCCGGCGGGAGCCCCGGCCCGCAATTCGCGCCACGAGATCGTCGGCGCTGCCCGGGGTCGAGCACGGGACCCGCTCGACCTCGGCCTGGGGCGGGAGGAAAGCGGCGCACAGCGCGATCGCCTCCTCTGCTCCCTCGAGATCGCCCGACGGTGAGGACACCGCAACCAGCGCCTCGAGCTCGCGCGGGGCGCGGGCCGCGATCTCGGCGGCGCCGTCAGCGACGAACTGATCCATCCGCGTATTCCGCCGAGCGGGCGAGCGCCAGCACTTCACCCGCCGGCAGCGTCGCCGGGGCTCTCCGTTCGCGCACGTGCCGAGCCGAAAGCTCGCACAGAGCGTCGTTGACCGGCGTCGGGACTCGGTGGAGTCGGCCAAGCATCGCGACCTCGCCATTCAGGTAGTCGGTCTCGACGGTCGGCATGCCGCGCGCGATGCTCTGCCGGGTCGAGGAGCCGGCGCGCTCGCGACCGGCGATCGGCTGCACGTCGAGCCGTTCCCACCGGCCGACGACATCGTTGACGTCGTCGGCGACGAACTCGATCCCCGCGGCGTGCAGGACCGCGCGGCCTTCTTCCTGAGCGAGCTCGATCACCTCGCCCGAGGCCGGGCCCGGCTCGCAGATTGCATCGACGGCGTTGGCCAGGTTCGAGATCAGCTTGGCGTGCTTGAAGCGCATGATGTCCGGCCGCGCCACCGAGCTGAAGTCCGAGGTGTCGAGCGCGTCCGCAACCTGCTCGCACAGCGCGTCGAGCCCGCTCGGATAGCGCCCGACGTCAATCACGCCTGTGCCCTGCGTCCCGTACGCCTGGACGATCCCGGGCTCGATGTGCGCGGTCGGCGACATCACGACCGCGCCGTAGACGTTCGGGAACACGCGCAGCGCTGCCCGCTCGTTCTCGACGCCGTTCTGGACGCACACCACGGGCGTGGTCGCGGGTGCGGCGTCGCGAAGCGTCAGGAGCGCAGCCGCGGTGTCCTGGCTCTTGGTCGCGATCAGCACGACATCGTCGGCGGTCCACTCGACGCCGGCCGGGGACTCCGCGACCGGGATCTCGAGCACAACGCTTCCGCCGGGCCACTCGAGCGTCAGCCCTTTCTCGCGGATCGCCTCGTAGTGCGCGCCGCGCGCGATCAGTGCCACATCGAAGTCGGACTGGTGCAGTCTTGCGCCGACCACGCCGCCGATCGCGCCCGCGCCGAAGATGATGAACCGCATGCGGCGGTTTACACCTGCATCGACTGCCGGACGACCGGCTGCCGTGCCGCCCCGGCCTCGTCCAGGCGTCTGACCGGCGTCGTGTACGGCGCCGCTCGCGCGATCTCCGGGTCCTCGGCGGCCTCTTCGAGGATCTCAGCCACGATCTCCGCGAAGCGGTCGAGCGTCTCCTTGGTCTCAGTTTCGGTCGGCTCGACCATCAGCGCCTCCTCGACCACGAGCGGGAAGTACACGGTCGGGGGATGGACGCCGTGATCGAGCAGCCGCTTGGCCATGTCGAGCGTCTTGATGTGGAGCTCGCGGCGCATCGGCTCCCCCGACAGGACGAACTCGTGCATGCACAGGCGGTCGTACGCGACCGGCAGGTACTCGGCCACGCCCTTGCGACGCAGTAGCGCCAGCAGGTAGTTGGCGTTGAGCACGGCCGTCTCTGAGGCGTCGAGGAGCCCGGCCGCGCCAAGCGAGCGGATGTACGCGTAGGAGCGGACGAACACCCCATAGTTGCCCTGGAAGCCGCGCAGGCGCCCGATCGACTTCGGCCGGTCGTAGTCGAGGTCGTAGAACGGCTCCTTCCCGTTCGTGGTCGACTCGCGGCGGACGACCTGCGGCCGGGGCAGGAACGGCTCGATCTGGTCGGATACCGCCACCGGGCCGGCGCCGGGGCCACCGCCACCGTGCGGCTGCGTGAACGACTTGTGCAGGTTGAAGTGGACGATGTCGAACCCCATGTCGCCGGGCCGGCTGATGCCCATGATCGCGTTGAGGTTCGCCCCGTCGTAGTAGAGCGTGGCGCCCACGCCATGGACGATCCGCTCGATCTCCTCGATCCCGGTCTCGAACAACCCGAGCGTCGACGGGTTCGTGAGCATCAGGCACGCGACGTCGTCGTTCGCCTTGGAGCGCAGGTCGTCGAGATCGACGTTGCCGTGCGCGTCGATGTCGACCTTGACCACCTCGTACCCGGCCATCGTGACGGTCGCCGGGTTGGTTCCGTGCGCGGTGTCGGGGGTCAGCACCTTGGTCCTGCGCTCGCCGCGGTCCTCGTGCAGCGCGCGCGTGAGCAGCACGCCCGCGAGCTCCCCCTGCGACCCCGCCGACGGCTGGAGCGAGACGTGCGGGAGGCCGGCGACCTCGCCGAGGGCCTCCTGGAGCCGCCACATCAGCTCGAGCGCCCCTTGCGCGTAGCGCGGGTCCTGGAGCGGATGTACGCGCGCGTGACCCGGCAGGCCCGCGACCCGCTCGTGCAGCTTGGGGTTGTGCTTCATCGTGCACGAGCCGAGCGGATAGAAGCCGGTGTCGAGGTCGAAGTTGCGCTTGGACAGCCGGTTGTAGTGGCGGACGATCTCGGGCTCGGCCACCTCGGGCAGGCGCGGCGGTTCTGCTCGCCTGTACTGCGCGGGGAGGAGCTCGTCGAGCGGGCGCTCGGGAACGTCGGTCTCGGGCGCTAGGAACGCGCGCCGGCCCGCCTTGGAGCGCTCATAGATCGTCAGCGTGTCGTCGGCCTGGGCGATCATGTGCCCGCCGCCACGGTCTGTCTCTCGGCCGCCACCGCTGCCCCGAGCGCATCCGCGAGGCGGTCGATGTCGGCGCGGGTCCGCCGCTCGGTGATCGCGATCAGGAGCCCGTTCGAATGCTCGGGGTAGTCGCGCGCGAGCGGATAGCCGGGATTGATGCCCTGCTCGCGGCAGCGGGCGATCACCCGCTCGACCGGCGCGTCGACCGCTATGGCGAACTCGCGGACGACGGCGCGGTCGTGAATTTGCGTGATCCCGTCGATCGCTGTGAGGTGATCGCGCGCGTACGCGGTCCGCTGGAGCATCAGCTCGACCAGCTCGACGATCCCGCTCCGCCCGAGCCAGCTCAGGTAGATCACGCCGGCGAGCGCGTTCAGCGCCTGCGCGGTGCAGATGTTCGAGGTCGCTTTCTCGCGGCGGATGTGCTGCTCGCGGGTCTGGAGTGTGAGCACGAAACCGCGCTTGCCGTCGACGTCCTTCGTCTCCCCCGCGATCCGGCCCGGCATGCGCCGCATCAGCGCCTCGGTGGCGGCGAAGAACCCGAACGACGGGCCGCCGAAATCGAGTCGGTTGCCGAGCGTCTGGCCCTCGCCGACCGCGATATCGACGCCGCACTCGCCGGGCGTCTTCAGCAGGGCGAGCGGCAGGGGATCGCAGGCCGCGATCGTGAGCGCTCCGGTTTGCTTGGCGGCCTCCGCCAGCGCGGTCAGATCCTCGATAGCCCCGAGGAAGTTCGGCTGCTGGACGATCACCGCGCTCACGCCGTCGTCGAGCTCGGGCAGTGCGGTCGCGCCGTCTCGGAGCGGAGCCTCGACCACCTCCATCTCCCACGCGTGGGCGAGCGTGCGCAGGCACTCGCGAGAGTGCGGGTGCACGCCACGCGAGATCACGAACCGCTTTCGGTTGTTCGTGTTCTTGGCGACGTAGCCGGCGGCGGCGACGGCGCTCGGGCCCTCGTACACCGACGCGTTCGACACGGGCAGGCCGGTCAGCTCGGAGATCGCCGTCTGGTATTCGAACATCGCCTGCAGACCGCCCTGGGAGATCTCGGGCTGGTACGGCGTGTAAGGAGTGAGGAACTCCGACCGCAGGATGATCGAGTCGATCAGCGCCGGCGTGTAGTGGTCGTACATTCCCGCGCCGAGGAACGACACCTCGTCCTCGGCGGAGGTGCTCCTGGCGGCGAGCGCGCGCAGCTCCTCGTAGACCTCCTGCTCGGACAGCCCGGGGCCGAGCGAAAGCGGCCGGTTCAACCGCAGGCCGGACGGAATGTCCGCGAACAGCTCGTCAACCGAGCCAACGCCGATCGTCGAGAGCATCTCGCTCAGGTCGGCGTCTGTGACCGATGTGTACTGCGTCATGTGACCGTCGCTCCCACCTCCGTCTTTCAGTCGAGCGTCGCCTGGTACTCCGGAGAGTCCATCAGCGAATCGATCTCGGACGGGTCGGACAGCTTCACCTTCACGAGCCACCCTTCTCCGTACGGGTCCTCGTTGATCATCTCGGGCTTGTCCGCGAGCGCCGGGTTCACCTCGGTGACCTCGCCCGACAGCGGCGCGAACACGTCTGACACCGCCTTGACCGACTCGACCTCCGTATACGGCTGGTCCTTGCTGACCTCCGCGCCGACGTCCGGCGCGTCGAAGAACACGACCTCCCCGAGGGCATCCTGCGCGTACCAGGTGATCCCGAAGGTGGCGGTGTCTCCGTCGATCCGAGCCCAGTCGTGCTCGGGGTGGTACTTCAGGTCGTCCGGATAGCTGGGGTCAGCCATGTCGGTGGTCACGCTTCCTTTCTGTAGAGAGGCCTGCGCTTGATTACGGCGGGACGGACCCGACCGCGCACGTCGATCTCGATCGGCGTGCCCTCGGCAGCACGCTCGCTCGAAACGTACGCCATCCCGATTCCGCGTTCCAGACACGGCGAGAACGTCCCGCTGGTCACCTCTCCGCCGCCGAGGACCGGATTCCCCTGGCGGGGGATCCCCTGCCCCTCAATCGTGAACGGGACGAGCTTCTCCGGGGTTCCGTCTTCACGCGCCGCCGCCACCGCCTCGGAGCCGATGAATCCGGTCTGTTCCTTGCAGCACCAGCCAAGGCCCGCCTCGATCGGCCCCCGGCCCTCGCTCAGGTCGTTGCCGTAAAGGTGAAAGCAGACCTCGAGACGAAGGGTGTCGCGCGCGCCGAGGCCGGCGGGGGTGGCGCCGGCCTCCGTGATCGAGTCCCAGACGCCGGGGGCGTCGTCGGGGCGGAGTAGCAGCTCGACCCCGTCCTCGCCGGTGTAGCCGGTGCCGCACACGAGCATCGCCGCCCCCGCCACCGTCCGCTCGCACACGTGGAAGCGCGCGGGCAGGTTGCCGTCGGTGAGCCCGCGGACGAGCGCGCGCGCGTTCGGACCCTGGACGGCGAGCATCGCGAAGTCGGCGGCGCGGTCGATCACGTCAACGTCGAAGTCCTCGGCATGCGACTGGAGCCACGCGAGGTCCTTCTCGTGGTTGGCCGCGTTCGTCACGGTGACAAACGTGGTCTCCGACAGCCGGTAGGTGAACAGGTCGTCGAGCACACCACCGTCCTCCCTGCACAGGACGCTGTACTGCGCCCCGCCCTCGGGGATCCGGCGCACGTCGTTCGAGACCAGCCGCTGCAGGAACCTGGCTGCGTCCGGGCCCGTGGTCTCGACCTGGCCCATGTGGGAGACGTCGAACACGCCGGCGCCCTCCCGGACCGCGCAGTGCTCCTCGCGGATGCCGGCGTACTGGACCGGCATCTCCCAGCCGGCGAACGGCACGAGTTTCGCGCCGGCCGCCGCGTGGCGGTCATACAGGGGTGTGCGGCGTAATTCCGTGGTGGATGACACCGGAAGTGGAGGCTAGTACACGCGACGTAGGCGATGGGGGTCGCCCGGTCGCGCGCTGCGCAAGGCCCGAAAGCACCGCCTTCACGGCAACACTCGGGACATGAGCAGCTGGGGGATGCTGATGTCCCGGCGGTCCGGCCGCGGCGGGTGGTTTCGGGCTTTGTACAGGTCCGCGGCGAGGTCTACTGGGCCTCGCTGCGCTCGGCGTCCCTGGGGCCGATCCGCCGGGCATCCGTGCCCGGCGGGACTGGTCGCGACCGCCCGGCCCGGCACGGACGCCGGGGCGAAATGGCCCCACGGATGCCGCCGAAGGCGGCCCCACAGTCAAGGGGCTATCTGCTCGGTCGAGTGGTAGATCTGCGACACCACCGACCAAGCGGGCTTCTCGTTCCCGTTGAAGTCGACCAGCCCCTTCTGGTTGTACGGCGGGTCGGGGAGCGGGTCGCCGCCGGAGTACGTCGGGAACGCCACGTAGTCCTGAAGCGCGAAGTACATCGCGCCTGACAACCACGGCTTGGTCGCAAACACACCGAGGTGGAAGGCGACCGAGTTGGCCTGGAACGCGTACGTCCCGCGTTCCTCGACCGGTCCGTTCCGGTTGCCGTCGAAGCCGAACTCGGTGATCATGATCGCCTTGGTCGGGTAGCAGGCCCGGACGGTGTCGAGGAACGGGCTGAGCGCGTCACGGTCGTCGTCGCCGCCGCCGCCGGCGTCGAACCAGCCGAAGTACTCGTTGTCCCCGATCACGTCGAGCGGATCCCAGGCGCCCTGGCACCCCAGGCCGGGCCAGTTGCTGACCGCCATTCCGACCGGGCGGGTGGGATCGAGCTTCTTCGCGAGCGCGACCGCGCCGGAGATGTAGCGCGCCTCGGCTGCCGTCGGCGGCGACGGGAGCTCGTTGCCGATCGACCACAGCAGGATTGAGGGGTGATTCTCGTTGTCGAGGATGTTGTCCTCGAGCATCGTGTGCGCCTGCGCGAGCCAGCCCGGCTGGCTGAGGTACTGCGACTGCACCTGATAGACGGGGATCTCCGACCAGATCAGGATCCCGTCGCGATCGGCCATCTCCTCCATCTCGGGCCCGACCGGGTAGTGGGCGCGGATCACGGTGGCGCCGAGTTGCTGGACCCACGACATCAGCTGGGCGTCCTGGGTGGGCGTCATCGCCGCGCCCGTCTGGAGCGTCTGCTCGTGCAGGTTGACGCCCCGCAGGTCCAGCAGCCGGCCGTTGAGCTCGAGGCGACCGCCGACGACCTTGATCGTGCGGATCCCGCTGTAGGTGAAGTACCCGCCGAGGCGACGGCCGCGCGAGTCCGACAGCGTCAGCGTCGCGGTGTAGAGCTTCGGGTGGCCCGGTGCCCACAACGACGGGTGCGGGACCTTGACCGACCCGTGCGCCGTCCAGGTGGCGTGCGGCGCGATCGTCGCCGATCCGAACTTCAGCTTGTCCGAGCCGTACGTCCCGGTCAACGAGACCTTCTGTCGCGAGCCGGTCACGTTGCGGACGAGCACCTGCTCGACGATGTCCGCATCGCATTTCGGACACGCGTGAAGCGTCTGGATCTGGACCTGCGAGAGGTCCGCGGTCTGCACCGCCCGCAGGTAGACCTCACGCAGGATCCCGCCGTAGTTCCACCACTGGCCGCCTGGCCCGGGCGGGAGGTCGGCGGCGGTGCGGCGGTTGTCGACGCGCACGATCAGGCGGTTGACGCCGCTGCGCAGGCCGGTCAGGTCAAGCTCCCACGGCAGGTACGCGCCGACGTGGCTGCCGAGCTCGCGTCCGTTCAGCCATACCGTCGCGCGGTAGTTGACCGACTCGAAGCGGATGATCCAGTGCCGATTGGCGTTTGGCACGTAGCTCGCGAATGCGCCGGCCGGAAGCGTGAAGTCCCGTCGATACCAGCCGACGTAGCCGTTCATGCTCGTCTGCGAGAAATCGCCCGCGTTGTACGCGTTGGGAACCGTGGTCGTGGTCCAGCCGGCGGTCGATGCGACGTTCCGCCACCAACCCTGGGCAACACCGACGTCCGAGGTGTCGGCGCGGTACAGCCACGTCCCGCCAAGCAGGTACCGCCCGGTCTGCCCGTCGCTGTACCACGCGCCCTTGGTCGGCGGCGACGTGCTGTACGCGGGTCCCTGGGCACGCGCAACGCCGCTCGCGCCGAGCGCTAGTACGAACGCCAGGATCAACGCGCGCCGGATCACGTGATCTTCACGTGGCGAATCGCGGTCGTCTGGTTGCCGGCGCGGTCCGCGACCGCGACCTCAATCGTGTACCGGCCTGCCCGGCGGTACACGTGCGCGATGCGGTGCGTACCGATCTTGACGTGAGTGATCGTTCCGTCTCCCCAGCGGATCGTCACCTTCGCAACGCCCGAGGAGGGCGCAGGGTCGCGGTAGGAGAGGCGGGCGATCTCGTCCGAGCCCGTGCGCCGGCGGCCCGACACGGTCACCTTCACCACCGGCGGGACCGTGTCGACGAACACCTTCGCGACCTTCGAGCCCGTGGTGAGGCCCGCCGGATTGCTCGTGATCACGTACCAGGTGTGAAGACCGTCGCCGAGCGCGACCGGGACCCGGAGCGAGCTCGCGGCGGTCTGCCCGAGCTGGGTGCCCTCGAGCGTCACCGTGTACACGAGCGGCCCCCAGCGGCCGGTGGCCGGGGTCCAGCTCAGCACCGGCTGGGTGCTTCGCGAGTACGCGACCTTCTTCGAAACTGAGGCCGCGCCCGGCGGCTGGTAGAGCTGGTCGGCCACGATCTGGTTCGACCCGGCCGACCCCTGCACCCAGGCGACCACCGCGTCCCCGCCACCGTCGCCGGTGGCCGCGATTCCGAGCGCTGCATCGGTCGGGCCCTCGGCCGGCGAGGACAGGACGAGCTCGGGTCCGAGCGTCGAGGCCCGCGGCTCATACCGGACCCGGACCTCCGCGGGACCTGTCGTACCGGGCGTCTGCTGCCAGGCCACGAGCGTCGAGAAAATGCCCGCGACCCCCGGGACCGGGTACGGCGGCGCGTTGCCCGCCAGGCTGTTGACCTGCAGCACCGGGCCGTAGCCACCGTTGTTGCTGAGCTCCATCGCGACCACGTTGTTCGAAGCCTGGCCGGCCGCGGTCACGAAACCTTGGCCGTACTCGGTCATCGCGACCGACGGGTCGGTGCCGCTGTCGGTTCCGGGCGTCGAGAGGCCGTCGGCGGACGTGGCGCCGTCGTACTGCGAGGCGTGCAGCCGGTTCACCAGCACGCGCGACTGGTCGACGCCGCCACAGGAGACGGTCTCCTGGAAGGCCACGTCGGCGTAGGAGGAGTCCCCGCCGGCCGATACCGACGGGTCGCCGGCCGACACCTCTCCACAACCCGACAGCGACGGGACGTCCGCTTGCTCGTCGACGACGCTCGGCGCGGTGCCCCAGACACGGCGCGAGAACACATGGCCGGCCTCGCCCCACACGACGATCGCCACTCCGTCCCCGGCCGCCGCGACGGCCGGCGCCCCCGATCCTTCACCGGCATCGTCGGCCGGCGTGTCGTTAAGCGGCGCTGCCTCGAGCGACCAGGCGCCGTTGTAGTAGTAAGCGGCCCGCACGTCGTCTCCCGCGCCGGCCGCCACGGTGAACGCCAGGTAGCCCTTGCCGAAATTGGTCATCTGCAGCGAGGGGTTGCTCGCTCCTGCGGCCAGCGCGCCGGGCGTACCGAACGACGCGCCCGGGCTGGCCTTGTCGACCACGTACAGCTGGCCGCCGTTGATGAACGCCACCAGCAGCACACCGCCGTTGCCGGCGGCGATCACGGGCTGGGAGGAAGCGCCGGCGAGCCCGGTATCGACCTCGACCGGGGCCTGGAACTGCCCACCGACGAGCACCGAGACGAACACATGCGCGATCCCCGAGACCGCCTTTGAGTACACCAGGCCGCCGGTGCCGTCCCGCGCGACCGACAGCCCGCCGAGCCCGGTGATCGCCGCGCTCGGGCCGTCGATGACGATCGGGGGCGCCGGCGACGGTTGGGCCAGCGCCGGGCTCGCGAGTGCGGCGAGCGTGCCGAGCGCGAGCAGCGCGACACGCGGCGACCATCCCTTCATCAGTTGTCGGCCGTAACGTCTGACGGGTCTAGAACAACTCAGGACCGCGCAGGTTGCGCCGCACCGGTTGAAGGTTCGTTAAGCGACCGGCTCAGCGATCCTTGAGGAACGACGGGATGTCGATCTCGTCGTCGCGGATCTCGAGCGAGGAGCGCTGGTCTTCGTCCATCGTCACATCGCGATCCCGGCCCCGCCGGCGGGTCGACTCGCGAGCCTGGCTCGGCCGGGCGTAGCGATGATCGAAGCCGGTGGCGATCACCGTCACCCGTACCTCGTCGCCCATCGAGTCGTCGATCACCGCTCCGAAGATGATGTTGGAGTTCTGGTCGGCGGCGCTCTGGACGATCTCCGCGGCCTCGTTGACCTCGAATAGCCCGAGGTCGTGGCCGCCGGTGATGTTGAGCAGGATCCCGGTGGCTCCCTCGACCGACTCCTCGAGCAGCGGCGAGGAGATCGCCGCCTTGGCCGCCTCGGCCGCCCGGTTCTCCCCGCCGGCGTTCCCGATCCCCATCAGCGCCGTGCCGGCGTCGTGCATGATCGTGCGGACGTCGGCGAAGTCGAGGTTGATCAGGCCGGGGATCGTGATCAGGTCGGTGATTCCCTGGACGCCCTGGCGGAGCACGTTGTCGGCCTCGCGGAACGCGTCGAGGATCGTCGTGCGGCGCTCGACGATCGCGAGCAGCTTCTCGTTGGGGATCACGATCAGCGTGTCGACGTTCTCGCGCAGCTTCGTGATCCCGTCCTGGGCCTGGCGGGCGCGCTGGGTGCCCTCGAACGCGAACGGTCGGGTGACGCACCCGACGGTGAGCGCGCCGATCTCATTCTTGGCGATCTCTGCGATCACGGGCGCCGCGCCGGTGCCGGTGCCGCCTCCCTCGCCGGCGGTGACGAACACCATGTCGGCGCCCTTCAGCGCCTCCTTGATCTCGTCGCGGGACTCGGCCGCAGCGCCCTGTCCGATGTCCGGGTTCGCGCCGGCGCCCAGGCCCTTGGTGAGCTCGTGGCCGATGTTCAGCTTGATGTCGGCGTCGCACATGGCGAGCGCCTGGGCATCGGTGTTGCACGCGATGAACTCGACTCCGCGCAGGCCGGCGTCGACCATGCGATTGACCGCATTGGTGCCGCCGCCGCCGACGCCGACGACTTTGATGACTGCGAGATAACTGCCGCTTTCCATTGGTGACCGTCCGACCCTTGAGTTAGCGTTGAGCGTTTTGTGGTCAGTCGCTCTTAGCGGGAGTTTCGCACGTTATTCCCTGGAGTTGCGGGAAGTCAACGTTCTCGCCCCGGACGCAAGCATCGTTGCAGATCGCCCAACCCTCGATGGGCGCCAAAGAGTTGGGAAATTTTGAGAGTAAAGCTCGACTTGAGGGTTAGGCTCCTGGAGAGGGCGTCGAGGTCTGGCTGGCGGAAGTTCCCTCGCTCGTGCTGCCGGAGGTCTGCGATGCATTCGTCGCGAGCCCCGCTGCAGGAAGCGCCTGCGCGCCGACCCCGGCGGCCGGCATCGCCGGATCGCTCACGTCGATGTACGAGGCGCCGGCCGAGGCCGGCGCGGCCAGCACCGCGACCGCGGCCGACCATTTGGCGCCGAACCCGCTCGGCGGACCGAAGTAGATGACCGGCCCCGAGCGCAGCTGGACGACCAGCCCCCGGGTGGAGCTCGTGGTGACCTGGCTGATCTTGGGCTCGAGCCGCCGCGGCGTGGCCGCAAGCAGCGCCAGCGCGTTCAGCGCGGTCTGATCGGTGGCGCGCGACCCGCCTGGAATCGTGGGTATCGGCACCGTCGGCAGCGAGCCCGCCGGCACGTCATGCAGCAGCGTCCCGTCGGCGCTCGCAGCGATCGTCTCGCCGCCGGCGACGAGCGCGCCGACCGGAAGCTGCTCGATCACGCGGATCCGCATCCCGTGCGGGAACTGGGTGCTGACCTTCAGATCCCTCACGACCGGATACGGCGCCACCGCGGTCCGGAGCTGGCCGAGATGAACGTCGAGCGTGGTCATGTTGCGCGCCGCGAGGTCGAGCGCGGAGCGGATCTGGCCTGCGTCGGGGCCGGACAGGCCCGTCACCGTGACGCGTTTGACGGCCGCGAGCGGCGAGTCGCGCAGCCACAACCACGCCCCGCCGAGCAGCGCCAGTGCCGCCACCGCGCCCAGGACGAGCCACACCCGCAGCCGGACGCGTCCCTTGGCGATGATCATCGGCGGCGCCAGTCGGGCGGAAACTCAACGGGCCCAAGCGCCTGCACCTCGGGCTCTAGCTCGACCCCGAACTGCTCCTTGACGCGCCGGCGGCCCTCGGCCATCACCGCGACGACGTCGGCGGTGGTGGCGTCGCCGTGGTTCTCGATGAAGTTCGCGTGCTTGGCCGAGAACCCGGCGCCCCCGATCCGCAGGCCCCGGCAGCCGGCGGCCTCGAGCAGCTGGCCGGCGGTGCGGCTCTCGGCGCGCGGATCGTCGGGGTTCTTGAAGGTCGAGCCGAACGTCTTGATGCCGGACGGCTGCGCGGCCTTCCGGCGGGCCCGCATGTCCGCCAGCGTCGCCTTGACCTCGTCGCTGGCCGCCTCGGCGAGCGCGAACGAGGCGCGCGCGACGACCTCGCCGGGGCCTAAGTTCGACCGTCGGTAGGCGAAGCCGAGCTGGTTGGGCGCGCGGCGCTCGGTCCCGGACGGCCCGGCCACGTCGACCCATTCGAGCGCCCGTGCGAGCTCGCCCCCGTACGCGTTGGCGTTCATCCGAACCGCCCCACCCACCGTCCCGGGGATGTTGACTCCAAACTCGATGCCGGTCAGCCCGGCCTGCGCGGCCCGCGCGGACACCGCCGGCAGCCGCGCCCCGCCCCCGCAGTGAATCTTGGTTCCGTCCAGTTCGATCGTGCTCAACTCCTTGTCCAGCTTCAGGACCAGCCCGCGGACACCGCTGTCGGCTACGAGCAGGTTCGACCCCGACCCGACGACCCCTACCTCGTGCTGTTCGGCGCCGGCCCAGGCGAGCAGCCGCTCGAGCTCCTCGAGCGATCCGGGGCGGGCGAACAGCTCGGCCGTTCCCCCGGTTCGGATCGTGGTCAGACGGGCCAGCGGATAGTCCCGCCGGACCCCGGAAGGCATTTCGGCCATCTAAAGCAGCGTAGATTGCGGTCCGGCGTGCGGTCTGCTCATCGCGGCTCGGCCTCCGCTGGAGAACCTGCAAATCACGACAATCGACGCGATCTTCGTCGACCGTGACGTGTCCGGCATGTGGGGCATGCCGAGTACGTCACGGTCGGGCCGGAAGCGCTCCGTTGACGCGATATGCATGCTGGGCTTACCGCGGGATGCTCGGGGGCCACGGCACCCACCCTCAGGTGCCCGCCGTCACACCCCCGCCGGCGACCAGCGACCGCGCCAGCGCGTCCACGTTGCCGGCGCCCATCGCCAGGCAGAGATCCCCGCCCCGCAGCGTCGCCGACAAGAGCCTTCGGGCATCGTCGAACGATGGCATCCACGCGACGACGCGACCATCGGCCGCGTCGGCGGTGGCAGCGGCGATCAGATGCCCATCCACGCCTGGGAAGTCCTCGGCGCGCTCGCGGGCCGGGTACACGGCGAGCACCACGACGAGATCGGCGCCGGCGAGCGCGCGACCGAACTCTCGCGCGAGCGCGCGCGTGCGCGAGTAGAGGTGCGGCTGGAACACGGCGACGAGCCGCTCCGGCACGAGCGTCCGCGCCGCGGCGATCGTGGCGGCGACCTCCGTGGGGTGGTGGGCATAGTCGTCATATATGGGGATTTCTTTTTCGGTGGACCCGAGCAACTCGAACCGCCGTCGAGCGCCTCGAAAATCGGCCAGCGCGGCGGCCGCCGGGGCCGGATCGGCTCCCGCGAGAGCCGATGCGGTCAGGGCGCCGGCGGCGTTCAGGGCGTTGTGCTCGCCGGGCACGACAAGCGCCACTTCGATTCCGCGCCAGTGAAACCGCGATCCGCGCGGCGACATCGTGGTGTCGGTGGCGTCGTAAGCGAACGCGCCGTCGGGCGCGATCGCGCGGAGCCGCGGGCGGTCCCACACCACCGCCCCGAGCTTTGCGCGTCCCATGAACTCGTGGAGCGTCTGCTCGAGGTCGAGTCGTGAGCTGTAGGTCGAGTGATGGTCGAGCTCGGCGTTAGTCAGCACGGCGATCTCGGGCCACAGCCGCAGCAGCGATCTGTCCGATTCGTCCGCCTCGACGACGATCCACTCGCCGCTGCCCCAGCCCGCGTTGACCCCGGTGTCGCCGAGCTCACCGCCGACCACGTAGGCGGGATCGAGTCCGCACCCGCGCAGGATGTGCACGATCATCGCCGCCGTGGTGGTCTTGCCGTGGGTGCCGGTGACCGCCAGGCAACGGCGGAGCGCGGCGATCTGCGCCAGCAGCTCTGAGCGGTGCAGCTCCCGTCCCTCGGCGGCCCGCCGCTCCGGATTGTCGGACGGCACCGCGGTCGAGAACACGACCTCCGCCCCGCGCGGGACGTTTTCGGCGCGGTGGCCGAGCGTCGGCTCGATCCCATGCTCGCGCAGACGTTCGGTGTAGGCGGACTCGGCTCGGTCGGAGCCGGTGACGCTCGCTCCCAGCTCGCGGGCGATGATCGCGAGCCCGCTCATCCCCGCCCCGCCGATGCCGACGAAGTGGAGCCGCCGCGCGGACCAGTCCTCGCCGGGCCGGGTCACCCCTCGCGCTCGAGCACCACGACCGGGATGTCCCGGGCCGTCTTGTGCTGGTACTCGTCGTAGGCCGGCCAGCGGCCGGTCATCAGCTTCCACAGCTCGGGCTTCTCGTCGTCCGTGGCGGTCCGGGCGTGGGCCTGGAAGCGATCCCCGCGCACCTGCACGGTGACGTCCGGCTCCGCGGACAGGTTCAGGTACCACGCCGGGTGCTCCTCGGCGCCTCCCTTGGATGCGACGACCACGTAGTCGCCATCGTGCTTGCCGTAGATCAGCGGCGTGCTGCGCGGATCGCCCGAGCGCCGCCCGGTGGTCGTGAGGATCAGCACGGTCGTGCCCTGCCAGTCGTGACCCTCGGCACCATCGGTTTCCAGATACCGCCTGACGTGCTCCTGGCCGAACAGCATCTCCACCTCGATTCGGGGTTTCCGGCGGGAGGCTATACAAAGCGTGCGCTTCGCACACGCCACCGAGGGCGGGAACGGCGCGACCCGAGGACAGCGTCAATTCTTCCGCGCCACCGCCAGCAACTCGTGCGCGATGTCTCGCGCGGCGTCCGGCCGGGCCACCGATGCCGACGCCCGCCCCATCGCCGCCAGCTGTCCGCGGTCGGCCAGCAGGCGCCCGACCTCGTTGGCCAGTCGCGCCGGCGTCAGCTCGGCGTCGGGGATCACGACGGCGGCGCCAGCGCTCTCCATGAAGCGTGCGTTGGCGCTCTGATGGTCGGCGGTCGCGTACGGGTAGGGCACGAGCACCGCGGGCTTGCCGTGCGCCGCGATCTCGAAGATCGAGCCGCCCGCCCGGGCCACCACCAGGTCGCTGGCGAGGATCGCCTCGCCAAAGCGCGAGATGTAGCCGCGCAGGTCGTAATGCTGCCCGGGCGCTCGTAGGTCTTCGAGGTCGCGCAGATCACGCTCGCCGGCGGCGTGGAGCACGTGGAATCGCGCGCCCGCGAACGCTTCGACCGCGGCGCGGTTGATCGACCGCGCCCCCTGGGAGCCGCCGAACACGAGCACGCACGACTCGCGCAAGCCGATTCCGAAGCGCTCCCGAGCGGCCAGCCAGTCGGTGGCGGGAGCGGGCACGGGCCGGCCGGTGACCACGTAGCGTGAGCCCTCGCGGCCCTCGATCGGAAACGCCAGGCAGACCCGCCGCGCGAACGGCGCCAGCAGACGGTTGGTCAATCCGAGATGGCTGTCGGCCTCGGTCAGCACCAGCGGAACGCGCGACATGACCGCGGCCAGGCCGACCGGTCCCGCCACGTAGCCGCCGCCGGCGAGGATCGCGGACGGACGCGCCTCCTTGACGATCCGGCGAGCCTCGCGGACCGCGCCGGCCGCGACTAGAGCCGCGCGGGCTGCCTTCAGCGGGCGCCCGCGGGGCAGCGGCATCACCCGCAGCGTGCGCAGCTCGTATCCCGCGGCCGGGACCAGCTCTAGCTCGGCGCGGTCACCGCCGACGAAAGTGACCTCGGCGCCCTCAGCTCGCAGCGCGTCGGCTACCGCCAGCGCCGGCACGACGTGCCCGGCGGTCCCGCCGGCGCCGATCACGATCCGTGGCGCTTTCAACTTTCGGTGTCCGAACGAGTTGCAACTGCCGCCCCGGGCGGGCGATGTTGAGCAGCACGCCGACGCCGGCGAGCAGCACGCACAGGTTCGTCGGCGCGTACGAGATGAACGGCAGCGGCACGCCGGTCAGCGGAGCGAGCCCGAGGACTACGAAGATGTTGAGAATCCCCTGGCAAAGAATCAGCGAGGTCAGCCCGGTCGCGAGCAGCTTGGCATACCGGTCTGCGGCACGGCGCGCGGTTCGCAGGCCCGCGTAGGCGATCATGCCGTACAGGCAAACCACCCCGAGGATCCCGAGCACGCCGAGCTCCTCCCCGATCACAGCGAGGATGAAGTCCGTCTGGGCCTCCGGCAGGTAGAAGATCTTCTGCACCGAGCGGCCGAGCCCGACTCCGAACAGCCCTCCCGACCCGAGCGCGATCTGCCCCTGGACCGCCTGGTAGCCGGCACCGGACTTCGTCGCCTCCGCCCACGGGTGAAGGAACGAGGTCAGCCGTGCGCGTTCGTACGGCTGCGCGGTCGCGAGCAGCACCACGCACGCCGCGACGATCCCGGCCAGCAACGCGACGTAGCGCATCGGCATGCCCGCGGCGACCAGGAGCGCGGCGACCGTGAACGCTATGACCAGCGTGGTTCCGAGGTCGGGCTCGACGACGATCAGTAGGCATGCGGGGCCCGCGAGGATCGCGATCGGCGCGACGGCCTGGCGGAAGCTGCGCATCCGCTTGGGGTGCTCGGCGAGGTACCGGGCGACGTAAAGGACGATCGCGAACTTCATGACCTCGGACGGCTGGAACTGGATCGGGCCGGCCGAGAACCAGCGGCGCGCGCCGTTGACGACCACGCCGAACCCGGGGACGAGCACCAGCACGAGCAGCACGAACGACGCGAGCAGCAGTCCGTTGACCAGCTTCGGGGTCAGGATCTCGAGGCCGTGCCGCGAGAACACGTGCATCGCGGCCAGCCCGATCGCCCCAAACACCAGGTAGCGAATGAACTCTCCGGCGCCGGTGCCGCCGCCGCCCGACAGCACACCGAGCGGCGAGGAGGCGCTGTAGACCATCACCGCTCCGAACGCGAGCAGGCACAGTGCCGCGGTCATCAGGATGCGGTGCTCCAGCGGCGGGGGAACGCGGCGCGTCGCCGTCCGCGCGCGCTTCTCCGTCCCGGCCCGGGCCGCGTCCTCGCGAGCGGGTCGCCGGACGCCGCGCGTGGCGGCCGTGCCGGCCATCAGAGGGCCTCCACCAACGCACGGAAGTGATCGCCGCGCGCCTCGAAGTCCGGGTACTGGTCATAGCTCGCGCACGCCGGCGACAGCAGCACGATCTCGCCGGGGCTCGCGGCGGCGCGGGCGAGCGCGACCGCGTGCTCGAGGTCGCCGGCCTGGTGTAGCGGAACGCCGCTCGGCGCCAGCGCGTCCGCGAGATCCTGAGCCGCCTCGCCGATCAGGTAGACCGCTCGGCAGCGTTCGGCTACCGGCGACGCGAGCGGCGAGAAGTCCTGTTGCTTGCCGCGCCCGCCGGCGATCAGGTGGATCGGGCTCTCGAATGCCTCCAGCGCGACGAGCGTGCTGGCCACATTGGTCGCCTTCGAGTCGTTGACCCAGATCACGCCGTCCTTGATCGCGATCCGCTCGAGCCGGTGGCGAACCCCGGCGAACGTGCGCAGCCCGGTCGCGACCGCCTCGGCGTCGATCTCGCGCGCGAGGCAAACGGCGGCCGTCGCCATCGCGTTCTGGATGTTGTGCGCTCCAGGGAGCGCGATCTCATCGACGGGCAGCACCGCCTGCTCGTCCCACCAGAGGTAACCGGCGCGGTGCGAGAGCTCGGGGCCCGGGCCGTCGCCGAACGTGACCCGCCGGGCACAGCCGCCGAGATCGTCGACCTCGAGGTCGGCCGGCGCGACGGCCACGTCGTAGTTCCCCTGGTTGGCGAAGATCTTCAGCTTGGCCGCCACGTACTCCTCGTAGGTACCGTGGCGGTCGAGGTGATCGGGGCTCAGGTTGAGCAGCACCCCGGCTTCCGGCGCGAACGCCACGGTGTCCTCGAGCTGGAACGACGACGCCTCGCACACCACGGTCACGTCGCCGGTGAGGCGGTCGATCAGCGACGACGCCGCCGTGCCGACGTTGCCGGCGACCGCGACCGGCAGGCCGGCCTCACGATGGACGTGCCCGATCCATTCGGTCGTGGTCGTCTTGCCGTTGGTCCCGGTCACGGCGACGAATTCGTTGGGGATGAGTCGCCACGCGAGCTCGAGCTCACCGAGCACCACGGCGCCGCGGTCCCGCGCCGCGCGGATGACGGGCGCGTCCTGGGGTACGCCGGGGCTCTTGATGAGCGTCCTGGCGCGGGCGGCAAGATCGACGCCTGACGCATCCAGCCGTACTTCGACGCCCGCCTCTCGAAGCCTTCCCGCGGCTGTTGCGAGGGCCGGGTTGTCCGGTTTGCCGGCGTCAACCCCGGTGACTGTCTGCCCGAGCGCCCGGAGCGCGAGCGCGGCGGAGACGCCCGATCGGGCCAGCCCGACCACCAGATATGGCCCTCCCGGCAGCGGGGGCCTGGATTTACCCACGAATGCTGAGGCGGTACACCGTGAACGCGATCGCCGCGCACGCCGCGGCGACGATCCAGAAGCGCAGGATGATCTTCGTCTCCGACCACGCCTGGAGCTCGAAGTGGTGGTGGATCGGCGCCATCAGGAACACGCGCTTGCGGAACATCTGGAACGAGAACACCTGGATCAGGACGGACAGGGCCTCGATCACGAAGATCCCCCCGAGCAGGATGAGGAGTACCTCGGTGTTGGTCATGACCGCCAGGCCCGCGATCGCGCCGCCGATCCCGAGCGATCCGGTGTCGCCCATGAAGATGCTGGCCGGGAAGCTGTTGAACCACAGGAAGCCGATGCACGCGCCCACCAGGCAGGCCGCGAGCAGCGTCAGGTCGCTCTGGCCGTTGGTGATGAACGTGATCCCGATATAGGCGAGCAGCACGATCGCGGCGCAGCCGGCGGCGAGGCCGTCGAGCCCGTCGGTGAGGTTCACCGCGCTGGTCGTCCCCGCGACGACGAGGTAGATCAGAACCGGGTACAGCGGACCCAGATCGACGCTGGCGTCGACGAACCGGAGGCTGATCGATTCATTGACGCCGGCTCTCTGCGTCGCTACCCACCACAGCCCGAGCGAGATCGCGATCGTGACTACGAGTTTCGTTCGCGCGCGCAGTCCGAGCGAGCGACGTTTGACGATCTTCGTCCAGTCGTCGGCGAACCCGAGTGCGGCGCACGCCACCGTCCCGCCGAGCACTCCGATCGACGACCAGTCACGGGTCGACAGGATCAGGAACGGCACCGCGAACGCGATCATGATGATGATCCCGCCCATCGTCGGCGTGCCGGCCTTGGTCTTATGGCCCTCGGGCCCCTCCTCGCGGATGTTCTGGCCGAACTCGCGCCGGCGCAGGAACTCGATGAACTTGGGGCTGAGGAACAGACACAGGAGCAGCGACGCGGTGCCGGCGATCAGCACGCGACCGGAGATCGATCCCATTACGCGCGGACCCCGGCGCTGAGCGCCCGACAGACGACCTCGAGCCCCACGCCACGCGAGCCCTTGACCAGCACGACGTCTCCGGAGCGCAGCAGCTCGGGGACCATCTCGGCCGCGGTCGCCGCGTCCGGGACGGAATGGATCTCGCCGTCAAACCGCTCCGCGATCGCCACCGCAAGCGGCCCAACCGTCACGACCAGGTCGACTCCGTTCAGCGACGCCTCGTCGCCAAGTTCGGCGTGGTAGTCAGCGGCTCGCGGGCCGAGCTCGAGCATGTCTCCGAGCACCGCGACCGTGCGCGCACGGTCCGCCGTGGCGGCGGTCTGGGCGAGATCCTCGAGGGCCGCGCGCATCGACATGGGGTTGGCGTTGTAGCAGTCATTGATCAAGATGACGCCGTCGGCGAGCTCCACGCGCTGCCCGCGCCCGGGAGAAAGTTCGAAAGAAACGTGCCCGGTCGGCAGCACGCCGACCGCGCTGGCGGCCGCCACCGCGGGGAGGAGATTGCGTCGCAGATGCGTTTGGGTGAACGGGACCTCGAGCACGACCGGGCGGCCGGCGAGGTCGATTTCGACAAGCTCGTCCTCGGACCGGACGAGGCGGACATCCCCGGCATCCCCGAACGTGATCGTGTTCAGATCGTCACATAGATGCGGAGCGAGCAACGGCTCGTGGGCCGGCACGATCGCGGTGCCCCCGGGACGGAGCGCGGCGAGCAGCTCGGCCTTGGCCGCGGCGATCGCTTCGATCGAGCCGAGCAGCTCGAGATGGACCGGCCCGATGCTGACGATCACGCCGACATCGGGCTCGGCGATCGCGGCGAGCTCGGCGATCTGGCCGGTGCCGCGCATCGCCATCTCGAGCACGAGCACCTCGGTGCCGGCGGGTGCGCCGAGGATCTCCAGCGGGAGCCCGATCTCGGTGTTGAAGTTGGCCCTGGAGGCGACCGTGCGGCGCTGGGGCGAGAGCAGCGCCAGCAGCAGATCCTTCGTCGAGGTCTTGCCGGTGGACCCCGTGACGCCGATCACCTTCGCGCCCAGGTCGCGGCGCCAGGCGGTGGCCAGGCGCTGCATCGCCGCGAGCGGATCGTCGGCGGCGAGCAGTACGCCGGGTACCGCGCATTTGGCGGCCTCGGCCTGCTCGGGCGTTGTCAGCACGCCCCACGCGCCGGCGGCCAGCGCCTGCGGCGCGAACCGGCCGCCATCGGCGTTGTCACCCTGGAGGCCGACGAACAACGACCCGCGGTCGGCCTCGCGCGAGTCGATGACCGCGCGCTCAGGACCCGTCGTCGTAGGAGCCGGGGCGACGAGCCTGGCCCCCGCCGCGCGTGCGACTTGCTCGGGTGTCCAGGTCCTCATGCTCTGATCGGGAGAGTACTTGCCGGGTCGGGCGGTTAGCAGGCGATTAGCGCGCGGCCAGGGCGCCGTCGAGCGCCTCACGGGCGACGGTCACGTCGTCGAACGGGATCTTGCGGCCCCCTTCGAACTCCTGCCCCTGTTCGTGGCCCTTGCCGGCGATCACCACCACATCGCCGGTGCGTGCTCCGCCAATCGCGGTGTGGATCGCGGCGCGGCGATCGGCGTCGTGGTCGATCCGCGGTCCGGCGCCGGCGAGGATCTCTTCGATGATCGCCTCCGGGTCCTCGGACCTGGGGTTGTCGGAGGTCACGATCACGCGGTCCGCCAACCTCGTCGCGATCTCCCCCATCATCGGCCGCTTGCCCCGGTCGCGGTCGCCGCCGCATCCGAACACGACGTGGACGCGGCCGCTCGCCGCTCCGGCGGGATCGACTAGGCCCCGCGCCGCCTTTAGGACATTTTCGAGCGAG